>Ga0209269_1000314_pt1 | contig 51851 bp, 59 predicted proteins | sample MTBAKMMethaMetaG_FD_187455 | JGI IMG/M metagenome (GOLD analysis project Ga0209269, IMG submission 187455) | Enrichment culture microbial communities from Arthur Kill intertidal strait, New Jersey, USA, that are MTBE-degrading - MTBE-AKM (Arthur... | ecosystem: Environmental > Aquatic > Marine >... | reverse complement strand
CCGACGTTGCCGCGAAATGGCCGGAAGCGAAGTTCTGGGGTTTGAACGACGAGATGTATACGGGCGCCTGGGCCCTCGGCCACGGCCAGGGGCTGCGCCAGTACGAATACCCGGTCATCACCAGGCACAACTCCATAAAGTTCCCGCAGCCCATCAAGAAGAACATGGTAATTGCCCTGGAGACCTGGTTCGGCAGCTATGACTACAGCGTTCCGCGCGGCGGCACCAGGCTGGAGAATATCTGGGTGGTCACGGAGAAGGGACACGAGAACATATATTCTCTGCCGGACGACCATATCATCTGTGCGCCGAACGGAATGTACGAATAGGGCGGGTTAAAGCCTGGGACCTGCCGGTTAAAATTGAATTTACGAAGAGGCTATCGGGCCGGATAACGGAGCTGGTGGCTATACTGTCAGCGCTCTTCTTCAGTCCTGAGAGAGTAATGCTGTTGTGTGTTCAAGCCGTAAGGCTGACCGGTAAGCAAATATTATTTGGGGGGAGAAATGGCTACTGAAGTTACCATGCCTAAACTGGGTCTTACGATGACCGAAGGCACCATCGTGGAGTGGCGGAAGCAGGAGGGGGAAAAGGTTGACAAAGGAGAAATCCTCTTTGTTATCGAGACGGAGAAAGTAACCTTCGAGGTGGAAGCCCCGGAATCGGGAACACTTGGAAAAATCGTTGCTAAACCTGCCGATGTTATCCCGGTGGGGGGAGTGGTAGCCTACCTCGGCGCCCCCGGTGAGCAGATAGGGGAAGCGCCGGCGAAGGCAGCCGCCGCCCCGGCACCGGCAGCGGTAGCCCCGGCACCGGCAGCAAAAGCTCCGGCCTCGGGGGGTGAGCATGTAAAGATTTCACCCGTCGCGAAGAAGATTGCCCAGGAAAACAACATCGATATTTCTACGCTCCAGGGTACCGGCCCCGGTGGCCGCATCGTCAGGGAAGACGTGGAGAAAGCGATAGCGGAAGGGAAGACGGGAGCCGCGGCACCCGCTACGTCCGCAGCTCCGGCAGCACCAGCGCCGGAAGGCCCGGCGGAGGAAGTCAAACCGCTGTCCGGAATGCGGAAAATCATCGCTACCCGCATGATAGAAAGCTTCCAGACGCCCCATTTCTACCAGACCATAGAGATAGAAGCCGGAGAGCTGATGAAAGCGCGGCAGGCCCTCGTTCCCCTAATCGAGAAAAAGGCCGGCGTCAAGGTCACCGTAACTGACCTGCTGATTAAGATTGCGGCAAAAGCCATTGAGGACAATCCTGATATAAACGTCTCTTACCTTGACGGGAGCGTCCGGATTTTCCGTGACGTGAACATCGGCATGGTGGCGGCGGTAGAGGGGGGACTGGTGGTCCCGGTTTTCCACCAGGCCAACAGAAAGACCCTCGCGGAGATTGCGGTCAAGAGAGCGGAGCTGGTGGAGAAAGCCAGGGCGCGCCGCCTCAGTAAAGAAGAAATGACCGGCAGCACCTTCACCATCTCCAATCTGGGCATGTACGGCATCGACCAGTTCTCGGCAATCCTGCAGCCGCCGGAAGCTGCCATAATCGCGGTCAGCCGCACGGCGGAGAGGCCGGTGGTCCGGGACGGACAGATTGTCATCAGGTCCATGATGAACATCACCATTTCCATCGATCATCGTGTGCTGGATGGCGTCATCGCGGCCAATTTCCTGAACAGCCTGAAGAGTTACATCGAGAATCCCAGCCTTCTGCTGGCGTAGTTTAAACCATACCGAACACGGGGGGATAGCATGGCAAAACGGATAATCGTAATTGGCGGGGGGACCGGCGGTTATGTCGCGGCGATACGCGCCGCTCAGCTGGGCGCACAGGTCACCCTCATTGAAAAGGATAAATTAGGTGGGACCTGCGTCAACCGGGGCTGCATCCCGACCAAGGCGCTTCTCCAGACGGCGCACCTGCTCAAGCAGATTAATGAAGCCGGTACTTTCGGGATAAACGCCGGGAAAGCGTCCGTGGACTTCGTTAAGATGCACCAGCGGAAGCAGGCCGTGGTGGACCGCCTGCGCAACGGCGTCACCGGCCTGCTGCGGAAGAACAAGGTCCAGGTAATCGCGGATACCGCCGTTCTGGTAGACCCCAAGACGGTAAAGACAGTGGGGAAAAAGGAGACCATCTCCGCTGACAGCCTGGTCATCGCCAGCGGCTCTGAGCCGGCCAAAATTCCGATTGAAGGCATCGACCATCCCAGTGTCATCACCAGCGACGAAGCGCTCACCATGGAAACATCGCCCCGGAGCATGGTGGTCATCGGGGGAGGGGTCGTCGGACTTGAGTTTGCTCAAATCATGAGCCGCCTGGGAAGCAAAGTGACCATCATCGAGATGATGCCCCAGATACTCCCTACCGAGGATACCGAGGTGGTGAATGCCCTGACCGAGGCCCTCAAGGGAGAAGGAATCGAGATATTGACCAATACCTCGGTTACCAAAATAGGTCCGGCCCAGAAGAAAGGGGAAGCCACTGTCTCTTTTAAAGCTAAAGATGGCTCGGCCCGTGATGTCACCGCGGAGAAGGTCCTCGTTGCCGTGGGGCGTAAGCCTTACACCACTGACCTGGGGATTGAAAAGCTGGGCCTGGCCGTGGTGAAAGGCTGTCTCAAGGTCAACGAAAGGATGGAAACCAACGTCCCCGGAGTTTATGCCGTTGGTGACGTTATCGGCGGGTTCATGCTGGCCCACGTATCCATGGAAGAGGGCAAATGCGCCGTGGAGAACATTCTCGGAGCCAATCAGGCCATGGCGTACAACGCCGTACCGCGCTGCGTTTACACCTCTCCGGAGATGGCCGGCGCAGGTATGACCGAGGCTCAGGCCAAAGAGAAATACGGGGACATCAAGGTTGGCCGTTTCCCCTTTATCGGCAACGGGAAAGCGGTGATTGTGAATGAAGCCGTCGGCATGGTGAAGGTGGTTGCCGACGCCAAGTATGGACAGATTCTGGGGGTGCATATCCTCGGGCCGCATGCCACCGACCTGATTGCGGAGGCTACCCTCGGCGTCAATATGGAAGCAACCATCGAAGACGTCGGCGGGACCATTCACGCTCATCCCACTCTGGCCGAAGCGGTAGCGGAAGCGGTCCTCGGTGTGAACAAGAGCGCCATTCATATTTAAATCGGGGCGGGATGGTCCAGATGTGCGTCCGGTGATAGGTCTTTGATTGAAATTCTCCGAACTAATCAGGCTTCTTGAGAGAAACGGATTTCAGATTATCAAGCAAAAAGGCTCGATTCGTTACTACGGCAAGGAAGGCTTGAATAAACTGATCCGGGTAGACTATCATGGTTCTAGAGAGATTCCGGCAGGAACTTGTGATGCGATTTTGAAAGCGGCAGGTTTGAAGGGGAAAGGCGGGAAATAGAATGATAGACTTAAAATATTCTCTCATCATAGAAGCGACCGAAGACCCCGCCTTTTTTACCTTCTGTTCACCGGACTTGGAAGGCTTTACGGGCGTTGGTAGCTCAGTAGAGGACTGCCTTTATAAGGCGAAGTGGGGAATGGAGGAGCATATCTCTTTACTTAGAGCGCGCAGGCTTCCGGTCCCGAAAAGAAATAATAATCCGATAGTTACCATTAAAAATGCTAAACTCTCGGGAGTCAGCTGATAGGTCTGGGGCAGCCTAAAGCGCCATTCATATTTAAGGCCGTCCGGTGAGGTAGAAAGTGAGACTGGCAATTGCTCAGATTCTCCTCGGCGTTCTAATCCTGGTAATAGATGGTCTCGCTGTCGGTGCGGCATATTCTACGCATTTTGGTTATGTTCTCCCGCACGGCGGGTTTGCGGAGCAAGTTTGGCCGTCTTCTGTGACAGTGACCCGATGGGCAACATCAGCGATTGTTCCGTTGAGTTTGACCATAGTCGTATGCGGAATAGTACAATTGAAGAGAGCGCGCCGGAAATAATTCGATATAGTTAAATTGAATATGGCATAATTATGGAGAATCTGGTGAATCCGTGTGTCCTTTATTACCTGGGCACTATAGAATACAACCGTGCCCTGGAGCTGCAGAACCGGCTCGTCGCGGAGGTGGCGGAAGGGAAACTCGAAAACGTCCTGCTTCTTTTAGAGCACCCGCCGGTGATTACCATCGGGCGTACCGGAAGCGAAGCGAATATCATCCTTCCCGTCGAACAACTGGCGGAAGAAGGAATACCGGTCGTCAGCATCGACCGCGGTGGTGATATCACCTACCACGGTCCCGGACAACTGGTGGGCTATCTGCTCCTGGACCTGAGGACGCAGGGGCGAGACCTGCACCGCTATGTGCGCAATCTGGAAGAAGTCATCATCAGGTGCCTGGCGGGCTTCGGTATCAAGGGAGAGCGCCATCCGAAATTCCCCGGGGTCTGGGTGGGCGACGAGAAAATCTGTTCGCTGGGCATCAGCGTGCACCGCTGGATTACGAAACACGGTTTCGGCCTGAACGTGAACACTGATTTGCGCCACTTCGATTACATCAATCCCTGCGGTACCGGTAAAAAAATGACTTCGATAAGCAAGCTGCTGGGGCAGGATATAGAGATGAAGGGGGTGACGGAGAGTCTGCTCGGGCATATTGCTGAAGTTTTTAATCTGGACATCATCGAAGGTGTTCCGGGCGCACTTTCCGGGCAGCGATGACTCTTCCCGCGTGGCTCAGGCAAAAGGCCCCGGCACCGGAGGTGCTCGCGGAGATGAAAGCCCTGCTGGACCGGCTTTCCCTGCACACCGTCTGCGAGAGCGCTCATTGCCCCAACCAAGGTGTTTGTTTCACCCGGGGCACCGCCACCTTTCTTATCATGGGGGACGTTTGTACGCGCAACTGCCGTTTCTGCGCCGTGACCAGCGGCGTTTCCCTCCCCCTTGACCCTCATGAGCCGGCCAACCTGGCCGAGGCGGTCAGCAAGCTGAACCTGCGCTACGTGGTGGTTACCTCGGTAACCCGGGATGACCTGCCGGACGGCGGGGCGCAGCACTTCGCCGCGACGATTGAAGAGATAAGACGCGCTTCACCCCGGACCCAAATCGAGGTGCTCATACCCGATTTCCGCGGTTCTTTGGAAGCCCTCAAAACCGTCGTGGAAAAAGAACCGGAGGTACTCAACCATAACGTGGAGACCGTACCCCGCCTCTATCCCACGGTGCGTCCCCAGGCTGACTATAAGCAGTCCGTCGAGCTATTGGGTAGAGTAAAACAGTTGGACCGCACCCTCGCCACGAAATCGGGGCTGATGCTGGGACTTGGCGAAGAGCGGCGGGAAGTAATCCAGGTGATGGAAGACCTCAGGGGAGCTAACTGCGATTTTCTGACCATCGGGCAGTACCTGCGCCCTTCCCCGGAGCATCATCCCGTGGTGCGTTTCGTGACCCCGGAAGAGTTTGAGGAATACCGCAGGATGGGTGTTGAGATGGGGTTCCGGGGGATAGCTTCGGGACCGTTCGTGCGCAGCTCTTACAACGCGGCGGAGATGTACGGGGCCTTCCATGCTCCGGCGGAATAACGAAGAATAATCCCTACTCCTCATTGAGGAGGGGAAGCTGCGCCGGAATTTCCTCGAAGGGGAGTTGCAGCGCTTTTTTCATGTCTACTGCATTCCGGGGGGCATATGCCTGCCAGTGATTATTGAAAAAAGCGAATAATACGCCTACCCGCGCGGAGACGGTTTTAATCCTGTCCGCCAGTTCCGTTATCTCTTCGGGAGAGTACAGGTAACGGTAGCGGGTCTCCGAGTTTCCCCGCCACCAAGTCTCCGCGTTCCTGCCGTGAAAGCGGAAGTATCCCGTGTCCGAGGTTAAAGGCAAATCACCACCGATGGAAAATTCGAATCTCGGCTCATCGATGTTTACCCAGGCGGCGCCGTTTTCCCGCAATAATTGAGCTGTGCCCGCGTCATCGCTCCAGCTCCGCTGCCGGAGCTCCACGGCCAGCCCGTATTCCCGGAAGGTACGGGCAACAGCGTAGAGTATCTGCTTTCCCGGGGCGTCATTACGGAAGCTCGGCGGAAACTGAGCAAGCAAGGCCCCGAGTTTCCCCGCGGCGGCCAGTGGTTCCAGACTTCGGCGGAAGAGGTCGACGTCTTCCCCGGCTATCGCTGCCGCTTTGCCGGTGGCTGCCTGGTACATCCGGGGATGGGTGAACTTTTGCCACAGTTTGGCGGTGAAAACAAAATCGGACGGCACGCGGAGTACCCACCGGCGTACATGCTCCGGGTCCGGGGGGCGATAGAAGGAGCTGTTAATCTCCACCGTATTGAAGAACCGGCTGTAATATTCCAGCTCGTTGACTTTCCCGGCGGGATAGAAATGTCCTGCCCAGCTACCCTCACCTCCGGGGTAGGACCATCCGGAAGTCCCGATATATATCTTCGCCGTGTTTGCCATCTGAAATAAATTATACATTAAATAGACGGGATTAACCCGGTTACCATCAAGTGCAATCGCTTGAATAACAAATATAGATAAAATTTTCCGGGTATTATAGTAGAAATGGCTTGACAGGGGGGGACACTTTTTGCCACAATAGAGCGGTTCCGCGAGCATGTCCTGAAAAATATTACCCCGTCACGTTACAGTGGGGTAAGTTTGGGTAAATTACCATAGAAGAAGCAGGAAACGTGCAGAGGCCGGCAAAAAGAAACTGGCAGGGAAGATTAGCTTTCCTTACAGCCCAATTTTTCCTGCTTCTAATTTTCTGGCTCGTGCTTTCGGGACATTTCAATGTTGAATACATTTCTTTCGGCGTGTTTTCCGCCGCTCTGATTACGCTTCTCAGTAACGACCTTTTCTATTCGATTTTCACCCGGGGGGATGCACCGGGGAGCTTTGCCTCTGCGTCCGTGAAGATATGGACCCTGCTGCTTTACCTGCCGTGGCTCCTTTCCCGTATTGTCCTGGCAAACCTCCAGGTCGCCTATCTGGTGCTGCATCCCCGCATGCCCGTCGACCCCGGGCTGCTGCGCTTCCGTACCCGGATGCGCCGCCATCTGGCGCAGGTGATACTGGCTAATTCGATAACGCTGACTCCGGGCACCATCACCCTGGACCTGCAGGACGGGAGTTACATTGTCCACGCCATCGCGCCCTCCTCTGCCGGGGACCTGCTCTCAGCGGCGATGCAGAACAAGGTGGGCGCGATTTTCCGTGAGGAAAAGGACGTACCGATGGAAGAGCAGTGGCTGAAATCGCTGGGGGAACTGAAAGAATGAACTCTTTCCTGGTGGGAGCGGGGGTGTTTATCGCCGTACTTGCCGCTGTCTGCCTATACCGGGTAGCGGTGGGGCCTACCGTTTTCGACCGCATGATTGCGGCAGGCCTCGTAGGCAGCAACGGCCTGATTCTTATGGTTGTTATCGGCTTCATTTACGGCAGAATAGAGATGTTCGTCGATATCGCGATTACTTATGCGCTGCTCAACTTTATCGTGGCCATCGTTCTGGGGAAATATTTTGAGCGCACGGGGGAGAAGCCCAGATGACAGCCCTGGTTATTATCCTGGTGGTCTCGGGCGTCTTCTTTCTTGCCGTGAGCAGCATCGGGATAATCCGGTTTCCGGACTTTTATTCCCGCGCGCATGCCGCCGGAAAAACGGAAACGCTGGGGATGATACTCATCCTGGTGGGGCTGGCCATCTACAGCGGATGGTCATTGAATACCTTGAAACTGCTGTTTATCGTCCTCTTTGTCATGCTGGCCAATCCCTCGGCGACGCATGCCTTCTCGCGCGGTGCGCTTCGCGCGGGACTGGAGCCGTGGACGCGGGGCACCCCCATTAAAAAACAGAAAGAAACATCGGAAAAGACTTCTGTCATTGAGCCGGAGGAATCATGATCTGGCAGATTGATTTCTGGCTGCTGGTGGTATTGATTATCGCGGCGGTCCTGGCCCTGGAAGTGCGCGACCTCCTGGCGGCGGTGGCCATACTGGCCGCTTACAGCTTCTTCGTAGCGCTGCTTTTCGCAGAGATGGGCGCGATAGACGTCTCCTTCGTGGAAGCGACACTCGGCGCCGGGGTCACGGGGGTATTATTTATCATTGCCCTGTTTTTCACCAAGAGGAGGTCGGAAGATTGAGGTGGCTTGGAATCGCGGTTCTGGGTTCGTTCTTTGCCTTGATGCTGTTCGCCAGTACCGGCCTGCCTGACCGGGGTGACCCGGACGCTCCGGCCTCTACCCACGTGTCACCATTTTATATTGAAAATACGATGGAAGACACCGATACTCCCAATGTGGTGACCTCCGTGGTTGCTGACTACCGGGGTTATGATACCCTGGGAGAAACGGTGGTAATCTTTACCGCCGGTTTGGCCTGCGTGCTTATCCTGCGCAAAAAGGGTGTCCTGTGAAAAGACCGCACGAGAGCGTCATCGTACAGATTACCGGCATCGTCATGGTGCCGTTCATCCAGCTTTTCGCTCTCTACGTGATATTTCACGGACATTACGGCCCGGGCGGGGGGTTCCAGGGGGGCGCCCTACTGGGTGTCAGCTTCATCCTCACGCGGTTGTTCCTGGGGCAGGAAGCCTCGTCGAAGAGGTTTCCATCAAAATTGGCTGCGGTTTTCGCCTGTACCGGCCTTCTGATTTATTTTCTCACCGGATTGATTCCCCTTTTTAACGGGGGCAACTTCCTGGATTACGCTCATCTGCCCATTCCGGGGATGCACGCCGCCGAGTTGAGATATTACGGTATCATGTTCGTCGAGATAGGCGTGGCGCTGGGCGTTTTCGGGACCATAGTCCTGCTATACGATAATCTGGCGGGGGAGAACTGGTAGTGGCGGAAATATTCCTGGAACGGTATGTTTACGTGATGATAGTGGTCCTCCTCTGCGTGGGCATGTACGGGATGATATTCAAGCGTAATCTGCTGAAAAAGCTCATCGGGATGAATATCTTCCAGACGGCAATATTCCTTTTCTACATCGAAGGGGCGACGAAGATGGGCGCTACCGTGCCGGTAATCGACCCGCGTTACGGGACGGACCCGGCAAACTACGTCAATCCACTGCCGCACGTCCTTATCCTTACCGGCATCGTCGTCGGGCTATCCCTGACAGGTGTGGCACTGGCCTTTTTAATAAATATACGGAGGAACTTCCACAGTCTTGATGACCAGGCGATTATGAAGGAGATGTCCAAGTAGTGTCCGCCCTGCCGATTCTCATCATCCTGCCGCTGCTTTTCTTCGCTTTTATCGCGGCACTGGTGGGTATCTGGCATCAAAGGCTGTCCCGTTACATGGCGGTCCTGGGCGTTACCCTGGCCCTGGCGGCGGCGGCGCAGGGACTCCTGACCGTTCTTACCGTGGGCGAGCAGAGGTACTTCCTGGGCGGGTGGCCGCCTCCTTTCGGTATCGAATATGTCCTCGACCCCCTCTCCAGTTTCATGTCCCTGGTCGTACTGTGCATCGGATTCTTCGTCGTCATTTACGAACCGGGAGCTGCCTTCTATCAGGCGCCGCGCAAGGGCATCCCGGTATACCCGCTGCTGATGCTCCTGCTCGGGGGTCTTACCGGCGTGGTGCTCACCGGCGACCTCTTTAACCTCTTCGTTTTCCTGGAGATTTATTCCCTGGCCAGCTATACGCTGATTACGCTGAGCGGCAAACGGGCGCTGGTCGCGAGCTTCCGGTACCTGATTCTGGGCACGATTGCCGGAGGGTTTTATCTGCTCGGAGTAGGTTTTATCTACTTCGCCACAGGCTCCCTCAACATGGCGGATGTCGCCAGCATCCTTCCCGGGATTTGTACCTCACCGGCAATAATGGCGGCGGTAGCGCTAATCGTCATCGGGCTCAGCATCAAGATGGCGCTCTTTCCCCTGCATATCTGGCTGCCGGACGCCCACAGCTACGCGCCGCCCGCTATTGCGGCGATACTGGCCTCAGTGCAGATTGAGGTGGCAGCCTATGCGCTGGTACGCATGATGCTGGATGTTTTCCAGCCTTATTATCTCTGCAACATGCTTTCCATCAACTCGGTTATTGCCTGGGCGGGCGCCGCCGGAATCCTCTTCGGGTCGGCGCTGGCCATCCCGCAGCGAGACTTCAAAAGGATGCTGGCTTACAGCACCGTGGGCCAGGTGGGCTACATCGCGCTGGGCATCGGACTGGCAAGCCCCCTGGGGCTCATCGGAGCGCTGCTGCATATCCTGAATCATGCCTTTATGAAGAGCTGTCTGTTTCTTGTAGCCGGGGGCATCCGCTACCAGACCGGCCTGCGCGAGATACCCTGGTTTGCCGGGCTGGGACGCCGCATGCCGCTGACCATGGCCGCTTTCGTGGTGGCGGCGCTATCCATGATAGGCATACCGCCGACGGCGGGTTTTTTCAGCAAATGGTATCTGATACTGGGAAGTGTGGATTCCGGCAACTGGGTGTTTGTTACCGTGATACTGGTCAGTTCCCTGCTTAACGCCGTATATTTCTTCGGGGTGATTGAACGGGTCTATGCCAAACCGCCGGCGGGTTATCCCGAGGAAGTAAAGGCGAAAGACCCGCCGATTTCGGTGCTGGCGCCGATACTGGTGCTGGCCGCGGGGGTGCTGGGCCTGGGCCTGATAAATGTGGTTATCGTGACGCGGGTGCTGGAACTGGTGGTAGCCTCGCTGTATTGATGAGAGGTTGATTATTTAGCGTATGGAGACTTATTACTCGATACTGCCCCTGGCCGCGGTACTGGTATCTTTGCTGGCTGCGGGACTAATTACGCTCTCCGGACGGCGACCCAATATCCGCGAATCATGGACGCTGCTGGCAGGGGTGGTGAAATTCGGCATTGTGCTGGCGATGCTCCCCAGCGTGCTGCAGGGCAGGTTCCCGGAAATCACCCTGTTTGCCATCTCTCAGGGAATTTCCCTGGTCCTGAGGGCGGATACCCTGGGTATAATCTTTGCCCTCTCCGCGTCTTTCCTCTGGATACTCGCTTCATGCTTCTCCATTGGCTATGAGCGCGGCCTGTCCGACCACAAGCAGACGCGGTATTTCTCCAGCTTCGCCATCTGTCTTTCCGCCACCATCGGCATCGCTTTTTCCGCTAACCTGCTCACCTTTGTCATTTTCTATGAGATTCTGACCATCGCCACCTATCCCCTGGTAATCCACAAAGAGACTAAAGAGGCGATTGCCGCCGGCCGCAAGTACCTGGTCTACCTGCTGACGGGGGGAGTCGCCCTGCTGGCGGCGCTGGCATTGACCTTCCATACGGCGGGCGGGACCGACTTCAAGGCGGGCGGATTTCTTACGATGGAAGCGGGAACCGGGATGCTCATGGCGCTGTTTATCCTTTTCCTGGTGGGATTCGGGATGAAGGCCGCGGTGATGCCGCTGCACAGCTGGCTGCCTTCCGCGATGGCCGCGCCCACGCCGGTAAGCGCCCTGCTCCATGCCGTGGCGGTAGTGAAGGCCGGCGTCTTCGGCTTTGCCCGGGCTTTCGGTTTTGTCATGGGGCCGGCCCTGCTCGGGGAAATCGGTGCTTTGAATATTACCGCGGGGCTGGCGGGGGCAACCATCATCATCGCTTCCCTGCTCGCATTCTCGCAGGACAATCTGAAAAAACGCCTGGCTTACTCTACCATCGGTCACCTTTCGTATATCGTCCTCGGCGTGGCCATCCTTTCTCCTCAAGCATGGAGCGGCGGGCTGATGCACATCGTGAACCATGCCGCGATGAAGATAACCCTCTTTTTCTGTGCCGGGGCGATTTACGTGACCACCCACCGCGAGAAAGTCAGCGAACTCAACGGCATCGGCAGGCGAATGCCGTTCACCATGGGGGCATTTGCCCTGGCGGCCATCGGGCTGGCGGGGATACCCCCTGTGGGCGGGTTTGTCAGCAAGTGGTACCTGGCGCTGGGCGCCCTGGATGCCGGGCAGACAGTCTATACCGTGATACTGCTCGTCAGCGGCCTGCTGAACGCGGGATATCTCCTTTCCGTGGTGGGGCGGGCCTTCTTTATGAAGTCGGACAATTTCACCAAATTCGGAGAAGCCTCGCTCTGGATGCTGGTCCCGCTGGTGATTACCGCGGTCCTTTCCGTCCTGCTGGGGCTGTTTCCCGACCGCTTTTTCCACCTTTACTCCCTTTCGGCGGAGGTAGCCAGAAGCGTCTTTGGAGGTGGGCTGTGAAGCGTAACCTGAAAATATTTTTTGCGGCATCGTTCGTGATACTGGTATTGCTGGACCTGCTGCTCGGGGGAGAGGCACACGGGCTGATGGGAGTCCATTTCCCCGGGCTCTTCTCCCTCTTCGGGCTGGTTTCCTGCCTGATTATCATCCTGGCGTCCAAGTGGCTCGGACATTACTGGCTGCAGCGGAAAGAGGACTATTATCGCGGGAAGGAACGGGATGATTAATTTTCCGCCGGCGGTAATCTTTATTCTTGGAGCACTCCTGCTTCCCCTGCTGCCGGGTCGTGTGCGCTCCCTGGCGTTCCTGGCGGTGCCCCTCCTGACTTTCTGGCTGCTGCTGCAAATGGAGTCCGGGACTACCCTGACCGTTTCCTTCCTGAACTACGACCTGATACTCGCCCGCGTCGACCGGCTAAGCCTGGTTTTCGGCTATGTCTTTACCCTGATGGCTCTCCTGGGAGGGATATACGGCTATCATCTGAAAGATGCCCGCCAGCAGGTGGCATCCCTCGTCTATGCGGGGAGCGCCCTGGGCGTGGCTTTCGCCGGCGACCTGATAACGCTGCTGCTTTTTTGGGAACTGCTGGCGGTGTCCTCCGTGGTGCTGATCTGGGCCAGGCAGACGCCGCAGTCCTGGAACGCGGCGATGCGCTACCTCATGGTCCACGTATTTGGCGGCAGCGTCCTCCTGCTCGGTATTTTGTGGCAATACAAGACGACCGGCTCCCTCCTGTTCAACCACTTCGAGCCGGGCTTGGCCTCTTACCTGATTCTCTTCGGGTTCATGCTGAACGCGGCGGTACCGCCGCTTCATGCCTGGCTGCCGGATGCATACCCTGAGGGCACCGTGACGGGAAGCGTATTCCTCAGCGCCTTTACCACCAAGGTGGCGGTCTACGCGCTGGCCCGCAGCTTCGGCGGGTTCGAGATACTGGTCTGGGCGGGAGCTATCATGGCTCTTTACGGCGTGGTCTTTGCCGTCCTGGAGAACGATATCCGCCGCCTCCTGGCTTACCATATCATCAGCCAGGTCGGTTACATGGTAGCGGCAGTGGGCATCGGCACGGAGATGGCGATTAACGGCGCGACGGCGCATGCCTTCGCCCACATCCTTTACAAGGGACTGCTCTTCATGGGGGCGGGCGCGGTGCTTTATGCCACCGGAAAAAGCAAGCTCACGGAGCTCGGCGGCCTGGCGAAGGCGATGCCGCTGATACTCGCGCTCTACATGGTGGGGGCTTTCTCCATTTCCGGCTTCCCCCTCTTCAGCGGGTTCGTGAGCAAGTCCATGGTAATCTACGCCGCCGACCTTGACCACCGATCAATAATCGCGCTGATGCTCAGCATCGCTTCGGTGGGGACTTTCCTGCATACGGGGCTGAAGCTTCCCTACTTTACCTGGTTCGGGCCGCAGCGGGACCTTAAACCTGCCCCGATTCCGAAAAACATGTACGTGGGCATGGCGCTGACTGCCGCCGCGTGTTTTGCCATCGGGGTATACCCGAACCTGCTTTACAATCTCCTGCCCTTCCCGGTCCATTACGAGCCTTATACCGCGAGTCACCTGCTGGAGACGAGCCAGCTATTGATATTCACCGGGCTCGGCTTCTGGATACTCCTGAAGAAATTGGGGGGGGAAAAGACGATTACCCTGGATACGGACTGGTTTTACCGGAGGCCTGCCGGCCTTGCTTATGAGTTTCTCGTAGCCAGGCCCAGCCGGGCCTTCGGGGCGGTCGAGAAACTTTCCCTGCGCCTTGTTTCTTCTCTGGCGCAGGCAAGCGCCAATCCCACAGGATATCTGCTGGAAGTTAGAGGAGTGTTAAGGACTTACTTCTTCGGCAGCGTCAGTACCCGGCGCACGCGGGAACCCCGCATCTTTAATCCCCACCGGTACCGCTGGCCCCTCGGGACAATGACCATGGTGGTGCTGCTGGCCTTCGTGATATTGATGCTGCTGATTATCTGGCAAATTATCAGTAATGCCGGATAGCCGGCGCTTCCGCGCCTATTTCTTCAGCAGGCAGTTAATGAAATCATCCAGTTCAATCGCCGGTATGGTCATGGTCTGCACCGTGCCCCTGGAGCCCAGCTCAATGGCGACATTCGAGATTACCTCGTTGTTCGGGGCGTCCAGAATATTAACGAAATCGTATTGGCCCAGGACGGCGTATTGTTTCAGTACCTTGGCGCCCATTGATTCCACTTCTTTGCTTACTTCACGGATGCGTTCCGGATTTTCTTTAACGGTCTTCCGGCCGTAATCCGTTAGAGTCGTGAACATGATGTAAAGCGGCATATCCTTTTCCTCCTCCTTAATATAACCGGTCCTTTCCGTTCACCAGTTTTAATTTATTATGGGGCCGCCCGCTTGTCAACACACCGTAAGCATGCCCCGGTGATGAATTGACCCGGTGCGGGGGGAAATACGCCCGCTTTAGGAAGCGGGGTCCTGATTATTGACAGGACCACCCGTGCCTATTATACTTCATTTGCCCCGTATCCGGATAAAGAAAATTATACCGTTTTGGGGGAATTCCGGGAATGGGTTGTACTTGATGTATATACTTGATGATAGTCTTGCAGTTTTTGGCCTTCCGGTATCATCCGTTATTTCCGCCGCCAGCCTGGTCCGGGAGGAAGTCATTCAGCCGCTCGGCTGGGTCATGGGGGGGATTACGCTTGCCGGACTCGGAGTGAACTACCTCGTAGCCCGGGCGAATGCGGTAAAGAGGAAGGAGATGAAGCGGCACGAAGTGGTCAAATATACCGGACCGGTACGTATCCTGCACTGGGTGCATACGGCAGCGTTTGTCACCCTGTTTCTAACGGGGCTTGTTCTCTTCATTCCCCCGCTCGGCTTCCTTGCCGCGGACAGCTTGACCCGCATCATTCACCGCGTGGCGGCCGTTCTTTTTGTTGCTGGTCCTCTGGTTCATCTGGTCGCGGATTGGAAACGTTCGTGGCGGGGCGTGGGGATTGCTTTCATCTGGGGCAGTGAAGACATCGAGTGGCTGCGGGCGGCACCCCGCTATTACTTTACCGGAGAGGAAGAGAGCATGCCTCCGCAGGGCTCGATGAACACGGGGCAAAAAATGTGGTGGTTCATAACCCTCCTCTCAGGGGTGGTCTTTGTTATCACCGGGTTCATCATGTGGTTTTTCAAGACCAGCGCTCCCGTTGAACTGCTGCAATGGATGGTGCTGCTCCATGACATCTCTTTTATCGTTAGCGGGACTATGCTCTTTGTCCATATCTACCTGGGGGTCTTCCACCCGGTGATGACGGAAGCCTGGCGGTCAATGGCCAGCGGAAAAATATCCGCGGAGTACGCCGAAAGCCACCATGCCAAATGGTACCGGGAAATCTCCGGCACGGAGGAAGGCAAACCGGGAGGGACCGGGAATAAAAACAATAAAGGCAGTGGCGCAGGTTAAACAACGCTGCGCGGAGAGCCCTAGCCTTTTTTCTGCCGTTGCGGCGGCGTCCCGAAAAGGCGCACCGAAACCCAGGCGAGGAATAGCGCCGCCACCGCGCCGATAATGACGTAAATCACCCAGGTCAAATTGTCCGCGGGAGGGGACGAGGCGGGGGTAATGGAAAACTGGCTGGCGGCGGACCACTCCCCCTCATTCGCCGCGCTGTCAACCGCCCTTACCCTCCAGTAGTAAGGCGCTTCCCGCGCGACAAGCTGGTCTGTTTCCGCACTGCTCACGGCGAGGCGTGATTCGGACAGCCCCTGTTCCGTCAGCAACAGGGAACTATCGGCGAAATCAGGAGTGGCGGCCATCTGAAAATCATAGGTTACCGGCATGCTTTCGTCAGTCACATCTTCCCAGTCGAAAATGACCGGCGATTCGGGAGCGGCCCCTACGGAGGGAGGCAACAGCTGCGGAGGGGGCGGTGCTTCTTCTTCCACGGTGAAGAAAAGCGTTTCCGTATTGGTCCCGTCGCTGGCAACGATGGTATGCCTTCCGTGCCGACTTACGGGTACCTGGAAGGCGGCGGTGAAGCCTCCGTCCGCGCCGGTCCGGAGCGTTGCGACGGGGTCGGCGTCATAGGTTATGATTACTTCCGTCTCGGGTTCAAAGCCGCTGCCCGTAATGGTCAAGTCTTTCCCCACGCCTCCCCCGGAGGCGGTGGATGAAATAGTGACCGGAGGAGGTGCTGTGGGTGGAGGGGTGGTGGTCATCGGGGGTGGGGGGACCACTACCGTGAATTTTGCCGAGTCCCGGTTATTGTGCTCATCCTGAAACTGTACGTCGTATATGCCGGCCTCCAGGGACGGGACACTGAAAATGGTGTTGAAACTGCCCAGGGAGTTGGTCTTTGCCGTGGCGATGCCCCGTGCGTTAAAAAGTAAAACTGCATTCGAGTCCGCGCCAAACCCCTTCCCGGTCACGCGGACATCGGTGCCCGGTTCTCCCGAGGTCTTTTCAAAAAATACCTCGGGTTCGATAGTGAATTCGATAGAAGCTTCGTCGTTATTTACGCTTGCGGTTATGGTATGAGCCCCCGCGAAGCTTTCCGGGACGATGACCTGCGAGTCGAATTCACCCATGTCGCTCGTTTTGATGTCCCCGCTGTTGATATCTAACTTCAGGCCGTCAAACTCAATCGTCACATATGAGTCTTTCTCGAAGTAAGCTCCCCTGACGGAAACCTCCGTGGACACCGTGCCGCCAAAGGGGCTGATTTCAATTTCACCCAGGGTCACGGTGAATTCGGCGGCGCCGGCGATACGCGGGATGACCGCGCCGCCGATATAGTGGCAGACATAGACATAGTGAGTCCCCGCCTTGACCTCCTTCTCGATGCTGCCGTCATTCATCAGCGCGGGCACAATAAAGGAGACTTCAAAAGAACCCGTTTCATCCAGCCAGACTACCTCCGCCACCTGTTCGTAGACGCTCACCTCCTCACCGATGTCATCGAGGGTGGTAGCTTCCTGGTTAGAAAGGTAAATTGCGGCGTATTTGTCCACGGATGCGCTGCTCTGGTTAAAGCCGTGACCGGTGACGGTGACGGTATCTCCTATCCTGACCTTTACAGGGAGGAGGAGGACGCTCCGCTCCTGGGCAAGAGAGCGCGGGGCTGAGCCCGCATTCAGGGCGAACAGGAGCAGGAAGCAGATGATTGTTGTCACCGCGAATCTGAAATATGTGGTTGTCCTGGCTCTATTCATTGCCTGGCCACCTTCCCGGAGAGTTGAAGTATCGTTGTTACTTCCCTTTCTGACAAACCCGGTGCCGGATGACGGCGGTTTGACCTCTGGCGGAGATAGAGGAAAGTCGAGAATAACCCGGGTGCCTTTACCACTGGAAAGGGCGCGAGTTTTCAGTGACGACCAGCTGAACACTGCCGTCTGAGCCTTCGATGTCAATCGAGATTCCGTCAAGACGGCGTGACAGATCCATGCTGACCAGGAGGATTTTCTTCCCCTCGTGTTCGATTACCTGGTCGCCCGGCATCTCGATATCGATTCCCAGGCCGAGCTTTTTCTCATCCTTATCGATCAAGCGCAGGGAGGCATCCCAGTTATCAACATGAGATTCCAGAATGCGGTGCAGTTCACGCTTGGCACGCTCCGTAACTTCAATCATTCACCCGGTCCCAACCCTCGTATTTTATCTTAAAACAGCCGGCCTTTCCGGCCCGTCCCAATCTAATTTTAGTGTACCATAATCTAATTTCAATAGTCCTATTGTCCCATGATTTTTCTAGTACTATTATTCCGTTATAAACGCTCATTCTGCGGTGACCGGGAAGCCTGCGGCTTTCCACGCCTTTACACTGCCGAGCACATTGTAGACATGAGAGAACCCGGCCTTGAGCAGGATACTGGCCCCCAGCCCGGCACGGTGCCCCACGTTGCAGATTACCGCTACCGGCTTGTGCCGGGGGATATCATCCAGCCTTCGCTCGATATGTCCCACGTAGATGTGAAGGGAACCGGCGATGTGCCCGGATTCCCATTCTTCCTGTCCCCGCGCGTCCAGCACGACTACATCCTCTTTGCGGTCCAGCATCCCCTTAAGCTGGTGCACGGAGAGAAGGGGGAGGCTCTCGGTGGGAAAACCGGCATTATACCAGCCTTCGGTCCCGTCATGGAGATACCCGGCAATCCGGTCGAAACCGGCGCGTATCAGGTGGCTTACCGCCTTTTCCAGGTGAGACTGGTCTTCCAGCACCAGCAGTATCGGCCGGTCATAGGGCAGGACCCAGCCGGCAAAAACGGGGAGTCCTCCCAGCCAGATACTGTAGGCGCCCCTGATATGAGCGCCGCCGAATGCCGCCGGTTCGCTGGTGTCAACGACGATAGCGCCGTTTTCCATTGTATTCCTGAACTCGGATGGGGTGAGGGGAGAAGGCAGCGGAGGGCAGCCGAGCAGGGGCGGTCCTTCCAAATTGACTTGCTCCATGCGGTGAAAATACGGCGGTACCTCCGGTTTTTCCGCTAATTTATACCTGACGAACTCTTCTCTGGAGCCCATGCGCAGCGCGGGGTTCTGCGCTTTCTCCGTGCCTATGGTGCTATCATCACGGTCGGAGATATGAAGCCCGCATATGGAACCGGCGCCGTGGGCCGGGCAAATAATTACCCCGTCTCCCAGCGGCAGAAGCTTCTGATAAAGGCTGTCATAAAGGTTGGCGGCCAGCCTGGGCGCTTCTTTCGCGCCGTAAAGGTCCGTCCTTCCCACGTCACCGACAAAGAGGGCATCTCCGGTAAAAGCCATTATCGTCTCCTTCCCGGCGGCTAAATCAGTGACGGCGTAAGACATGCTCTCATCGGTATGGCCCGGTGTGTGGATAGCGGTGAGCCTGAGCCCGCCGATGCGGAACTCCTGCCCGTTACGAAGAGTATTGCCGTATTTCCAGGGAACGCCCGGCCCGTGGTAGATTTCCGCCCCGGTCATGTCCTTCAGCGCCGTCGAGCCGATGACGTAGTCCTCGTTACGGTGGGTCTCCAGGATATACCTGATTTTCAGTCCTTTTTGCTGCGCCAGGTCCGCGTATACCTGGCAGTCGCGCCGGGGGTCAATCACCACGGCATCGCTCCCCGAGCCGAGCAGATAGGAATTATGGGCGATGCCTGCCGACTTGATTCTTTCGAATATCATTGTCTCTCCGAAGCGGACCTGGCCGCTTCCGCTTTTGGCTCCAGGGGGTACCCGGCATCGCGCCAGGCGTAGAAACCGCCTTTCAAGGGGTAAACATCCTTGAAGCCATAGTCCAGGAGGATCTGCGCCGCACGGGCGCTGGATGCTTCCTCCTTTCAGGTGCAGTAGGTAACAATGGTACGGTCGTGGGGCAATTCATCCAGGTGCCGGTCCAGTTCTTTGAAGTGGATGCGGAGGGCTCCCGGCAGTTTCACGTCCGATTCTTCCCAGTCCCGGGAGTTCCGGGTATCAATGAACAGGAGGGGTTCGCCGCTGTCCATCTTCCTTTTCGCTTCATCGATAGTAATTCTCTTCGGTTCCATAAAATCACCTCTTTTGCCTTATTATGCGGGGTTTGGTCTCTACGGACCTGCGTTCGTCCGCGCTATTTTTTGCAGCGACTTTTTGTTCACGAAGATGCGGTTGCGCTCCATCTTGATTGCGCCCTTCTCCTCAAGGGACTTAAGGGACATGTGCACCATGCCCCAGTTACTTCCTATCATGTCCGCGATGCCCCGCTGGCTAAGCTGGGGCCGTTCCGGGCCGTTCCCGCCCGCGCGTTCCAGCAATGCTTTCGCCACCTGTCCCCGGACCTGGTTAAAGCCCTGGTTCTGCGCCAGTAACGGTAAATAAGACTGAGACATTCTCACCTTGAGATTCTAGACGCTAAGCGATGGCAAAGTCATAAAATCGCGATGGAAATTGTTACAAAGTTATATCATTTCCGCCGGGACGGCTTGAGCGGGAGAGACGTAAGTCACAGACGCGCCGCTGGGCAAGGTATAAAATATAACAATAAGGAAAAGGAAAGAGGTGATGCGGCCATTAAGGTGGTTCAACAGAATTTAGAAGGTTCCCGAGCTCCTCGCCGGGTGGAAAAGGCTCTTAAAAAAGGGCACTTTGGCGGAGGTAACCAAAAGGGAGGAGTAGTGGAACGAAGACCAGGGCAGGTTTCCGAGGCGGTATAGCTGAGGGAACCTGCTCTATTGTTTTATCATCAGGTAAAGGGGCTAGCCCTGGGCGGCTTCGTTCGCGGGGGAGGGGCGGTCTATCATATACCCGGTCTTGGGTACGGTGCGGATGATGGTCGCCTCGCCGCTGTCCCTCTCCAGCTTTTGCCTGAGGCGGCTAATCCATGTCCTCAATATCTGAACGTCATCACGGTACTCAGGCCCCCAGACCCGCGCGAGCAGTTCATTGTAGAGCATCAGTTTTCCCGCATTCCGGGTAAGCTCGGTCAGCAGAAGCCATTCGATTCGGGTCAATGCTATTTCTTTGCCGTCCACGGTAACGAAGTGCCTCTTGAGATTAACGGTGATGCGCCCCAGTTGGATGGAATCGATTACCTTGCGGTTCTCCGGGGGAGCCAGGCGGCGCATAACCGCTTCGATTCGGGCTATCAGTTCGTCGGGGCTGAACGGCTTGGCCAGATAGTCATCTGCACCGAGTTCCAGCCCCTTCACTTTATCGGTATTGCCCTCTTTGGCGCTGAGGATGATAACCGGTATTGAAGATACCGTCCGGAACTGTTTCAGGGTCTCAAATCCGTCTATGCCGGGCATGACCACGTCCAGCACGACCAGGTCCGGCTCGTCAGCCCGCAGTTTTTCAAAGGCTTCCAGTCCGCTACTGGCGGTGATTACTTCGTAGCCGGATGCTTCGAGTCTCAGTTTAAGGAACTTTACGATACGTGGTTCGTCATCTACCACGAGCACGCGATACTGTTTCAAAATCCCATCCGTCAAACGATGATTACCCTTCAAATAATATTGATAAGAGAGAAGAATGTCAACATTTATTTCCGCGGGCATATAAAACCGTCGATACCGCTAAAATTCCCGGCCTGCAATAGTAATAGGGGTTATACCTAAGTAATGCGAAAACCGCACTTTTCCGATACCGAAATGTAATAGTATTGTAATAAATTTTGCCTGTTTGTAATGACTTTGCTACTATTTTGCGAGCACAATATTAGCCAGATGGGGGAGCGAGCGCGGGGGAGCCCTTGCAAAGAAACCGGTCTTACCCGAAGGCGTACCGGCTATAGTTTCATTACACGATGAGTGAAAACAAAAAGCCTCTGGTTCTGGTGGTTGATGACAACGCAAAGGTCTTGAGGTTCGTGGAAATAGACCTTAAGATTCGCGGGTTCGGCGTCATTACCACCACCTCCGGCGCGGAAGCTCTCAGGCTGATTGAGTCCGCCAGGCCGGACATCGTTCTGCTGGACATAATCATGCCTGAGATGGACGGCCTGGAGGTCCTGAGACGGCTGCAGGGACTCAAAGCTCCTCCGGTCATCGCCTTCAGTGCCAGCCCGGGAAGACATGAAACCACGCTGCGGCTCGGCGCCGCTGATTTCATGGTCAAGCCTTTTCACCCGGAGGACCTTGCCAGAAAGATTGAGGAGATTCTCGGACGGCGCGGGTGAGCTAAAGACAGCCCTTGCAACGGCGTGCTTTTTCGCTCAACTACGGCGAATCTCCTTCTCCGCTACCGCCATAGTGACCTTACCGCTTTCCCGAGCACGCCGGTCATTGCCGTCAACGCACCCAGAATGGCCACCGGGGCGCCGAAATTGGCCAGGAACATGGTGAGAATCAAGAGCCATCCCGCGCCGAAGCCGACAGCGCCCAGGAAGATTAGCTTATCGAAGATGCCTGCGGGCTTCGCCTGATGGGCCGGGTACTCCTGATGGGCAAGGTTGGCAAACACGGGGGCGGGGGTCCCGGTGTTGATGCGTGTTCCGCTCCACCGGGCCACGGAGACGCATATTCCGCTGACCGCGATGCAGTAAGAGCCGGGCGTAACGCTCCCCCGGAAAGAGGCAGGCCGGTCCATATCGTCCAGCAGCATCACCTTGGTCTTCGGTGTCTCTTCGAAAATCATCCGGGCCACATCCAGGCCGTCTCTTTCCTGATGCGGGACTTCAGCCGGACTAACGGAGCGGGGCAGGTAAGAATCGAGGATGACGACGTTCGGCCTGAGATTCCTGGTCATGGTCAGAGCGTCAGTCGCGTTCTGTGCCTCTCCAATGATTTCAATGCCGCTTTCCTGTTTGATAATCTGCCCGAGTAAAGACCTCTTCTGTGGTGACTCCGAGGCCAGTACCACGCTCACGTTTCGTTTCAGCATTGCCTCCCTCCCTGCCTTTGCACCGTTTACATAAATTGCTCTATACTTGTATTATAGACAGACGTTAAGCATGCTTACATCTGAAAAAACACCTTTTTTTGTTCGCGTGAAAACACTTTTTGAAACAAGTGAAAACACTTACAGGGGGTGGAAAAGGCGGCGGTAAAGCTCCCTTCGGTGAACGCGCTGCCCGCGGCTTATGAAACAGATACGGATTGTCCTGGCGGATGACCACTGGTTGATGCGTGATGAGATGCGCCGGATTCTGGAGCAGCAGCCTGACCTGAAGATTATAGGCGAAGCTGAAAACGGCAAGCAGGCGCTGGACCTGGTGTTAGAGCTTCAGCCGGACATCGTCATCCTGGATATCCGCATGCCCGAGCTTAACGGCATCGAGGTGGTCCGGCGGATGCGTGAACGCGTCCTGGACGTGAAGGCCCTGATGCTGACCGCCTATGACGATGATGATTACATCACGGCCCTGATGGAAGCCGGAGCCCAGGGCTATCTCTTGAAAACGGCCAAAGCTGACGAGCTGATTGACGCCGTCAGGCGTGTCAGCTCCGGTGAGACGGTCCTGCACCCCCCGATTGCCGCAAAAATGGTCCGGCTCTGGACCAAAGACCGGGAATCAACCGGGGTGACGGAGCAGCTTAGCACGAGGGAACTGGAGGTAATCCAGCTGGCGGCCAGGGGGCTGCGCAACCGTGCCATAGCGGATAAACTGCACATCAGCAACCGCACCGTGGAGGGGCACCTGAACAGCATCTTCGGCAAGCTTGGCGTGACCTCCCGCGTGGAAGCCGTACTATACGCGCTGTCCCAGCACCTTGTTACCCCGGACGAGGAAGATAAAAAGTGAACCGGGCATCAAAAGCGCCGGAAAAAAGGCAAAGGGACGGGCTTTCCGGCTGGCTGGAACGGAATAAGCTGAACAAAAAACAGTTCTATCCCCAGTTCCGGAACTGGCACTTCTGGATGATACAGGTGCTCGTTATTTACATCGCCGGAATGCATGCCATCCTTGAGACCGGGGACATGTTCCAGGACTGGAGAGTACCCTTTGTCATGCCTACCGGGCTTTTTCTTGTGCCGGTCGTCTATGCCGCCCTGACCTTCGGGCTTTCCGGGGCGCTGATTACCGCGCTATGGGCAGGGTTCCTCACCATTCCTAACGCCATCCTCTGGTACGGGGGGATGGAGAGGTGGGGCGAGGCCTTCCAGATACTCATCGTTATCGTCGTCGCTTTCTTTGTCGGAAGGGAGGTGGACCGGGTGAAAAGCGCGCGGCAGGAGGCGGAATCCGCGGCAAACGAGCTGAAAGCTTCCCGGATGAGGTACCGCAGCCTTTTTGAATCCAGTCCCATCGCTGTCCTGGTGCTGGACCCTAACAGCAACATCATCGAAGCGAATCCGGCGGCGGCCCTCCTGTTCGGGGCTGATAAGGCAACCATGGAACGCCAGTCAATCGCAGACCTGCTGGGCGGGGTAAACATGAGGAAAGTCCTGGGCATTCCGCCCGGGGGAGGCTGGAGGGGCGAGCCGCTAACGGTGAAACTGAAAGAAGGTGAGGAGCGCTACCTGGAGCCGTTGACCAACGAACTGAGCGATGGCCAGGGTAATATCATCACGGAGGTGCTCCTCCGCGATGTTACCGAGGAACATGGCCGCCAGACCGGCCTGAAAGCCTATACCGCCTATGTAACGCGTGCCCAGGAAGAAGAACGCCAGCGGATTTCCCGGGAGCTGCATGACCAGACCATTCAGTCGCTTGTACTCTTATACCGCCGACTCGACAGTGTGCTGGACCTCGGAGATTCCATACCCTCGGGGGTACGCGACCATCTCCAGGAGGCGCGGAGGCTCGCGGAGGAAATCGTCATGGAACTACGCGATTTTACCAGGGCCCTGCGCCCTCCGGTCCTTGATGACCTGGGCCTGGTGACCTCCACGCGGAGGCTTCTGACGGATTTTACCGAGCGGACGGGCATATCCGGCGAGTTCAAAGTCTCCGGGAAAGAAAGGCGTTTGACATCGGACGCGGAACTGAGCCTGTTTCGTATCGCCCAGGAGGCCCTGTGGAACGTGGAATACCATGCCCAGGCGACTCACGTTGACATGAAGATAAATTTCACCGGTAATGAAGTAATGCTTGAAGTTACTGATAACGGCATCGGATTTAATCTCTCTTCCTCTTCCAGTGACATGACGGCCACCGGGCACCTGGGGCTTATTTCGATGCAGGAACGAGCGGCCCTTCTCGGGGGAAAGCTCACTATCCGGTCCGGCCCGGCACAGGGAACTTCCGTCACGGCGTCCGCGCCCTTCATTGATAATGGCCCGGAAACGCGCTAAACGCGGGTACGGTAAAATAGTCCTCTGTCAGGTTAAAAAGGGTTGCCGGGGGATTTCATCGGGGGAATTGCTGGCGACCCCGGGGGGATTTGAACCCCCGATCTCCACCGTGACAGGGTGGCATGTTAGACCGCTACACCACGGGGCCGTGAAGTGAGATACTAGCAGCATTTTATCAGGGGCGTTCTAAGCTGTCAAGGCGGTTTTATTCGGTTTTGGTTGGCTCCAGGTAGTGCCCCCTCCCTCCCGTTGACTTTCTTCCTGCCCTGCCCCGGACTGTTCTCTTCTTCCCCGCCAAACAGGTGCAAACACAACCCAAAGGGGCTATCTTGTTAACCCATGATGCCATGTGGTATAATGGCGTGAAATTTCATGGGGAGATATATGGCAAAAAAGAAAGCGGAAACTCAGGAATCCCGGGACGGTCAGGTCCATGACTATGAACTGATTTTTGTGGTCAAACCGGAAGTAGCTGACGAGGCTCTGGATTCTGTTATCGATGGCGTTAACCAGTTCATCACCGGAAAACAGGGCGTTGTCGAAGAGATGACGAAGTGGGGGAGGCGGAGGCTGGCTTATCCCATCAAACGCGCCCTCGAAGGTAACTATGTGCTGGCACACTTCAAGATGAGTCCCGAATGGAGCAAAGACCTGGAGGCGAACCTGAAGATTTCGGAGCAGGTATTGCGCCATTTGCTGGTACGGCGGGACGGTTAGAAGGCGGGGTGACGGAATTGGGGGGTGACTATGCCTAGTTTGAACAAGGTAATTATTATCGGGAATGTGGGTAACGATCCGGAAATGCGTTTTACGCCTAACGGGAAGCCGGTAACCTCATTTTCCGTGGCGACGAACTGGGCTTATACTACTCCCGAGGGTGAACGTAAGCAGGAGACCGAGTGGTTTAACGTCGTTGCCTGGAACCGGCTTGCCGAGCAATGCAACCAGTTTCTCGGGAAGGGGCGCCTCGTTTATGCCGAGGGCAGGCTGCGCACCCGCAGCTGGGAAGCCCAGGACGGGCAGCAGCATTCCCGGATGGAAGTAATCGCCAACCGGGTGGTCTTCCTGGACAAGAAGGCGGTCAGTAACCTCGGGGAGGAAAAAGGGTACGAAGGCGGCGGGGGTGACCTGGAGCCGGATGACATCCCATTTTAACAGGACTTCAACTTTAGAGAGTAGAGATAATGGCAGATTTTAAAAAATCAACACGGAGCAGGAGCAGCAGACCGGACCGTCCCAGGTATGTCCCCAGGCGTAAGGTATGCTCATTCTGCAAGGACAAAGTCGGGATAGATTACAAGGACCTGATGAGGCTGCGGGCTTATGTATCCGACAGGGGCAAGATAGAGCCCCGGAGGAAGACGGGGACCTGCGCCCGACACCAGCGCCTGGTGGCCGGTGCGGTGAAGAAGGCCCGCCATCTGGCCTTGTTGCCCTATGTACCGGAGCATGTCCGCAAAACGGGGGCCGCAGGCTTGCGCGACTAGGAAGTCGGCAGGACTCTGTTTTCCATTGATTCCATTATCTAACGGGAGTTAGAGTGCCAAAAAGGACGTATCAACCGAAGAAAATACCGAGGAAGCGGGAGCATGGCTTCCTGGCCAGGATGAGCACGCGCGGAGGCCAGGGAGTGCTTAAAGCGAGGCGCCGCAAAGGCCGCCAGAGGTTGACCGTGGTCTAGGAGGCCGCGGGATACTGTTACAGGTGAGGGGAGAACAATATCTCTCCGCTCCGGCACACTTTAGCGCGGTCTATCGCGGCGGGGCTTCCTGGCGGAGCGAACTGGTAATCATGAGGACCTTGTCAAACGGGCTGGACCGGACACGGTACGGATTTTCCGTAAGCCGCCGGGTGGGAAAAGCGGTGGAGAGGAACCGGGTAAAACGCCGGTTCCGGGAAATCATGCGCCAGGCCCCGCTGAAGGCAGGGTGGGACATCGTACTTATTGCACGTCCTCCCATCAAAGAGGTCGATTATTTTACTTTAAATCAGAACGTAATCCGGCTGCTGAAAAAAGCCGGTTTGCTGGTGCGGGAGCATGAAGAGGTTAGCCCTGGTATTGATTAAGTGCTATCAGGTAACGGTGTCACGCGTGACGCCTCCTACATGCCGTTTTTCCCCCACCTGTTCCCAGTATACCTATGAAGCCATCGCCAAGTTCGGTCTGTTTAAGGGGGTCTGGCTGGGAGTGAAGAGGCTGGCGCGCTGCCATCCGCTGTGTCCCGGAGGTTATGACCCCGTGCCGTAAGGGACATCGATTTAATAGAGTTTAACAGAGGTAATATATTTGTCAGGTCTGAAATTTAAAAAAGGGACAGCCGCCAGGATTATTTTCCTGTCTGCGGTCCTGCTTCTCGTTGTCCTGGCGTCCAGCTGTATCCAGGGCCTCTATCCCGTCGGCTGGTCTGGCGGGGCGGTTTCCGGGGATACCCTGTACGTCGGCTCCCAGGAAGGGAAGCTGGTGGCGATAAACCTGACCAATGAAAGCCGGCGCTGGTCAACGGAACTGACTGCCCCCCGGACCGGGTTCAACTTCGGCTGTATCGGTCCCGGCGGCGGCGCCCCTTCGGGGGTAGCCATCTACGGGACACCTGCCCTTTCCGGGGACCTGGTGTACCTGGCCGGGTATAACGGTAAAATCTATGCTTTCACCGCCGATTCGCTGGAGGTGAGGTGGCTGTATCCCCGCGAAGGATACCTGGAGCCGGTTGTCAGCGCGCCCGTGGTGTCCCAGGGGAAAGTCTTTATCGGTGTCGGCGATGGCAAAATCTATGCTCTGGACGCGGCCACCGGGGACAAGCTATGGGAATTCGCTACCGGCGACAATGTATGGTCGACCCCCGTCATTGAAGGGGACACCCTGTTCGTGGGCTCCTTCGACCATAACCTCTACGCTCTGGACATTAATAACGGCACGGAAAAATGGCGGTTCCAGACGGAGGGTGCGATAACGGCCTCGCCCCTGGTCCGGGAAGGGAACGTTTACATCGGTTCCTTTGACCGCAATCTTTACGCCCTGGATATCAATAGCGGCGCGGAAAAATGGCGCTTCGCCGCTGAGAACTGGTTCTGGGCGCAGGCCATCGCGGTGGATGGGACGGTTTACGCCGGAAACCAGGACAGCAAAGTCTATGCCCTGGATGCGGCCAGCGGGACAAAGCAGGCAGAGTTTAACCTGGATAGTCCGGCGGCATCGGTCCCGGTGCAGGTGGGGAATAACGTTGTCTTCGCATCCCGAGAGGGCATCCTGTACCGGATAAATACCGAGGGCAATACCATGACACGCCTGGCCGACATCGGAACCGAGGTCCTCGGCCCGCTCACCGCCAACGAAGGCATAATCTACATCCATACGCAGGACCTTACCCTGCACCGCGTCAATGCGGAGACCGGTGCCGTGATGATGTCTGTGTCACTGGAGAGCGAGGAATAAGGGGAAGCTTTTGAACATCTGGGAGCTGGTTATCCAGCAGCCGATGATTAACGTCCTTATCGTGACGTCCGGCTTTCTAGCGAACAGCTTCGGACTGGCGATAGTGGTAATGACCATCGTCATCAACGTGGCGATGGTACCGCTTACCATGAAGCAAATCAAGGCTTCCAAGGCGATGCAGGACCTGCAGCCGAAGCTTTCGGAACTGCAGCGAAAGTACGCCAAGGACAAACAGAAGCTGGCCCAGGAGCAGATGAGGCTTTACCGGGAATCCGGGATGAACCCCGCAGGCTGCATGGTGCCGATGTTAATCCAGATGCCCATCTGGATTGCCCTTTACCAGTCCATCATGCTATCTCTGGCTGTGGCTCCGGAAGGTCTGCTCAACCTGTCCAAATATCTCTACCCGTGGGAATCGGTCTATACCCTGCTGCCCCTGAGCCGCAGCTTTATCGGGATAGATATGGCTTCTCCGAACATGGTGCTCGCCCTGCTGGTGGGGGCGACCATGTGGCTTCAGCAGAAGATGTCCACCCCCATGTCCAGCGACCCCCGCCAGGCTCAGCAGGCCCGGATGATGCTCTGGATGATGCCGATGATGTTTACCTTCCTGGCCCTTTCTTTCCCGGCCGGCCTGTCCCTCTTCTGGGTGACCTCGAGTCTCGTGCGGATTGCGATGCAGTATTACGTGACAGGGTGGGGCGGGCTCATTCCGAAGCGGGTGGAGGAGACCGCGGTAACGGGGCAGAAAAAATACGTGAAATTTACCTCCGATTCTGAACGGGCGGACGCTGAACAGGCCGCCTCGGATATTGACGTTAGCGACGAGAAAGGGCTGGGTTACGTGAAGAAACCGGATAAAACCCGGTTCCAGCCCGGAAAAGATAGAAGGCGGCACCCCAGGAAAAAATGATGGAAGAACTAACTGAAGAACAGAAAAACAGGATTGCCGAAGCTGCCAGGGAAGTCCTCGAACAGCTTCTGGAGCTTATGGAAGTCCCGGGAACAGTTAATCTGGCCGAAGGTTATTTTCTAAAGGACGGGAAGGAAACGGGTGACACCATCGCCCTCGATATCGAGGGGGAAGAGCTGGGCCTCCTCATCGGGCGGCGGGGCCAGACACTCGCCGGGCTTCAATACCTTATCAGGATTATCGTGGCTGAAAAGACCGGTTCCCAGGCACCCATTATCATTGACGTGGAGGGCTATCGCCGTCGCCGCTGTGAAAGCCTGCGGAACCTGGCGTGGCAGGTCGCGGAGCAGGTGAAGACCCGGAAGACACCCCTCGCCCTGGAGCCGATGTCTCCGTTTGACCGGCGCGTAGTGCACCTGGCGCTCTCCTCACAGAAGGAAGTAACCACCAAGAGTACGGGTGTCGGCGATTTCCGCAAGGTAGTCGTGCTGCCCCAAGGCTGGGCGAATTGATTGCGGAAAACGGCGGAATGTGCTAATCTTTGCTCAACGGCGTTGACGGAGAAGAGTAAGGGAAGAACGGTACCAAGCGAGCCTGGTCTGGTGTGAGCAGGCGTATCCGCCTCCCCGAAAATCACTCCCGAGCCGCCATCCGAAAGGCGGGGTCATTACCCTCTGAATAGGCGTGGACGGTTTCGTCAGCCGTTATCCTGACGGGGGCATGGAGCGTGCCCCGGGAGCGCCCCTGCCGAAGGGCGGGGGAAGTAGGGTGGTACCGCGGGAAAAATGACCCCGTCCCTATGGCGGGGTTTTTTTATTTGGTCAGAAAGAGGGGGACAGAATGTTTCAGCCGGTGAACAGTCGGGTCAATTTCGCGCAGCTGGAAGAAGAGATACTGGAGGGGTGGCGGAAGGGAGACATTTTCCGCAAAAGCGTGGCCGCACGTGAGGGAGGTCCCCGATTTACTCTTTACGAAGGGCCCCCCACCGCCAACGGCAGCCCCGGGATACACCACGTGCTGGCGCGGGTCTTCAAGGACGTCATTCCGCGCTACAAGGTGATGAAGGGCTATTACGCGCCGCGCATCGCCGGGTGGGATACGCACGGCCTGCCCGTGGAGCTGGAGGTGGAAAAAGAGCTTGGCCTTTCCAGCAAGGCTGGCATCGAGCAGTACGGCATCGAGCGCTTTAATGCCCTCTGCCGTGATAGCGTCTTTCGCTACCTCAAGGACTGGAACTCCCTCACCGAGCGCATCGCGTTCTGGGTGGACCTGGAGCACCCCTATATCACCATGGAAAACAGCTACATCGAGAGTGTCTGGTGGGCCATCAAGCAGATGTGGGAGAAGGGACTGGTCTACCAGGGTTACAAGACGGCGGCGCACTGCCCGCGCTGCGGCACCTCTCTCAGCTCCCATGAGGTGGCGCTGGGCTACCGGGAGGATACGGAAGACCCTTCGATTTACATAAAGTTTAAAGCAGTGCCTTCGTCTTTGTCCGGTGTGAAGGAACTGGCCGCGCTGGCCGCGGAAAAGCCGGTCTACTTCCTGGCCTGGACGACAACGCCCTGGACGCTGCCGGGAAATACAGCCTTAGCGGTAAACGCTGACGCGGAATACGCGGTAGTGGCGAACGGGGACGGATACCTGGTCCTGGCTTCCGCGAGGCTGTCAGCGGCGGACCTGGCAGGCGCCCCGGTGGCGGCAAAAGTGGAAGGCAGGGAACTGGTCAAGGCGCGCTATGAGCCGCTGTATAATCCCCATCGGTTCGGCGCGGAGAGGCTGCTCTTCAAACGGCTAGGCAGTCCCGAGATGGAATCACAGGGGCCGGAGCAAGACCTGACCTATCCGGTCATAGCTACTGATTTCGTTTCCCTGGATGACGGCACCGGCATCGTCCACGTGGCCCCGGCCTTCGGCGAGGTGGACTTCGAATCCGGAATGCAGCAGGGACTCGACTTCGTCCAGCCGGTGGACCTGCAGGGGATAATTACCGGCAGCTATCCGTTTTCAGGAGAGTTCGTCAAAAACGCGGACGAAGAGGTGATGCGGGACCTGAAGGACAGAGGTCTGCTTTTTCATCGCGAAACGATACGGCACACCTATCCCTTCTGCTGGCGCTGCGGGACGCCGCTGCTCTATTACGTGAAGCAGACCTGGTATATCCGCACCACCGCGCGCAAGGAAGCCATGATTGCCGGTAACAACGAAATCAACTGGTACCCGGAACACATCAAGCACGGACGCTTTGGCGACTGGCTGGAGAACAACGTGGACTGGGCTTTCTCCCGTGAGCGCTACTGGGGAACGCCGCTGCCGGTCTGGCGCTGCGAGACCTGCGGCAATTTCGAGTGTATCGGCGGGCTGGCAGAGCTGGAAGGCAAGCCGGGGCTCAGCGGCTTCACTCCTTCCCTGGACCTGCACCGTCCCTTTGTCGATGAAGTCACCTATGAGTGTGAAGGCTGCCGCGGTCGGATGAAGCGGCTGCCGGAGGTAATCGACTGCTGGTTCGATTCCGGGGCCATGCCCATCGCCCAGAGCCACTATCCTTTTGAGAACGAAACATTACTGGAAGATGGGCGTTTCCCGGCCGACTACATCTGCGAGGCGGTCGACCAGACGCGGGGCTGGTTTTACAGCCTGCACGCTATCTCCACGCTGCTGTTTGACCGTTCCTGCTACCGTAATGTCATCTGTCTGGGGCACATCCTGGATGCCGCCGGGGAAAAGATGAGCAAGACCAGGGGGAACGTGGTGGAGCCCTGGGCGGTCATCAATAAATACGGCGCGGACGCATTGCGCTGGTACCTTTTCACGGCGACGCCGCCGGGGAATGTGCACCGGTTCGATGAAAAGACAGTGGCGGAGACCTCCCGCCGCGTTTTTTCCACCCTCTGGAACGTGTATTCTTTTTTCGTGACTTACGCTAATATCGATAAATATGTCCCTCAGGAAGGGCGGAAAGCGTCCCCGGAATCCGAGCTTGACCGGTGGCTCCTCTCCGAGCTTAACCAGCTGGTCCAGGAAGTGGATACGGCGCTGGAGAACTACAGCCCCACGGAAGCGGGACGGAAGATTGAAAGCTTCATCGACTATCTTTCCAACTGGTATGTCAGGAGAAGCCGCCGCCGCTTCTGGAAAAGCGAGAGCGATGCCGATAAGCAATCGGCTTATGATACCCTGTACCATAGCCTGGTGACGCTGGCGAAGCTGCTCGCGCCCCTGGCCCCGTTCCTGGCCGAGGCGATGTACCGCAACCTGGTATTAAGCGCGTTGCCCGGAGCTGAGGAAAGCGTCCACCTTGCCGATTTCCCCGCTGCGGACGAATCGTTGATAGACCGGGAGCTCTCCGATAACACCCGGTTGGTGATGAAGGTCTCCAGCATGGGAAGGGCGGCGCGCAGCCAGGCGGGAATCAAGGTGCGGCAGCCGCTGGCCAGACTCTTCGTGAAGGCAGCTTCGGGGGTGCAGCAGCGGGGCCTGCAAGACTTATCGTCTCAGGTGATGGAAGAAGTAAACGTCAAGGAACTGGTGATTGTGGATAAGGCGGATGAGCGCCTTGAAAAAGGTATCACCGAGGGTGACCTGACCGTGGCCCTCGACACGGAGATTACCCCGGAACTTGCCGCCGAGGGCATGGCGCGTGAGCTTGTCCACCGTTTGCAGAACATGCGCCGCGCCGCGGGGTTTGAAATCGCGGACCACATCATCAGCTATTATGACGGGGATGAATACACCGGGCGGGTGATGGCTCAATTCGCGGACTACATCAGGCAGGAAACGCTCTCCGAACAACTGGTCGGCGGGCTTCCCGAAGAGGGGGTATTCAGCGAGGGGTTCAAGCTTGGCGGGTACGAGGTGAAGCTGGGCGTAAGGAAGCTGGGCTAGGGCGGGGGCGGGCTTTCCCTAGGGACCACTTTAGCGGACAGCCGCTGGTCTCCCCGCTGGAAAACGATATCCGTTTCCTGTCCGATTTTTGACGCGTGAATCGCCCGGATGATGTCCTCCGCATCGTTAATCTCTTTGCCGTCGAAGTTCAAGATTACGTCACCGGTTTCCAGGCCGGCGCTATCAGCGGGGCTGTCCCGGGCAATCTGAGTGATGAGGGCTCCCCGGTCCACGCTGAGTCTGTACCTGGTGGCGGTGAACTCGTCCACCGGGTAGAGGCTAACTCCGAGCCAGGGCCGGACGACATAGCCGTTCTGGATGAGCTCCTCCAGGATGGGGATGGCGGTCTCGGTGCTGATGGCGTACCCCATGCCCTCCACTCCGGCGCGCGATATTTTGGCGCTGGTGATGCCGATGACTTCGCCGGACATGTTAAGGAGGGGGCCGCCGCTGTTACCGGGATTAATCGCGGCGCTGGTCTCAATCAGGTCATAAAGGGTCTGCCCCTGATCTACCGGGATATTGACACCGAGGCGGCTGACGATGCCCTGCTTGGCGCTGATGCCCAGGCCCAGCGAATTGCCGATGGTCACCACCCAGTCGCCGATGCGCATCTTCGTCGAATCGCCGATTTGGATTGCCGGAAGACCCCGGGCGTTGATTTTCAGGACCGCCAGGTCATTCAGCGAGTCTGTGAAAATGTTCGCGGGGTCGGCATTAAAAGTACGCCCGTCATCGAGGCTTACTGTAATCGTCCGCGCATCTTCAATCACGTGATTGTTAGTCACGATAATGCCGTTTTCATCGATTATCCATCCCGAACCGGCGCCCTGCTGGGTAAAAGGCCGGTTGAAAAAGTCGAGGGTAACCACCTCGGTGTTGATAGCCACGACGGACGGCTTCACCGCGGCAACCACGTCAGCGATACCGGGCAGGGAAAAAGATGAGGTATCCTGCGGCGGCGGCGTCCAGGTGGGGTTAATCGGGGTGGCGGGTGTCGTTAAGGTTGAAGTCGGCGAGGGCGCGGGCCCGGGGGGCGACTGGACATAGACGCAGCCTCCGGCGGTAAACAGTACCAGAAGCAGCGTAAGGAGCAGGCCGGGATATTTTGGGCCGGTTCTATTCATTATCTTTAATTTTAGCACCCGGCCGGTATTTCGAGCAAGCAGGCAAAGTTTGGGTTTTAGTTTTAGCTGGCTCCAGGTAATGCCCCCCCTCCCGTTGACTTTCTTTCCCACCCTGACCCGCCCTCGCGGCTGCTCTTTTCTTCCCCCCCAACCAGGTGCAAACAAAACCAAAGTTTGCCGGATGTCCGCAGGCCGGTAAAGAAAAAACCCCCTCCCTCATCTTATATGAGGGAGGGGGTCAATCAAAGAGCGTGGCTGATTATTCGGGCAGCTGCGGCAGGGAAGCCAGCGCTTCCTTTACCTTTTCCGCGGGATAAGCGTAGTCTTCCAGCTTTCCGGAGAGGTAAGCTTCATAGGCACCCATGTCAAAGTGACCGTGGCCGCTGTGGGCCAGCAGGATGGTCTTCGCCTCACCGCTTTCCTTGCATTTGAGGGCCTCATCGATGGTCACGCGGATAGCGTGGTTGGTCTCCGGGGCGCTGATAATGCCCTCGGTGCGGGCAAACTGTATACCCGCTTCAAAGGTGGCTATCTGAGGCACGGCCTTGGCCTCTACGAAGCCCAGCTTATGGAGATGGCAGATAATCGGCGCCATGCCGTGGTAGCGCAGGCCTCCGGCGTGTACCGGCGGGGGCATGAAGGTATGGCCAAGGGTAAACATTTTCAGGACCGGGGCCATCCCGGCAACGTCACCGTAGTCCCAGGCATAGACCCCCTTGGTCAGGGTGGGGCAGCTTTCGGGCTCCACGTTGATGATGCGGAGGTCCGGTTTTTTGCCTTCGAGTTTATCCTTGACGAAGGGGAGGAACATGCCGGCAAAATTGGAGCCGCCGCCGACACAGCCGATGATGATGTCAGGATAGGTCCCCGCCATTTCCATCTGTTTCTTGGCTTCCTGGCCGATGACGGTCTGGTGCAGCAGGACGTGATTGGCAACACTCCCGATGGCGTATCTGGTATCGTCATGTTTGAAAGCATCTTCGATGGCTTCACTGATGGCAACACCCAGGGAGCCGGGGGACTTTGGGTCCTCGGAGAGCATCTTCTTACCGAAGTCGGTATCGGGGCTGGGGCTGGCCACGCAACTGGCGCCCCAGGTCTCCATCATCAGACGCCGGTAAGGTTTCTGGTAGAAGCTGACGCTGACCATGTAGACCTTGAGCTCCAGACCGAAACAGGCACAGCCGAAAGCGAGAGAACTGCCCCATTGACCGGCTCCCGTCTCCGTGGTAAGACGTTTTACGCCTTCTTTCTTATTGTAATAAGCCTGGGCTACCGCCGTGTTCGGCTTGTGGCTGCCGGGGGGACTTGAGCCCTCGTATTTGTAGTAAATCCTGGCCGGGGTGTCCAGGGCTTTTTCCAGCCGGTAGGCCCGGTGAAGGGTGGTGGGACGCCACATCCTATAGATTGCCTGTACCTCATCCGGTATCTCAATCCAGCGTTCCGGGCTGTATTCCTGGTCGTTTATCGCCTCCGGGAATAGGGGTGGGGGGAGGCGCGTGGGCTCCAGGGTGACGGGATGTCTTTCCGGCGGCAAAGGCTCCGGCAGGTCCGGCAGGACATTATACCAGTGGGTGGGCATGTCTTTCTCATTGAGGATGAATTTGGTTCTCTCCATGTTTGCTCCCTTCCTAAATCCTTTGTGATATTTTAGCATAGTCTGCACCGCGCGGGTAGATTTGTCAAGAATATTTATATATGCCCTTTTATCCAATCGCTGTTGTTGCCGTAATTGAGAGCGGAGCGCAATCCAAACGAATGGACAAGATATTGCTTCGTCGTTGCGCTTTTCACGATGACTGCCAAGACTGGGTAGAACGAATTATTACTGAGAGTGGCGGTGGGAACAGAGTATCCGCACTACCGTACCTTCTCGCTCTATTTCGTCCTCGTGGTTGCTGTCTTTCCCCCTCCCTTGCGGAGACAAAACCGGAATATTTTGAAGTTGAAGCTCAGAAAAGGTTATGTTATACTATTGGGGATTTAGCGATTACTTGAGGGAGGCTGGAAATTTGCCAGAATCGGCTAGCATAAAACAGTTATTAGAGTCAGGCGCGCATTTCGGCCATCAGACAGGGCGCTGGAACCCCAGGATGAAGGACTATATCTTCACCAAGAGAAACGGCATACACATCATTGACCTTGAGAAGACAGTAGTCATGCTGGATAAAGCCTGCGAGTTCGTCCGGCGGGTGGCGGCGGAAGGTGGTACCGTCCTATTCGTCGGCACCAAGAAGCAAGCCCAGGAATCAATCAGGGAAGAGGCGCAGCGCTGCGGAATGTTTTATGTTGACCAGCGCTGGCTGGGCGGGATGCTCACCAACTTCACCACCATCCAGGCGCGCATCGATTACCTGGTGCGGCTGGAAGACCAGCAGGCGCGCGGGGAACTGGCCTATATGTCCAAGAAAGAGTCGCTGAAGCTCGGAGAAGAAATCGCTAAACTGAACCGCCAGATGGGCGGTTTCAAGGAGATGACCAGCCTGCCCGATATTCTCTTCATCATCGACCCCCTGAAAGAGAAAATCGCTATCGCGGAAGCCAAGCGCATGGATATTCCGATTGTGGCTATTGTTGATACCAACTGTAATCCGGAAGAGGTGGACTATCCCATCCCGGCAAATGATGATGCTATTCGCGCCATTCGCCTTATCTGCAGCAAAATAGCGGATGCCGTGATAGAGGGGAAGACCGGGGCGGGGATAACCACGATGGCCGAAGCCGCCGAGTCAGGCCTGGGTGCCCAGATAGAAGTACCGTCCTTCAGCGAACCGCTGATATTCACCCCTGACGAGGAATAAGGAGGAAATCTTGGAAGTCTCCATAGAGATGATTAAAGGTCTGCGTGAGAAATGCGGCGCGGGGATTATGGAGTGCCGCAGCGCCATCATTGACGCAGAAGGAGATATCGACAAGGCACTCGAGTTGCTGAAGGAGAGGGGTTTCCTCAAGGCGGAGAAAAAAGCGCAACGGGAGACCAGCCAGGGGCTGGTAGAAGCTTATATCCATGCCGGCGGGCGCATCGGAGCGATGGTTGAAGTTAACTGTGAGTCTGACTTCGTGGCGCGCACCACCGAGTTTAAGGGACTGGCGCATGACATCGCGATGCAGGTGGCGGCAATGTGTCCGCTGTTTATCTCCGAAGATGAGATGACCGGAGAGGAAGATGTAGCAGCGGAGACAGCTTGTCTCCTCCAGCAGCCCTTCATCAAGGACCCGACCCGCACCATAAAAGACCTCGTTACGGAGATGATTGCCAAGGTCGGCGAGAATATCAGAGTCCGCCGCTTTGTCCGCTTTGAACTGGGCAATTAGTGAAAGATGCCTCAGGCGAAATACAAGCGTGTCCTCCTGAAACTCAGCGGCGAGGCTTTCGCCGGAGGGGCTGAATTCGGCATCGATGCCCGGACCCTGACCCGCATCGCCCGCCAGATCAAGGATGTCATGGCCATGGAAGTGGAGATTGGCATCGTTGTGGGGGGCGGAAATATCTGGAGGGGGGCAAAAGCAGAGGCTGACGGGATAGAACGGGTCACCGCCGACTATGCCGGAATGCTGGCCACAGTCATCAATGCCCTGGCTCTTCAGGATGTGCTGGAGCGGGAAGGGGTATTCACCCGGACACAGACCGCCATCAGCATCCAGCAGGTGGCCGAACCTTATATCCGCCGCCGCGCTGTGCGTCACCTGGAGAAGGGACGGGCGGTTATCTTCGCCGGGGGCACCGGCAATCCCTATATGACCACGGATACCGCAGCCGCGCTGCGCGCCATCGAGATTGGCGCCGAAGTCCTGCTCATGACCAAGAACAATGTCGACGGCATTTACAGCGCTGACCCGCGCAAAAATCCCAAGGCGAAAAAGTTTGACCGGTTGACCTACCTGGAGGCGCTGAACCTGCGCCTGGAAGTGATGGATGCCACCGCCCTGTCTCTCTGCCTGGAGAACAAGCTCCCGATAATAGTCTTTGACCTCAATACCCCGCGCAACCTGGAGAGGGCGGTTTGCGGCGCGTCAATCGGTACTCTGGTAGCAAGCGAGGGGGAGTCATGATTGAAGACATTCTCAAGGGCACCGAAAAAAAGATGCAGGAGTCTCTGAAAGCTTTCCATAATGACCTGTCAACAATACGGACCGGGCATGCCACCCCCGCCCTGATTGAGCATATCAAGGCGGACTATGCCGGAGTACCGACTCCTTTGAACCAGCTGGCCAGTATTTCCGCCCCCGAAGCCAGGCTGCTGGTGATACATCCCTGGGACAAGGGCAGCGTCAACAACATCAGCAAGGCAATCATGAAGTCCGACCTCGGGTTGAATCCGACAAATGACGGCAACATCATCAGGATTGCCATACCGCCATTGAGCGAGGAGCGGCGCCAGGAACTTATTAAGGTCGTCAGGAAAAGGGTGGAAGAGAGAAAGGTGCTCGTTCGTAATTTCCGCCATGAAGGGCTGAATGAGCTCAAGAAATTGGAAAAAGACAAGGAAATTTCCCAGGATGATCTGAAACGTTCCCTGGACGACCTGCAGAAGATAACCGATAGAATTGTGGCTGATGTGGACCGGATGGGCAGGGACAAGGAAACGGAGTTGATGGAAGTCTGACTTCCACCGGTTTCATTTTTGTCCCATCTATGGTTTAATCTCATCGAACATGCATAATACCCATCTTCCCGGGCATATTGCCTTTATCATGGACGGCAACGGGCGCTGGGCGGAACAGCGGGGTCTGTCACGCCTGGAGGGGCATCATGCCGGCGTGGAGAAGATACGGGAAATCGTCAGAACTCTTGACCGGCGTGGGGTCCGCCATGTCACCGTTTATGCCTTTTCCACGGAGAACTGGAGCCGTCCCCCCGATGAAGTAAGCGGCCTGCTGCAGCTGCTGGAGAAAATCATCGGGGATGAGGCCAGGGAACTGCACAAGAACGGGATTCGGCTCCGCCACCTGGGCCGTCTGGAAGGGCTGTCTACCGGCCTGAAACAGGCAATTGCTGACGTAGTGGAGATGACCAGGCATAATAGCGGTATGATGCTCTGTTTCGCACTTAACTACGGGGGGCGGGGAGAAATCGTGGACGCGGTGCGGCGCCTGCTTGCGGAAAGGGTATCACCCCTTGATGTTGACGAGTCCCTTTTCCGCCAGTACCTTTATACCTCGGGTCTGCCGGACGTGGACCTGGTAATCCGTACCGGAGGAGAGTTCCGCATCAGCAATTTTCTCCTCTGGCAGGCAGCCTACAGCGAGTACTATTTCACGCCTGCGCTCTGGCCCGATTTCTGCGAAAAGGAACTGGACAAGGCGCTGAAGGAGTACGGTCAGCGCCAGCGCCGTTTCGGCGGTCTGCCGGGGGGAGAGCAGCCCTTATGTCCGCGGAATTCATCGCGCGGACCCGACGGGGAATCCCTGAAATAATGCTTTCAAAACGGATAATAACGGCCTTCGTACTTATCCCCCTGCTTATTCTGGTGGTCTGGTTTGACCGGCCTCTTCCGTGGTTTGCCATGTGTGCCGCTGTTTGGGGAGGGCTGGCGGTCCTGGAATTTTACCGCATGGTGGGCACCGCCGGAATATGGTCCCTTACCTGGTTGGGCGTAGCCTGGACGATGCTTCTTATCATCTCGCCTTACGTTACCTTCCCGGGGCTGCTTCCGGTGCTGATTACATCAGCGGTAGTTTTTTCCCTCCTTCTGCTCTTGCTGCGGAAGCCCGGCGAAAACCAGTTCCGGGCCTGGGCCTGGACCCTGGCCGGCATGCTGTATGTCGGCTGGCTGCTCAGCTACCTCGTCGCTCTGCGTATGGATGCCGGGCGGAACTGGCTCCTCCTGGCCTTGCTGCTCACCTTCGCTTCGGATACAACGGCGTTCTTCGTCGGCAGGGCGTGGGGGAAGCACCGCATGGCGCCTTCAATCAGTCCCAGGAAGACCTGGGAAGGCGCGGCCGGAGGCGTCCTGGGGGCAATGGCGGCGGCGCTGCTGTTTACGCTGCCCTCGCCGCTACAGCTGCCCCTCAGCTATGCCGGGGCGATAGGAGTCGGCATGCTGGTGGCAGGATTCGGGCAGGTGGGTGACCTGGCGGAATCACTGATGAAGCGCAGCGCGGGGGCAAAAGAGTCGGGTAATCTGCTTCCAGGTCACGGAGGACTGCTCGACCGTACCGACTCCGTAGCCTTTGCCGGGATAGCGGTCTATTACTTCTTCCTGATATTTCATGGATAAGCTGCATTCGGCGGCCGCAAAGCTCGGCATCACCCTGACGGAGGAACACCTCCGGCAGTTCTGTACCTATTACCGCGAGCTCGTGCTGTGGAACCGCCGCATAAATCTGACCGCTATTACCGGTTTCGAAGAAGTGCAGGTAAAGCATTTCCTGGACTCCCTGACAGTGGTAAGGGCGCTGGAGCTGCCTCCGGATAATAATTTCTCCGTCATCGATGTGGGCAGCGGGGCGGGTTTTCCGGGAATACCGCTAAAGATAATCTACCCCGGGATACGTCTGGCGCTGCTGGAGGCTACCGGTAAAAAAGCAGAGTTCCTGGCGCATATTGTCAGGGAATTAAAGCTGGAAGGCATCGAAGTAGTCCGCGGCCGGGCGGAGGAAACGGCTCATGAAGAAAAGTACCGGGAGAAGTTTTCCGTAGCTCTCTCCCGGGCGGTAGCGGGACTGTCCTCGTTGGCGGAACTGGCGCTGCCTTTCGCGGAGGTGGGGGGCCTCTTTGTTGCCCAGAAGAAGGGAGATATTCAGCAGGAGATAGACCGGGCAGTGGGAGCGATGGCAAAACTGGGGGGACGTTTGAAGGAAGTGATAACGGTGGAACTGGAGGAGTTGGTGGAGAGGAGATACCTGGTGATAATCGAGAAAATCGGGCCGACACCTGCGGATTATCCCCGCCGCCCCGGCATCCCGGTGAAAAGACCGCTTTCATCCTGATACAGGCTTTTGTTGAACATGTTATCTATCCTCCCGAGATTTACTTCCTCCCAAGCTCACCTGAGGAAAATCCCCCTTAGTCCCCCTTTTTCAAAGGGGGAGACTGAATCTGCACGATGAGCCTCTCCCTTTTGTAAAGGGAGACCAGAGGGATTTATTTCAATTCGTAATATTGCGAACCATAGTCAACAGTAGTAAAATTGTATTACAGTAAAAGAGGTGTTTTTAATGGAAACGGGAACCTGGAAAGTAAAGACCGGCCTGGCGCAGATGCTGAAAGGCGGGGTGATTATGGACGTGGTTACCCCGGAGCACGCCAAGATTGCCGAGGATGCGGGTGCCTGTGCCGTGATGGCCCTGGAAAGAGTGCCCGCGGACATTCGTGCCTCCGGCGGGGTAGCGCGCATGTCGGATCCCACGGTTATCGAAGCTATCATGAAAGTGGTAACGATACCGGTAATGGCGAAGTGCCGCATCGGGCACTTTGTCGAGGCACAGGTGCTGGAAGCAATGGGCGTGGACTATATCGACGAGTCCGAGGTGCTGACTCCGGCGGATGAAGAGCACCACGTCTGGAAACACGATTTCAAGGTGCCTTTTGTCTGCGGCTGCCGCAATCTGGGCGAGGCGTTGCGGCGTCTCGGCGAAGGGGCGGCGATGATTCGCACCAAGGGGGAGGCCGGCACCGGCAACATCGTCGAAGCGGTGCGGCACATGCGCGCCGTGACGGGCGGCATACGGGCGCTGGTAAATGCCCCCGAGGCGGAACTGATGGCCAGGGCGAAGGAAATGGGCGCTCCCTTTGAGCTGGTGCTGGAAGTGCACCGGACCGGGAAGCTGCCGGTGGTGAATTTTGCCGCGGGTGGGGTGGCTACACCGGCGGACGCGGCACTGATGATGCAGCTTGGCGCGGACGGGGTCTTCGTCGGTTCCGGCATCTTTAAATCGAGCGACCCGGCCCTACGCGCCGGGGCCATTGTAAAAGCCACGACCCACTATAACGACCCGGATGTCATCGCTGAAGTCTCCAAGAACCTGGGTGAGGCGATGCCGGGGAAAGACATCAAGGAACTGAAGCCTGAGGAGTTGCTGGCGCAAAGAGGATGGTAGTATGAGAATTGGCGTCCTTGCGGCGCAGGGAGCCTTTGCGGAGCATATATCCGCATTGAAGAAGCTGGGAGTAGAAGCGCTGCCCGTCCGTGTGCCCAAAGAGTTGGAGGGCCTGGACGGGCTAATCATTCCCGGAGGAGAAAGCACGGCTATCAGCCTCCGGATGCTGGACAATAACCTGTCCCGGGAAATCGCGGAGCGGATTGGGGAGGGTCTCCCGGTATGGGGCACCTGCGCCGGGATGATATTGCTGGCAAAGGGCAGCCCCGGAGCTTACCCCGAACCTCTGGGCCTCCTGGAAATAACCGTCAGGCGTAATGCCTTCGGGCGGCAGCGGGAAAGCTTCGAGACCGAGCTGGCAGTTCCGGCTCTCGGTGAGAAGCCGTTCCCCGCGGTCTTTATCCGCGCCCCCTCCATTGAACAGGTAAACGGCAAAGCGGAGGTGCTGGCGCGGCTCCCGGATGGCACACCGGTCGCCGTGCGGCAGGGAAAGCTCCTGGCGACCGCCTTTCACCCGGAGCTGACGGAAGACCTGCGCTTCCATCAGTATTTTCTGGACATCGTCGCTGATAAGAGATAGTTTTTCAAGTGGGAGGAGAAAGTGCAGAAGGTAGTGACTGACGACCTTGACGCCTTGCTGGACATCCTGCCGCCGCACATCCGCCAGCCGCTGTCCGAACAGGAGGATATGAGCGCTCTGCTGGAGGTGGTGCTGGACCTCGGCAGGCCGGCGGAAGCGCGTTTCCCCCAGCGGGAAATGGTCCTTGACCCCAAAGAGGTGGATGAGCGGGACATAGACCACGTTGTTTCGCGTATCGGCAGCTTCGGGGATGATAACCGCGCCGGCATCGAAAGGACCCTCCACCGTATCTCAGCGATAAGGAACCGCAAAGGCCGCATCGTGGGGCTGACCTGCCGGGTGGGGAGGGCGGTCTACGGTACAATTACCGTTATCGAGGACCTGGTGGAATCAGGCAAAAGCGTACTGCTCCTGGGGCGGCCGGGTGTCGGGAAGACCACCATGCTCCGGGAAGTGGCGCGCGTACTTGCTGATGATTTGAAAAAGCGGGTCATCATCGTGGATACCTCCAATGAAATCGCAGGAGACGGGGATATTCCCCACCCCGCCATCGGGCACGCCCGCCGCATGCAGGTGGTTACCCCGTTACAACAGCATTCCGTGATGATAGAGGCGGTGGAAAACCACATGCCGGAGGTAATCGTCATTGACGAAATAGGCACCGAACTGGAGGCAATGGCGGCAAGGACCATCGCGGAGAGGGGAGTGCAGCTGGTGGGCACCGCCCACGGTAATACGCTGGAAAACATCATGATGAACCCCACCCTCGCCGACCTCGTCGGAGGGATACAGTCGGTTACTTTGAGCGATGAGGAAGCCAAGCGCCGCCGCACCCAGAAGTCCATCCTTGAGCGCAAATCTCCGCCCACTTTTGATATCGAGGTGGAGATACAGGGATGGGACAGGGTGGCAATCCATCCTGATGTGGGCAGCGCCGTCGACGCCATACTGAGGGGCCAGCCCGCTCCTACCGAAGTGCGCTGGCTGGATACCGGGGGAGCCGTCCGGGCGGAAAAGGTCAAACCGGAACCGCTGGTGAAAAGGGCCCGCGAAGTCCAGAAGACGCGGGAAAGCCACGTTCCCCATCTCTTTCTCTTCGGGGTAAACCGGATACGGCTGGAGCAGGCCGCCCGCGATATGAACCTGAACCTGCAGTTCGTGGACAGGCTGGAAGAGGCCGATATGCTGGTCACCTCCAAGAACTACTACCGGCGCAAACCCCAGAAAGTCAGGGATGCCGAAGACAACAAAATGCCGATTTATGTCCTCAAGAGCAATACGCCTCCCCAGGTCCGCCAGCTGCTCCAGCATATCTATCCGATAACGGACAGCGAAACGCGCCGGGACGTCGGCGTGGCGCTGGGAGAAGCGGAAGCGGCGGTGGAAATGGTGAAGGGCGGACAGGAGTCCGTGGAGTTGAGCCCGCAGAGCTCCTACATCCGCCGTCTCCAGCACCTCATCGCGCAGCGGAACTCGCTGACTTCCCAGAGCGTGGGGAGAGACCCTTCCAGGAGGGTCAGGATTTACAGGGCGGGATAAAAAAGGCTAACGTGGGGCTTTTTATTACTTATGAAGGCGGGGAGGGGAGCGGCAAGAGCACGCATGCCCGCAGTCTCTACCGGAAGCTTGCCCGGTTGGAGTTGCCGGTGCTACTGACCCATGAGCCGGGGGTAACTCCATTAGGAAAAAGAATGGGTCGGCTGCTGAAATGGGCCCGGAAAATGGAAATCTCACCCCTTGCCGAACTTCTGATGTTCAATGTCTCCCGCATTCAGTTGATTTCCGAAGTTATCCGCCCTGCCCTGGATTCTGATAAAATAGTTATCTGTGACCGTTTTGCCGCTTCGACGGTAGCCTATCAGGGATACGGGCGCGGGCTGGACCTGAAACAGGTGAAAGTGGTGAACGAAATCGGTACCGGGGGATTGCGCCCGGACCTGACTGTTCTGCTTGACATCACCGCCGAAGCAGGACTGAGAAGAAAAGGCGGGAAAACAGCAGACCGCTTCGAGGCGGAAGACATCGCTTTCCACACCAGGGTCCGTGCCGGTTACCTGAAGCAGGCGGAGGAGGAGCCGCGGCGGTGGCTGGTGGTGGACGCCGAAAAAAGCAAGAAAGAGATTGCCGGTATCGTCTGGGATAGAGTCCGCAAAATGATACCCGGTGAGAAAATTAATCGCTTAAGCGAGGGGCTGGATGTCAGATAACCTGCTCGTACCGAACCACGATGAAGAGGACCTGCTGTTTGGTCAGGGTTATCAATATATCGCCGGAGTGGATGAGGTGGGGCGGGGCTGCCTGGCCGGTCCGCTGGTAGCGGCGGCGGTTATCATGCCTGCCGGGATAAATACCGGCCGCGCCGGAGAAATAAGGGACAGCAAGCAGCTGAAGTTCATGCAGAGAAGGCGACTGGGTTTATGGGTCCGCAGGGTGGCGGTTTCCGTGGGTATCGGCATGGCCAGCCATGAGGAGATTGATGAGCTGGGCATCGCGCCGGCCACCCGCCTGGCGATGAAGCTGGCCGTAGAACAGCTGCAACCCTGCCCCGAATACGTTCTTATAGATTACTTTAAGCTTCCTGAGGTAGACCTGCCGCAGAAGGGCGTGGCGGACGGAGACAGCCTTTGTTTTTCCATAGCATGCGCCTCGATTGTCGCTAAAGACTACCGGGACAAGCTGATGCGCCAGCTGGACCGGACCTATAACGGTTACGGGTTCAGCCGTCATAAAGGCTATGCCACCCGCGAGCACGTGGAGAGTATCAACCGCATGGGAATATGCGCCATCCACCGCAGGAGCTTCCTGAAAAAAATAATCGTCCGGGAAGATGAAGCGTAGGGAGACTGGTATCCTCGGGGAACGTCTTGCCCGCAACTTTCTGGAGGAGCAGGGCTACCGGATAACGGAGACCAATTACCGTTGCGCCGAAGGCGAGCTGGACATAATCGCGCAGCATGGTGGAGACACTGTCTTCGTGGAGGTAAGGGCAAAATCGCAACATGATTTCGGCCTCCCGGAAGAATCGATTACCGCCGCCAAAATGAGGAAACTGCGGATGGTTGCGGCGCATTACCTGCAAAATAACGGCCTGGAATATTCTTCCTGGCGCATCGATGTGGTGGCGCTGGAGCTGAAGGGCGGCAAAATCGACCGTATCGAGCTTATCCAGAACGCGGTTACGGATGAAGAGGCGGGATGAATGATGTCACGAGAACTATGGCGAGTCGTTGACGCTAACCTGAACCGTATCGCAGAAGGGCTGCGCGTCCTGGAAGACGTGTCCCGATTGGTGCTGGATGATGCCGAAGTCAGCCGGCAGCTCAAGGAGTTGCGTCATGACCTGCGTAAGGTCGAAGCGGGGGTCCAGCGGCGGCTCCTCGAGGCCAGGGACGCCGCGGGAGACGTGGGTGCGGATACCGTTGTCGCCGCGCAGCAAAAACCGAGGGAACTTTACGAGGTGGTGGCGGCCAACGCGCGCCGGGTCCAGGAGGCGCTCAGGGTGATGGAAGAAATGGGCAAGACTCCGGAGCTGGCGCTGGATACGGAAAAATTCAAGCACGCCCGCTTCTCTCTTTACGGACTGGAGAAAGAAATCATCGCGAGGCTGCGCGAACGGGATAAATGACATCAACGCAGGAGGTACAGGTGAGCGGCATAACTGATAATCTGGAGGTAATCGCGGAGAGGCTGCGCGAACGGGATAAATGACATCAACGCAGGAGGTACAGGTGAGCGGCATAACTGATAATCTGGAGGTAATCGCGGAGAGGCTGCGACGCAGTCTCGTGGAAAAGGATGAAGCCAGAGAGAGAGCTATCCCTCTCAGTCGTGATGCCATTCGTAATTGCAGCCAGTCCATCCGCGCGGTGCACCGCCAGGAGTTTGACCGGGCGGAGGAAATGCTGAAAGAGGCGCGAAGTCTGCTTGATGAAGCCCAGAAATCGTTTACCGCTTACAGTGAGTTCAGCAATACCGGTTTCATCCGAGATGCGCAGAAGGAATACGCAGAGGGTCAGGTGACACTGGCCCTGGTGACCGGCAAAAGTGTCCCGGAGCCGGAGACCCTGGGGGTTGACGTTGCCGCCTATCTCAACGGGCTGGGGGAAGCGGTGGGGGAGCTACGGCGCTATCTTCTCGACGGCATGCGTCGCGGCGACCTGACACGGGGCGAAGAACTTCTTTCTGCAATGGATGATATTTACAGCGTGCTGGTGACCATGGACTTCCCGGACGCGGTTACCGGAGGGCTGCGGCGGACGACAGACATGGTGAGGGGGGTCCTGGAGAGGACCAGGAGCGATCTTACCCTGGCCATCAGCCAGAAGCGGCTGGAAAATAAGCTGGGGAAATAAGAGGTTCTTTGATTGCACCTCACCACGCCGCCCCTTTGATTTTCTTCCCGCCCGGCCCGCCCCCGGGGCATTATCGGCGTAGAGCCGGAGACAGTTCCACCCCTCTCCGCCTACCTGATTATTTTCCCACCCTGTCCCGCCCTCAGGAAATTTACGGGTTCAAGGGTGAGGCAGATTAGGATAAAATTGGGATTATGTATTGACCTCTGCTGAGAAATGCGCTAAACTGGTGCATATTTCAATGATGACTTTTGATATTTTTAGAAAGGTTGGCGCGTCCAACCTTTCTTTTTGTAAAGATTCTCGGGAGGTCAACATATGAGTTCGGCGATTCTGATGGTTCTCATTCTGGCGTCGGGGGTCCTGGGGCTGGCGTTCGTGGCTTATCTCGTCAGCACGATATTGCGGGAAGAGGAGGGAAATTCTCGGATGCGGGAAATATCCGGGGCCATTCGCTCCGGCGCCATGGCTTTCCTCCGGAGGGAGTTTCTCACCCTGACGGTATTTACCGTCGTCGTCTTTATCGTCCTGGCCATCTTTATCCGGCCGCAGCCATTTGTGGCCATCGCTTACCTGGCAGGAACGATAACCTCCGCGCTCGCGGGGTGGCTGGGAATGAATATCGCTACCGCCGCTAACGCCCGCACGGCGAATGCCGCCATGACCAGCTGGGCACGGGGGCTTAAAGTGGCCTTCTCCAGCGGGGCGGTGATGGGTTTCTGTGTCGTGGGTCTGGGCTTGCTGGGGATTTCCATTGTGGCTTTTATCTGGCCGGACGCTTCGAAAGGTCATGACCACGTCTGGCTGGGCTTTGCCTTCGGCGCTTCCTCCGTCGCCCTGTTTTTAAGGGCGGGAGGTGGCATCTTTACCAAGAGCGCCGATGTGGGCGCCGACCTTGTGGGTAAGGTGGAGGCCGGAATTCCCGAAGATGACCCGCGTAATCCCGCGGTAATCGCTGACAACGTGGGTGATAACGTGGGGGACGTCGCCGGCATGGGTTCCGACCTCTATGAGTCTTACGTCTCCGCGATTGCCGCCTCGATGGTCCTCGGGGTGACCTCGGCCTACCTGGGGGGGATCAAAGGCCTTTACCTGCCCTTGCTCCTGGCCGGGGCAGGTATTATCTGCTCCATCATCGGCGCGCTTTCGGTACGCCCCAAGGAGCTGAGCGGGGCCACTTTTGAACAACAGGTCCACAAAGCCCATGCCACCATGAACACCGGTGTCTATGTCAGTAATATCCTGATGATTATCGCCAGCTTTTTAATCATCAGGTTCTACATTGGTAACCTGGCGCTTTTCGGTTCGCTCATTTCCGGTCTGGCCGCCGGGTTCTTTATTTCGCTGGCCACGGAATACTTCACTTCTCCCGACCGCGGCCCGACCAAGAAGATAGCAAACGCCGCCCAGAGCGGTCCTGCGGTGCTTATCATTGAAGGCCTGTCACAGGGGATGATGAGCACGGTGTTGCCGGTTCTCCTGGTGGTCATCGGCACGGTAGCCGCATATCTCTTCGGGGGCTTGCTGGGCATCGGTATCGCGGCCATGGGGATGCTTATCAACCTGGGCATGCTGCTGGCTATGGACTGCTACGGGCCTATCGCCGATAACTCCGCCGGAATCGCGGAAATGGCGGGGATGGGTAAAGAGGTGAGGGAGCGCTGTGAGGCGCTTGACGCGGTGGGTAACACCACGGCGGCCCTTGGTAAAGGGTTCGCTATCGCTTCGGCGGCGCTGGCTTCTCTCGCCTGGCTGGCCACGTATTTCCAGGTGGTTAAACTCGAAGGCGGCATCGCCAGCCTGACCAATGTTTCCGTTATCTCCGGTATACTGGTGGGCGGTATGCTCACCTTTGTCTTCAGCGCTCTGGCCATGATGGGAGTCGGTAATGGCGGTTTCGCCATTGTGAACGAAGTCAGGAGGCAGTTCCGCGAGATTAAAGGCCTTCTGGAAGGAAAGGAAGGCGTCAAGCCGGACTACGTCGCCTGTGTCGACATCGCGACGAAGGTGGCGCTGAAATCGATGATTATTCCCGGTATCCTGGTTATCGTGGTGCCGCTCGCCCTCGGTTTCACCTTGGGCCCGAAAGCGGTGGCAGGCCTGCTCGTGGGTGCCCTGGTCACCGGTTTCATCGTCGCCGTGATGATGGCCAATTCCGGGGGCGCCTGGGACAATGCCAAGAAATACATCGAATCCGGCCAGCTCGGCGGCAAGGGCAGTGACGCCCATAAGGCGGCGGTCATCGGCGATACCGTGGGCGACCCCTTCAAGGACACGGCAGGGCCATCCCTGAACATCCTCATCAAGCTGGTGGGTAAAGTGGCCGTTATCTTCGGGCCTGTCTTTGTCGTGCTTATCAGCCTTTAAGCTCGCAGTATTCGGAAACAAAGAGCGGAGGGCTTGGCCCTCCGCTTTCTTTTTATGCGTGCAAGAAAGGATTGCCTCTTTTTTCCGTGCCGATGGTGCTGTCCGGACCGTGGCCGGGCAGGAGCACCGTTTCATCGGGGAGGGAAAGCAGTTTATTGAGGCTTTCAGAAAGCTGGGCGAAGCTGGCTCCCTGCAAATCATACCGGCCGATGCCGTAGTTGAAAAGGGTATCGCCGCTGAAGAGCAGCCCCTCTCCATAGAGTGAAATGCCCCCCGGACTGTGGCCGGGCGTATGGAGCACGGTAAACTGCAGCTCGCCGAGTTGAATCGTATCCCCCGCGCTGACGTACTTCAGGAACCCCTCTTCCTCTAAACGCCCGGCGGCGTCGCTTGCGTGGATAAAAGCGGGTGCGCCCGTCGCTTCCCTGACCTGGTCCAGGGCGCCCAGATGGTCCATGTGACCGTGGGTGACCAGGATGAGCTTTATTTTCAGGCCGAGTTCCCGGACGGCTTCGGTTATCTTCTCCGCTTCCGCACCGGGGTCGATGATGATGGCCTCCAGTGTATCCTCCGAGCCCAGGATATAGCAATTGGACTGATAAGGCCCGACGGCCAGCCTCTTCAGAATCATGATTACCTCCGCGTTATTCAGACGTGACGGTACTATTCTAGCATTTGAGGCAATCGCGCTCAAGGCTGTGCGGATTTCACCACCCGGGGTTTGCGTTCTGACTGTGGCATCGGGTAAACTGGAGTTGGATTTTATCCGGAATCTGCGAAAGGGGTTGCAAGCGTGGCTGAAATTCGTCCATTCCGTGGTGTGCGCTACAACCATCAAAAGGTCGGTAACCTGGCCGACGTTATCTGTCCTCCCTATGACATCATCCCTCCCGAGATGCAGCAGGAGCTGTGCGCGCGCAGCGAGTATAACTTCGTGCGCATTGAAGATAGTCCCGCTTTGCCGCGGGACACCACCGCCGATAACCGATATACCCGCTCGGCGGCGGTACTCGCGGAGTGGTTAAGCGAGGGAGTGCTGCGGGTTGACGCGTCACCGGCGATTTACCTTCATGACCATTATTTTCACCATGACGGGAGGGAGTATCGCCGGCGCGGGATGACCGTAGTGGTAAGGCTGGAAGAGTGGAGCAAGATGGTGGTGCGGCCCCACGAGGGGACATTAAGCCGGCCCAAGGGTGACCGGCTTAACCTGATCTGGGCTTTGCAGGCCAACACCAGCCCCATTCTGGCTCTCTTTACCGACAGCCAGAGCCGGATTGCTCATGTTCTGGAGGCGGAGAGTAAGCGTGAGCCGTCCCTGCGGATTAATGAAGACGTTATGACCCACCATCTCTGGACAATCACCGGCGAGGAAGCGATCGGGGAAATAAGCGGAGCCCTGGCGGCACAGCCGCTCTATATCGCTGACGGACACCATCGTTATGAAAGCGCCCTGACCTATTGTCATGAGCGAATCGCTTGTGCGCCGGAAGCCACGGGCAACGAACCGTTCAATTTTGTCATGATGAACCTGGTCGACTTCGATGATCCCGGCCTGGTTATCCTGCCCGCTCACCGTCTTATCGGCGGGCTGGCCCCTTCCCTCCTGGAGGGGCTCAGGTCCCGGCTGGAAACTTTCTTCGAGATAAAGGCACTGCCCCTGGACCGGTCTGATATCGGCGGCCAGATGGCCGGATTGCTCAGGGAGCAGAGGGAAGGCCTGGATTTGATTGCCTGCGGGCTGGAAGCCGGTTCCCTGTTGCAGTTAAGGCTCAGGGATATGGCAGCGGCGGGACAGATGATGCCCTATTTCCACTCCGACATTTACAAGAGTCTGACCGTCAGCGTTCTGGACCACGTGATTCTGGAAAAGATTCTGGGAGTAGGCACTGATGAGCATAGCCTGAACATCAGCTACCTCAGTGACCATGTTACGACCGTGGAGAAAGTGTTGAGCGGAGAATACCAGATTGCTTTCCTGCTGAACGCCGTCAAGGCAAGGGTCATCAAAGATATTGCGGACGCGGGTGACCGCATGCCCCGGAAGTCCACCTATTTTTATCCCAAGGTCCCCTCGGGGCTGGTCTTCTACTACCACGGCAAAGAGTAGATTTTCACGCTCATCTATCGGCAGGACGGGAGCGGGGTTTTATTCGGTTTTCGTTGGCTCCAGGTAATGCCCCCTCGCGTTGACTTTCTTTCCACCCTGACCCACCCTCGCGGCTGCCCTTTTCTTCCCCTGACCTTACCCCGGGATTAGTAGCACCACGGACTAGAGTCCAGCCGCTGCTTCAGCATACTCCTTCGGGGTACTTCCTTTCAACGAGCTATGCGGCCTGACCTCGTTGTAGTCCTTCCGCCAGTCTT
>Ga0209269_1000313_pt1 | contig 51955 bp, 50 predicted proteins | sample MTBAKMMethaMetaG_FD_187455 | JGI IMG/M metagenome (GOLD analysis project Ga0209269, IMG submission 187455) | Enrichment culture microbial communities from Arthur Kill intertidal strait, New Jersey, USA, that are MTBE-degrading - MTBE-AKM (Arthur... | ecosystem: Environmental > Aquatic > Marine >... | reverse complement strand
TCCATCTCGGAGGTCATTGTGTCCGTTCTCTCGTCAAGCTCGGAGCGCATCTTGGACATGTCGGTCTGGATGCGGTCGTACGTTTCGACGAGACGCCGCTCCATCTCCATGAGCTTCCCCAGGTCCGCCGTGGTGGCCACCAGCTCCAGCTCCTGCAATCGCTCGATGCCGCGGGAGGTGATCTTGAACCACCGCCCCTCCATCTCGGTGTCCCCGAACTCCTCCAAGAAGCCTTTGGCCTTGCCGATGTTCAGCTCGGCGTCTATCTGCTCGATGCTGGCGGACATCTCCTTCTGCACGGCGGAGATGAGCACCAGCTCCTCCACCTTGGCGGGATATATCTCGCGCAGGGTGCGCAGCACCTTGCTGAGAACCGGGGACTCGACCTGGGTCGTACCTCCTCCTAGCCCTGTGAATGAGTTGAGCGTCATTTGGCATAAAGGTTGCTAGATTCCCGCAGGGAGATCTCCCCCTCTATGATGCGCCTCAGGTCCCCGGTCACCCTGGCGCACCGCTCCTCGCCCGGGGCGTTCCCCAGCACCTTGAACATGGACCTGGCGCGGGTGTAGCAGTCCAGGGCGTGCTCGGAACGGCCCTGCTTCTGCAGCGCCTCCCCGTAGTAGCATAACGAGTATGCGAGATGGATCATACAGCCCATTCCCCCGTCCAGCCATCGCAGCGCCTCCTCGAACAGGGCGTTCCCCTCCTCCAGGTTCCCGTTCTGGCACAGCGCCGCTCCGCGGACCATCAATGTGACGCCCTTCACCGGCGTCTTTACGGTGCCGGGGAAGTTCGCGGCCACCTTCCAGGCCTTCTCGCTGTACTCCAGGGCCGAAGGGACGTCGCAACGATTCAGCGCCACCAACGCCATGACCGTATCGGCCATGCAGCCCATGTAGGCCGAGTCGGACTCCATGGCCTCGTCCAAGGCCAATTTGGCGTTCTTGAACGCTTCCGCTCCCTCCTTCAGGTCCAGATTGACGAAGGTGCGGAAGATGTGCGCCCAGCACATGGAGACCCGGTCCCCGATCTGCGAGGCGGCGTGATGCACCGAATCGAACGCCAGCAGCGCCTCCCGGCCCCGACCCTGATGGTAGAGCACCTCGCCCAGCAGGCGGTTCAGCTCCAGCTCCTGCTCGATCTCCCGGCCGCCGAACATCGCTCTGGCCCTCTCCAAGGTGTCCAACGCCCTGGGCATGTCCCCCTGCGAGAGGTGTATCCAGGCGTGGTAGCACAGCTGCGTGCCCTCCCTGGTGAGGTCCCCGGCCTTGCGGAAGCGTTCCTCGGCCTTGCCGCACAGCTCGTCGGCCTTAGGGAAATCACCGGTCCACAGGTGGAGGTTCGCCCTGACCCCGAATATCTCACCCTCCTCGAAGGCGTTTATGCGCGGGCAGGCCTCCGCCTCGGCCAGATATTTGAGGCAGTTCTCCGAGGAACCTTTTCCCAACCGGGTGGGGGACCAGCATTCGGCGATCTTGCGCAGCACCCGGGCGCAGCGCACGTCCTCCCCGCCCAGCTCCATGAACTCCTGGTAGTTCCGGAGCCCCTCCTGGAAGTTGGCCAGGTAGACCTGGCAGTCGCCCATTCCTTCGAGAGCCTGCAGTCTTTCCACCAGGAACCCCTGGTCCCCCTCGGTCAGGTCCAGTACCCGGCGGAAGTTGGGCACCGCCTCGAATATGCCCCTGCGCTCCAGCCACTCCATTCCTACTGACAGCGAGTAACGAATGCACTTGTCCCGTTCCCCGGAGTATTGGTGGTGCAGGGCGATCTCCCCGTCCAGACGCAGGTCCTTCGGTTCCGCTTCCAGTATCCGCGCCACCTCCCGGTGTATCTCGTTCCTCCGGGCCTTGGACATGGATTCGTATATGATCCGCTGCAGGTTCTCGTGGGAGAAGGATACCTTGCCCTCTCCCACCTTGACCATGGCATGGGAGCGGTCGGCCTCCTCCAATATTTCCAAGAGGTCCATCTGCCGCATGTTCATCAGGGACGCCAGGACCTTGGGCTCGAACCTCAGTCCGATGACCGAGGCCGCCTCCAGCACCCGCCTGGTGGTCCTGGGCAGCCGGTCCACCCGGCGCATCACCACGTCCTTGACCGTGGAAGGCACGGTCACCAGGTCCCCGGCGAACGACCACACCCCGTCCGCCGACCTAAGCTGGCCGTGGCTCAGCAGGTTGTGCACGCATTCTATGGTGAAGAGCGGGTTGCCCTCGCCCTCCCTCATCACCTCCTCCAGGACCTTGCTGTGCACCCTTCCCCCCAGTATCTTGTTCAGCAGCTCGCCTATCTCCCTCTCGCTCAGCTCGCCGAGCGATATCTCGGTGTAAAGGGACTCCCGGCGCATGGAGCGCAAGGAATCGAGAAGAGGGTGGAACAGTCCCTCGGTGACCTCGAACGCGATATCCTCAGGGCGATAGGTGCCCACCAGCATGACCCGCATGCAGGATATGTTCCGGGAAAGGAAATGTATCACCTGCACGGAGGCGGTGTCGGCCCAATGCAGGTCCTCCAGCACCAGCACCAATGGCTGCGACTGCGAACCCCTCCCCAAGGCCTCTCGGACAGCGAAGAAGGCGTCACCGGGCGATCCCTCGGCGAAGGGGTCCTTGATCGCCAACTCTTGCAAGGCGTCCCGGAAGGGCAGGTATGGCGCCGTGGAATTGGGAAGGCACCTGCCGACCAGGAACTTGCAGTTGGTCATCCTGGCCAACCGCCCCAGCTCTTCCGTCAGTTTGGTCTTCCCTATCCCGGCCTCCCCCGAGATCATGACCGACCTTCCCTTTCCCTGGATCACCTGGGAAAGACAGGACTGCAAGGCCTCGAGCTCCCTTACCCTCCCTACGATCAGAGAACGGGGGTCGCGCGCGTTTTCCCCCATAGGCTTTTGGTTGGTCGAAAGGGCTATAAATCTTCCTTTAAGGCGTTAAAAAGTATCTATCAATTCTGATAATAAGAGGCTTTATGATTCCCTCGAGGAATAGAAGCGTTTTGGGGGGTTGAGAATACCCCTAGGAGGTTTTGTACGACAAAGACGTTTATTGAGAACGACATCGAGTTTGAGATAACGCATGAAAAGGACACAACGACCACCCCCAAGATCAGCCCTTGGGGTAAGACGATGTTCAAGATGCGGAACCCTAACCGAGACCCTTTGATCGAGGATGACGTAATTATCGAGTTCGAGATCGATACTAACAAGGATGGAAAGAGACCGAGGTTTAAGGGCATCAAGCATTGAGCTCATTTCTTTGGACCATGGGCGGAAATTTCCGCCCTTCGTTTTTTATGGCTAATGATGCCGAGATAAAAAGATTACAAAATGATTTGGACACCGGCGAAACCCTTTTCATGCCCCTTCCTTATCCAGAACTGAGCAAGATGATCAAGATCGTACTACTTCGCCACGGGGAGAGCACCTGGAACAAGGAGAACCGTTTCACCGGCTGGACCGATGTCGGTCTCTCCGAGAAAGGGGTGGCGGAGGCGCACGAGGCCGCCCGGCTATTGAAGGAGGGGGGATACGAGCTCGATCTGGCCTTCACCTCCGTTCTTAAAAGAGCGATCAAGACCCTGGACATCGTGCTGGAGGACATGGATTCGTGCTGGCTTCCCGTCCGCAAATCATGGCGCCTCAACGAGAAGCATTACGGGGCGCTACAAGGATTGAACAAGAGCGAGATGGCCAAGAAGTACGGGGAGCAGCAGGTGCTGCTCTGGCGCCGGGCGTACGACGTGCGTCCGCCGGCCTTGGAACTTGACGACCCGCGCCACCCCGCGCACGACCGCCGTTACGCGGACATGCCCCCGGAGGACGTTCCGGGCACGGAGTGCCTGAAGGACACGGTCGCCAGATTCGTCCCTTACTGGAAGGAACAGATCGTTCCTGAACTGAAGAACGGCAAGCGGACCATCATCGCCGCCCATGGGAACTCGTTGCGCGCCCTGGTGAAGTACCTGGACAACGTCCCGGATGCGGAGATCGTTTCCAGGAACATTCCCACCGGCATACCCTTGGTCTACGAGCTGGACGAGACGTTGAGGCCGATCCGCTCCTACTACCTGGGTGACCAGGACGCGGTGAGCAAGGCGATAAACGCCGTGGCCAAGCAGGGCAAGGCCTAGTGAGCGGTGATGAGGTTCGGACAATTTTAACGCCCTTGATGTTAACGGCATGAAATCTCGAAGACCGCGGTTTAGCTGGACGTGCTGGCCATGACCTATCCAGCTAGGACGTTCATCCTTTTTGATAGTGGAATGCAATACTTTATAAGGCCGTTACAACAACAAATAATACGCCTTCTAGGCTAAGGCGTCCGGAAGAAAGGCTCCCATCCCATAACCCTCTCCCTGATTTGTCGTTAGATCCTCCGCCGATCCCCGCCGGACGCTGATATTTTGTTTACGGCGCCCGCGCTCCACGTTTCCACAAAAATGTAATAAGCGTCCATCGTTTGCCTTTTCCTGGTCAAAATGAACGACGCCGAGATAAACGCCGCCAAGGAGCACTTCGGGAAGATACTCAGGGAGCAGCTGATGCGGGTGGAGGACATGAAGGCCTCCGCCGGCTGGATAGACTATTCCAAACTAGACAAGCTGGTCATCGGCGTCGTCGGCGGGGACGGCATCGGCCCGTACATAAGCAAGCACGCCGAGAACGTGCTGAAGGACCTGCTCAATGAAGAGATCGCCGCCGGCAAGGTGGAGGTGCGGACCATTGACGGTCTTACCATAGAGAACCGCGCCAGGCAGCTGAAGGCCATCCCGGACGAGGTGCTGGCCGAACTGAAGAGGTGCCACGTCGTTCTGAAGGGACCTACGACCACGCCGAAGAAGGGCGACGGATGGCCGAACATCGAGTCGGCGAACGTCGCCATGCGCCGGGAGCTGGACCTCTTCGCCAACGTCCGCCCGGTGCGCATACCCGAGCAGGGCATAGATTGGACCTTCTACCGGGAGAACACCGAGGGCGGTTACATCCTGGGGAGCAAGGGAGTGGATGTCAACGATGACATAGCCATCGACTTCACCGTGGCGACAACGCAGGGAAGCGAGCGAATTATAAGGCTGGCTTTCGATCACGCCAAGAGAACGGGTTTGAACCGCGTGACGGTCGTCACCAAGGCGAACGTGATCAAGAGGACGGACGGCAAGTTCCTCAGCGTGGCGGAGCGCATAGCGAAGGAATATCCAGAGGTCAAGTGGGACGACTGGTTCATCGATATAATGACCGCCAAGCTCATCGACCCTTACCGGAGGGCGGAGTTCAAGGTCATGGTGCTTCCGAACCTTTATGGCGATATCCTGACGGACGAGGCGGCGCAGATCCAGGGAGGCGTGGGAACGGCCGGTTCCGCCAACATCGGTTCGCGCTACGCCATGTTCGAAGCGATACACGGCTCGGCTCCGCGCATGGTCGACGAAGGACGCGCTCAGTACGCCGACCCGAGCTCCATGCTCAAGGCCGCGGCCATGCTCCTGAACCACGTCGGCTTCGTTGATAAAGCGAAAAAGCTGGAGATGGCCCTGGACCTCTGCACGCAGTTCGAGAAGAGGATCAGGATCACCGGACGTTCGGACGGCGCCACCGGGGAGGAGTTCGGACGCTACGTGCTGGAGACGGTGGCCAGGGACGACCTGGAAGCTAAATGGAAGGAGCTCAGCGGTAAAAGCTGAGCTGATCACCTCCTCCGGGGAGGCCGACCAATTTATCTACTTCCAATCATATTTGAAATAGGTCGTCATGGACGTTCTGGTGATCGGGGGGTTCAGCGAGCTTGGCCGGGACCTTTTCCTGAGGGGGCTCCTCGAAGGAGAAGGTGCAGGCAAGGTCTCGGTCATTTGCGATAAGGAGGAGAGATATTCCCTACCAGGAACGCTCGGCCTTGGAAACCTGGCTGGCATATTCGCCGTTGGTGCCGGATGCCCCTGCTGCGTCGGGAGGACGGAGTTCGTTGGGGCGTTACAGGGAGCTGCCTCCCTGGGCCCCTGTTGCGTCTGGGTCCTCCTTCCCCTGCTTGCCGACACCGCTCAGCTAAGGGAGCAGATAGCCGGTTCGATGGAAAAAGCAGGAAGGCCGAGGATAGTCTTCACCCTGGAGTTGGACGGGTTCTCCGACCTTATGGCCGCCTATCCAGAGGTGGTGGAGGAACGCATACTCTCCTGCGATGAGGTGGTCATGACGAACCTGGGAGAGGCCCCTGACGCCTCCATAGAAGACCTCATCGGAAGGCTGACGTCCATCAACCCCAGGCTGACCTCGTGCATAAGGGAACAGAAGGAAGGCAAGGAGCTGGTCGTGCTGCTCGATGGCCGGGGACCATCCCCTGATGACGGACGGACCATCTGGACGTCCTGAGCCGTTTTAACGAGGACGATTCTGGAAAAGATGAAGATAGTTTTATCGTGTCCCCGAAAAATGCATTCCGCTAGGTGGGGGATTGTCCGAGGAACCTAAGTTGTGGCCAGCGATCCTGGTGGCGGCGGTCATGGTGCTGTCCATAGCGGCAGTGATGTTTGTAGGGGCGGAGAACGAGACGGCGGGACCGCAACTTCCAGAGGACTACCAACTTAGGTACTCGGCCTCCGTCGTCTATGAGGACCATACCGTCAACGGCACCCAGACCGTCAACCAGATCGGAAGCTCAGGCGAGATCGTTCTGCAATGGGACGAGGGTGGCTATGGGGGACCCATAGTTTGGAGCGGCCTCAACGGCGGTTGGATGATAGAGGAGGTCAAGCAGAACACCACCTGGGGGACCAAGTACCTCCGGGTGTGCGTGGGCTTGGGGCATGGAATGGATGAGCTCCCCAGCATCATCATCGAATACAAGGGTTCCATCTCCGGCCTGTTGTACCGGGAGGACGTCATCACCCCTGATTACCGAGCCACCTTCCTTCTGACGGGGGTCAACTTCACCGAGATCCTGGGCATGGACATGGAAACGTCCGGCCGCCAGCCTTTCCAGGGATACGACGATTATTTTCCGGACTACCCTCATCATTGGGACATCGACGGAGGGTCCAACCATGCCATGGCCCGGATCGAACCGGGGCATGACTGGTATAGGATGAACGCGACGAACTACGCTTTCATCTACTTCAGCCAGGAGAACGTGTGGTCGATGGTCGAGGGCGGCGCATACGAATACGACGAGGAGAGGTCCCTGATCGGCAACGGCACGCTATACTTCCAGGCCACCGGTGATTGGTACATCAGGCAGATCTGGGCGGTGGGCGAAGGTCCCCATCATTTCATAATGGACGGGGCGTTGACCGCAGAAGAATGAAAATTACTCGCCGGTCTGCTGGCTCTGGTACTTGGTGTAGCGGTCCAGATAATAGATCAAACCATCCATGACCTCTTTGGTTATGATGCCGACCGCCTGCTGCTCACGGACGAAGTCCTTGGCGTCCCGGATGCCCTGGCGCGAACCTTTGGCGATTATGCTGGCCAGGAACGTGGAGGCTAGGTCGGGGTCCATCTGGTTGTTGACGAACAGCTCCCGGACATCGTACCTGAACTCGCCCAGACGGCGTTGGTTCAACATGCCAACGCGGGTGGAGGGCGCGTCTCTGTCCCGGTAGTTGTTCGGTTTCCCCGCCTTGCTCTTATTCCTGTTAGGTCGATACGCCAAAGTGATTTCTCCGGGATGAAGTGATGAGGAGATATTATAAATACTTTGCCAAAATAAGAATAAAATGATTAAAATAATAAAAGAAATAAAGAGGTTTTCAGGCCGGTAACTGGCTCACTTCTTCTTCACCGTTTTTTTGCCCGCGCCGGGCTTCGCGGAGACCTTCTTCGAGGCGGCCTTCGCGCTGAGCATCTCCTTCTCCGCGTCCTCCTTAGCCCATTCGGCGAACAGTTCGGAAATTCCATCGCGGGCGGTGGACCATGACGGAACTCCTCCGGTCAGCACTGCGATGTTCAGCGCTTCCATGATCTCGTCTCGGGTCGCACCACAGTTCTTGGCCACCTTCGCTTGCGGATAAATGCATCCCTCGCACATGCGTACGGCGACGCAGGCCAAGGCGATCAACCGCTTGGTCTTGCGGTCCAAAGCCCCGTCGGTGTTTATGACCCGGTCCATGTCCTTGATGATGACCGCCAGTTCGGGATAGTTGTTCTTGATGTGGTGCAAGGTCGGCGGTATGTAGCCGCCCATCTGCTCACCCAGCTCTTCAACGGCCTTATTAGCCCTCTTCCTGCAGTCGTTCATGGTGACGAACTATGATGCTGAATGGTTATTAGCCTTATGCCGCTGATGAAAAAAGGATAGGGGGTTTGGAAAGGGTTTAGGAGCGTTCTCATCGTCACTTCAGGTCCAGCTCGGAACGGGGATCGGGATGCTCGAATATTTTAGCGCATGACGCTTCCACGTCCCCGGTCCTCAGCTTGGGGTCCAGGCGCTCGCCGGTCACCATGTGGTAGACGTACTCGCCGATATTGCAGGCGTGGTCGGCCACCCTCTCCATGTAGCGGGCGACAAGTATCAGGTCGATGCCCACGGTGATCTTCCTGGGGTCCTCCATCATGTACGTCAGTATCTCCCGGAAGATGGTATCGTAGAGCGCGTCTACCGCATCATCCCTCTCGTGCAGGTGCGACGCCTTCTCCGCATCCCTCTGCAGGAAGGAGTACACCGCATCGTCGACGAGGCCGACCACCAGGCAGGACATGGTGCGCAGCGACTCGAATCGCTTGAACGCTTTGCCCTCCTCAAAGTCGTCGATTAGCTCGGCGATGTCCGTGGCGTAACGGCCGAAGCGGTTGAGGTCCTCCACCATCTTCAGGCAGGCGGATATCAGACGGAGGTCTCCGGCCACCGGCGAGTGCAAGGCGATTATGTCCAGACAATGCTTGTCGATCTGCTCGTTCAGCTCGTATATCCTCTTGTCCAGGGTACGGACCTCCTCGCGCAGGGAGAAGTCCATGTCGGTTATCATCTGTACCGACCTCTCGAAAGCGGTCCGGGAGGCGTTGGCCATCTCGGTTATCTCCTTGTTCAGCTCCTCCATCTCGTGATTGAACGTCGTCCTGGGGACCATTAACCCATCCTCCCGGTTATGTACTGCTCGGTAAGCTCCTTCTGCGGCCTCTCGAATATCTGCTTGGTGTCGCCCATCTCTATCAGATCGCCCAGGTAGAAGAAGGCCGTGCGGTCGGATATGCGCGCCGCCTGCTGCATGCTGTGCGTGACGATAACGACGGTATAGTCCTTCTTCAGGTCGACCAGCAGGTCCTCGATCTTCGCGGTCGCGATAGGGTCCAGGGCGGAGCAGGGCTCGTCGAAGAGTATTATCTCCGGATTTACAGCTAACGTCCGGGCGATGCACAGCCTCTGCTGCTGTCCGCCGGACAAGGATGTACCGCTCTTCTCCAGGCGGTCCTTGACCTCGTCCCAAAGGGCCGCCCTTCTCAATGAGTGCTCGACGATCTCGTCCAATTCCTTTTTGGTATGCTTGCGCCTTCGCACCTTTCCGTCTGCGAACTCCGCCACCCCATGCAGGCGCGGTCCGTACGCAACGTTCTCGTAGATGCTCTTGGGGAACGGGTTCGGCTTCTGGAACACCATTCCTATGCGTCTTCGAACATCGACCACGTCCACGTCGTCATCGTTGATGTCATCCCCGTCCACCATGACCTTCCCTTTCACCATGCAGCCGGGGATCAGGTCGTTCATGCGGTTGATGCACCGGATGAACGTGGACTTGCCGCAGCCCGATGGGCCGATGACGGCGGTCACCTTGTTCATCTCGATGTCCATGCTGACGCCCTTGAGGGCGTGGTTCTTGTCGAAGTATACGTGAAGATCGTCCGTGTGAATTGCGGTCATCATGATTACCACCTGTACTTGTCGCGGTATCTTTTCCTCAGGACTATGGCTACTAGGTTCATCCCCAGCACCAGCAGCAGGAGCACCAGTGCTGTCGCGTACTGTATCGGCCGGGTGGCCAGCAGGTCCGAGGATTGCGTGGCCATGTAGAACACGTGATAAGGTAGCGCCATGAAGCTGTCGAAGAAGCTGTCCGGCAGGCGCTGTAAGGACATTGCTACGCCGGTGAGCATCAGCGGAGCCGTTTCGCCGGCGGCCCGGGACACGGAGAGTATTATGCCGGTGAATATGCCCGGAAGGGCGTAAGGAAGAACATGGTGCCAGATGGTCTGCCACTTGGTGGCGCCTAGCGCGTACGACGCTTCCCTAACTGTGCTGGGTACGGCAGCTATGGCCTCTCTGGCGGACGATATCATCAGCGGCAACGTCATTATGCTCAGCGTAAGACCGGCCGAGATCAGGGAGAAACCCAATCCCAAGAAGGCCACGAAGATGCTCAGTCCCAGCAGCCCGTAGACTATTGATGGTACTCCGGCCAGATTGTAGACGGCCAATTTGAAAACCCGGCCCATCCAGGAGCTCTGCTCGTACTCCACCAGATAAATGGCTGACATAACGCCTATAGGTACGGATATCGACAGCACGATCAGCATCAGGTAGAACGTGCCCACGATCGCTGGCAATATTCCGCCCTGGGTGTTGGCCCGACGGGGCATTTCCGTTAGGAACTCGATGCTCAAACGCTCCAAACCGCCAGTGGCGATGTATCCCAATAGCACCACCAATGCCAGCACTACCAACAGGGCGCAGCCCCGGAACATGCTGAAGACCGCTATCTCGGTCGCTCTCCGGTTGAGCATCATCAGTACTCCTCCCGGTAGCGCCTGGTCACCCATTCGGCCAGGAAGTTGATGACGAAGGTGATTATGAACAGCACCAGCCCGACCAGGAAGAGCACGTGGTAGTGCTCCGAACCGAACTCCACCTCTCCGAAGTCAATGGCGATAGCGGCGGTCATGGTCTGAACGGAACGCAGGAAGTCGAAGTGCAGGAGCGTGGCGTTCCCGGTGGCCATGAGCACGGTCATGGTCTCACCGACCGCCCTGCCGAAGGCTAGAACGATAGCGGCCACCACCCCCGACAAGGATGCGGGAACAACGACGTGGCGGATGGTCTCCCATCTTGTGGCGCCCAGCGCCAGGGACGCTTCCCGGAGATTCATGGGAACCGCGTTCATGGCGTCCTCGGCCACGGTGACCATTATCGGCACCATCATGACCGCCAGCATTATCGCCCCGTTCAGGGCGTTCAGCTTGGTGACCGGGTCGAAGACCACCGCGATCCATTCTGAAAGAACAACTAAGGCAAAGAAACCGAAGATCACCGAGGGGATACCGGCCAGCATCTCTATGGCCGGCTTGAATATGGCTTTGACGCGGGGACTCGCGAGCTCGGCTAGCCAGATCGAGCATCCCAGCCCGATGGGGATGGCGATGAGCGCCGCCCCGAAGGAGACCATCATCGTACCTACGAAAAGCGGCACGATGCCGTAAAGCGGGTACAAGGGGTGGGAAGGGTTCCATACCGTCCCGGTGAAGAAATCGATTATGTTGATGGCCGTGAAGGCCGGCAGCGCTCCCAGAAGCAGCTCTCCGAACACCGCCGCCAAGGCAATGACGGAGGACCAGGTGGCTAACGTCAGCACAAGCTGGATCGCCTTTTCCCTAGGCGGGAGATGCTTGTTCTTGCGGAGCTTTCGCCGCCCTCCTTCCTTTCGCAACTTTAAAGCCACTCTAACTACGCTCCTTTTAGGGTTTGGAAAGGGTTTGTTCGGGTTTGGTAAGAGGTTAGGGAAAGGGTTTGGATCAGCCCAGCTTGGCCATCTCCTGCTCGATCACAGCCTGGGGGAGGGGGTAGAAACCGATCTCGGTGACCACGCTCTGCCCGCCATCGCTGCTAAGGACCCAGGCCAGCCAGCGGCTTACCTGGTCCGTCGGGGTGCCGTCGGTATAGACGTACAGGTACCTCGACAGAAGGTAGTCGCCGCTCAGCACGGCGTCCTCGTCCAGGGGGTTGAAGGCCGGGTCGGCCTCCGTCTCCTTCAGGTCGAGCACGTTGATCCCGCTGGCGTTGGCGTAGCCGATGCCGACGTACCCGATCCCGCCCGCGTCGCCCTGGACCGCGTTGACGATGGCCGAGTTGCCGGTCAGCATGTTCATGTCCTGGCTGTAGTTCTCGGTGCCTAGGACCTCCTCCTGGAAGTACACGTAGGTGCCGGAGGAGGACTGGCGCCCGTACAGGGTGATGTCCAGGTCAGCGCCGCCGACCTGGTTCCAGTTGGTGTACGTGCCGTTGTATATGCCCTGCAGCTGCTCCTTGGTCAGGTTGGTGACGCCGTTGTCATCGTTGGTGATTACGGCGATCCCATCAATGGCCACCTTGAACTCCACCGGGTACACTCCATTAGCGTTCGCAGCGGTGATCTCGCTGGCCTTTATGGACCGGGAGGCCTGGGCCAGGTCGACCTGCCCATTGATGAGGGCGCTGATGCCGGTCCCGCTGCCGCCGCCGGTGATCTCCACGGTTATCCACGGGTACTCCTCATGGAAATCCTCGGAGAATATCTGGCAGAGCTCGAGCATGGTGTCCGAACCCTTCTGGTTCAAGGTCACCATCGCCGGGGTCACGCCCATGTTGACCAGGTTGTCCTCGTAGGCGTTCTGGGATATCTCGTAGAAGCCGATATCTCCGACCATGCTCTGGCCGTCGTCGAAGCTGACGATCCAGCGAAGGTATTCCTTCACGATGCCGGTCGGGGTGCCCTTGGTGTACAGGTACAGGTACCGGGAAAGGTCGTACTTTCCGCTCTTGACGGCTGATTCGTCGGTCGGGGCGAAGGCCTCGGACTCCGCGTCCGCCTTGAGGTCCAGGACATTTATCCCGGAGGCCTCGGCGTAACCGATGCCTACGTAGCCGACTCCGCCCGCGTCTCCCTGCACCGCCGCCACGATGGCGGAGTTGCCGGAGAGCATGTTCATGTCCATGGAGTAGTTCTCCTTCTGCAGGACGTGCTCCCAGAAGTACTCGTAAGTGCCGGACGTCGACTGGCGGCCGTAGAGGGTGATGTCCTCGTCAGCGCCGCCGACCTGGTTCCAGTTGGTGTACGTGCCGTTGTATATCCCGCGGAGCTCCTGCACTGTCAGAACGCCTATGTCGTTCGAGGTGTGCACTATGATCGCTATTCCGTCGATGGCCACCTTGAACTCCACGGGGGTGAACCCGGCGGCCTGGGCGCTCTCTATCTCGCTGGACTTTATCTGGCGAGAGGCCTGCGCCACGTCCACCTGTCCGTTTATAAGCGCGGTGATGCCGGTGCTGCTTCCGCCGCCGGACACCTCCACCTCCACGGCCGAGTTCTCGGCCATGTATTCCTCTGCCCAGATCTGGCAGAGCTCAAGCAATGTATCGGACCCCTTCTGGACGATGACGCCACCCTCGTTGTTATCGTCACCATCGTCCTGGAAGAGGAACACACCGACGGCGGCCACTATGATTATGGCTACGACGCCGATGACCAGGTACTTCATCTTGTTCTCCATTCATTCACCTTTGAGCTGTAAAGAAAGAACAAAGAGCAGCGGTACAGTCATGCAGGACGAACGATGGAGGATCAAGACGACGCTCATTGACGCCGAGGTCCCTTCCTGTACCAGCTAGCTCTTTGTGCATTTTCTCCGGGTCGAGCTACCAAGGGCACCGTTTATATACATTGGCGATATAGAATATATTCTTGTATTTTGTATATAGAATATGTATCAATTAGAATTTTTTATATTTCTAGTAAGTTTTGTATATACAATAACCACTTAAGTACGTTCGTGAAACGGGATAGTGCTATGAACACCGAGGTCCGGCGAGTGCAGAAGACCGGGGCTTCCACGTTGACAGTGTCTTTGCCGAAGGACTGGGTCGATTCGTCCGGCCTCAAAGCCGGCGACCAGGTCTCCATGGCCGTCCAGCTGGACGGGACGATACTGCTGGATACCAACATGGACCGGCGCAAGGAGACGCTGAAGAAGGAGATCTGGACCGACGGCGACGAGAGCGCCGAGCACCTCACCCGCAAGCTCATCGGCGCCTATCTGGTGGGATATAATGTCATAGAGGTCCGCTCCAAGGAACGCATGGAGCCGGAGGCCAAGAGCGCCATTCGGGAATTCTCGCGATTGGCCATCGGCCCGGAGGTCGTAGAGGAAACGGCCAACAGCGTCCTAATGCATGATCTGTCCGATCCGGTGGAACTACCGCAGGAGAAATGCGTCCGCCGCATGCATTTGATCGTGCGTAGCATGCACGCTGATGCCATCGAGGCGCTGTGCGAGGAGGATAAAGGATTGGCGGAGGACGTCATAGACCGGGACACTGACGTGGACCGGCTATACTGGATGGCCGTCAAGCAGAACACCCTCATCGCCAGGGACCGTCGGCTCGGGGACCGTATGGGCCTGGACATATTCGAATCGAACGATCTGATGCTGGTCGCGCGCGGTATCGAACGTATAGGTGACCACGCGGTGCGCATCTCCAGGAACGCCTTGCTGTCCGCGGAGGATGAGGACAAGCTCCTCGACGCCGACGAGATAAGGAAGCTGAGTGCGGAGTCCATGCGTGTGCTGGAGAAGGGCATGGATTCCCTATTCCGCAAGGACATCTCGGAGGCGAACGATGTCATAGACGAAGGAAGGAATTTGGTCAAGCGCTGCGAGAAGCTTGGTCAGAGCACTCGAGCGAAAGATAGCCGGGAGGCAATCATCATCAACATGGTCATGGACTCCATCATCCGTTCGACCATGTACGCCGTCGATATCGCCGAGATCGCCATCAACGGGGCGATGCGCGAATAAGAACCTCATCACATCGAAGGGCGCAGGATAAGGTGATATACCCCGTTTATACATAACGTCCAGATGATGAGCGGGAAGGGGAGACCAAGGTGCGGTTGCGGATCGGATAATCTCCCCTCGTTCGTGGCCGAGGCCATACAAGAACTGGGGGGGATGGAGAAGATATCCGATTCCATTCCATCCAAGAGGACCCTGAACGAACAGGAGCGCGTGTACAAGGCCCTCTCCAGCAAGACCCGTCTTGTCATACTGTGGTCAATGATCTGCTGTGAGATGTGCCCCTGCGTGCTGAAGGAGTTCCTTAAGGTTGGTGATTCTACGCTGTCATACCACCTGGACCTGCTGGAGAAGGCCGGTCTCATCGAGGGACGTCCGGAGAAGAACTGGCGCATTTTCAGCCTGACCGCTAAGGGGCGAAAGGTCCTGCGGGCCTGGACGGAAGAATAGGGGTCGTCCATCCTCTCATTCCGGTTCGACGGAATCCTTCATATACTTGTTACTGTTTAACTATTTCGAAATCTATCGAAATAGATTTGAGGATGATATATTGGAAATGGTCAATAGTCTCGCACAGACCCTCGAGTTCTTCGTAACCATAACCCTGGAACTGGTGATCCTATTCATCGGGATCAGCTTCCTGGTCGGACTGATGCTCGAATACGTTCCGCCCGAGAAGATCAGGAAGGCCATGGGCGGGGATGGACCGCTGGGCAACATCGTGGGTGCCGCCTTCGGCTCGATCACCCCGTTCTGCTCCTGCTCCACCATACCGCTGACCATGGGCTTCCTTAATGCGGGCGCTCCCTTCGGGGCCACCATGTCCTTCCTGATCGCCTCGCCCCTGCTGAACCCCATCATAGTTGGGATGATCGTTGCCTTCATGGGTTGGCAAGTGGCCCTGCTCTACGGGGTCACCGCCTTCATACTGGCGGTGTTCTCCGGCTGGCTGTGGAGCAAGCTCGGACTGGCCAAGGAGGTCAAAAGGGTGCGGGTGACCGGAGGTCATGAGGAGGAGGATGACGGCAGTCCCAAGTACAAGAAGGCCTGGAGGTTCGCCTTCAGCACCTTCAAGGGCATGTTCGTCTACCTGCTCATAGGGGTAAGCATAGGAGCGGCCATCTACGGACTGCTGCCGGATTCGGTGATCGTGTCCGTGGCCGGACCTGGTAATCCCTTCTCGGTCCCCGTGGCCGCTGTCATCGGGGTGCCTTTGTACATCAGGGCGGAGACCATCATACCTATCGGGGTCGCGCTCATCGACAAAGGAATGGGAATGGGAACGGTCATCGCATTGCTGATCGGCGGTGCGGGCGCTAGCATACCCGAGGTCACCATGCTGGCCGGGATATTCAAACGGAAGCTGGTGATCGCCTTCCTGGCCACCATCATGTTCGTGGCCATACTGACCGGGTACCTGACCGATATGATCGTCTGATAAGGAGAGTGAGAAAGAATGGCTATAATGAACAAGAAAGAGAGAAAGAAGAAAGGATGCTGCGACATGGTCATCGAAGAGATCAAGGACGAGGAATGAGCTCCTGACCTGACTATGCACCGAGGGGTGATCCGTACCTGGAACGAGCGATGGGTTGGCCCGCACTCCGACCTGACGTACCTTCCGTTCGGGTCACCCCTGAAAACAATTCCTTACAACGAGTTCGCATGTTGTTCCTGAGAAACGTTGAGCTTCTTTGAATTTTAATCGTGGACGAATTATCAATTAGGAGCTTTTTAAAAAATCAAAAGAAGTGGCCGATGATCTCCTTGGCCTTATCGGTCAAAGAAAATATCCGCCACTTTCCATCGCTCCTCACCGAGATGAGGCCTTCCTTCTCCAGCATGCTTAGATGATAGGACAGTCGGGAGCTGGATTGTTCGGTAAGGTCGGCCAGCACGCACGGGCATAGGTCGCCTTGGCCTAGGGCAAGAAGGATGACCAGGCGGTTCTTGTCCGAAAGGGCCTTGAACATCCCGATGTTCTTTTCGATCTGCGCCAGGGGAATGACGCATTTAAGGCCGTCGATGCCTCCCTTCTCCGCCAGACCTTCGCTGACCTTCGGGGGAAGTTGGTCGAACTTGACCTTGGTGAGCGAACCCGGCTCATTTTGGTTCATGTGAACGGTTGAACGTCATATCAACTAATAAATAATGGCCTGGACGCCCGGTTCTACCGGTCCTTCCACCGATGGGACCGCTCACCATTTTATGGAAACGCGCGGCCGACCTTCGTCCTGAGAGGCCATTGAAAATGAGGCGATCGGAAAGGTATGGCCGAGGCGGCGTTCACCCTTCCCGGAATGGTCGGCGGATGATGGAGCCTGCAGACGATGCATCCTTCCGAGAACGCCCCCGGACGAAGGTTCCGGCACTCTTCAGCAGTCCCCACCGCAGCCGCAGCCCCCTCCGCCGTCGGAGGCCATCAGGTCGATATCGTCTGAGGACAGCTTTTCCTCGATTATCTTCTTGACTATCTCGTCCTTCCTCTCTCTCCCCACAGTGAGGTCGTAGGTCTTCTTTATGTCGAAATCGCTGATGATGACCTGCTCGAAATCGGTGATCCCGGCCTGCTCCAGTGACTTGGCGCCGCATCTCGTTTTGCACCCATCGACCATGATCACCATCTTGGCCGCCTTGGCGTTGACGATCATCGTCGATATATGGCCACCTATGCCGGTCAGACATCCCATCTTCCCCTTCCCCTGGGCTACCAGGTCCATCACGACCTCATGAGAGATTATCCCCAGGTTCGTCCCTCCGGCGCATGTGTACAACATGACGCCGGTCGTTGCGCAACCGCACTTGCTTTCCTCGACCATCATTTCACCGCGTTGGATATCATTTGTTTTATCTCGTCGGGCCCGGGCACCCTGCCTGCGGAGACCGCCTCACCATCAATGAACATGGTGGGGGTGACCATCACTCCCCGGTCGATCATCGTATCAAGGTCTTCGACCTTTATGACCTCCGCATCGAGCTTCAGCTCCTTGACCACTCCCTCTACCAGTTTAAAGAGCTTCTTGCACTTGACGCAGCCTGGACCCATTATCTCTATCTTGATCATCATTTTCACCTCTGTTTCGTTTTCATTTTTAATAACGGTCTATCCCACTATAAATCCATACACCAAGCCGGCCAGGGTGGACAGGACCACCACTAATACCCAGTATACCATCGTCTTCTTCAGGCCCATTATCCTGGAAAGGACCACTATCGAGGGAAGGCTGGTCGTCGGACCGGAAAGTAGCAAGGCCAGGGCGGGTCCGGAGGCCATGACGCCGGAGGTGTAACCTAATGTACCTCCGATGATGGGCACTTCCAGCAGGGTCGGCATGTACAGCAGGGCTCCCATCAGGGAGGCGATGAGGTTGGCCGACAGGCTGTTGTCCCCCAGGAACGGTCGGAACGTCTCCGGGGGCACGAAGAAGGCGAACACGCCTACGAAGAAAGTACCCGCTATCAGAATGGGGAATATCTTCTTGGTCAGGTCCCAGGATTCCAGGCCCCAGTCGGTGACCTCCTCCTTCTGGAATTTGTAGATCAGCAGCACGGCCACGGCCAGGGTGAGGAAGTAAACTATGGGCAGCTTGATGAGCCAATCCAGCTGGGAGGCGCCTATGAGCAGGATGGCCACCAGGAGGATGAAGAACGTGGGTATGACCCATTTTGGCTTGTCGGCCTGCTCCTTTGAGCCCACCTTCAGCCGGACGTCCGGCCGGTCCTTCTCGTCCTGTTTGCTGAACAGGGCGGCCATTATGAGACCGATCAGTATGGACATGGTGATGGCGAACACCGCTCTGGCGATGCCTAGATCCAGGCCAAGGACCTTCGCTGTATAGACAATGGCCAGTATGTTGATCGCTGGACCGGAGAAGAGGAATGTGACGGCCGGCCCGATCCCGCTTCCCTTCTTGTATATCCCCGCGAACAGTGGAAGGATCGTACATGAGCACACCGCCAGGATCGTTCCGGAGACTGACGCCACGGAATACGATTTGTACTTGGCGACCTTGGGGCCGAAGTACTTCAGGATGGAGTCCTTCTTCACCAGGGCCGCGATGGCGCCGGCGATGAAGAAGGCCGGTATCAGACAGGTCACGACATGCTCGGCCAGGTATTCGATCACCGTGAGCAGTCCGGCGTTCAGAGCTTCGAATATTATGTTGGACGTTGTTATCACGACCTTATTTCAAATTATTTTGAAGGATTAGTGATACGGTATATGAACTTATCGCCTGATGATGGAAAAGGAACGATGTAAAGGGACACCCAGCCGGAGCGTGGTCCACTATTTGATCACCGTAGGACCGCCCATCAATCCATCGACGAACTCGGCCATGCGCGTGTCGCCGATGCCGCTAATGCGGCTGGCGAGAGATATGGACTTGCGGATGTCCTCTTCGTCGATGTTCAGCTCCCTCGCCTTCCCCAGATGATGCTTGAAGCAGGGTTGGCAATGCCCGGCCACCGACGCGGCGATGGCCACCAGTTCCAATGTCCTCTCGTCCATATTGTTCACTCTCCAGGGTTCTGAATTACTGCGCCCTCGTTCCCACTGAAATATCTGCGCTTGAAGTATAGGGAAAGATTGACCAGGCTGATCAGCACGGGAACCTCCACCAGGGGACCGATCACGGCAGCGAAGGCCACGCCGGAGCTGATGCCGAATATCCCAATGGCCACGGCTATGGCCAGTTCAAAGTTGTTGCTGGCGGCGGTGAACGATTGCGTTGCCGCGTGGGGATAATCGAAATTCATCTTCATTGAAAGCCAGAAGGAGAGCAGGAACATTATCACGAAGTAGACGAGGAGCGGTATGGCCACCCTCACCACGTCGAAAGGAAGCTCTACGATGTATTCACCCTTGAGCGAGAACATCACCACGATGGTGAACAGCAGAGCCAGCAGGGATATCTTGCCCATCACAGGCATGAACTTTCCGTCGTACCAATCCTCCCCTTTGCGCGGTAGCAGTGCGTAGCGGGTCAGCAAACCGGCGAAGAAAGGAATCCCCAGGTATATGATGACGCTAATGGCCACCGAGACTATGGAAATTTCCACGATCACTCCTGAGCCGGGGGAGACGAAATCCGACAGTACCGCAATGAGGAAGTAAGCATAGAACGAGTACAGGATTATCTGGAATATGGAGTTCAGCGCCACCAGTATCGCTGCGTACTCCGTGTCCCCTTCGGCGAGCTGGTTCCAGACCAGCACCATGGCGATGCAGCGGGCCACCCCGGTCAGTATGAGGCCTATGCGGTACTCGGGCTGGTCCGGAAGGAATATCCAGGCCAGGGCGAACATGAGCATCGGACCTACGACGTAGTTCAGGAACAGGGAGGTCCCGAACATCTTCTTGGCGTTGCCTTGCTTCGTTATCTTACCGAGCTGTTCATACTTCACCTTGGCCAGGGGAGGATACATCATCAATATCAGACCGATGGCGATGGGTATCGAGGTGGTCCCGATGCTAAGGCTGTCCAGATAGGATGCCAGGTTGGGTATGAGCGATCCTAAACCCACTCCCAGCGCCATGGCCAGGAATATCCATATGGTCAGATATCGGTTCAAAAATGACAATCGTTTTTGTTCCGTCCTAGCCCTCACATTTGCGCCCTTGGTCCCTATGGTACCACCTTCCGGTCCTGATGATTTCAAATTAAGTTGAAGTATCGGGTCCGTATTATTAAAACATTTGTAACTATCGTTATTCGCCAGCCATTGGTGCATACCATTTTAGGGTGGCAGAAAAAAAGGTTGGTCGTTCCGCCCTATGACCAAACCCATATGACCTATGATCGTCTGAAAAGGAAATTGTGAAAGAATGACAAATATAACAAGAAAAAGAAAATAGGATGCAGCGCCGTGGTAATCGAATAGCTCAAGGACGAGCGATCATCTCGGACATCGATGCCGCACAAGGGGGCGGGGGGCGTGAACGCTCCCTCGACCGTTAAAGGGGGCGTCGGAGTTAGACGCCGCAGCCTTTCTCCCCCTCCTCCTTTCGGACCTCGGCATCTTCCAGCTTGCCCATGGCCCTTCGCAGCCCTCTCAAACCTTTTAACACCTCATTCATTTTTGAAGAGGGTATTCCAACGTACATCTCCTCGTCGCCGAGCTTTCCTGCCGAACGACAGCCGTAGCAGCCCAGGGTGAAGTTTACCTCCCCGGTCTTTATGGGCACGGTGGTGGCATCGGCGCAGGAGGCCTGCATCCCGGCGAAGTTGGCGGTAATGCGGGGGGTGCCCTTCTCGAAGAGCAGGGCGTTGGCCACCCACATGGCCTGCTTGGGCTTGGCCACCAGTATGATGACATCGGGATCCGCGGAGAAGGACCGCAGAGGCCCAACGATGGTCCCGGCCGAGGAGCCTACGGGAAGCCGGGGGATCTCGGCCATCACCTTGGCCGCGGATTCTTCGCTTGCTGCGAGCCCGTGCATATAGGGGATCTTGCCAGAGGCCACCTTTTCGGGCAGGGGGGATATGCCCAGGGCGGCCTTGGCCGCGGCGCAGGCGTGCTGCTCGGCCGGAACGTAAAGCGATGCGCCAAGGGTGGCCATGTGAATAGAGACGCAGTGCCTGGTCGGCGATTGGAACTTAACGAATCCGGAAGGCGGCTCCTGGTTTGGCGCCAGCAAGGTCACACCAACCGGGGGGTTCTCCAGAGCCAAAAGTTTGATGAGCTCCTCCTCGGCCTTTATGAACCTTGTTTCGCCGACCGCGGCGTTCCTGGGCACCCTTGCCGCACTTGTCATCAATGTTATCGCATGGGAAGGGCACTGGTCCTCGCATATTCCGCACATGGTGCATGCATCGGGCTTAGTAAGAACTGGATAATCTCCTACGAACTCAAGGGCATTGTTTGGGCAGATCTTAACGCACTTTCCGCACTTTGTGCATTTTTCAATATCAATCTTTATTTTGTCCATTTTTTTCCGTCCTTCGATCTATATTGTTAAAAGCTCGGAACTTCCTTTTCAACGCAAGCATTTCAATATTTTTTGAAATAACATACGACCTAATATAGTTATCATTTCAACAAAATTTTAAGTGATGTAATGTTATTCATTGCGAATTGCTGGGGCAAGCGAACATCCTTCGTAACGGACAGGACGGACGAAGCAAAATGGCCAAATCTGACTGAATAATAAGTTGCTCCGAATTTTTTTCGATTCTGACCTGAGCGAGGGGGTAAGACCACGGCATGAGGTCCTGAGGGATGCGGCATTATGAAGGCATTGACGAGTCGTCAGTTCAATGCCATGATCTTCTGTTTCATGCGTTCTGAGAACTCGACCAAAAGGGCGGTCCTGTACGCCTGGACCATCTTAGGCGGGACATAATTATAGACCATTATCTTCTTTATAAGGGCGTTCCCGATCTCCTCTTCGCTGGGAAGGCCTTTCGAGCCCACCTCGTCCATGACCTCGTCGAGCTGGTACAGCCCGACCGGTATTCCGTTGACGTTCAGTTGCTTGATCTTACGAGCGGCCGCCGCCGCGCAGCAAGGTTTTTCTGCCATGCTCATAGCCCCCATCGTCCGTCCAGATGGACGGGTTTTACGGAAGAAAGCGTTTCAAATTATATTGAACTTTTGAATCGGACCCGCGCTTGGCTTCGACTCGATCTCATGTTACGTTCTCAAAACCAATGGACTTACGGCCAGCAGTAGGCTTGGGCACATCAATCCTCGAGGAACTCTATGCTCAATGGAATGCCCTTCCTGGCGTTGGACCTGGCGATCATCCCGGCCTCGACCCAGGCCGCGGTCAGGACCCCGGGCAAGGTGAGGCAGTTGGCGCTCATGTCCGAGGCCACGAAGTCCTTGAAAATCTTGCTCTCCTTCTTGTCGGAAAGATCGGCAATGCTAAGCGGACCTAGCCCCTCGAGGAATCGTATGGCCTTATTGCAGGTGCCCTTGGCCTCCACTATGTAGTCCCCTTCGTCGTTCTGGGTAACCGTTATCTCAGTCTTGTTCTCGCATGGGAACATGTTCACTCTGACCTTCGCCGTCATCCTGACACCTTGAACTGACCTCATAATAACGCTTCATTGATTTAAATTATTTTGAAACAATTGCCCGCGCCACCTTCGCATGGCCCCTAATGGTGGTCGGGCGGGCACTGCTGATCAGGCAAACGCCGAATAGAAAAGGTATAATGATAATAAGAACAGCAGCAGCCCGAAGACGTTCCTGATCAGGTCCCCGGACCTCTTGAAATTCTCCGATCTGCTGATCTCGTTCACCCACCCTACGGACGTGCCGGCCACCATGACCAGTACACCGTGCCCCAGAGAATAGAACAGCAGCATGAGGGCGCCCAGGAGCAGGGAGTCCCCTGTCGATATGACTATCACGATGGCGATGAGCACGGGGGTGGAGCAGGGAGAGGAGAAAACAGCACCCAGCATGCCCAGCAATATCGCCCCCACCGCGCCCTTCTTCCTTCCTATCTCGAAGGTCCGTTCCTGGGGAAGAATGTCGATCGCCCCCCACATCTGAAGGGCCATCAACGCCATCAGGGCTCCCAGGAAGATATACCAGTACATCTGCACACCGAGGAAGAACCTGCCGATCAGAACGGCGACCACGCCCAGGATGGTGAAGGTTATGGCCATACCCACGCAGAACATAGCCGAATAGAAGAAGGCCCTCCTTCGATCGCCGGAGTATCCACCAACGTACCCTATTATCAATGGAATGCTGGCCAGTGAGCAGGGGGTGAACGAGGTCAGCACCCCGGCCGCCAGAGCGATGGCCAGACCTAACCACAGGTTCTGACCCAGCATCTCGCTGAGGCCTTGCAGCCATTCCTCGATCATATCCAACCCAGCTCGGACATCTTGGCCTCGATCTGTTCCTGGGAATTATAGCCCATCAGACGGTCCACCTCGTGGCCGTTTCCGTCCAGGAAGACCAGTGTGGGGATGACCGTCAATTGGTAAGCGTTGGCCATGTCCGCCCCTTCCGCGGTGTTCCAGCAGTCGTAGAACAGGAAGTTGATCTCCCCATCGTACTTCTGACCCAGCGCATCCAGCACAGGCTGGAGCTGTTGGCAGGGAATGCAGCTGGTGCTGCCTATGTCCATGATGGTTGGATTACCGTCTATCAGGCGACCATATGGACCGTAGATGGTATCATCGCCCGAATCACCGTCCGGAGGCGTGGTCCCGGGCGAGGGGTCGTCCCTGTTCAGTATGGCGAAGGCCGACACCGCTATGACGGCGACGATCACGATGGCGATGACCAGCCTTTGCTTCCGCTCCCTCTTTTGCCTGGCCTCCTTGGCCTCCCTTTTCTTGGAGGGGCTCGCGACCGAACCCTTTGACGCGGACCTTCTCTTCTTGCCCACCGTGATCACCTGATCAAATACCTGACGCCCCGGACCGTATCGTCACCCGGACAGGTCATGCGCACCTATCACATCTGGAGGGTGAAACGTCCATCGGTCGGTGCGCTAAGGCCAGCTTGGCCAGGATCGTCAACGACCGTGGTACCACCTCATCACATATGCGGCATCATATTTCAATATTTATTGAACCCATACCTAAAGATCGAACCAGTCGGCAAGCCAGTTAATGCCCACGGTCAGCGGATGCCGATCGGTCAAACACTCCCGTCTTTTCGCCGATGTATCATACCACCCCGATGAGGCGAAGCACCAGCTGGGCGGCGAGCACCAGCATTATCAGTCCCAGCCCGGCCTTCATCACGTTCGACTTGAACCTCATGCTTATCCTAGCGCCCAGGTTCCCACCGATGAGGACGGCCGTGCCCGTGAACAATATCAGGAACAGGTCCAGGGAGCCGAAGGCGGAATGACCCAGTATCCCGAAGAACGCGGAGAAAGAAATAATGAGGTGCGAGGACCCGGCGGCGAACTTGGTCGGATACTTCAGGACATAGACCATGAAGGGGACTATTAGTATTCCCCCGCCCACCCCCAGCAGACCGGAGAGCACACCGACGCCGAAGCTGAAGGCGGTGATCAGGACGTAGGTGGCCAGGGAGAAGCCGGTGGGGCATTCGCCTTCCGGCGACCCATCCTCCCAGTAGGTGTATACCATTCGCAACCCCACCCCGACCAGGAAGATGACGAAGACCCACATGAGCCATGTCGTATCGATGAAATAACCGAGCGCTCCCCCCAGCAGGGCGCCCAGGCAGATCCCGGGCACGAAGACCATGGAGGTCCGGAGGTCGATCATCTTGTTGCGGTAGAAGATGTAGCCGGCCGATAGTGAGGTGATAAGGTTGAGAACCAGCGAGGTGGAGGTGGATACCAGCACTGCGTATCCTAGAAGGAAGAGGGTGGGAGTATAGACCGACCCGCCTCCCTGCCCGAACATGGAGAAGACCATGGCTATAACGAACGCCAGCACCATGGCCGCCAGGACCATCGAGTCCATTCCTAGGTCCCCTATTGCATGCCTTTCAGAGCGTCAAGCCTTGATTCGGTGAACCCCGAGCACGGTATGCACAGCGCCATCCCGTCCTTTATGCGGACGTACCGTTCGAACACATACTCCCCGCATTTGGTGCACTTGACCTTGGCGAAAGAGCCTTTAGGGCGGCTGAACTCGAAGTCCGGCAGCGGTTCCACCTTGAACATCCGTTCCTCCGAACTCTCCAGTACGACCTTTATAGCCCTCTCGGTGACCTCCGACGGGATGTCCGAGGGTTCGATCCCCTTCTTGCGGTAGGAGAAGAACTCCTCCTTGCTCAGGACATCCTGGAAGTCCGATCTTAGGTAGACCCGCACCGCCCCCTTCCCCGGAGCGAAGAGCGTGGAAGCGACCTTGCCGTAGTTCAAACGCTCCATCATCAGCTTTCCGTACGTACAGCCGGTGGCGGACATGAATCCATCTATCATGCATTGCTGGGGGTGGCCCACGCCCATCTCCGAAAGGGCGAACGCGCCATGGTCCTTTATCCTGTCAATGCCGAGCTCCCTCAGGGCGACGAGCCCCATCCTGTAACCGGTGGGCATGAACGGGCAGCGATGCCCATGGAACTCCCATGTCCAATCCGGCAGTTTGACCTTCGAACCCTCGATCATTAGATCATCTCCAATGTTTCCAAGGGCCTTCTCTCGTCCGTCAAAGAAGTAGATTCTCGATCTATACCCTACCGGGCGGGAAACGACCGCGTAGTATGTATTGTTCTGGGATAGTATTTCAATTTTTATTGAACTATTGTTAGGACGAACGGGATCGCTGAAGCGGTCATTTTTAGGAACGTGAGAATGCCGGCCAAAACGAGACTGACGAGAATGACTGACCGGTGGAAGTATCCTGCCCTCCGGCATGGTCTTATGGACCCGGGGTCATCTTTTTTTATGAGGGGTTAGGCCCTCAGTCCCTCATGACCTGATTGTCCCCCACCATGAAGTCCTGATAGATGTAGATCAGCTCGTTCTCCGACAAGGAGCGTTTGAGGGCTATGGAGTTCGCCCGCACCTGGTCCAGTATCTTCTGCGCCAGCTCGTCGTCCACCTCGATGCCTTTCATGGCCAGGATCTGCTTCACGGTGTGCCTTCCGGAATGCTTCCCGATGACGATCTTTCTGGAGAGGCCGACCTCCTCAGGGGTGTACGGCTCGTAGTTGCTGAGGTACTTGATCACCCCGTCGGTATGAATTCCCGCCTCGTGCGCGAAACAGTTCGTTCCGATTATGGGCTTCCAGCCGGGTATCTCCCTGGCGGACGATTTGGCGACGTATTCCGCCACTTCCCGGAAGCGGTCCGTGCGGTAATCGACGTCCATATGCAGCAGGTGCTTGGCGGCCATTATGATCTCCTCGAGAGGAGTGTTCCCCGTCCGTTCACCTATACCCATGACCGTAGTGCTGACGAACTTGGCCCCGGCCTGCACTCCCGCTAAAGCGTTAGCGGTGGCCATTCCAAAGTCGTTGTGGGTGTGCATCTCGATGTCAATGCCCACCGCTTCGCGTAACGCCTTGATCTCATCGTATGCCCGGCGTGGCTCCAGTAGTCCGATGGTATCGCAATAGCGTAGACGGTTCGCTCCAGCCTCCTTGGCCGCCTTGCCGAACTCGATGAGGAAGGCCGGATCAGCGCGAGAAGCATCCTCGGCGTTGCATGAGATGTAAAGCCCGTGGTCCTTGGCGTACTCCACGCTCTCCACGACCTTCTCGAGAACCCATTCGCGGGTCTTCATCAGCTTGTTCTTGATGTGGATGTCCGAAGAGGACATGGATATGGCCACAGAGTCCACGTCGCAATCGATGGAGTGCGCCACGTCCTCCTTGTTGGCTCGGTTCCAGCCTAATATCGAAGCGTCCAGTCCCAGAGAGGCTATCTTTTTCACCGCGTTCTTCTCATCCCCGCCCATGGCCGGGATGCCGGCCTCGATCTGCTGCACGCCCAATTCGTCCAGCAACTTGGCTATCCTCAGCTTCTCCAAGTTAGCGAAAACGATGCCGGCGGCCTGTTCACCATCGCGTAACGTAGTATCGCAGGTGATCAGGGGGCTCTTCTCGAACTTGGCAAGGATCTCGGACCGGTCTCTCATTCGCTTACCTCTGCTTCGCCGCCCATTCGGAACATGATATTTGGCCCGGTTGCCTCATTTTAGACAGAGTGACAAAAGGAGAGTCTCCTTATCGACACCTATCTCCTCGAGGACCCTGGACCTTGATAAATGGACGATAAAAGCGCAATAAATAGGACCGTACTAAAGCGTTTCGGACCGCCGTCGTTATGATGAATGACGGTAGCCCCTTGCCGATCTCAACCGGATACCTTGTAGCGTAAAAGGGCGGCCATTCCTCCCAGCGACTCCAGCTTCTTCCCGCCCTCGTGCAGCTCGCTGACGACCGTCACCCGTCCCCGGGCGTCCTCCACCGAGCGCATCAGCGCCTCCACGTCCTTCTCCCGGACCAAGGTGTCCAAAATGAGCAGCTGCTCCACCGCCCCGGCCCTGGCCGCTTCCCGGACCTCCTTTGGTCCGTAGGTCGCCAGTCCGTCCGTCCCCACCTGCTCCAGGAGCTTTTCCACCAGTTCCGTTTCCTCGGCGACGCGCGAATCCTTGAGCACCTCCGCGCCCATGCCCCGCTTCATCAGTTCCTGGATACCGTTCATTCCCGATTGGCCCGTATGGTAAAGGAACGCCTTGGAGAACATCTCCGGGTCCTTCTCCTTGCCCTTGGCCATTAACGTCTCTTTAGCGAACCCGGGACCAAGGACGATTATCGGAACGCCTGGAGAATGCGCTTGCTTGGCCTTGGCGATGACCTCGCCGAAATAATCACCCTCCTCCTTCGTGGCGTACATCTTGCCATGACCACCGGAAAAGATGTCCGCCAGGCGCTTGATGCCGAACTGCCTTAGCACCGCCACGGTCGCCTCGTCGTCGTCCAGGGCGATGAACACCACGCACGGCTTCTTGGAATCCTCAACGGCCCGACGCACGCGGTCCAGCTGCGACGGTTTCCACTGCTGCTTGATGATCGAGAGCACCTCGCCCTCCTCCATTATGAGCGTGTGATAGGCGCCAACGTCCTGCGGCCCTTCCTCGATAACGCCCAATAAACGCAAACGGTTATCGAACTCCCCGAACTCCACCTTCTCTAAACGGATGCCGAGCGTCATCCGCTTCTTCTCGCCCCTCTCCGCCCTTATCTTATCGGACTTCGCTTCCTCACGTCTATAGGTCGAAGCGTAAACCAGGTCCCCGGGGGTCAGGATGTTGTACAGATGCCATAGATCATCGGCCACCTCCACCTGCATCTTGATCTCCCCCTTGAAACGGTCCTGGTGCAGTACCTTCATCGTCGTGGTCATGCCTTACCGGGCATTTATGGTTGTCCCAAAGCGTCTGGAATTGGACAAAAACGATAACAAATAATCCAATTTCCAGACTGACTGTTGGCATCCAGACAAAAGGGTTCCAGTGGGGTTTGGAAATTCAGTAAGCATTAAGTACCCTACAATGCTACCGTGGATTTCTGATGGCAAAGTGCTTCCTGGTTCTCGAGGACGGGACTATCATGGAGGGCACGGGATTTGGTTCCATGGAGAACACCTCCGGGGAGGTGGTCTTCAGCACTGGCATGACCGGCTATCAGGAAGGCCTGACCGACCCTTCATTCCGCGGCCAAATTCTGACGATGTCCTACCCCCTCATCGGTAATTATGGTGTCAATCTCAAGGACATGGAGTCCGAGAGGGTGCAGGTCAACGGTTTCGTGGTTCGGGAGCTTTGCGATTCCCCCACCGATGTTTATGGAGGCAAGGACCTCAGCTCCTTCCTCAAGGAGAACGGGATTCCGGGCATCGCCGGGGTGGACACCCGTTCCCTGATCATCAAGATCCGGAACGCCGGGACGATGAAGGGCGCTATCGTCTATGATGGAGATATAGAGGAGCATCTGGAAAGGATCAGAAAGATGCCCTATCCCTCGGAGAGCAACTTGGTCGACGAGGTCAGCCCCCAGAAGGTCCATCATTTTCCCAAGGAGGGCGCCAAGAAGGTGGCGCTCTTTGATTGTGGCGCCAAGAACAACATTATCAACGAACTTAGGAAGCGCTTCGAGCTGTACCAGCTTCCTTACGATACACCAGTGAGATTCTTCCGTGACCACGAGGTCGACGGTCTATTCCTATCCAATGGTCCGGGGGACCCGGCCCATCCCGCCCTTCAGGAGACGGTCATCTCCACCGTCCGCAAGCTGAGGGACGATTACCCGATAATGGGCATATGCATGGGCAACCAGCTGCTGTGCCAGGTGTTCGGCGGCACCACCTACAAGATGAAGTTCGGGCACCGCGGGGCGAACCAGCCGGTCAAGTACAACGACCGGGTGTTCATCACCTCCCAGAACCACGGGTACGCCGTCGATCCGGAGAGCATTCAGGATTCCGGAATGGAGGTGGAGCAGGTCAATGTCAACGACGGAACGGTCGAAGGGATGCGCCATAAGGAGCTGCCCATATTCTCCGTCCAATATCATCCCGAAGCTCGCCCGGGACCTGCTGATACACGATTCCTCTTCGACGATTACGCCAAGCTCCTGGAGGGGAGGAAATGAGCAAGGGCAAGCTGATGGTCATCGGCTCCGGGCCCATCGTTATAGGGCAGGCCGCGGAGTTCGACTTCTCTGGTTCGCAGGCCTGCCGCTCTCTTCGCGAGGAAGGTTATACGACGGTCCTCGTCAACTCCAACCCGGCCACCATCCAGACCGACCTGGAGATGGCTGACATCGTTTACATTGAACCGTTGAACGTTGAGACCATCGCCGAGATCATCCGCAAGGAGAAGGTGGAAGGCGTTCTTTCCGGAATGGGCGGGCAGACCGCCCTGAACCTGTGCTCGGAACTGGCCGACAAGGGATACCTGGAGAAACTGAACTGCCGTTTATTGGGTACCCAGCCTCGGGCGATCGCTCTTTCCGAGGATAGGGAGCTCTTCCGGGAGACCATGATCGAGATCGGCGAACCGATCCCGCGCTCGGTCACCGTCACCAGCATCGAGGACGCCAAGAAGGCCGTTGAACTTATAGGCGGCTACCCGGCGTTGATCCGTCCGGCCTACACCTTGGGCGGAACCGGCGGCGGCATAGCCTACGATGAGGAGGAGCTGGTCCCCATCACCGGCCGCGGTCTGATCTACTCGCGCATCCGCCAGGTGCTCATCGAGGAGAGCGTGCTAGGCTGGAAGGAACTGGAGTACGAGGTGATGCGGGACAGGAAGGACAACTGCATCATCATCTGCACCATGGAGAACCTGGACGCCATGGGCATCCACACCGGCGAGAGCATCGTGGTCGCTCCGCTTCAAACGATAAACGACGAGGACCACCAGAGGATGCGCACCGCCTCCATCAAGATCATTCGAGCGCTGGGGATAGAGGGCGGCTGCAACGTGCAGTTCGCTTATAATCCCGTCACAAGGGAGTACCGGGTCATCGAGGTCAACCCGCGCGTCTCCCGCTCTTCCGCTCTGGCCTCGAAGGCGACCGGTTATCCGATCGCCAGGGTGGCGGCCAAGATCGCCATCGGTAAAACGCTTGACGAGATCCCGAACAAGATCACCGGGAAAACGTACGCGGCCTTCGAGCCGACCATAGATTACGTCGTGGCCAAGATCCCCCGTTGGCCCTTCGACAAGTTCCGCACCGTGGAGACGAAGATCGGGACGCAGATGAAGAGCACCGGGGAGGTCATGTCCATCGGCCGCACCATCGAGGAGTCGCTGATGAAAGCGGTATGCTCGCTGGAAACGGACCGCATCGACCTGGAACCGGAAATATGGAACGACCAGGAGCTGGAGGCCGAGCTCATCGCTCCTTCCGACAAGCGCCTGTACGCCATCGCCGAGGCTCTGCGGAGGGAATGGCCCGTGGAGAGGATAGCCGATCTCACCAAGTGGGACGCCTTCTTCGTCCGCAAGATAAATAACATCGTGAAGATGGAGAGGGAGCTGGCCGCCGGCCCGCTGACGCCTGAGCTTATCCGCCGCGCCAAGCGCATGGGCTTCCAGGACGAGAGCATCGGCAAGTTCGCCAGGAAACCGGAGGCGTCCATCCGCAAGACCAGGATGGAGAACGGAATCCTTCCGACCTACAAGATGGTGGACACCTGCGCCGCCGAGTTCGCCGCCCAGACACCTTACTTCTATTCCACCTACGGAACGGAGTGCGAAGTTCCGAAATCGGAGAACAAGAAGGTGGTCATCGTCGGCTCCGGACCGATACGTATCGGCCAAGGAATCGAGTTCGACTACTGCTGCGTGCACGGCGTCATGGCCTGCCAGGAGCAGGGCGTGGACGCCTTGGTCATCAACAACAATCCTGAGACGGTGTCCACTGACTACGACATCTCCGACCGGCTTTACTTTGAACCTCTGACCCTCGAGGACGTCCTCAACGTCATCGAGAAGGAGGACGCCGACGGCGTTATTTTGCAGTTCGGCGGGCAGACCTCGGTGAACCTGGCCGTGCCATTGGAAGCGGCGCTCAAAGGCCGAAAGTGCAAGGTCCTGGGGACATCGCCGGACATGATGGACATGGCCGAGGACCGCAAGAGGTGGTCGGCGCTGATGTCCCAGCTGAACATCGTCCAGCCCGAGTCCGGCACCGGTCATTCCTACGATGAGGTCAAGGCGCACGCCGATCGCATCGGCTATCCCGTGCTGTTACGACCGTCCTACGTGCTGGGCGGCCGGGGAATGGAGATCATTTACACCGAGGACGAGCTGAAGCAGTACGTGGCGACGGCCGTTAAAGTATCCAAGAAGCATCCGGTGCTGATAGACAAGTACCTCACCCACGCCAGGGAGCTGGACGTGGACGTCGTCTGCGACGGAAAGGACGTCTTCATCGGCGGCATCATGGAGCACATCGAGGAGGCGGGCGTCCATTCCGGCGACGCGACGATGGTGCTTCCTTGCCAGACCATCTCGCCCCAGGTCATGGAGAGGGTCATCGAGATCACGAACGAAGTGGCCCTGGCCTTGCAGATCAAGGGCTGCATGAACCTGCAGCTGGCCGTGAAGGACGACGAGGTGTTCATGCTGGAAGCGAACCCGCGGGCCTCGCGCACCGTCCCCTTCATCTCCAAGGCCATTGGGGTTCCATTAGCGAAGTTGGCCACCAAGGTCATGCTCGGCGAGACGCTGAAGGACCTCGGTCACGTCGGAGTGGCCAAGTTCGAGCATGTCGCCGTCAAAGCATCTGTCTTCCCCTTCCTCAAGCTCGTCGGCGTCGACTCCATCCTGGGCCCGGAGATGAAGAGCACCGGGGAGGTCATGGGCATCGACAAGAACTATGGTGCCGCCATGTACAAGGCCATGATATCCGCGGGCAACAAGCTTCCGTTGCAGGGAGGCGTCTACGTCACGGTTTCGGACGCGGACAAGGCGGGCATCCTGCCCTTGGTCAAGGAAATGCATGATATGGGCTTCGCCATCTACGCTACGAAAGGTACGTCCACCTACATGCGCAACAACGGCGTTCCTGTTACCACCGTTTACAAGGTGGCCGAGAACGTGTCGCCTGATGCGCTCGGACTGATGCGCCGCGGCGAGATCAACCTTATCATCAATACCCCGACGTATTCCTCCGGCTCCCGCCGCGACGGGTACATGATGAGGCGCTTGGCGGTGGAGCTGGAGATACCCTTCCTGACCACGGTGCACGGCGCCAAGGCTACCGTTTGCGCGATAAGGCGCGCCAGGGAGGGAGACCTGGAGGTCCGGGACATCGCGTCCTATCACTGAAACCGCTTTTCTCTTTTCGGATAATCGCTGGACATTGACAAATTAGATATCCGAAGCAAAGTTATGGCCTGAGCGGTGGAATCGGGGGGTTCTAATTGTTAAAGGGAAGAGCGTTGACTTCAGCCAGGCTAGGAATGCTCCAACTTATCGTGATCATGCTCGTGCTTTCCTCCGGCGCCGTTTCGGCGGCGGACAGCTCTTCACGGGAAATGGCCGGGGAATTGGGACCGGTCCTTGCCGAATCCGAGCTCTTGCTCGCACCAGAGGCTCCGCAGAACTTGACCGCTGTTGCCGGGGATTCCCTGGTGACCTTGAACTGGGACGCCTCCTACGATGCCGTGGGTTACCAGGTGTATCGGGACAACGGAAGTGGGTTCATACCGTTGATCACGGTGGCCGGGACGGAGCACACCGACGGTTCGGTGATGAACGGCGTTCCCTATCTCTATCGCGTCACGGCCTTCAACGACAGCGGGGAGAGCGACAATTCCACCACGGTCATGGCCACCCCGGGAACCGTCCCTGGAGCGGTCCAGAACCTCACATTGACCGAGGGAGAGGGCCTGGTGACCTTGAACTGGGACGCTCCGGCGGATGATGGCGGTTCCGCCGTTCTCGGTTATAGGGTGTACCGCGACCTCAATGGGACCGTAAGGCTCCTGGCCATGGTGAACCTGATGACGTTGACCGACCACGACGTGATAAGCGGTCTACCTCACTCCTACTGGGTGGTGGCGCTGAACGCCTGGGGCGCCGGTCCCGAGTCGGTCCGCGTGAACGTCACGCCGGACGAGATCGTGGTGACCGGGATCCCGGCACCGTCCTATCTGCTGGCCACGGTCGGCGATGGTACGGTGACGCTCACTTGGGACCCCATGACCTCCTTCGGAGTGGACGGCTTCCGGATATTTCGGAAGGACGGGGAGAACTTCACCTTCCTGGCGGCGCAGCCTGGCTCGACCTACACCGACACCGGGCTGGTGAACGGAGAGACGTACACCTACCGGGTGCACTGCTTCATCGGGACCGCCGACGGGGAGAACGCCACCGTGGACGCCACACCGGGGACGGTGCCTGGAGCGGCCACGCTGAACGGTCAGGTGGCGGTCGACCGCATCACCTTGGGCTGGTCCGTTCCGGAGAACGGAGGCTCGGCGATCATCGGTTACCGGCTATACCGAACGCCGGGCACCGGAACCAAGGTACTGCTGGCCTCGCTCACCGGGAACGCTTACGTGGACATCAGCGTGCTGGCCGGTGTCAACTACACCTATATGGTAACGGCGCTCAACGCCTTCGGTGAAGGGTGGCCATCCAACACCTTGCTGCTGCGCACCAACGCGCAGCCCTCGCCCAGCGTTGACGTTCCGGCAGAACCGTACCTCAGCTCGGTCAGCGGGGGCAACGTCAGCATCTCGTTGCTCTGGAACGTCCCGAGCGATACCGGGGACGGCCCGATAACCGGCTACAACGTTTACCGGGGAACGAGCCCGTTGGCAGTGCAGCTTCTGGTGTCCGTTCCGGCCGGGACGACCACCTACGTGGATGGAACGGCCGTTTACGGTACGACGTACTACTATTGTGTCTCCGCCCTGAACCAGTGGGGAGAGAGCGAGCCGTCCGCGGTGCTTTCCGCGTCCCTGGTCGTCCTCGCCGTCCCCGGAGAGGTGGACGTTGACCTGGAAGAAGGTCAGGGGCGCATGACCCTTTCCTGGTCAGTACCCGACGAGGGCAGCTCGTCCGTCACCGAGTATCGTATCTATAGGCGCGGCGAGACCGGCGACAGGCAGCTCATAGCCACCGTTCCCGCCGGCACGGACACCTTCGTGGACGGTTCGGTGGAAGCGGGAGCGGAGTACGACTACTGGGTCACCGCGGTCAACGCCGCCGGCGAGGGACCGCTCCCCGACACCCCAGTGTCCGGAGTCCCGTTGGCCATAATAGCTGGCGAGGCCGAGATCGGACCGCTTCCGTGGATAGCGGTAGCGCTTGGCGCGGCAAGCCTGCTGGTCGCGGTGTTCGCCGTAGTGCTGCTGCTCCGCAAGAAGTAGACCAAAACCCTTCCCCTTCTCATTTTCTATTAGACACCTTTCCGCGCTTACTACCCGATGGTCTCAGCAAGAGAGCAGAAGCCATTCGCGAGGGACCATGGCAACCTTTTCATCGTCATTGAACCGTAGGGAACCTTTTCCAACAGATAACCCGTAGATCGCCTCTACGTTCTTCATGGTCGACAGGGCCTGCTTTGTGCCTTTTCTTCCGAATCCCACCTCCAGTACCGCTCTGGAACCGTCCCCTCTGGTGATGACGAAATCTGCGCTAGATGCCTTCGGATCGAAATCGAAGCGGCGCAGATTCCCGTCCGATGAGGCCTTACGCAGGGCCAGAACGGTCGCGTCCTCGAATAGAAGGCCATAATCCGCATTGTCACTTCCCAACCGGCCCAGCTGAGAAAGCACCGCGGCGCGCATTGCCGGGGACGTGAAGCGATAGAGCGGTGTTCGCCTCAAACGGGTAGACTCCGGTCCGAATGGCATCACCCGATGTATGACATCCGCCCTCTCCAGGCCTTCCAGGATCGCGGACAGCGTAACGCGGTTGATGCCCAGATTGGTGGAAAGGGACTGCTGGCTGAGCCGTTCCCCGAAGGCCAGGTAACTAAGGAGGTTGGACGCTTTGATCAGTGTCGGGCGGTCCAGCTGCCGTTGGGTTAATAGGTCCCGCTCCAGCACCCTATCGATCGTGGAGGATATCAATGACATGGCCGTGGTCTCGTCCTTTATGCCAAGAACGTATGGCAAGGACCCTTTCCGCAGGTAACTTTCTAGAGAGTATGGCTTGATCATGGCCTCTATCGCCGATAGGGTGGTTTCGATCTCGATCAAACCTTTCTTCAACGTTTCATAATCTGGTGACGAGAAGAACAGATCACCCAGTCTGCGGGATAGGTCACGCGGCATGTTGGCATTTTTATCCAATTTGAGGAACTCCCGATAAGAAAGAGGGAGAACGTTGAGCTCCAATGCCCTTCTGGCGGTGTCCACATTGCCGCTGAGGGCAAGGGCTGACGAACCGGTTACCATGACAAAAACGTTCTCCGTCCGATCGTAGAGACTTTTCACGGCTTGAGGCCAGGAGGAGTCGAAATGCGCCTCGTCGATGAAGAGAAAAATGTCCTTTTTGAGAGACTCGAAAGCTGTGCCGATCTTTCTTTCGTACACCGTAAGCGCATCGTTCAAAGAAGCCCCGAGCCTTAGCTGGAGGTCGTCCAGACTGAGATAGAGCATGTCATCCATAGGCACGCCCATCGCCTTCAGCCGATCGAAGGTCTGGGCTAGCATCGTGGTCTTGCCCACTCCCCGGAGACCGGGCAGAACCAGCCATCTCACCTGCCGTTTTCCGGACCGGAAGTCGTCAATGAACGAGAATATCCGGGCCAGATCGTCCCTTTGCTCCAGCCGTTCTCCGGAGCGCTCGAACACCTTTTGCCCCAACCGGCCCTCGGCCCTGCCTATGGCATCAATGATGTAACCTGAGATCAGCTCTTCCTTGGTCAACATTACTGTAAAGTATGATTTACTGTTTAATAGGTTTATTGTACAATTATACTTTACAATTATTTAAGCAAAGTACGTGAAAAGCATCATTTGTAAAGAATCGACGCATTATCTTAAGCGTAACCTCTGAAATTCAATTGATCATGTTTGTTCCTCATTGCTTTCGGTCCAAAGCCGTGAGACCCACACCGAGCAGTACCAAAGGCGCTGCCAGAACCACGGTCCAAGTCGGGATCTCTCCTAGAAGCAACAAGGCGAGCAAACTGGCCAATATCGGCTCTCCGAGCAGAGAGGTGCTGATGACCGGCGCCGGAAGATATCTCAGGGACCAGTTGTAGACGGTATGGCCGAAGATCGTGCAGACCACCGCCAATGCTAAAAATATCAGCAGCTCCTCGGTCGGGTACGGCCACAACGACACGCCGTTGATGAGCGCGGAGGTCAGGAGCACCGCCGCCGCGGTGAGATAGACCGAGAATGCGTACGTGAATATTCCCAGGGTCTTCCTAAGCATCCTGCCAGCTAAAATGTACAGCGCGGCCATTACGCCTCCGAGAAGCGCCAGGGCGTTCCCGAAGGACTCCCCGGTGCCCAACCCGGAAAGGGCAATGACCGCCACGCCGACGAAGCCGATGGTCACGCCGACCACGGTCTTCTTCGATGATTCCCTGAGTATGAGGACCGAAGCGGCCCCGACGATCAGGGGATGGAAGTTCACCAGCAGGGTGCTGGAGGCGACGGACGTGTAGCGCAGCGAGGAGATGAAGGCGAAGAAGTGCACCGCCAGCACGATTCCGGTCAGAACGACGGAGCCGACAGTCCGGCGGTCCAACGGCACGGCGTCCTTCCGTTCGTGGAAGGCGAAGGGGGCCAGGATGAGCGAGGCGAACAGCATGCGGTAGCCGGCGATGACCAGCGGATCGGCGTCGCTCCAGCGGACGAAGATGGAGGCGAAGGAGACGGCTAGTATGGCTACGAATAACGCAGGGTACGCCAATCGGTGCTCGGGCATGGTATCAGTGGATGACCACGGAACGGACCCCCCGGCAGGCGCGAATCTGCGGCAACAGCTCCGGGGGCACCGAACCGGCGGTTATGATGAAGAGCCTGGGATCTGGAGATAGGTCGGGATCGCTGACCACCGTCTGCCGCACGGATATGCCCTCCCGGGCAATTAGACCAGTGACCTCGGCGACGATGCCCGGGGCCGCGGCATCCGTCGGAATTATCTCCAGGGCGGTCCAGCCCATGACCGGCGCTACGTCCGTGAGCAGCGCGGTGGGCATCAGGCGCGAATATACCGCGCTCAGCTCAGGGCTCTCCTGAATGGTGTCTATGGCCGAACGAACGATGCGGCGGTCCACGCCTGCGGCGCGACCGATGGCCATGTCGGCGATCTCCACGTCCCCGCAGTACACCCGGCCCTCCTGGACCTTGAGCCCGTACACCAGCAGAAGCTTGGCCACCTTGGCCTGGGACGGATACTTGCCGAAATGCTTGGAGAGGGATTTCCACATCGAGTTATGGAGATGCGTTCCAACCTTATAATCATTGACAGAACCGTGTAATGATGCTCAAATTTGCTATTCAATGAGGACCATTGTGCAAGTTCAATTGAGCGGATATCGTAATAATTGCGATATCAATGGTTAAATAATGGTAATACAATGTAAAATTTGTGAATTATTCACAATAATTTGTTTGGGAGACTAAGATATGTTGCTAGAATTTGAAGTGGAGAACTTTCGTTCCTTCGCTGACCCAATGACCTTCAGCATGATCGCCTCCTCGGACAAGAGCCATGCTGACCACCTGATCAACGTGGAAGGGTCAAAGGACCTAATGATGCGTTCGGCATCGATCTATGGGGCGAACGCCTCGGGCAAGTCCAATCTCGTTATGGCCATTGGCATGCTCCAGACCATGGTCCTGCGTTCTCACCTTGCGCAGCTGGGAGAACCCATACCCTTCTTCCCGAACAGGTTCGGGAAACCAGGAGGAAATACCCGTTACAGAGTGGCCTTCCTTTCAGATGGCGTGGAATACGAATACGCGGTCAGGCACGACGCCGTACGCATTTTGGAGGAATCGCTATATCACTATCCGAGGAATCGGAAGGCCATCATATTCGAAAGGATCGCTGGCCAGGACCTTAGGGCGCCCCAGGACAACGGATCGCTCAGAGCGATAGCCGAGAAGACCCTTCCGAACGCCCTGCTCCTATCCAAAGCGGTGCAGGACAACCATGCCATGGCAATTCCCGCCTTCAGATGGTTCCAGGAGCGGCTCATGGTCGTCCTGAACATTAATTCCCTGGTAGTGGAGGAACGAGCCCTCGCCAGGATGCAGCAGGATGAACGATTTCGATCGTTCCTTCTAAAGGCCTTGAGCATGGCCGATATCGGTATCGTTGACGTACGTGGCAAGATCGTCCATATGGACCAGGAGGAGCTGGGAAGAATGCCGCCGGAGATCCAGGAGCAGATGCGCGGAATGGTGAACGGCAAGATAGAGCATTGGCGCAGGCTGGAGATCAAGACCATCCATCAGGCCAGGGATGACGACGGGGCGCCAGTTCAGGTGGAGATGGACTTCCATGGCGAGGAATCGCTTGGGACTCAGAAGGTGTTCGCCGTGGTGTCGTTGATCCTGGAGGCGATGGAGGCTGGCCGGGTATTGGTGATGGACGAGATGGACCTACACCTTCACCCCCTTATCGCCAGGTTCCTGGTGGAGATGATGAACGATCCTGAACAGAACCGGGGGAACGCCCAGTTCGTGTTCACCACCCACAACACCAACCTGATAGACCTGGACCTGTTCAGGAGGGATCAGATATGGTTCGTGGAGAAGGACGAAGGCGGTCGGACACGCCTCTACTCGCTCTCCGACTTCAATGTGAGGAAGGACCTCCGGGTCCAGAAGGCATATGAGTTAGGGAGGTTCGGCGCGATACCTTTCGTCCGAGGAGGGAAAGTGGTCGAATGATGCGGCAAAGGGGCCGCCGGCCTCTCCCGATGAAGCCCAAGCCCCGGTTGCTGATCGTATGCGAGGGAAGACGGACCGAACCGAACTATTTCGAGGGGTTCCGGAGAGAGAATCGAAATGTGGTCATCAGCGTGTGCGAATCACCAGGAAAGACGCCTCTGCAGATAGTCCGCCATGCTTTACGAAAGGCCAAAGAATTGGACATTGGAATGGTCGCCGGGGATTCCGCATGGTGCGTCTTCGATGTGGACGAATGCGAGGACAAGGCCATGCGGAAGGCGATCGATCTGGCAGGGGACGAAGTGGACCTGGCAGTGTCCAATCCCTGTTTCGAGGTCTGGTTCCTCCTGCATTACACTTATGCCGAGAAACGTATGGACACTTGCCGGGACGTCATCACCGAACTTCGCCGGTACATCTCTGGATATGATAAGTCTGCGGATCATTTCGAACGCCTCAGACCATTGGTTTCGACCGCCGTGCTCAATGCTGAAAGGCTGGAAAGAGGCCGTATCGGAATGGGATACGATGCTTATATGAGAGATGCCAATCCGTGCACCAACGTACATGATCTGGTGAAGACGATGATCGGTGGTCCGGACCACCCTATGAAAAGCGATCAAAAGCGATGAGGAGCTAGCTCTCCTTGGCCGGACCTTGCGACGCGCGCAGGCTGGAATATATTAATAAAGCTTGCACATTATATTTGTCAGGAACGCAACTCTTATATGCGTGCTATTAATTGACACGGCAGGAAGGTGAAAAAGTGCTAGGCAAGAGCGTTAGGATGGAGCGTATAATGGACCGGGGCACCGGGCGGGCGGTCATCGTCCCCATGGACCACGGCATAACCATGGGCCCCATCGACGGACTAGTTGACATGAGGTCGACCATAGACAAGGTGGCGCAGGGAGGCGCCACCGCGATCGTGCTGCACAAGGGAATAATCCCCTACAGCCACCGGTCCTTTGGGCGCGACATCGGTTTGATCGTGCACCTCTCCGCCAGCACCAAGTTCAGCAAGCGCACCGACCAGAAGATCCTGGTGACCACGGTCGAGGAGGCGCTCAAGATCGGGGCGGACGCGGTGTCCATACACGTCAACATCGGCAACGACTACGAGAACGAGATGCTGGAGGACTTCGGAAGCATCTCCCGCATATGCAACGAATGGGGCATGCCGCTGATGGTCATGATCTACCCGCGGGGCAAGGACATGAAGGACGCTTACGACCCGGACGCGCTCAAGGTCTGCGCCCGCGTTGGTACGGAACTAGGCGCGGACATCATCAAGACCAGCTACACCGGCGACATCGACACCTTCCGAGAGGTCGTGCGGGGTGCCCAGGCTCCGGTGGTCATCGCCGGCGGTCCGAAGATGGACTCCGACGAGAAGTTGCTGCAGATGGTCCGCGACTCGATAGACGCCGGCGGAAAGGGCGTGTCGATCGGCCGAAACATATTCCAGCACCGGAACGTGATCGGCATCACCAAGGCCGTCAGCGGCATCGTGCTCGAGGACATGGAAGTCGAAGAGGCCATGCAGCTCCTGAAGTGATGGCATGTCCGGTAAGGGCAAGATAGTCTGGGTGAGGACCGATCACCTCACGTCATCCGCCGACAGGAAGCGAATGGTGACCTCCGCCCTGGAAGCAGGTTACGCTGATATCGTTCTCCGAGAAGAGGATTCCGCCCTGCAGAAGGTCGGGCGCTATTACCCGATCGTACGCCAGGGAGAGGAGCTGTTCGCCGACGGCAAGCAGATCGGCGTAGTACTGACGATACGCGACCACAAGGACGCGGAGAAGGCATCCCGCTTCAAGGGAAAGCAGGAGTTCGTTCTCGTCGAATCGCACGACTGGAAGGTAATTCCGCTGGAGAACCTCATCGCCGAGTTCCAGGGCACCAGCACCAAGGTGATAGCCTCCGCCTCCTCGCTGGAGGAGGCCGAGCTGTTCGCCGCCACCCTGGAGACCGGGGTGGACGGCGTGGCCATCACCATCAGCGACCCTTCGAAACTGGGGCAGTTCTCCGCCTTGGCCAGGTCGGACGTCGCCTCCGTGGAGCTGGTGGAGGCGACCGTCAAGGCCGTGCGGCCAGTGAGCGTAGGCGACCGGGTATGCGTGGACACCTGCTCCATGCTCAGCATCGGAGAGGGGATGCTGGTCGGCTCGCAGTCGGCCTGCCTCTTCCTGGTGCAGAGCGAGTCCATGGACTCGCATTACGTATCATCGCGTCCGTTCAGAGTGAACGCCGGGGCGGTGCACGCCTACGTTCTTGGTTCGGACGGACGGACCAAGTACCTCTCGGAAGTGAAGGGCGGCACGGAGCTGCTGGCAGTTGATTCCCAGGGAAGAACAAGGCCGGTCGTGGTCGGTCGAGCCAAGGTGGAGGTGCGCCCGTTGCTCCTGCTGGAGGCGGAGGCTGATGGAACTTTGTACACGACCATCCTGCAGAACGCGGAGACCATCCGCCTGTGCACCAAGGACGGTTCCATCTCCATATCGGAACTGAAGGAAGGGGACAAGGTGCTGGTACGCCTGGAGAAGGGCGGAAGGCACTTCGGTCATGCGGTGAAGGAGAGCGTAGTGGAGAGATGACCAGGACATGCGTGGCGATCTGGGAGGCGGACGCGGCCTCGGCAATCGCGGTGGCGAGGGAAGCGATAGCTCTGGGCGCGGAATGCCTGGAGTTCCGCTTCGACGCCATGCCCCTGCTGCCCGACGATCTCACGCCCTTCGAGCAGCTGGAGGTCCGTCGCATCGCCACCCTGCGCGAACGGGAACAGGGCGGGGAATGGGAGGGGACCAACGAGAAGAAGTGGGAGTTCCTGTGGCGGGCGGCCAAGTCCGGTTTCGACATAGACCTGGAGCTCGGCCATCCGCTGGTCCATCGGGTCCACCTGCTGAGACCGGCCAAGGTCATCGTCTCCTATCATGATCACAAGAAGACGCCGCAGATCGCCAGGATAATCGAGTCCCTGGTGGAGTGCGCGGCCCGCTCGGACATGGCCAAGGCGGCCTTTTCCGTCCGGACCATGCACGACCTGGCGCAGCTGGTGGAGGCGGCGCACTGGTTCTCCCTGAGCCGGGAGAGGTACACCATCATTGGCATGGGGGAGATGGGCACGGTCACCAGAGTGCTGGCGCACCGGCTGGGCTCCATACTGTCCTACGCCTCCGTATCCCAGGGAAAGGAGACCGCCCCGGGGCAGCTGGACCTGGAGACGGCGAAATGGCTGGGCAAGGACCCCCTGGTCACCGGCATAATCGGCAACCCGCTCGATCATACGTTGTCCCCGGCGATGCACAACGCCGCCTTCCGGGCGGCGGCGGTCCGCGGCATCTACCTGAAGTGGGTGACCATGGTGGACGAGCTGGAGGACTTCCTGGACGTGACTGAAGCGCTCGGGATAAAGGGGTTCAACGTCACCATCCCGCACAAGGAGCCCATCGTACCTTTCCTGGACCGGATCGATCCGGTGGCCGAGCGCATCGGCGCCGTGAACACCGTGGTCAACGAGGATGGTTCCCTGGTGGGCAGGAACACCGATGTCATTGGCGTGGAAAGGACGTTCGAACGTTACAACGTGGACGTCAAGGGGAAGGCGGCCCTGGTCCTGGGGGCCGGAGGCGCCTCCCGCTCCGTGCTGTCCTTCCTGATCGCCAAGGGGGCGGACGTGGACATCACCAACCGCACCATGGGCAAGGCCGAATCGTTGGCGAAGATGTTCGGGGCGGACGCCGTCACCACCAGAGTGGCCGAGGAGAAGCAGTACGAGGTCATCGTCAACTGCACCCCTCTGGGCATGAAAGGCTTCCCGCAGGAGATGTCCATATCTCCGCACGTGCTCCGCGAGGGGCAGTTCGTCATGGACACCGTGTACAATCCTCCGGTAACGCCGCTGCTGGCGGAGGCGTCTCGCAAGAACGCGGTGGCGGTGAACGGCAAGGACATGCTCATCTACCAGGCCCTGGCCTCTTTCGAGATGTGGACCGGAAAGGCCGTGGAGTACGACGTCATGGAGAGGGCCTTCCGGGAGGCGCTGCCTTGAAGGGAAGGGGTGAGGCCAGAGGCGCCGTCACCATAGTGAACGCCATTGCCGCCGGGAAGGGCTGCGCGGTCGGGGTGGACCTGCGCACCTGGGCCGAGGTGGAACTGGTGCCGGGAGAAGGTTCGGAGGTCAGACTGGAAGGACTTCCGGACGAGCCGGTCATCCTGGCCGATATGTGCGCCCAGGCGGTGCTTGAACATTTCTCGATCAAGAAGCGCGCCATCGTGCGCACCAGCTCCGAGATACCGGTGTCCAGAGGATTGAAGAGCAGCAGCGCCGCTGCGAACGCCGTCATCCTGGCCACCTTGGACGCCCTCAAGGCCGAAATGCCGGCCATCGAAATTCTCAAGCTGAACGCTGACGCGTCCATCCGCGCGGGCGTATCCGTCACCGGGGCCATGGACGATGCGGCGGCCTCCTTGCTAGGGGGAATCGTGTTCACCGACAATCACGCCCGGACACTGCTCCGCCGCGAGCGCTTCGACCTCTGCGGAAAGGTGGTGATAGCGGTCCCGGACAGAATGATACGCAAGCCCGGCCTGCCGAAGGAGCGCATTGCGCTATACCGATCGCTGGCTGAGGAAGCCTTCCGCATGGCCTGGAACGAGGAGTACGTCAAGGCCATGACCCTCAACTCGTTGATCTACGGTTCGGCTCTGGGCTTGGACCAGGAGCTTTCCATCAAGGCGCTTCGCGCCGGGGCCATCGCCTCGGGCATCTCCGGCACCGGTCCGGCGGTGGCCTCTTTCGTTGACGCTGGAACAGAGAACGAAGTGGCCGAGGCCGTGGGGAAGGGAGCCTTGATCGCCGACATCTACCAGGGGGTGGGACCGTGAAACTAAAGGTGGTCCCCTCCAACGCCGAAGGGAGCGTTATCTCGTCCCCATCCAAAAGCTACACCCATCGGGCCATGACCTTGGCGTTGCTGGCCGAGGGGGAGAGCGTCCTGCGCCGGCCGCTGCTGGGAGAGGACACCCTGGCCACCCTGGATGCCGTCAGGTCCTTCGGAGGGAAGGTCGATCCCGGAACGGAGCTGCGCATAACCGGCGGGCCGCTCCGGTGCCCGGAGAACATCATCGACACCAGGAACTCCGGGACGACGATCAGGCTCATGGCCGGGGTGGCGTCATTGCTCCCCTGCGCGACGGTGCTGACCGGCGACGAGAGCGTCAGGCGGCGCCCAATGCAACCGCTGATCGAAGCGTTGGGGATGTTGGGCGTACGGTGCGAGAGCACCCGGGGGAACGGTCTGGCGCCGCTCATAGTCAAGGGCCCGAACCTCGGCAGGAGTACGGAGATCCGCGGCGACGTCAGCTCCCAGTTCATATCCTCCTTGCTGATATCCTCGGCCCTGAAAGAGGTGGACACTGAGATCGTCCTCACTGCCCCATTGAAATCCAGGCCGTACGTGGACATGACCAGGGAGATGATGCAGCGCTTCGGAGCATCTTTCCGAACCACCGAAGGAGGGTTCCTGGTGGCGGGCGGGCAGCGCTATCGTCCCCAGGACTACACCGTACCGGGCGATTTCTCGTCCGCGGCCTTCCCCTTGGCCGCTGGCGCTTTGACGGGAAAGGTCACCGTGCGCAACCTCGACCCCAAGGACGCGCAGGGCGACCGGGCCTTCCTGGACATCCTCCGGGAATTGGGGGCCGAGGTGCGATGGGATGATGACGCGCTAACGTGCTCGCGTTCCGAACTTAACGGAACGGACATCGACCTGGGCGACGCCCCCGACCTGTTCCCGATGGCCGCGGTGATGTGCGCCTTCGCCAAAGGGGAGAGCCGCATTCGCAACGCCGCGCACGTCCGCCTCAAGGAGAGCGATCGCATCGCCGCCACTTCCCAGTTCCTGAAGAGCATGGGCGCGGACATCGTGGAGACGGAGGACGGATGCGTCGTCCACGGCGGGCGCCCGCTTCGCGGAACCAACGTGAACGCTTTCAACGACCACCGCATACTGATGGCCGCGGCCGTGGCGGCGTTGAGAGCGGAGGGGGAGACTATAATAAGCGATGGCGACTGCCACCGCATCTCGTACCCGGATTTCGTGAACGACATGAGATCGCTGGGGACCAACATGGAGATGATACCTTGAACACCATCGGCAGCGAGCTTCGGCTAACGCTATTCGGAGCGAGCCACGGACCCTGCGTCGGCGCTGTGCTGGACGGGGTCCCTCCCGGAATGACCATCGACCTCGGACGTATACAGAGCGAGGTGGACCTGCGCAGGCCGAGGGCGGACATCGGAACGCCCAGGGCGGAGGAGGACCGGGTGGAGATCGTCTCCGGCATCGTGGACGATAGGAGCACCGGCGGACCCATCACGCTGATGGTGATCAACCGTGACACCGACTCCAGCAAATATGAGAAGTTCAAGAGCGTCCCCAGACCCGGGCACGCCGACCTGACCGCCCGTTCGAAGTACTCCGCATGCGCGGACCTGCGGGGCGGCGGACAGTTCTCCGGCCGGATGACCGTGGGGCTCGTTGCCGCAGGCACCATAGCCAGGATGCTGCTGGAGGAAAGGGGGATACGCATCGGCGCCTTCGTCCGGCAGATAGGGAAGGTGCGTGACCAGGAGGAGAGGGACGTTACTTCAGGTGTCCTGTCGCGTTCGAACGATGTGCGGGCGGTCACGGACGAAATGGCCAAGGCCATGCGCCAGGAGATCCTGGCCGCTAAGGAGGACGGCGACAGCGTGGGCGGTGTCGTGGAGTGCGTGGTCGACGGGCTCCCCATGGGACTGGGAGAGCCCTTCTTCGATACCGTCGAAGGGGAGCTTTCCAAAATGATGTTCTCCGTGCCCGGGGTCAAAGGCATAGAGTTCGGTGCGGGGTTCGCCGCCGCCGGGATGCGCGGATCGCAGCACAACGACCCCTTCGTCCTTGTCGACGGGAAAGTGCGCACGGCCAAGAACGACGCCGGCGGGATACTCGGGGGAATAACCAATGGCATGCCGGTAGTCTTCCGGGTGGCCATAAAACCGACGGCCTCCATCGCCAAAGGGCAGCGCTCGCTGAACGTGAAGAGCGGTAGGCAGACCGACCTTAAGATAGAGGGAAGGCATGACCCGTGCATAGCGCCGAGGGCGGTGCCGGTGGTCGAAGCGGCCGCCGCGCTGGTGCTGGCGGACCTGAGCATGAGAGGTGGTACTGTTGACTGATTCCGTTGAGGGCATCCGATGGAAGATCGAGGAGATCGACAACGAGATCCTGGACCTGATCAAGAAGCGCATGAACATAGCCGTGGACATGGGCCATCAGAAGGTGGACAAGGCCATGCCGGTCCGCGACATGAGGGTGGAGGAGCAGGTTCGGGACCGGTACTTGGGGAGAGCCAAGGAGGTCGGTATCAGCGACGCGGCGGCCATCGAGCTCTCCTCGCTGCTGGTGCGCGAGTCCGTGGAAGCCCAGGCCCGCCTGCCCCGGCCGATGAGGCCGCGCAAAGTGCTCGTGGTCGGCGGCGGGGGCGCCATGGGGCAATGGCTGTGCCGCTTCTTCGCCTCCCGCGGGCATGAGGTCAAGGTGTTCGACGACCTGCCTGGCGGCGCTTTCCAGAACGTCAAGCTGGAGCAGGGGGTGAAGGAGGCGGACGTCATCGCCGTGTCATCGCACATCTCCGCCACGGCCGATATGCTGCGCAAGATATTCAAGCTCAGACCCAAAGGGCTCATATTCGACATCGCCTCGGTGAAATCGCCGATCATGGACGTTCTGAAGGAAGGCGCCGACCAAGGACTGCTGGTCTGCTCCATCCACCCCATGTTCGGGCCCAGCGCCTCCTTCATCTTCGCTCGGAACCTGATCGTCTGCAACTGCGGTTCCGACATCGCGGTCAACAAGTTCATGCCCCTGCTGAACGGCACCGGCGCCAACGTCATCGAGATGCCGGTGGAGGACCACGACAAGATCATCTCGATCGTGCTGGGAATGAGCCATGCCTTGAACCTGGCGTTCTTCGGAGCGCTCAAGGAGAGCGGCTTCAGCCACGAGGAGCTACGCAAGGTTTCCTCGACCACCTTCGAACGACAGATGAACACCAGCGGAAGTGTCGCCAAAGAAAGCCCAAACCTTTACTACGAGATCCAGCATCTGAACCCGCACAACCGGGAGATGCTGGAGAAGCTGATCGACGCCCTGCGCGAGGTCCAGCAGGCCGGTTCCGATGAGGACCGGTCGCACATGATCCGGCTGATGCAAGAAGGTCGCAAGTATTTCGAGGTGAAGCAATGAAGAAGGTGCAGGTGGCGGTCCTAGGCGCCACGGGAATGATCGGACAGAGGTTCGTGCAACTGCTGGAGGACCACCCCTATTTCGAGATAGGCGGCCTCTACGCCTCCGAGCGCTCGGAAGGCAAGTCGCTCGGCGAAGTGATGAAGCTGAAGGGCATCCCCTTCCACGAGGATACCCTGAGCATGAGGATCGAGACCCTGGAGCCCAAGGCCATCGCCAAGCGCTGCCGGGCGGCCTTCTCCGGCCTCCCGTCGGACGTGGCCGGGGATTACGAGACGTCCCTGGCGCAGGAAGGGGTGGCGGTCTTCTCCAACGCCGCGTCGCACCGCATGGAACCGGACGTCCCGCTGCTCATCCCGGAGGTCAACCCTGACCACCTGGAGCTGGTGAAGAAGCAGGCCACGTTCGGAAACGGCGGGTTCCTGGTCACCAACGCCAACTGCTCGACGACCGGTCTGGCCGTACCGCTGCAAGCGGTCTACAAGAAGTTCGGGCTCAAGGCCTGTTACGTATCCACCTATCAGGCGGTCTCCGGCGCTGGGTACCCTGGCGTCCCGTCCTTGGACATCCTGGGGAACGTGGTCCCCTTCATCAAGAACGAGGAGGAGAAGATGGAGGAGGAGATCCACAAGATGCTCGGCGTCTACAAGAACGGCAAGCTCAAGTTCGCCGAGTTCGATATGATCGCCAGCTGCGCCCGCGTGCCGGTGGTCGACGGCCACCTGGAGTCGGCCGTATTGAAGCTGGGCAAGGACGCTGACGCCGCCGCGGTCATCAAGACTCTGGAAGCGTTCAGGTCCGAGCCGCAGAAGCTGAAGCTTCCCACCGCGCCAGTTCGACCTATCATCGTGCGCAAGGAGGAGAACCGCCCCCAGCCGGCGGCCGACGCGTTGGCCGGAGAACCGGAACGGGCCAGGGGAATGGCCGTTTCTGTGGGACGGGTTCGAGAGAGCAAAGGATATATCAAGTTCTGGTTGCTTTCCCATAACACCCTGAGGGGCGGGGCAGGCGGCTCCGTTCTAAACGCGGAACTGGCCGTGGCCAGGAAGCTCCTCTGAGGGGGTGCCGGATGAAGCGGACGGTCGCAGAGATCAACCAGAAGATAAAGGACGGGGACGTGGTGGTCATGACCGCCGAGGAGGTCATATCCTACGTCCAGAGCGAGGGTGTGGAGCGCGCCTCCAAGGAGGTGGACGTCGTTACGACCGGAACCTTCGGCGCCATGTGCTCCTCCGGCGCCTTCCTTAACTTCGGGCATTCCGAACCGCCGATCCGCATGCAGAAGGTGACGCTCAACGACGTTCCCGCCTACGCCGGCATAGCCGCCGTGGACGCTTACATCGGCGCCACCGAGCTGAAGCTGGACGACCATAAGGAGTATGGCGGCGCCCACGTCATCGAAGAGCTGATCTCCGGGAAACCGGTCCGCCTCAAGGCCTTGTCCGACGGCACGGACTGCTATCCGCGCCGGGACATCGACACCTATGTGTCCTTGAACACCATGAACCAGGCCTATCTCTTCAATCCCAGGAACTCCTATCAGAACTACGCCGCCGGGACCAACTCCTCCGATCGGACGTTGTACACCTACATGGGCAAGCTGCTCCCCAGCTATGGGAACGTTACATTTTCCAGCGCCGGGCAGCTCTCGCCGTTGCTGAACGATCCCACCCTGCGCACCATCGGCATAGGGACCAGGATATTCTTGGGCGGAGGCACGGGCTACATAGCCTGGGAAGGTACGCAGTTCCGGACCAACGTGGAGACGAAGTTCGGGGCGCCCATGGGCGGCGCCCGCAACCTGGCGACCATTGGCGACATGAGGGGAATGTCCCCGGAGTTCGTCAGGGCGCTCAACCTACCGGGATACGGCGTGTCCTTGGCCATGGGCGTGGGCGTTCCGATCCCGATCCTGGACGAGGAGGTCCTGAAGGCGACGGCCATCAGCGATGAGCAGATATTCGCCCCGCTCATCGATTACTCCGTGCAATCGCGCAACCGCAAGCCGCTCCAGCACCTTTCCTACGCCGAGCTGCGCTCCGGCCGGGTCGAACTGTTCGGCAAGGAAGTGCGCACCTCGTCCCTATCCAGTTATCTCAAGGCCAGGCAGATCGCGGAAATGCTCGCCGAGCGCATCGAGAGCGGGGAGTTCCTGCTCACCGAACCGGTGGCGCACCTACCGGCGGACAAGAGCGTGGGCACGTTGGAAGTGCGCTCCAAGGAGGAGGCGGTCTGATGGCCAAGAAGAAGTTCCTGCTGGGATTCAGCCCGGACATCGTGAACGAAGCGATCGTCTACCGTCTGGTCAAGGACTACGACCTCAAGATCAACATCCTCCGCGCCGAGGTTCGGGAGCTGGGCGGCCGCCTCCTAATGGAGGTGGAGGGAAAAGCGGCCAATATCAAAGAAGCCGCTCGCTATCTGCACGAGGCCAAGGTGGACGTGCAGGAACTCATCACCTACGTGGAGAAGAACGAGGAGCGCTGCACCCATTGCGGCATGTGCATCTCCATCTGCCCGGTGGAAGCGCTGACCATGGACAGGCCGGCCTGGAAGGTCCGTTACGATTCGGAGAAGTGCATAGCCTGCGGCATGTGCATCGACGCCTGCCCGCCGGGAGCAATGAAGTTCAGGATATGAGAAGGCATTTCCAGTTCAAGGAGACCGCCGCCACCATAGAGGCGGACGAGGAGTACCTCCCATTGGCGGAAGAGGCCATGCTCAAGGCCCGGGAGGCGGTGGAGGCGTTCATCGCCAAGGACCCTTACTTCAAGGCGACCTTCGATCCGTACCAGGTGCGGTCGGACATGGCCGAGGTCGTGAAGCACATGTGCAACGCCTCGCATAAGGCGGACGTGGGGCCAATGGCCGCGGTCGCCGGGGCCATAAGCCAGCAGGCCGTCGAGGCCATGACCGGGGCCGGCTGCAAGCACTGTCTGGTGGATAACGGCGGGGACATAGCCATGCGCACCAACCGCACGGTCACCGTCGGCCTCTACGCCGGCGAGCAGACCCCCAACTACCTGGCGTTGGAGGTTCCGGCCACCAAGGGGCTTTTCGGCATCTGCACCTCGTCCGGGACCATCGGTCCCTCCATATCGCTGGGAAGGGCGGACCTGGCCACGGTGATATCTGACGATGTGGCCTTGGCCGACGCCTGCGCCACCAAGCTGGGGAACCTCATGACCGAGGACGACCTGACGCTGATGGACCGCTCCATACGCGAGGTGCTCTCGATAAAAGGCGTCAAGGGAGCCCTGGTCATGATCAACGGGAAGTTGGGAATGGGTGGTGACGTTCCGCGTTTGGTGCGCTGCGACGTTCCTCCGGACCGCATCACCCGCATCCGGTTCTGATCCGGCGTCCATTTCAGAACGCTTACCGTGCGGTCCTCCCGCAGCGTGAACCGCCCGCCGTCCGATTTCCTTCGCACGTTCTCGGCGATGACGCTCCGCACCTTCCCATCCACCTCATGGAACAGGGAGAAATAACGCACCAGATGGCGGACCATGTCCGCTTCCGCCATATCCGTTTCCTCGTGAACGTCGAAGCGGCGCAGCGATGGTTCGCGGTCCATCTCCTTAAGGATGCGGTAGGGGAAGATGGGATCGAAGCCCTCCATGGAGATGCCTGGATATCCCAGTTCCTCCCAGATGTCGAAGGCGAGACGGTCACCGGAGGAGCCGCCCAGGGACACGATGCAACACGTTCCGTCGCTCATGGCGTCCATCCTCATCACCGATCGGATGTCGTCCACCGCCGGGCAGAAGGACGAGAACACCAGGTCGTAGCAACGTTCGGGCGAGAACTCCTCCCAGGCCTGGCAAAGCAGCTGGACGTTTCCCAGGATGGCGCACCTATTCTCGGCGACGGAGAGCATCCCCGGCGATATGTCCAGACCGAGCACGCTGGAGCATTCCGAGGCCAGCATGGAGGTCAAAGAACCGGTCCCGCAACCGATGTCCAGGGCCGAACCGTGCTCGGGCAGAACGGACATGTCCTCCAGCAGCCCCCAGATGCGCTCGTCGATTAGCGACATGGATTCGCTGTCGTAATCGCGGGAGACCTCGTTCCAATGCTGCACCAGTCGTTGGCGGTCCATGGGGAACCTGCGATAGGGGGAATGGGAATTGGCCA
>Ga0209269_1000312_pt1 | contig 52010 bp, 46 predicted proteins | sample MTBAKMMethaMetaG_FD_187455 | JGI IMG/M metagenome (GOLD analysis project Ga0209269, IMG submission 187455) | Enrichment culture microbial communities from Arthur Kill intertidal strait, New Jersey, USA, that are MTBE-degrading - MTBE-AKM (Arthur... | ecosystem: Environmental > Aquatic > Marine >... | reverse complement strand
TCGGTGAGCTGATCCCCCTGGGTTAAACCTTTTATTACCCCTTTACAAAACGGGTCCGTGGGGTAGCTTGGAATCCTTCCTGCTTGGGGTGCAGGTAACTCCGATTCAAATTCGGACGGACCCACCACTTTCCATTTCTTCGTTTCTGATGATGAAAACGTGAACCGTTCACCTCAGGTCTTATGCTCAGTACCCAAATGACCCGACCTTGCAATACCTTGACTTTCAGCCAGTGAGTATCGGGCCGGTACATCGGCCGTCTTTTAGGAACGATAGACGATCATGCACTAAGATGTGACCCGGCGCGCTCACCGATATGGTTTACGCAAATCTATTATTCATCCCGACCTCCATCTCCATCCGATGTTGGGAGGGGGAATCCTGAGGGCGGCAAGGGCCAAGATAGTCCTTGTCGCGGTTTTCTTGGGGCCCTCCATGATGATCGCCCTGCAGATGAGCGGGAAGAGCTTCCGGCATTATTACGACCTCGATACGGACTACGGTCTCACCCTTACCATCGTGGCGCTCGTCGTCCTATGTTTCAAGTTCGCCCTGGTCGATGGTCTGGCCAGATACACGCTGTATCGAAAAGAGAGCGTCTTTTCCAGCCTTCCTAACGTCCCAGGGCCAAGAAATTGGGCCGTGTGGGTAGTGGCGACGATTTACATAATGGAGCTGGCGAACTATTCAAATCTCGCCTTGGAGGGTGGTGTGTCCCTCATTGACCTGCTCTCTTGGGAGTTCCAGGTGGATGTGCTCGCCCTTGGCATCGTATCGACCATAATGGTATTCCTACTGCTGCGAAAAAGGTCGATAATGGAAAAGTTAGTGTACTCGATCGTTGGGACGGTGACACTCCTTCTCCTTTACTGTGTGGTCGTGTCCCTGGCGGGTCCAGGCGATGTGGTTGACCGCATATTCATCGCCGATCTTCCGGTGGACGTGCTCTATCTCGCAGGAAGTGGCTCAGGGCTCTCCCTCCTCCTGTATTCCATATGGTTGAGCGACAAGGCCAAGAACGTGAGCTCCGGGGACGATTACAGGACGGAATATTCGAAGGTACGCTCGAGCCTCGGGCTCAGCTTCTTTCTGACCGGTGTGATCACGGCTCTGATATTGATCATCACTCCGATCTCCCCAGATGATAGTGCAACCATCGTCTCAACGCTCCTTCTCTTATGCATGACCATACTGATGTTCGGAGTGGTCATGGTCGGAATGGACGGGAGGGCCAGGGCCATCGGTAAGATGCTCAGGCAGACCGGCGTGTCGAAGCAACAGAGGGAGGTGACCTATCGCGTCCTCATCCTTTTCTTCTTCGTACTGATCACGATAGCCTTGTTCTTTGGCACACCCTTCGGCGTGCTGCGTCTCGTATCCGCCGTCTCATCTGCAATGTTCGCCATGGCCGGCTTCGCGCTCATCTACATCGATCGAAAACTGCCTGCATACGCGAAAGGGGGACGCATATGGGTGGTGTTCACGTTCATCGGAAGCTCCTTCCTGCTCATGGTGGCACTGCTGGAGGAAAAGACATTGCTCAACTTCGGTCTCCCTCTCATGATAAGGGTAGGTGTGATAGGCATCCTGCTCTACTTGATGTGGAGATCGAACGTGCTTGACTGGCTCATCAGGAACTCCCGACAGTTCAGGGGCACATTGGCTATCGTGGCCATATTCTCCACCGTCGCCATTTTCGGGACCGTGGCGGGAATATCCTATGAGGGGCTGATCATCAACTTCCGTGACCTGGGGGCGATCATGGCCGGCCTTCTGGGCGGTCCTGTGGCTGGAACTCTGGTAGGCGTCATAGGGGGAGCATACCGCTACAGCTTGGGTGGATGGACCGCTCTTCCCTGCTTCGCAGCGACCATCTTCGCCGGGCTGTTCTCCGGCCTGATGATAGAGCGTTGGAAGGGCAGGATAAGCTATCTCAAGGTCACCGTGCTAGGTCTTCTCATTGAGTGCGTGCACATCTTCCTCTTCCTGCCGCTGTTACAGCAAGGGGGCACGGCAGAGATGCTCGAGGAGACCATGCGCGACATATTCCTCCCCATGGCGATCACCAACATCCTGGGACTGAACATATACGCTTTCATCATCGAAAAGTGGAAAGGATCGGATGCCGACCGAGGTTGACGTCCTACATCGATCGACCGGTCCAGATGGAAAATCAAATATCTAGCTAGACAGTACGGGCAAATCTGGGCACGAACGAGCGTCGCCCTCATCTATCGGAACCGAGGATGGATCGCTTTGTCTTACCTTGATGATGCCAAACTGTACCTGAGGTTCGGCCGGAAGGAGATACCAGGTCTCCTTTTCTGTATGATGGTGGCCCTGGCCTCCTACATCATCACCAGAGGGACCATCTTCGAGGGCGGACCCCGGCTTCTGGACGAGGGACTTTTCCAGCAGGACCCCATATTGTCCGCGCTGTTCAAGATAGGCCCCATCGTCCTCGCCTTGCTCGTCGGACTGCTGGTCAACTTCGCCCCTTTCGCCGAGGGAGGAGGATATTCAGGCAAGTACCTACTGCGTCTGGCCATAGTTCTGATGGGCGCCAGGGTCACCGTGGACGTTCTTTCTAACGCCTCCATCATGGGGATAGCCATAATCCTGATGGTTATGGCCTTCACCATCTGGCTGGCCTTGACGTTGGGCAGAAGGGTGGCCCTGGACGATGATGCGTCGGCCCTCATCGGCACCGGGAACAGCATTTGTGGGGTATCGGCCTGTCTGAGCGTGGCGCCGGCCATCAAGGCCAAGGCATCGAACACCTTCGCCGTCATAGGGGTCATCAGCCTGCTGGGGCTCATAGGCGTGTTCCTGGTCCCATGGCTAGCCGCATCCCTGGGCCTTTCCAGTGCCCAGGCGGAAGTGTTCATCGGCGCCTCCCTCCACGAGGTGGGCAATGTCATACCAGCGGCGGACCTCTATCACAACGCCTTTGGGGGCGAGGATATCGCTTCGCTCGTCCTCGCCTATAAGATGATCAGGGTGGCAATGCTGGTCGTGGTGGCCTACGTCCTATCTCGTTTGTTCGCCAGGGGCGATGAGGGAATGAAAGGGCAGGTGCGCATGCAAGGGTTCCTGATCGCCTTCGTCGTCGTGGCCGCCCTTGTCTCCCTGGTCATATACGCCTTTCCCGAGGAAGGAGGGGACATGAGGTCATCGATCATCTCCGCTTCAGCCTCGCTGCTCACCGTGGCCATGGCCGGGGTCGGGCTGTCCATGAACCTTCGGGAGACCTTGAAGGTCGGCATGAAGCTCCTGCCCCTGACCGCCCTGGTATGGTCCGCCCAACTGATCCTCCTTCTGACCCTCACCATGCTACTGGTGTGAGCTCGGATCGGTCTTTTATGTGACCACCATAGAGGTGCGTATTAGGTTTGGCACGATCATGGTGCCGGTATCTTCAAGCGGATGTCGTGCGTCGTTATAACAGTCGAAGTTTGGACACCATGTTTCATTATCTCTTCGGATAATCAAATACACAATTCCTAACAAGGGGGTAGGAAAATGTATAGGAAAACAATAGCAGCATTGGTTATGATAGCACTTTTGCTGGCCGTATTCCCAGCAACGGTGCAGGCCGCCCCGTCGCTGCCTGATTATGTCGCCATGGACGCTGGCCCAGAGCTGAGGGCCTGGCAGCCCATCGAAGAGAACATCGCGACCTCTTCAGGAATTTATTATAGCGGCGGGTCCGGCAACGCAGAGCTGGCGGACTATGAAGTGGGAGACAGCCTCATGTTCTTGGGGTTGGACAACTATGCGGGCAGTTACTATTTCAAGACCTTCACCCTGATGGGAGAGGGAGGGCATTCCGAGCTTTGGCTGGCGGATGATTTCCAGTTCGAGGCCGGTGACCCCAGGAATCCCGTTGAGATCACCCAGGCGCAGATAGACTATCTGCTCAACGAGGTGGACCAGAACATATACGAGACGGTCACCAGCTACTTCGGTACACCTGACAACCACGACGGCTCATATTCTCTATTGGAGGATTGGGGCTACGTACCCGAAGGGTACTATCAGGGAAGTGACAAGCTGATCATCTTGGTCGACAATATACGCGATGACAATTTCTACGATCCTACATACCCGCTGTTCATAGCGGGGTTCTACTCCTCAACCTTAGAAGCGTACTTCGACCGCAACGTGATCACCATCGATACTTGGCAATGGGAGGAGCGCGTCGGCCCTGACGGTTCGAAGCCATATGATTACGAGGCGACCATCGCGCACGAGTTCCAACACCTGATCCATGACGACATCGATTTCGACGAGGAACTGTTCGTCAACGAGGGGTGTTCCGACTTCTCAGAGTTCATCTGCGGGTACGGCCACCCCAACAGCCATCTGTTCGGGGAATTCGGCCTCATCTCCCATCCGGAGAACTCTCTGGTGGTGTGGGAGGACCAGGGCGACCTGGAACTTCTTGCGGACTATGGCATATCCTATCTCTGGACGCTGTATCTCTATGAGCAGCTTGGAGGTGACTTCATACAGAACATGGTCAACAACATGGACAACGGCATCACCGGCATCGAAGGGACGCTTGTGGCCATGGGATATAACCTGACCTTCGCCACGCTCTTCAATCGCTTCTCGGTGGCCATGCTCATCGACAGCGACAAGTTCGGAGGGATGTACGGGTTCCAGAACATCGACTTCACCTTGAACATAGGAACGCCAGCGGATCCCAACACTGAAGCGTATGACACACCGGGCGCTGCGCCCTGGGGGACCGACTATATGTGGGTAAGCGGTGTCCCATCGCCAAAGGAGAAGCTGTACTTCGCTGGTGATGACATCAGCTCGTACCTCACCAAATGGACATCGGACGGTGACGTACTATGGAGCGGCACTGGGGACCTGATCGACAACTGGGCGATATTCGAGGCCGCCGGTGGCGGTACGCTGTCCTTCGACACCATCTGGGACTTTGAGGACTATTGGGACTTCGGCTTCGTACAGGTCTCCACCGATGGGGGATACACATGGGCCAGTCTCTCCAATGCGTACACCACCTCCGAGCACGACCCCGGCGCCCACCCTAAGGTGGTCGCCAACCTGCCCGGGCTGACCAGTTATGTGACCGATTGGGTGAGCATGGAGTTCGACCTCTCGACCTACGCTGGGCAGGACGTCCTCATCGCCTTCCGTCACATCACGGATTGGGCCACTCACTACGGCGGTTGGTATATCGACAACGTGTACGTAGACAGCACCTTGATCTCTGACGGCTCGGATGCCAGCATCTTCAAGGACATCACCGAGGTTGTGCCCATGGAGAACGACTTCAGTGTCACCTTCGTGGCCATCAAGGAGATGGGCAAGGGGAATCAGTACAAGGTGCTGACCATGGGCATCGATGACATGACCGAGACCGGAACGGTCACCCTGGCAAGCATACTAGGCTGGTCCAATAAGGCGATCATGCTGGTGACCTTCGAGGCTCAGGAGGGCATATCCTACTACGCCGATTACTCCTGTTGGATAGCATAGACGACCAGAACGCCCGCGCAAGCGGGCCTTTCATTTTTTCTTTAAACAGTTACTCGTAAACAGTTATTACCAAGGCTCGACCTTCTCAACATCCGATGAAGCACCGGATAGTGGTCATTCCCGGCGACGGCATCGGTCCCGAGGTCGTCGCTTCTACCATGCAGGTTCTCGAAGCCAGCGGAGCGGAGATAGAATGGCTGGAGGAGCAGGCTGGGAAGGCCACAATGGAGAGGTACGGAACCCCTCTGCCACAACATGTTCTGGACACAATAACTGAGGTGGGGGTCGCGCTCAAAGGGCCCGTGACCACTCCCGTAGGCAAGGGGTTCAGCAGCGTGAACGTGGCCATGCGAAAACAGCTGAACCTATATGCCAATGTCCGCCAGATCAACTCCCGCTTCGGGAATAGCGACAAGTTCTCCGACGTGGACATGGTCATCTTCCGGGAGAACACCGAGGACGTCTACGCCGGATTGGAACAGGACATAGCTCCCGGCGTGGCGCAATGTCTGAAGATAATCACCAAGGAAGCATCGGACCGGATCGCTATCTTCGCATTCGATTACGCCGTAAAGAACGGCCGAAAGAAGGTGCAGGCGGTTCACAAGGCCAACATCATGAAGAAGAGCGACGGCCTCTTCCTGAGGAGCTGCCGTGAGGTGGCCAGTCAATATCCGGAGATAGAATATGGCGAGATAATAGTGGATAATTGCGCCATGCAGATGGTCATCCGTCCGCAGCAGTTCGACGTACTGGTCCTCACCAACCTATATGGCGACATATTGAGCGATCTTGGTGCAGGCCTGGTCGGGGGGTTGGGGCTTGTCCCCGGGGCCAATATCGGCGACGGATTGGCGGTCTTCGAGGCGGCCCACGGCAGTGCCCCGGACATCGCCGGGAAAGGTGTGGCCGACCCACTGGCGCTTATACTCTCCGCGGCCAACATGATGAAGTATCTGGATGAACCGGCGATAGCCGGGCGAATCGAGAGGGCGGTCATCTCCATACTCGGGCAAAGGGACAAGCTGACCATGGACCTGGGTGGTCGGTCCGGCACCAAGGAGTTCACCCGGCACCTTATCGATATAATATCTTCGACCGGATAGAGAACGCTCCTACGCCGCACACCAATATTTATAAGGTTTCCAGTTCAAGTCCTTCTGGGCTTTCACATGAACGAAGCCCGGATCGGTCACCACACTTCTCCTTTTCTTAAGTAGCGGACCCTTGCAAAGGCTTCGTCAAGCCCAGGAGCCATGATGAAATGGACGCGTTGAAGGAAATAAGCGTGAGCAGGGACGAACGGGAGGCCATGCTTTCTGACGCTATGAGCCAGTGGTGGCTGGGGGCCCTCGCGACGATGAACAAGGCCTTGGGGCCTGAGGCCGCCATGAAGGCCTATGGCCCGACCATGAGGGAGATTGGACGCGGGTGGGCCCAGAGGTTCGTCGAAGAGAAGGGCCACCAAGGCAATGATGCCATGGCCACCGCTTCAGTGATTAGGATGTGGGAAAAGATGATGGGCATAGAGGGAAAGGTTATAGAGGCCTCACCCGAAAGGGTGACGGTCCGGAACACCAAATGCCCGATGTCCAAGGCCATGCCCGAGGCCTGCAAGTCGTTGGATTGTGCCATCTGGGGTCACCTGGACGTCATAAGTCCCGGTTACCGGCTGGTATCAAATCAGAAGATGACCATGGGAGATCCCTATTGCGAGTGGACCATCGAGAAGAAATGAGATTTTCCGGAAAGGTCATAAACACGAAAAAAGCGGACGTAAACGTCGTCCGCCCCCCTTTTTCTAGCAAACATATCTTTATGGGTAACGCTTTCTTAATCCAAAATTCATTTCAGTAATAGCCAATGGTACATGGGGCGATGATGGATGCACGTAATTGTGGTGGGAGCAGGGAACGTGGGCTATACCATTGCCAGAATGCTGTCCAAGCAACATTCGGTCCTGGTCATCGAGGACGATCTTAAACGCTATGATTACGTGGTCAACCATCTGAACGTCGGCGCATTGAACGCCAACGGGGCCAGCCCCAAGGTGTTGAAGGGCGTCATAAACGAGGACACCAACCTGCTGCTGGCCGTTACCGAGAGGGATGAAACGAACATCTTCTGCTGCATGATGGCCAAGCAGATCAACACCAACCTGGTCACCGTGGCCAGGGTGCGTAACCCCGATTATATCGAAGGTGCCATGGCATCCAAGTTCCTTAACGTTGACCATATCATATCTCCTGAATATCTCACAGCAGAAAAGCTGATGCGCATAGCATTGTTCGAGAACTCCATCGGGTGCGAGAGCATACCATCTCTGGGTGTCGAGCTGGCCATGTTCAAGGTGAGCGGTAAGAAGGACGGGGTGACGATGATGCCTCTGCGTGAGCTCCCCCTTCCCACGGACTCTAAGATACTCGTTATCCACCGGGGAAAGCAGGTCATAGTTCCAAACGGCAATGATGTCCTGATGAAAGGTGATCAGGTCACCATCGTAGGCAAGGGCAGCGCGGTCTCGGAGTTCAACAGGATGCTTGGCACGGTGCGCGAGCCTCGGGACATCGTCATCATCGGCGGAGGGATCGTCGGAGAGCACCTAGCCACATTGCTGGAGAGGGAGAAGCTCTCCGTTAAGCTGATCGAGGACGATGAGGACCGCTGCCGTGTGCTGGCCAAGAAGTTGAGCCGAACCGTTATCATAAACGACAACGGCTCAGACCCATCGGTGTTGCGCAATGAGAACGTGAGCATGGCCGACGTGCTCATCTGCGCCACGGACAACGAAGAACAGAACCTGCTAGCATCATTGATCGGAAAGCATCTGGGCGTTTTCAAGGTCATATCCAGATACTCCAAGAGAGAGTACGAGGAGATATTCGGGATGAGCGGGATCGACGCGTCGGTGGGGTACTACCACGTGGTGGCCAACGAGATCATCAAGGAGACGGTCCACAACTATGAGGTCATGCTCCTGCTGGAAAAGTTCTCAGAGGAGTTCTTCGACCTCAAGGTCACTCCTGGATGCCGCATAATAGGTAAGAAGATAATGGAGATAGACATGCCAAAGATGTCCGCGCTGGCCCTGGTGGTCAAAGATGGAAGGGCGGTCATTCCCTCTCCGGAGACGGTCATAGAGGAGGGAGACAAGGTGTTCATCTATGCCCTGCAGTCAGCCATCACCAAGCTGGAATGGATGTTCAAGGCCAACATCCCAGTCGGACCGTAAGGGGGCCTCATGTCCTCGTTATTCGGCAAGGTCAGGAGATACATAGGCCAACTGGCCTACTACTTCGACCGCCTCAATGTGGACGCTACCAACGTGCTCAACAAGGTGGCGCGCAAAGAGAGCGCCATTCCTCACATCTTCGGCATTCTGATGGTCTATATGTCCATCGCCCTGTTCTTCCCCTATGCTGTGGCCATTTATTACGGCGAGGACCCGCGTCCCTGGATATTTCCGATGCTCCTGTGCCTCATCAGCGGGCTCTTGCTGCTCATGCGCTACCGTTCCCCGGAGAACACCCGGCCCACGGAAGCGATGTTCGTGGTGGCCACAGGGTGGTTGGCGCTGACCATCATGGGCGCCATCCCCTTCGTGATGTACGGTATGGGGGTGATAGATGCAATATTCGAGACCATGAGCGGTTTCACCACCACCGGTTCCAGCATCATGTTGGACATCGAGTCCTGGCCGCGGAGCATACTGTTCTGGCGTAGCTTCATGCAATGGCTGGGAGGTGCTGGGGTCATCATGATATTCGTTACCGTCCTTCCCATGTTAGGCGTAGGCGGTCGCAATCTTTTCAAGAACGAGTTCCCCGGTCTGGACGTGCAGAACTTCTCTGCCCGCATCCAGGAAGAGGCGCGAAAGTTCCATTACATCTATGGGTGCCTCTCGCTGTTCCAACTGGTCCTCCTTCTCTTAACCGGCATAGGGATCTTCGATTCCTTCTGCGTGATGTTCTCCACCATGTCCACAGGCGGGCTCTCCCCGCACTCTGAGAGCATCGCCTACTACGCCTCGGCGGAGGTGGAGTGGATAGTCATCATGTTCATGCTGATGGCCGGAACGAACTTCTACCTCCACTTCCAGGTCATCACCACGCGTGACCCGAACCGCTACTTCCGCAACACGGAGTTCCGCATCTTTCTCGGCATAATATTGGTGGCCACCGCGATCATAACCCTGGTGCTCTGGGGAAACGTGTTCACCGACCTAGGGACCGGGGTGCGCACATCCATGTTCCAGGTGGTCAGCATAATGACATCCACAGGTTTCGCCACGACCAACTACATCGCGTGGGACCAGGCCGTGGTGTTCATACTGGTAGCGTTGGCTGTGATCGGAGGGAGCACGGGCTCCACCGCCGGAGGCATCAAGGTGGCACGGTTCTTCCTGGCCAGGGAGTTCATCGCCTCCGCCCTGCACAAGACCGTACATCCCCGTTCCATATTCACGGTGAAGATCGATGGCAGGCCTCTAAGCCAGGAGGCCCTTTCATCGGTGGTCGCCATGGTGATGTGCTACTTCGCCACGGCACTAGTGGCCGTAGTGGCGCTCATCCTCATTGGTATCGACCCGACCACATCCATCAGCGCGGCCATCGCCACTCTCTCCAACACAGGACCAGGCTTAGGCGCGATCGGTCCTTACGGGTCCTACGGATTACTACCGGACGCAGCCAAGCTCGTCCTTACGTTCACCATGTGGGCCGGCCGTCTTGAGTTCATATCCGTACTGGTGCTCTTCACCCCGGTGTTCTGGAAGGAACTGATGAGATACAGGGAGAAGTACGTCTGAAGATGATCATTCGCAACTGGTGCTACCTCCCTGTTGGGAGACGATGTGTGCGTACTCCAAGGCCATGGCCACCAGTTCCCGCACCTTATCGTTGGCCGATTCCATGACCGTGAGCAGTTCCAGCATGGTGGAGTCCGAGGGCAAACTGGCATCTTGCATGCGGTCCAGATGTTCTCGATATACCGAGTTTATGCGGGCGTTCATGGTCACCGTCCCCATCTTCACCCGGGCCTTGGTCTCGTCGTTAACCTCCAGAACGCAATCCCCCAGATGCTCCAAGTTTTCCTTTAGGATATCGTAGACGTTGGCCAGCTGCGCCAGCTGGTCCTCGGGTATGGAACGCCCCTTCTTCCGCAGGCCAGTGGCCATGTTCCCGATGTCCTCTGCAAGGTCGCCCAACCTCTCTAATAGGTTTGACATGCGCACCAGTAGGACGGTCTTCTGCGCCTCCTCTTCCAGGAGCGAACGCCGGGACATCCACAGGATGGCGTCCTCGATCCGCTCGTCCAGATAATCGTTCAACGATTCCATCTTGACGACCTTCTGGTTGGTTTGGCGCCTTCCGTCATTAAGGGTCTCGAACGATATGTCGAGCAGTTCCTTGGTGACCTCCAGCCCATGTCCCAGCTCCTTCTCGATGAGGCGGAAGGCCTCCGCGTTGTCCTCAGGCAGGTCCTTGGTCAGGTACTTAGTGCGGAACAGCACCTCCTTCTCCTCTCCGGGCACCGCCCTTTCCACAACCTTCTGGAACTGGTTTATCATCAGAAGGAATATCACGGCGGTGACCACGTTGAATATCAGATGGGCGTTGGCCACCTGCTGTCCCACATTGCCTCCCAGGTCCATGGCCACTTCGGCCAATATCCCGGTCAGGGGAATGAATATCAGCACTCCTCCCACATTGAACAGGAGATGCGCCACGGCGGCGCGGCGTGCCCACAGGTCCATCTTGGCCGAGGCGAAGAGGGTGGTCGTAGTGCTTCCGATGTTGGCTCCCAGCAGCACCGGGATGGCCTGCTCCAGGGTCAGCAGTCCGCTGGCGGCCAGTACCACCATCAGCCCAGATGTCACTGAGCTGGACTGCACAGCGATGGTGAAGAGCACACCTACCAGCAGGGCGATCACGAAGTTGTCCAGGTTGGATATCAGGGCCAATATCTGAGGATCATCCCTGATGGGGTCCAAGGAACCGGAGATTAGTTGCAGACCAAAGAACACCAGGCCGAAGTAGAATAGGGGCTTACCGACGAACTTGTACCGTCCTCCTATCAATCCCCAAATGAAACCGACCAGAATGAAAACGGGGCCGAAGGCGGTCAGCTTGAATGCCACCATCTGAGCGGTAATGGTCGTACCGATGTTGGCGCCGATGATCACCCCAAGGCTCTGGGAGAAGGCGATGGTGCCCGCGTTCACGAGACTGACCGCGATCACCGTCGTTGCCGCACTGGACTGCACCGTGGCGGTCAATAGAGCGCCGAACGCCGCCCCTCTCCATCGGTCCTTGGTAAGCTTTCCCAAGGTCTCACGGAACCGCTCCCCCACGGAACTGATGATCTCCCTGCTGAAGTTCTCGATGCCGTACAGGAAAAGTATCAACCCCGGCACTATGGCGAACAACAGCTCCCAGGAGATGGCGGCCATCCTGGATTCATACCTCCCATGGGTAAATTACCGTTTCGATTGGTTCACAGGAACGGTGGGGGGATAAGACAAAACGCTTAAGCATCGACCTCGATAGAAAGCTCGCCATGTCAAAGGTAATGCGTAAGATCATCAAGATAGACGAGGAGAAGTGCACCGGTTGCGGTGAATGCGTCCTCTCATGCGCTGAAGGCGCAATCGTGATCAAGGACGGCAAGGCCAAGGTGGTCAAGGACATGTACTGCGATGGGCTGGGCGCATGCCTCGGCCATTGTCCCGAAGGAGCGCTTTCGATCGAAGAGAGGGAAGCGGAGCCGTTCGACGAGGGGGCGGCCAAGGAGCATGTGGCATCCACCCGCGGGGACGAGCCGCATTCATGTCATTCCTCCCGCCCTATGATGATCATGCCCGATGCACCGTCGCTGACAGGCGAGGTCACCTCTCAGCTCAGGAACTGGCCCATACAGTTACATCTGGCACCGGAGGTCGCCCCTGCCTACAAGGGCGCCTCTCTGCTCATCGCCGCGGACTGTTCCGGTTTCGCCCTCGGGAACCTACAACGGGACTTCATATCCGGTCGCGTGACCATCATAGGCTGCCCCAAACTGGATGATGTGCAGGCATACATCGGAAAGCTCGCCCGCATCTTCGAGCATAACGACATCAAGGACATCACCCTCCTGCGCATGGAGGTGCCCTGCTGCGGCGGTCTTCGTCGCACGGTACAGGAGGCCCTGAAGCTCAGCGGGAAGAACATACCCATGCAGGAATACATGGTGGAGCGCCTGGGCGGCAAAGTGGTCAAGATGAACGTTTAGACCGTTTGCCGGTCATCCTCTCCACGTCGACACGTATCACCGCCGTCAAGGACAAAGAGCGGGGTTCAAAATCGAATCGCCCGGGGGAATAATGTTCCATCAGTATCCGCAGACCATCTTTGACCCCCTCCTCGTCCATTATCACCGTGGCCGTCCCCCAGCCGATAACGCTCTCGAACCTGGACGTCCATTGGCAGGCCTCTTCCCCCCTTACCAACTGCGCCTCGCCCTCCATCTCGAAGCACACCCGGGGGTTAGAACGAAGCACGTCCAGCTTTCTTCCCTCCCGGGCACAATGAAAGTAGAGCTTCCCCTCACTATACCCGAAGTTCATGGGGACCACGTAGGGGTCACCATGGTCCACCATGGCCAAACGGCAGACCTCAGCTCTACGGATGACCATTTCCAGTTCTTCCTTTTCCTTTATCTCCCTATCCGCGTGCCTCACGCTCTCACCTCAACCTTCCTCCGCAGTATGGGCAGTACTCTCCTCCATGATCGAACCTTCCGCAATATGGACAGTTTCCGTTCAGCTGTGTAGGCCTCGTCGGGTGCTGCCCCGCACTCCTCTGGTCAAAGGAGATGATCAGGAGCAGCAGAACTCCTACCACGGCCAAAACCACTAGCAGACCGAACAAGGCCTTGGACAGGTCCCCTTCCGGGAACAAGGGGTCGTCCACCGGCGCCGCGCCCTCATCGATCACGAACGGTCCTATGGTGTAGGCGTCCTCCGCCCAGTTCCCGTCCACATCAACGGTCCTGATATGCACGTAATAGGTACCAGGGGACAACGAGCCTGTCACGTAGGAGCCAACTGTCCTGTCCATGACCATGTCCGGAAGCGCATCCGGGCTCATGTCTATCAGGATGCTGTAACCGAGCACACCGCTCCCCCCGTCGATCGCCCCCGACCACGTCAGACTTATCGTACTGTCCAAAGAGCCCTCGCCCACCGAGTGCGATGACACGAATGAAGTGGGGTTGCTAGGCGGGTCAAGCTCCATGGGCACTCGGGAGTTCTTGAAGACCGCCTGCAGGTCGGCGTCCCGCATCGGCCACTCCCGTTTGATATCGTCAATGCTGTCAGGGTCCTTGCTGTACATGATGTCCCAGAGCGTGGAGAACTCTTCGTCCACTTGATCGCCCCCAAGGCTTCCCTCCGGGCGATCGTCCGGGTCCGTTCCATCGAACAGGTCCCAAAGGACATTGGCCACCGCCCCTTCCACGATAGCTCCGTCCATGTCCCCTTCGTCCCCCCTCCCAAATGGTCCGTCGGCGAATATCGTGCTTTCCAATGAGCTGCCGTCCGGCCTCATTGGGTCTCCGTTCACGGCTCTCTCAAAGAACTGCGCCCAACCTTCGGTGAAGGCGAAACCCGGTGAGGACTCGCTATCAATGTAATGGGGGTCTGGCCCGTCACCATCAGGGAAGTTGCCCCCCCTTAGTTCATAGTGCACGCAGTGGCCGTACTCGTGAAGGGATATGTCCCTTCGCCAGACGGCGTTCTCCATGTATCCGTCCGAAGGCATATGGATCTCGTCGCCGTGCGAATGCGGCCAATCCCCTTCCGGCCATACAACGGTCACCTTGGAGCGCTCCCATCCGGTCATCCTCCACAACCACTCGCCGCCATCGCGCAGGTCGTGGTAGATCGCCCACGCCCCCCTGGCCTGGTCGGAAATGTGGTAGTCCAGGCTCACATCGCTATCCACCTGGAACTGCTGTGTGTTCCAGTAGTAGGTAGGGTCCAAGGACCTGCTCCCATCCCCCACTCTGACCCAGCGTCCATCGTCGGCCTCTATTCGCACCAGGTACGTACCTGCCACCACATCAATGAAGACCGCGTTCCCGGAGTCATCGGTCCTGGTGGACTGCACGGTCTGGAAGTAGTTGAAGGTCTTCCTTCGGAGCTGAACAGATGCCGATCGACACGGTTCGCTCTGCGAAACGTCCAGAAGATCGAACTTGAATTCGACGGTAACGTTGAAAAGGGTTCCATCCACCGGCACCGCCTCGTAGATCACCGGTTCAAGATCCGATGTCCAGATGATGCCGCTTGATACCGGTGCCGCTTCGAAGGTGAACCCCAATGCACGTTCTTCCTCCCCCTGGTCCAGGGGAACGAACATGGGCAGCGTTAACATCATCAACGCCACGGTCAAGGCACAGAGGGCGGCACGAGCCATCGAACGGTCAAGGAAGCTCCATGTTTATATCTCTCGTGATGGAGCCTTTAAACGACGTCGTATAGACCTGACGCACATCGATTAAATAATTGGATGATGTATCCAACTTACCCTAGGTGAGAATATGAAGGCCGCCCTCATGCGTTCCCTCGGCAAACTGGAGATGGCCGAGGTAGAAGACCCCTGTTGTCCAAAGGGGGGAGCGCTGCTAAAGGTACTGGCGACCGCAGTGTGCGGCACCGACATCAAGATGCTGGAGAAAGGTCACCGCGACCTTACGTATCCCCGGATCCCCGGGCACGAGGTGGTCGCGCAGGTGCTGGAGATCGACGGTGGGTCAGGTCTGAGGAGAGGTGACCGGGTCCAGGTCTGGCCTGGAAGCTCATGCGGCAGATGCCATCAATGTCTCACCGGCAACGACCATCTGTGCCCAGAGGTGAAGATAATGGGTTTCAACACCGACGGGGGCATGGCGGAGATGTTGGCCGTAGGCGACGTCTCCAAACTGAACCCCATAGGCGATTCGGACCCCATACTCTTGACCCTCGCTGAACCTCTGGCCTGCTGCATCAACGCCCAGGAAAAGCTGAGGGTCGGTAAGGGGGACCGCGTATTGATCATGGGCGGAGGGCCCATGGGCTGCCTGAACGCCTTCCTGGCAAGGAAGCGTGGCGCGGCGACGGTCATAGTGAGCGAGCCGCAGGCGCAGCGTCTGGAAGGTGCGCCATCAGGACTTTTTGATCGGATATCATCACCCGACCCGGAGCTGTTGCGAAGGGCGGTGCAGGAGGAGACCGAGGGGGCAGGCGCGGACGTGATCATCCCCTGCACACCTCAGGTCCGTTTAGACCAGGGAGTGTTCCGGATGCTGGCGCCAGGGGGCCGGTTGTGTGTGTTCTCCGGCCCCCGACACGAGGACTCTCCTCTTCCAGTGGATGTGCGGGAGATGCACTACCGGGAACTGACCGTCGTGGGCAGCTATGGCAACTCCAGCCGTCACGACCGCGAGGCGGTCAAGATGCTCAGGGAGGATGCGGAACTCACCTGGACCATCACCGGAAGGTACACTCTGGACAAGGTCCGAGACGCCTTCGATCATGCCGCCGCCCGCAAGGGGCTGAAAGCGGTAGTAACATTCTGAGAACACGGTGCTATCATGGACAAGGAACTGAGAGATTTCGGAGCAAAGGTCGACGCCCTGATAAAGGGGGAGCACCTAGGACGAAGCCAGGTCAGGGAAATGTTCCGGGAGGTACTGCTGAACCAACAGCCCGACCTTCAGCAGGGTGCGTTCCTGGCCGCAATGACCTCCGTGAAGCCGACCCCTGAAGAGATCGCGGGCAGCTGGGAGGCGATATTCGAGATAGATACGATAAAGGCCCGCCCGGAGGTGGACGGGTTCCTGGTGGAGAACTGCGGCACCGGAATGGACCGCATAAAGACCTTCAACGTGTCCACGCTCGCTTCAGTGGTCGCCGCGGCCGGAGGTGCCCGCATGGCCAAGCACGGTGCCAGGGCCATCACTTCCAAATGCGGCATCGTGGACATCGCCGAGACACTGGGCGTGGATGTGGAGTGTGATGCATCAGTGGTCAAGCGCAGCGTGGAGGTGGCCGGCATAGGACTGTTCAACGGTATGAGCGCGAAGGTGCATCCGCAGGCCCTCTACCGCATCCTCTCCCAGATCCGCTTCGGCACCATCCTGAACGTGGCCGGTTCACTGGCCAACCCCGCCTCCCCCGAGATCGGGGTGCGCGGAGTTTACTCCCCGGACATGGTCGTGCCGCTGGCCCTGACCATGCGTGAGATGGGCTACCGGAAGGGCATCGTCGCCCACGGACTGGACGGAAGCGGAACGAGGGGTATGGACGAGCTTTCCACGCTCGGTAGGAACATCGTAGCGGAGTTCCACGAGGACGGAGAGATATCCAACTACGAGATATCCCCTGGTGAGCTGGGGCTGGAGTTAGGAGAGGAAGCCGACATACTCAGCAGCCTGGACCGGGAGTGGGAGGCAGCCCGCTTCGTCAAGGTTCTGCTGGGCGAGGAAAAAGGTTCCCGCCGGGACATAGTGGCTCTGAACGCCGCCCCGATACTGTACCTGAACGGCAGCGTCTCCTCGCTGAGCGAAGGCGTGGCCAGTTCCCTGGAGATATTGGAGAGCGGGAAGGGCATGCAGAAAATGAAGGATTGGGTGCGGGCACAGAACTCTCAAGACCCCGGTCTTAAATTGGAGAGGTTGGAGAAGTTGGTCGAGACGCCCTGCCCCGTCTGAAGCATATTCCTTATTTCATCTCTTCCAACTTTTTATACCAGGCGGACATGCGTTCCTTGTGGTCGTCCTGCGATTCATCAGCGGTGATGATGAGCGCGGCACGCTGTTCCGTACCGTCGAGGTCCACCATGGGATAGTCCACGCTCTTGATGATCCTCTGAACGAAGGCCTTGAGGAACTCGACGTCCTCCGCGGTGCAGCTGGTCGGCAAGGTCATCTTAAACACATGAAGTGCCTGATGGATGTCCAAGTAGTGAGTGATCTCAGCCTGGTCCAACAGTTTCAGGAACCGGTCGCGGTCCTTTCTGCGCTTGGATAGCTCCCTCATCCTTTCCGTCCAAAGGGACCCGAACTGGACCATGACTCCTTCTTCACCGAAGACCTTCCACATAAGTCCCAAAAACCGCCTGATGGGAATTAAAGGTTGGCATTGTCCCCGGGAAATGTTTATGAGCCCTCCGTCGATACTCCATGACCCATGCAAGTCTTTGACACGGTCACCAGGTGCCGCCAGCTGACATCCGCCCCGTTATACAGGTGGAGGGAGGAATCAGGAACTCTGACCAAGGTGTCCGTCGCCCTGCTGTTCGCTATGCTCACCGCCCTGGCAGCCCAGGTGCGCATCGTTCTGCCGTTCACCCCCGTACCCTTTACGGGACAGGTCCTCATGGTCCTGCTCGGTGCCGCGGTGCTCGGCCGGTACGGGGCGCTAAGTCAAGGAATGTACCTGGGATTGGGTGCGTCCTTCGGATGGTTCAGCGGCATGACCGGCTTGGCCGCTCTCTCCGGTGTGACGGGAGGTTACCTGATCGGCTTCATCCTGGCCTCATTCGTTCTGGGCGAGATGGTGGAAAGGAGGAACGAATGGAGCGGAGCTCAGATAATGGCCGCCATGTCCCTGGCCGTCTTGGTCATCTACTCGGCGGGAGCCTTGCATCTGGCTCTGACGCTGGGGCTGAGCGTACAGGAGGCCATTGTTATGGGGGTCCTGCCCTTCATCGTGGTCGACGCGCTCAAGATAATGGTCGGCTCCAGCGTGGGAACTCTGTTCCTGCGCCCCCGCTCCAGCTAAACCCTTATCATCCACCTTTACTTTCTAAATATGAGGATGAGAGCATGAGCCTGCTTCCAGAGCATTCCCATTGTCTTTATTGCGACGAACCTGTGGACGAGGGTCAAGAGTACTGTTCCGAGGAATGCAAGGCCAAGGCGGAGGGCGAGGCCAGAAAGGAGCGCAACAAGAACCTGTTGTTCTTCGGGTTGGCCGCCGTGGCCATCATCGCCATCTCGCTCATATTGACATTCGGTTAGCGGCCGGCCATCATGGCGCGGACCGCCTTGAGCGTACGTGCCGTTTTCATGACATCATGCACCCGGAAGATGTGAACGCCCTGCCAGCAGCCTACAGCCGCCGCAGCCAGGCTGGCCTCCAGGCGATCGGACGGGTCCCCCCCGGCGATGCGCCCAAGAAATGATTTTCTGGAGGCGCCCAGTATCACTGGTCGGCCCATGGAACGATACTCGTCCAGACGGGACATGATCTGCATGTTACCATCGAGGTCCTTTCCAAAGCCCAGCCCGGGGTCCACGGCCATCCTTTCCCACTTAAGTCCCGACGTCACCGCGTTCCTGACCCTTCCCTCCAGAAACGCGTAGGTATCTCCGACCACGTCCACGTAGCGAGTGTCCGCCTGCATGGTGGCCGGTTCGCCGCGCATGTGCATGATCATCGCTGCGGCACCCTCCTCTCTGACCGCTTGGACCATGTCGTCCTTCAGACCGGAGACGTCGTTGACGATGACCGCGCCGGAACGCAAGGCCCTGCGCGCTACGTCCGCCCGACGGGTGTCCACAGAGACCGGAAGGCCCACCTCATCGCTAACCCTGCGAACCACCTCTGATATTCTGGACCATTCCTCCCCTGAAGAAATCGGCGCCGAGCCCGGACGGGTGGACTCCCCGCCTATGTCTATGAGGTCGGCACCCTCCTCCTTCATGCCCCATGCCCAGCGGACCGCCTTTTCAACGTCCAGGTGCTTCCCGCCATCAGAGAACGAATCGGGGGTGACGTTAAGGATCCCCATCACCCGCGGACGGGAGAGGTCCAGCCGACCTCCTGACCACTCGAACGAGGGTGGCTCAGGATCGTGGCGGAACCGTAGAGCGTCCCCCATCTCCTGAACATGACGGGAAGCCCCGGACATCAATAGCCCTTCTAGTGCCAGGGGCGTTATGGTGACCAACGCGCGATGTTCGCGGCAGGAGAAGACCGTTCCACCGCGGGGCATGACCTCCTCCCTGAGAGCGTCGATCTCGTCACCGGCTATAGAGTCTATGAAAATGAACTGCCTGGAGAACAGATCGAACCGTCCTAGGGCGCTCTCTGGCAATCCCAAACGCCTCCATTCCCCAAAGGCTTCGGCGTAGCTTCCGTAGGTCCGTAATCTGGCCATATCGCCTCACAGCAAACGGTCCACCAGCAGGACCAGGTCGATTATCTCCGGGGCCTTCCTACCCTCCGCCCCAGCTCTCAGATTGTTCACGCAGAACGGACAGGTCGTCACCAGCAGGTCTGCGAAGGCCGCCTCGTCGACCCGGCGCGCGGCGATCTCCTTGGAGAGCTCAGGATACGCCGAGCGAACGCCTCCGCCGCCTCCGCAGCAGGCCGCGGTCTCCCTATTGCGGGGCATCTCTTTCAAGGTGGACCCGGGAATTCCTGCCAGCACCTGGCGCGGAGCATCATAGACGTGGCAATGCCGTCCCAGATGACAAGGGTCGTGGTAAGTGATCACACCCCCGAGCGGTCTCAGGTCCAGGTCCTTCTCGGCCAGATACTCGCTGACGTGCTGCACATCGAATCCCAGGTCGAAGCGCTTGGGGTATTCCTCCTTGAACATACGATAGCAGCCGGCGCAGGAGAATATGACCTTCTCCACGCCCAGCTCGCGTATGGCGTCCACGTTCTTCTTCCACAGGACCTCGACCTCTTTCTCGTCGATCCCTATGCGCTGCAGGACGCTCCCGCAGCATACCTCATCTATGACGGTGAAATCCTCCCCCAGCTTACCAAGTATCGAAAGCGTGGCGTCGGCCAGTTCCCTGTCCCTGTATGTGGCGGTGCATCCCACGAAATAACCGACCTTGGCCTTCCTCGGAGTCCTTCCCAGGGTCTCCGGCACGCTCTTCTTCTCGCCATAAGGGTTCCCTGTGGCGACCACCTTGTCCGTCAAGGCCCGGTGCCTAGGCAGCATATGGCCTGCGGCCACAAGGTCCCGGCGGGCGCTCTCCACCACGTCCACCACGGAGATATTGGAAGGGCAGCGACGCTCGCAGTCCTTGCAGGTGGTGCACTGGTAGAGGTATTCCAGAACGGAGGGATCGGCGGGTATCTCCTTCTGCAGCAGGCCGTATGCCAGGACCATCCTCCCTCGGGCCACGCTGGCATCCCAGCCCACCCTCTGGAAGGTCGGACAAACGCTCTTGCAGAACCCGCAATAGGTGCAGGTCATCAGCTCCTTCTTCACCCTGCGGAGGTTCTCCGCCTCTATCGTCTCACTCATCGTCTTGCACCTTCGGTACGGTCACGCTGCCGTCGAGCAGAACTAGGACCTCCGCTTTGGGCTTTTGCCTCATCAGTTCGTCCACCGCCTCCTGTAAGGTCTGGAAGGGAACTATCCCCATCTTGTTCAGGGTTCCAGGGTCCAGGGCGGTCACCGCCCACAGGTCGGCATGGCACATGACCTCGCCCACCTTGGCGGCCTTGTGGTATCCGAGGCGGTATTCCTCATGGAGGGCCTCCAGCACCTTTCTCTTGTCCGGGGAAAGGCACAGCTTTTCAACGAAGACCTCGTCCCCCAGCCCCTCCCGGCATTTGGAGACGAGAATGAGCGTGCCCCCGTCCTTCAAAGCCCACTTGGCGTTGTCGATGGCCTTCTGAGATTGGTAGAGGTCCACGTCCATGGGGTACGGCGCGACGGATATCACCGCATCATACCGTTTACGGATAGCGATCGAGAAGACCTCGTTCGCCCACCTAACCGCGCTATGGAACGCCTTGTGCAGATCGCCCGCGGCCGCTCTGTACACCCGTTGATGGCGGTCCAGGACCACCTGTATGGAGAACACTTCCTTCTTGACCACGGACAGCGCGTCCATCATATCCTCATGGACAGGGTTCCCGTCCAGCGCCAATGTCTGCGCCTCCGGTCTCATGGCCAGCTTGTGGTTCTGCTCGATGGTTCGGAAGGAGGCCACGCCCGGCAGGAACGATTTCCTGCCGCCGGTGTAACCGGCGAAGTAATGCGGTTCCACGCTGGTGATTATGATCAGTCGGTCAGCGTTCACCGCTATCTCGTTCACTTCCATGTCCGTTCCGTTCTTGGACACGCCCAGATGAACGCAGGGCGACCGCCGGGCGTCATGGACCACGATGCGCTCCCGTAGTGCCTCCAGATGATCACCGAAAATGAAGTTCAGCTCTCCCTCCGTTGGAGCGCGGTGCGCCCCGGTGGCTATGAGGTAACGGGCCTGTTCGAGGTCCATCTGTTCCGACAGGGCGTCCAGCACCATCGCCGTGGGGGTCGGTCTGGTGCCATCATTCACCAGGAACACTACGTCCTCCGCCCCCTTTAGGAAGGAATCAAAGGAGCGTCCGAACGGTCTGCAGAGCGCCTTCTCGATCTCCTCCGAAGAGCCGAGAACCTCGTGGGGACCGACTATCCCGGCCAGATTCTCATCAGGGATTCTAGCCTTGAGCACATCACCTTCGCCAAATGGCAGCTTCAGCAGCATCCGTTCCACCGTTGGATGATTGAGTATTAAATGGTTGCCTTAGATTAGAGGGACGCCGGTCAAATAAAATAATGAATTGAGCATAATTTACCTACCAGATTTCCTTTATAAACCCATAATGTCCATACATCCTCCGATTTTCAAGGGGGAAGGGACTATGAAAGGTGTGACTGTAAACTCATTTCTCATTCTGTCGTCTTTTACGGTAATGATCGTACTGCTATCCTCAGCCGGGGCGTTCAGCCCCACGGAAGATGTAACGATCTCAGCAGGGGTTGACCTAGGCATAGCTCTTGTACCGCACGCTGTGATCCGTGTCAATGGGGAAGGGGAACTGGTCCAGCTCGCGATAGATGGCGTCGCCACCGGTTCAGGCACCGCCAGCGACCCCTACGTGATCGAAAACTACTCCATCAATGCCACAGGCGAAGGGAATGCCATATTCATCGGCAACACGACATCATACCTCATCATCCAGAACTGCTCATGTTTCAACGCAGTTCTCGTGGGTGGGTTATATGCTAACGGAGCTGGGATCTCGGTTTATCAGACCACGAACGTAATGATGTTCAATAACAGCTGCGATGTCAACAACTATGGCATCTTCCTGACCAGCTCGCAGAACATCACTGTCTGCTACAACGAATGCAATGAGAACGAAGAGCTGGGCATCCTACTATATTACTCGGACGACTGCACGGTCCGTGGCAACCACTGCTCCCTCAACGAGGCCGGGATATCACTATCCTCCTCACACAACAACACCCTTTCCGGAAACGAGCTAAAGATCAATGGGTTCAACATCGATCTGGAAGGGTCCGACAGGAACATCATCATCAACAACGAACTTCAGAACGGCACCTGGGGCCTGTATGCCTTTGAGTGTTCCAATAACACAGCTCAGGATAATATTTGCACGAACAACTTCTACGGCATAGAATTACAATCATCCGACAATAACACGGTGTTCAGGAACGTCTGCGCGGGCACAAATGGCTACCAGGGCATCGTTCTCAACGCAGGGGATGACAACTTCATCGACAGCAACACCTGCAGCGGTCTGCCAAGCTATGGCATCCGCGAATATATGGGGGAGCACAACATCATCTCGAACAACGACTGCTCCAACGATCCCATTGGGATACAGGTCGAATTCTCAAATTACAACACGATCTCAAATAACAACGCCAGCGAATGCACCGAATGTGGCATCCAGCTTTACTACTCGGGCAACAATACCATCTCCGGGAACATATGCCTAAAAAGCGATCTCTCCGATTACGGCTATGCCTTATACATATACTACTACAGCAGCTACAATCAGGTGCTTGGCAACAACTGCTCCGGTTATGAACGCGGCGTATACGTCTACGACCACAGCAACTGGAACTTTATCAGCGACAATGGCCTATTAGGAAACAGCTACGGAATATACCTTAAGCGCCTGTTGGAGAACTGCGTCATTACAGACAACGACTGCAACTGGAACGGTTACGGGATATATCTGGATGATGCGCACTGGACCACGATCTCCAACAATACCTGCAGGAACAACAGCCACGATGGGATATACATCTATGAAGCTCACAACAACTCGATCTCCAACAACACCTGCGTGGACAACTGGTACTTCGGGATATCCATTCTCATGGCAGAGCACACCCAGGTCATCAACAATACCTGCGCCTCCCCGGAGATGACCTATCAGAGCGGGACCGTAGGTATACATCTTAGTTACTCTTTCAACAACAACATCTCCCTAAACAGATGCAATCACAACGGAGAAGGCATCGAACTGGAGTCGTCCGATCTCAACACAATTTCATACAACGACTGCAGCTATAATGACAACATGATCGTGAACGGGGTGAACCAGGGCATACACCTGTCAGGTTCCTCCGACAACCTGGTGTGGAACAATACCTGCTTCGGCGGCGCGTACGGGATCTCGATCTCTGGCGGGTCTGACCGCAACCATCTCATCGGCAATAATTTCTGCGGCAACGTCCAGATGGGCATCTATGTGTACAATGGTGAATCGGATTCGAATGGGATATTCAACAACACCTGCAACGGAAATGGCTACGGCATGTGGCTGGAGAACACCATCTATTCCGAGATCTGCGGCAACACCTGCGATGGGAACGGAAAGGCAGGCATTTACGTCAAATACAGAAGTCATGACAACCTCATCGCCAACAACACCCTGAGGGACAACGGCTTCCAGCTCGAATCCGACGGATATACCATGGAGTTCGCCGGGCACGGGCTGGCCGTCAACGGTGAGGGAAGCGACTGCTATGGGAACATGATATCTAACAATACCATAGAGGGAAGCAGGCTGCACGGCATCAACCTGACCTTCTCAAACTGGAACTTCCTTTTCGGAAACGTGCTGATCGGCAATCACGGTTCGACCTCTGAGTTCGATACCTCCTGCGTGCAAGCGTACGATGGCGGGGAAAATTCCTGGGACACCGGCTCATTCGGCAATCTATGGGGTGACTGGACCTCACCGGACACGAATGGAGATGGCATAGTTGACGTACCATACGCGATTGATGGCGGATCGAACCAAGACAACCATCCCCTGGCCATCAGCGTGGATATAACCGACCCGGCCAACGGAAGCGTTGTCACCGATCCGATCGCTGAGATCTCAGGTACCGCAGTGAGCTACTTCGGTGTCTCCACGATAACCTGGCACAACCAGGCCACCGGCGGGTCCGAGGTCTGCCTGGGCATAGAGAGCTGGAACGCCTCCGTGGCCTTGGCCGAAGGTGAGAACCTCATCACGGTGACCATGGCCGACATGGCCGGCAATGAGGCCGTGAGCACATTGGTCCTGGTCCTGGACAGCTTCCCGCCACTTGTGGAGATAATCTCCCCGGCCGAAGGAGCGTTCATTGGCAGCTCGGTGACCGTATCCTGGAACGGCGAGGACGATGGGTCCGGCATATCGCATTACGAGGTCAGCGCCGACGGGACGAACTGGACGATCGTCAGCGAGAACCAATACACGTTCACCGGTCTGAGCGCCGGGATCGACATCCTCCTGGTGAGGGCCTATGACGGAGCTGGAAACAATGCCACCGCGACCGTCAACGTCACCGTTGATGTCACCGCGCCCATCCTGGAGGTGACCTCACCCGCGAATGGTTACATCAACACGACCGGAAGCGTGACCATCACCTGGATCGGGAACGACACTGTATCCGGGATAGACCATTATGAGATAAGTTTGGATGGCGGGACACCGGTCACGGTCTCCGCCGGCACACACAGCTTCATCTTCAACGGTATGAGCGACGGATCGCACCTGCTCAAGGTGACGGCGGTCGACAAGGTCGGCCTCTTCTCCTCAGACCAGGTCACCGTGGTCGTGGATACTGACGCCCCCTCACTGTCCATCACCTCTCCCTCTCCCTGGTCCTATATGAACAATGAAGAGGTGACCGTGAGCTGGAACGCGGACGATGCCGGAGCTGGCATTGCCAACTTCACCATCAGTTTGGATGGCGGCACGGTCATTCTGCTGGGGGCAGGTGCCAGAGACCGCACCTTCAACGGTCTTCCTGACGGTCTCCATCAAGTGACCGTCGTGGCCATGGACCTTCTGGGTCAATCCATCCAGATCACAGTGAACTTCACCGTGGACACCGGCGACCCAACGGTGGACATAATCACCCCGACCGATGGCGCTTACGTCAATAGCTCGACCGGCATCGCGGAGTGGACTGCCGAGGATGCCATATCCGGCATCGGCTTCACCCTGTTGCGTGTCGATGGAGGGGAATGGACCGATATCGGCACTGCTATCAGTTGGACATATTCGCTGGAGGATGGACAGCACACACTGGAGGTTAAGGTGACCGACCTGGCAGGCAACTCCGCCTCAGCGGTGACCGACTTCACCGTGGATGCCACCTCCCCGCATGTCATCATCACCTCCCCGGCGGAGGGTTCCTATTCCCTGACCAACGTCACGGAGATGGAATGGATTGCCGGAGATGCTGTATCCGGCATCGCCCTGGAACAGATTAGCCTGGATGGGATCTATTGGACCACCGTATCGGGCAGTAGCTACGTTACCTCTCCGTTGGAGGAGGGGTCAGTGACCTTCCACGTGCGAGTCACCGACAATGCCGGGAACATAGCCACCGCAACGGTCAACTTCACCGTTGACAGCGTGACCCCCACCGCCGTGGTCTCCCCGACCGGGGACTGGGTGGAGGCAGGTGCTGTGGTCACGGCGCAGTTCTCGGAGGATATGAACATCAGCTCGGTCAGCTTGGGCATCGTGGGAATAACTGGCTCCGTCTCATGGAGCGGTACGACGGCCACCTTCCTGCATCTCACCCCGCTGATATACGGCAGGACATACACGGTGAATCTGACCGGGATGGACCTGGCCGGTAACGAACTGAACATGTCCTGGTACTTCACCACCAAGGATATGACCTACTTCGTGGGCACGGTGAAAGACGCAGATGGCAACAACCTGGAAGGCGTGAGGGTGTCCATAAGCAACGGGACTCTATCCGAATCCCAGGTGACCGGGACGAACGGCAAGTTCAGCTTCTCCTACGTAGGTAACGTCACCGGTTCGTTCACCATCATCCTGGAGAAGGATGGCTACCTTGACGTGTCCCTGGAGAACGTGACCTACGAGCAGGGCGGAACAAAGAACCTGGGTCCGCTGGTCATGGAGGCCGTTGAGCAGGAGGGGGGAAGCGGGAGCACTACCTTGTTGGCAGTCATCCTGATAGCCGCTGCGATCGTGGCTGCGGTCGCACTGATCTTCCTGAGGAAGAAGAGGTGAGCGACCGGCCCATTTTCTTAACAACATATGGAAAGGGTTATTCGTATCCCTCGCTCTCTACCATCCATGTCCCGTCTGAGCGACGTCGGGGAAAAGAGCATGGTGCACGACATAGCGTCGATGATCAGTTCCTCTGCCGCCCTCGGTCCGGGTGACGACGCCGCGGCGGTGGATATCGGGGACCGCTACCTCGTCGCCAGTACCGACCTGCTCTGGGAGCGTACTCACTTCCATCCCCTCATGTCCTGGTGGCAGAAGGGCTGGATGGCCGCGGCGGTCAATCTCAGCGACATGGCGGCCATGGGGGCTCAGCCCTTAGGACTGCTTCTGGCCATGGGGCTACCGGCGGACATGGACACGACGTCGGTTAAGGAGATGGTGCAGGGCGTTTCGGACTGCTGCGACCATTTCGGGACGGACTATCTCGGGGGAGACACCAAGGAATGCTCCGAAGTGGTGCTGACCGGGACATCGCTGGGTCTGGTGCCCAAGGACGGCCTGTTACGTCGGCATGGCGCCCAACCAGGGGACGTTCTCATGATGACCGGGACCGCAGGTCTGGCCGCCGCGGGCCTGTTGGCATTGGAACGTGGCATCGATTGCAAGAAGGGCATCAGGGCTCTGTTCGAGCCCCAACCAAGGATCAAGGAAGGAGCGTTGCTCTCTTCCAGTGGATCGGTCACTTCCTGTATGGACACTTCCGACGGGCTTTCCATATCCCTTCGCGAACTTTTCGAAGCTGGCGGAACGGCCTTCGAGGTGGACGCCGAAAAGCTTCCGATCGATCCAGAGACGAGACGGGTAGCCCTCGATGCCGGAACGGAGGTTATGGAACTGGCCCTGTATGGAGGGGGGGACTACCAGCTGTTGTTCACAGTACGATCTGATGAGGTCCAGTACGTACGAACGATGCTGAGGGACGAGGTCAATGTCATCGGCCGCTGCACCGAAGGAAAGGTCAATACTCTTAAGCTCGGCCCCTCCAATTCTATTCTGGAGCCCAAGGGCTATGAGCATTTCCGACACTGATATGAAGGAAGCTGATTTCTGGGAGAAGGAGGGTGACGCCATACGCTGCTCCCTGTGCCCTCATTCCTGCCTCATCAGGGAGGGAAAGAAGGGTATATGTCGGGTGCGCGGCAATGTGGACGGGCGCCTTTACGCCCTTAGCTACGGCAAGATCACGTCCATGCACATGGACCCCATCGAGAAGAAACCCCTCTTCCACTTCAAGCCTGGAAAACCGGTGCTATCGTTCGGTGGCGCCAGCTGCAATCTGCGATGCCAGCACTGCCAGAACTTCGCCATCGCCCAGATCGGCCTGGACGAGCTACCCTTGCAGACGGTCCCTCCGGAAGAGGTGCCGGTGCTGTGCCACCATAACGGCTCGGAGGGGGTTGCGTGGACGTACAACGAGCCGACCATCTGGTACGAGTACATGATGGACGCTAGCCGTCTGTGCAAGGAGGACGGCCTTTTCACGGTCTCCGTCACCAACGGCTTCATCCAAGAGGCGCCGCTCCGCACCATGAAGGGCGTCATAGATGCCATGAACATCGACGTGAAAGGGTTCACCGAGGATTTCTATAGCGAGGTCTGCAAGGCCCGGCTGGGGCCAGTGCTAAAAACCTGCGAGGTGGCCAAGGAGATCGGCGTGCACGTGGAGCTGACCTATCTTATAATCCCGACCAAGAACGACCGACATGAGGAGATATCGGAGTTCTGCCAGTGGGTGCGTGACAGGTTGGGTGTGGACACCCCGGTGCACTTCTCCCGCTTCCATCCCGATTATAAGATGGGGAACATTCCCTCCACCCCACGTTCCACCATGAGCATGGCCCACCGGGAGGGGAAGGCGCACGGCCTGGAATACGTCTACATCGGCAACCTGGTCACGGAGAAGGGTGAGAACACCTACTGCCCCGAATGCAGCTCCCTACTGGTAGGTCGTACCGGCTTCCATACAGAGGTCATCGGCGTATCTGATGGTAAGTGCGCGAAGTGCGGACGGACCACGGACATCATATGGTGAGAACGTCCTATCAGGCACCCATCAGGTAGAGGAGAAGGTTGCCTACCAGCAGGGAGAACGGCAGAGCCACTGTCAGGGGTATGAGGAACGGCACCATGGGCGTGACCCAGGCCATATCCACCCCCGCCTCCTCCAGCTCTTCCCAGTTGGCCTCCTGGTCCGAACGGGGGAATAGAACGGTCCTTACTCTGCCCTCCGTCACCCTTTCCAAGGGCCAAACGTGCTTGGACGCCGCCTCGCTCGTCCTCATGTGAAGGCCGAAGAACATCAGGGGGAACCGCAGATCGCCGCGCACTAGGTTGATAATGAACAGGCCCAGGGCCACGAACAGCGTCAATATGGCCCCGTTGAACAGCACCAGTACGGGAAATGGCAGTATGCTGAGCGCCGCGGGGTCGTTGAGCTCCAGCAACGGAAGGCCCTCCAGGGATGGATAGATAGGGAACACCAGGGAGAGGGCGATGAGGGCCTTGGCGTCCGCCCCGCCCTTTATCACATCGAGCTGGTACAGGATGAAGAACAGAACGATAAGCAAAGGAACGGACACCAGGGCCCAGTAGAGGTCCTCGCCGAAGTGCTCCAAGCTCAGGTATCCGTAGGCCAAAAAGGTCAGCGCGTAAAGCACCAGGGGTAGGGGGTTGACGCCTTTCTCGAAGATGCCGGGGCGATCCCACAGCAGGTCAAAAAAGACCAGGGTTATGAGCGCCAGGCAGATGACGAATATCCAAGGAGCGCCCTCGTCCCAAAGCTGCCAGGCCATCAGCAGCGAGCCTCCGATCCCCATCATGTACCAGTGTGCGTCCGAGGCGGTGCGGGTGCGCCAGTCGGAGACCGAAGCGGCAACCATCACAGCGAAGGCCAGAATGAACCTGGCCCAGGTCAGCTCCTCCATGCCCAGGCCATGGACGAATGACGATTAATGGTTTGCCGCTCCCGCGGTCAAGAAATCCTAAATACAACGAAGTTTCTCGCCGACACTGGTGAGCGATACGTTGCAGAGAAGGAGGCGTATGATGCGTTTCGGTCTTCTGATCATCGGTCTGATGATGGTCATGGCAGCTTTGACGCCATCCGTCTCTGCAGACCCGGTCAACATGTTCCAGGTGGGGGACGACCTCCAGGAGTCCTATGCCGGGACGCCTGCCACCTTCGAATGGATCCTCTACAACAATGACAGTGTCCCCTACGTCATCACGCCCGCCTGCGATCCTTCCAGCGGAAGCGATTACTCCGTAAGTTTCGAGCAGAGCTATATCACCCTGTACCCCGGCGAATCGAAATCCATCCTGATGACCGTGACCACGGTCAGGGAGATGGGGTCCGAGACGCTGTCCTTCGAGGTCACTTTCACCGTCACCCAGATGAACGCGCTGGAGAGCGAGTACGTCCTGACCGATGCCGTCCAGCTCAAGGTGCTGGCGGTCTTCGGGGCCATGGCCGGGGACAATAAGATACTAGGGATATGGGACAACAATCTGCCCTCTCCTCTGGACGGGAACCCGGGCGCCTTCGTGGTCAGCGTGGGGATATGGGCCTTGGTGGCCCTATTCCTGATAATGGTCGCCGGCCCACTTCTTCACGCCATCACTTCCAAGACCACCATGGAACTCGACGACCTGCTCCTCAAGATCGTCAAGGGGCCGGTCATGCTACTGGTGGTGCTGTACGGAGCGATAAGCTCACTGGAGATCCTGAGCCTCAGCCGCAGTTTGATCGCCGATCTGGAGATGGCTTATGGCGTGGCCTTCGTTCTGATCATGTCCTGGTTGGTCTACAAGGTGTACGACGGCGTGATCATCTACTTCGGTCACAAGCTGGCGGCCAAGACCGATTCCGAGGTGGACGACGTACTGGTGCCCCTTATGGAAAAGATCGGGGTCATAATCATCCCCACGGTGGCCTTTGCCATCATACTCAGTATGTTCGGCTACAACCTAACGGTGATCTTGGCCGGACTGGGTTTCATGGGAATAGTCATAGGTTACGCCGCGCAAGCCACCCTGGCCAACTTCTTCGCCGGCCTGCAGATGATGTTCGACCGTCCGTTCAAGATCGGCGACCTGCTGCGTCTGGACAACGGGGACATATGCGAGGTCCGCCACATCGGCATGCGCGCCACCACGTTGTACAACACCTTCACGCACGAGCTGATGATGGTACCAAACAACGACATCGCCAACAAGAAGATCGTGAACATGGTCCTGCCGGACCGCAAGCTCAAGATCGCGGTGGGCGTCGGGGTGGCCTACGGCAGCGATGTGGAGCTGGTCAAGAAGCTCATGGCGGAGGCCGCCGCCTCCCTGCCCGAGGTTCTCACCGATGAAGAACACCAGACGGCCATACGGTTCAGCGACTTCGCCGATTCATCTCTCAACTTCACGGCCTTCATCTGGGTGACGGACCTGGACCTGCAGTTCAAGGTGGCCTCGGACTTCCGCACCGAGCTGTTGAAGAGGTTCGACCAGCATGGCATTGAGATCCCCTTCCCCCAGTCAGTGGTCTGGCTCAAGGACCTTGGGAAGGCCGAAGAGATGTGATGCGGTCAAAAGGAATATGCCTTCGCTCGCCAATATCTAATAAAAAGAGGTGAGCGGTTGGACGTCAAAGGAGCGATCAGATCCCGCAGGAGCGTTCGCAAGTACAAGCGCAAGGAACTGCCAGACGATACCTTGGAACATCTCTTGGAGATGGCCAGGACCGCACCGTCCGGGGCCAATCGACAGTCGTGGGAGATGGTGGTTATAACCGACCGCCTCCGATTGAAAGGGCTGGTACCGATATGCAAGGACCAAGCGTTCATCGGCGACTGCTCGGTCTTCCTGGTGGGGGTGGACGACCCCCAGCAGAAATGGGCCAAGGTGGACCTCACCATCGCATTTGACCATATTTCCTTGGCTGCCGTGGAGGAAGGGCTGGGCACTTGCTGGATAGGGGCGTACGACCGTCAGATGATGGCGGAGTACGTGGGGCTGCCGCCGGACCGCGAGGTCACGGTGTGCATGGCCTTGGGGTACCCCGACGAAACGCCGGCCGGCCGCGGGCGCAAGAGGATGGACGAACTGTTCTATTGGGACAGGTACGGTGAACAAGACCGCCAATGATCGACAGGGAGTTCCATCTACGCCATCACGACCTATACACCAGGGTGTTCGAGATGGCCGCTCAGATACCGAAAGGTAGGGTGAGCACCTACGGCGCCATCGCCCGGGCACTGGGAGACGTGGCGGCCTCCCGCGCCGTGGGTCAGATAATGTCCGCGGACCGGGAGCGTCCCTTCCCCGTTCCCTGTCATCGCGTTATATATTCGGACGGCCGCACGGGCTGGTACACGGGGATGGGAAAGGGCGAGGAAAAAAAGCGGGAGCTGCTGCGCTCCGAGGGCGTGTCCATCGTCAACGGGAAGGTGCAGAACCTGAAGAAGGTGCTGTTCGACGACTTCCAGGGCGAACCTATACTGGCGCTGATGGCCGACGAACAAAGAAGGCTTGCCTTCATGGTATCTGGGGAGGGGGACGCCCTCTCCTTCGAACGAATAGCAGGGCTGGACGTCTCCTATCATGGCGACGAGGCATTCGCGGCCATGGTAGTTGTGAGCAGTGACGGTGAGGTGCAGGAGGAGCGAACGACCCGGTGCCATGTCGACTTCCCCTATGTCCCAGGATATCTGGGCTTTCGAGAGATGCCTCCCTACTCGGCCCTGTTGAACGGGAAGGATGAGGGCACACTGCACTTGATCGACGGGCATGGCGTGGCCCATCCCCGCAGAGCAGGTCTGGCCTGCCAGTTCGGGGTAGTGCACGGTCTGGCCTCGGCAGGGGTGGCCAAGACCATCTTGACCGGGGTCATGAAGGGAGACTCCTTAATGCTGAACGGGGAGGAGGCCGGGCGGCTGGCCAAGGCCGCGTCCGGACGCACATACTTCGTCTCGGTCGGACACCGCGCCAGCCTGGATTCCGTCTGCCGTCTGGTCTCCTCTATGCCGGAGGACCCGCTCATCCAGGCCCACAGGTTGGCGAATCGCATGCGGAGGGAAGATTGAACGACGAGGCCTGCGTCCAGGACTGCCTGACCCCCAAGGAGAGAGGCATGATCATGTCTCGTTTCCACTCCCTGCTGTTCTGGGTAGGGGAGCTCGTGCCCGAGCTGGAGGTGCTGGATGGAAAGGAGATCCCGTTGAAGGACGTGGTCTTCCGCTTCATCACCCAACAGTTCCCCAGCGAGGAAACGGTTAGAAAGGCCAAGGAGCTATCTACATCATTGGAGGCCAAGGCCAGGTCGCTGGAGAGGGACCTCCGGACCAAGAACCTGAAGAGGGACAGGGCCTATCAGATGATGCACGAGGCGCTAGGTTTGCTCAGAGCAGTGGACGAGCTGCGCGACGTGCGTCTGGAGGAACGAAATGTCAAGGCCAAGGCCTTGATGGCCCGGGTCTCCGACGAAAAGCGATGGTTGGAATTCGTACGCGACGTCAAAGGCTGATGTCTCAGAACGCGTATCATTATAATTATTGCACGCTTTCTCGGAATATATTAATAATATTTTACTATTAACTGAGATTTGAATACGAAATCGGAAAAATACTCAAGTTAGGAGGCTGCAGATTTGATAGACCACCTGGACGACAAGATCATAGAGATACTGAAGAAGGATTCCAGAAAGCCCTTTGTGGAGATAGCCAACGAGCTGGAGGTCTCGGAGGGGACCATCAGGTCTCGGGTAAAGAAGCTGTTCGAGGAGGGTGTGATACAGGCGTTCACCATCAAGACCAGCAGCAAGAACGTCAAGGCCCTGGTGGAGGTCAAGATAGACGTGAACGTCAATACCTCGGAGATAGCGGACCAGATAGCCAGCTTCGATGGGGTCTCGGAGGTCTATGAGGTCACTGGCGAAGAGGACATCGTGGCCATAATCGATGTCACATCCTCCCCACAGCTTAACGAGATAATCGAGCGCATCCGCCGCTATGATAACGTGGAATCCACCAGGACGCGGCTGATACTCAAAGAGCACTTCGGAGCTGATTAGATGTTCAAGGGATGTGCCACCGCACTAATAACCCCCTTCCGGGACGACGGGGAGCTTGACGAGGAAGGCCTGAGGGAACTGGTGCGATTGCAGGAAAACGCCGGCGTGGACGCCATCGTGCCCTGCGGGACCACCGGGGAATCCGCCACCCTCTCGCACAAGGAGCATCTTAAAGTGATCGGGATCGTGCGCGAGGAGGCCAAGAAGGCCAAGGTCATCGCCGGGGCCGGAAGCAACGCCACCCACGAGGCCATCCACCTGTCCCGAGGGGCCAAGGACCTGGGCGTGGACGGGGTCCTGCTCATATCGCCCTATTACAACAAGCCCAACCAGAAGGGCATATTCCGTCATTACGAGGCGATATCCAAGGCGGTCGACGTCCCTATAGTCGTTTACAACGTTCCCAGCCGCACCGGCTCCAACATAGCCGCCAGCACCATAAAGCGACTGGCGGAAGTTCCCAACATAGTTGCGGTGAAGGAGGCGAGCGGCAACATCTCCCAGATCAACGCCATCCTGGCCGGGGTTCCCAAGCGCTTCAGCGTACTATCTGGGGACGACCTGCTCACCTTCCCGATGATGGCCCTGGGAGCCCATGGAGTGATATCGGTCACCTCGAACGTGGTCCCGGAGCTGATGGTCCAGATGACCCACGCCGCTCTGGACGGGGATTGGACGAAGGCCAGGGAACTTCACTACCAGTTGCTCCCTCTGTTCAACGACCTGTTCCTGGACACCAATCCCATACCGGTCAAGACGGCCATGAGGATGCTGAAGAGGCCTTCGGGCGTGTTCCGTCTGCCCCTCTGCGACATGGAGCCATCGACGACCGAGATACTGAGGAAGACCCTGACGGACATGAAGTTGCTGTGAAGGGAAAAGGAGGCTCCTAATCATGATAGACGTGGCAGTAGCCGGGGCCACAGGTAAGCTGGGCTCCATGGTCTGCTCCCTGGTCAGGGAACAGAAGGATATGAGACTGATAGGCGCGATGGTCTCTGCGGAGGGCGGTAAGGCCGGCACAGAAATATTCCCCGGTGTGATGGCCGTGGGACCGGACGGACTGGATGAACTGTGTCATCGCTGCGATGTGCTGGTGGACGTTACCAACGCCGCCGCGGCGGAAAGGAACGTGCCCATCGCGGTCAGGTCCGGAACGAACGTAGTGGTCGGCACCACCGGCCTCTCCCCGGAGTTCATGGAGCTTCTACGCTCTGAGGTGAAGGACAGGCAGAGCTCCGCCCTGGTGACCCCCAACTTCTCCATAGGGGTGAACGTGTTCTGGAAGACATGTCAGATGCTGGCAAGGGCGTTACCGGACTACGAGGTGGAGATCATCGAACTGCACCACGACCGGAAGAAGGACGCACCCTCGGGAACGGCGGTCCGGGCCGCCAATCTCATATCCGCGGAGACCGGCGTGGAGCGCATGGTGCACGGACGCGAGGGGATGGTCGGTGCCCGCGGGCGGGAGATAGGCATCCACGCGGTACGGGCCGGGGACATCGTAGGCGAGCATACCGTCATCTTCGCCGGCAACCGGGAGAGGATCGAGCTGACGCACAAGGCGCACTCCCGCATGGCCTTCGCCGAAGGATGCGTCGCGGCGATACGATGGGTGGCTCCGCTCAAGGACGGCCTCGTGCACGGGATGGAGGAGGCTCTGGGAATATGAGGAGGATCATGAAGTTCGGGGGAACCAGCGTAGGTTCCGCCGAGGCCATGTCCCGAACCGCCGACATAATCATGTCATATGATTGCCAAAGGGCGGTGATAGTATCGGCCATGTCCGGGGTTACCAACTCCCTCATCGCCATGATGTCCGATGCGGGGAAGGAGGTCCCGGAGTATCTGGCCTGGTTGAGGCAGAGGCACCTGGAGGCCGCCAAGGACAACATCTCCCATTCACTGATGCCAGAATTCCTGGAGCATCTGGAATACCGGCTCTCCGGCCTCGGTCATCTGGTCCACCTATACCGCCAGGACGAGGACCGGATCATGTACCAGGACGCGTTCTCCAGCTGGGGTGAGAGGCTCTCGTCCCTGACCCTCTCCTACATCCTACGCAGTCGGGGCGCGGACTCCATGGCGCTGACGTCCGAGGAGGTGGGCATAGTGGCCACTGGACCGCCGGGCAACGGGAGCGCCGAGCTGGCGGGAACGGAGGCCAACCTACGCCGCAACCTGGTGCCCTTGTTGAAGAGCGGAAAGGTACCGGTCATCACCGGCTATTACGGATGCGATGGCCGGGGGCGCCCGCTCACCTTCGGCAGGGGTGGCTCGGACTACTCCGCCGCCGTGGTGGGACACGGGGTGGACGCCGACGAGGTGGAGATATGGACGGACGTGGACGGCTTCATGTCCGCCGATCCCCGGGTGGTGAAGGGAGCACGGACGATATCGGAGATGGATTACGGCGAAGCGGCAGAACTGGCGTACTTCGGCGCCAAGGTGCTGCACCCCCGGACCATAGAACCGGCCAAGCGCAAGGGCGTCGCGGTCATGGTCAAGAACACCTTCAACCCCGAGGGCCAAGGCACCCGCATTCACGGGTTGAGCCGCAGCAGCCAGGACCTGCTGCGTAGCGTGGCCTTGAAGACAGGTCTGTCGATCATCAAGGTATACTCCTCCGAGCTGGTGTACCAGCCCGAGCTGGTGGCGCGCATATTGGAGGCCATAAGCTCTAACGGTGTCACCATCTATGCGGTGTCCACCTCCCTGTCCACCCTGGCGGTGGTGGTGCCATCCGATTCCGCGGAGGACGTCTGCGAGCGGCTGAGAGGGTTCCGGGACCAGGTGGACGCTGTGAAGGTCAAGGAGGACGCCGCCCTGGTCTGCGCCGTGGGCGATGGCATGCTGGAGAGCTGCGGCGTATCGGCCAAGATATTCGCCGCTGTGGCCGACGTAGGCGCCAACGTCGAGCTGATATCAGAGGGCGCTTCGGACATCGCGCTGAACTTCATGGTCGGCGGCTCCAAGGCCGTCGACGTGGTCAAAAGGCTTCATGAACTCTACATAGGTGCTTGAATGAGAGAATTTCAGAGAAAGAAGGATACCATGCTGATAGGCGGAATGTCCGCGGTTAGGATAGCCAACCGTTTCGGAACTCCGGTGATGGTCACTGACGAGGCCGCCCTGCGGGAGAACTACCGCACCATATACAAAGCGTTCAACGATAAGTTCCCCACGCGTATCAATTACGCCTGCAAGGCCAACACCAACCTGAGCCTGCTACGCATACTGGAGCAGGAAGGTTCCTGCATAGACGCAGTGTCCATCGGAGAGGTGGAATCCTGCCTGCGCACCGGTTTCTCCCCGGACCGCATACTGTACACGGGGGTGAGCGTCTCCGATGAGGAGATGAGGCAGGTGGTGGAAAGAAAGGTCCCCATCAACGTTGACTCCGTCGGGCAATTGCGCCGGCTGGCGGCCATGGACAACCACCACCCCATATCCCTTCGCGTGAACCCGGACGTGGGTTCCGGGCATTCCCAGAAGGTGGTCACCGGGACCAAGGGGGCCAAGTTCGGCATACCCAAGGAGAGCTTAATGGCCGCCTTCGCCGAGGCGGTCAAGCTGGGCTTCGATCCGAAGGGCCTTCATGCCCACACCGGCTCAGGAGGTAGCGATCCAGCGGTCTTCGGGCGGGTCACAGAGGTGCTGGTTGAGATGTTCGAAGAGGTACGGAGCGAGCTAGGGATCGACCTGGAGTTCCTGGACATAGGCGGCGGTATCAGCATACCCTATCGCCCCGAGGAACTGCGCTCGGACCTGGACGCCATAGCTCAGGAGGTCACGGACAAACTCAAGGGCAGCGGGGTAAAGACCCTGGTGCTTGAGCCCGGAAGGTACATCGTGGCCGACACCACCGTGCTGCTGACGCGAGTGAACGATGTCAAGTCCACTCCGGTGAAGGACTACCTGCTGGTGGACGCGGGCTTCAACACACTCATCCGACCGGCCTTCTACGATTCTTACCATCACGTCGCGGTGGCCAACAAGTTCGGTCAGAAGGCCGATCTGAAGTACGACGTGGCCGGGCCGTTGTGCGAGAGCGGGGACTACCTGGCGAAGGAAAGGTACCTGCCGAAGGTGGAGGTGGGGGACCTGCTGTGCGTTTATGACGCCGGGGCATACGGATTCTCCATGTCCTCCAATTACAACACCCGTCCCCGATGTGCCGAGGTTTTGGTGCTGGACAGGAAGGCGTCGCTGATCAGGGAGAGAGAGGACCTGCGGGACATGTTCCGCCGCCAAAAAGTGCCATCGAGGTTGAACCAATGAGGTTCTGGAAGTACCACGGCCTGGGAAACGACTTCGTGCTGGTGGAGAACCTCGACGGAGCGGTGTCCAAGGCCCCTGAGTTCGTGAAGGCGGTCTGCCACCGCCGTTTCGGAGTAGGGGCGGACGGTATCCTTTACCTGGAGAGAAGCGAGAAGGCCGACCTTGCCATGCGGGTCATGAACTCGGACGGTTCGGAGGCGGAGATGTGCGGCAACGGCATAAGGTGCCTGGCGAAGCACGTCCACGACATGGGGTACATAAAGGGCGAACAGATGACCATCGAGACCTTGTCCGGAATGATGACCATAACCGTGGAGGTCAAGGACGGGAAGGTGGAGACGGCCACCGTTGACATGGGCCGCCCCAGGTTGGACTGTCATGACATTCCGGTCAATTGCTCTGGGCGGTTCGTGGACCGTGAGATCGAGGTGGAGGGCAGGAAGCTGCACGCCACCGCGGTGTCCATGGGCAATCCCCATCTGATAATATTCGACGAGCTATCAGAAGCAGAGATGGAGAGTATAGGGCCGACGGTGCACGCGCACGAGCTGTTCCCCCGCCGGACCAACGTGGAATTTGTTAAATTAGCAGACGGGATATTAGATGTGCGGGTTTATGAGAGAGGCGCAGGATGGACCATGGCCTGCGGGACAGGGGCCTGCGCCACCGTAGTGGCAGCCGTCCTACTTGGAAAGGCCAGGTACGATGAGGAGGTGCAGGTGCGCCTTCCTGGAGGAAGTCTCTGGATCAAGGTCTGGAAGGACCTTTCCAAGGTGACCATGCGCGGCCCGGCCACACTGGTGTTCGAAGGACAGATGTGAGGGATCAAGATGGGATTCGATTACGCTAACAGGCTGAAGATGTTGCCTCCCTATCTCTTCGCGGAGATAGAGGAGAAGGTCGAGAGGAAGCGAAAGGAAGGGGTGGACATAATTGATTTCGGGATCGGAGACCCCGATCTTCCAACTCCCCAGCCTATCGTTGACTGCATCAAGAAGGAGCTGCAGGACCCGGATAACCACCGGTACCCGTCCAGTGCCGGCGAGGCCGACACCAGGCGGGCCATCGCCCAATGGTACAAGAGGCGCTTCAACGTGGACGTGGACCCCAACGGCGAGGTGGCCATACTCATAGGTTCCAAGGAAGGCCTGGCGAACATCTGCCGGGCCTTCGTGAACCCAGGCGAGAAGGTGCTGGCGCCAGACCCGGCCTACCCGGTCTACGCCCAGGGGGCTGCTTTGCTGACCGACGCCGTTCCTCAACGCTTCCCGCTGCTGGCCGAAAAGGGGTTCCTGCCGGACATCGAATCCCTGCCGAACGACGCCCGTATGTTGTTCCTGAACTATCCGAACAACCCCACCGGTGCGGTGTGCGATGAGAGCTTCCTACTCAAGGCCCACAGATGGTGCAACGAGACCAACACCATCTTCTGCTACGACAACGCCTACTCGGAGATGACCTTCGACGACTACGTGGCACCCTCGGCGATAGAGGTGGGCCACAATGATGGCATAATCGAGTTCGGCTCACTGTCGAAGACGTTCAACATGACCGGCTACCGCATAGGGTACGCGGTGGGTGACGCCACCCTCATAGCCGGGCTTAAGAAGGTCAAGTCCCAGATCGACTCAGGCGCTCCGAAGTTCCTGCAGAAGGCGGTGAACATGGCCTTGGGCGAGTACAAGGGAAGGGAGAAGCCTCAGATGGTGCAGGACAACATCGCCGTGTACCAGAAGCGCAGGGACGTGCTGGTCAGCGGACTGCGCAAGCTGGGGTTCAAGATCGATCCGCCCAAGGCGACCTTCTATCTTTGGATGAAGGTGGACGGTCCCTCGCTCGAGTTCGCCGAGGAAATGCTGAAGGCCGGCATAGTGGTCACCCCCGGCATAGGTTTCGGAAAGTACGGGGAGGGCTACGTGCGCATGGCCACCACCCAATCGGTGGAGAGGATCGAGACGGCGCTGGAGCGTATGGCCAAGGTCCTGTGATCCCCCAAGCCCGGTGGCCTGATCCATCATGTCCGACGGCCCCTTTGACCGGTTCGCGCTGGAATACGACAATTGGTTCGAGCGCAACCGATGGGCCTATCTGTCCGAACTGTCAGCTCTGGCCAAGGCGGTCCCGGAGGGTCGAGGGGTGGACATCGGGTCGGGGACCGGACGTTTTTCATCTGATCTGAACATCTTCGCAGATCTGGACCCATCGATTTCCATGCTCCGCGTCGCCCGGGAAAAGGGGCTCCGAACGGTCCTGGGCAGAGCGGAGGACCTTCCCTTCCGGGACGGGGCCTTCGACTTCGCGATGATGGTCACGGTGCTGTGCTTCCTCCAGGACCCCCTGACCGCGCTCCGGGAGGCCAGAAGGGTGGTCCGCCCCTACGGAAGGTTGCTGATCGGCATTCTGGACCGGGAAAGCCCTCTGGGACGTGATTATGAGCAGAAGGCTGCCAGCAGCCGCTTCTACCAAGGGGCCAGGTTCCTCTCCGCCTCAGAGGCACGTGCACTGCTGGAAAAGGCCGGATGCAGTGTGGATAAAACCTACCAGACCTTATTTTCCAAGCCATCCGGCATGACCGCCAAGGACCCGGTGCTGGAAGGGCATGGTCGTGGGCTGTTCGTGGTCATGTCGGCCCAAACATAGTCGGGGATGTCGCACGTCCGTACGGTCGTAAACCTTAGTGCCATCCTCCGGGCAATTGCCATACCCCCCTACACCTTTCGTCTAGGCGGGTTGGTACACCATGCGAGAACGAGCTAGAGCCTACGATATGAAAGAACATCAATCATCGTTCCCCTCTTCGGACGGATGTCCAATGTCACCGCTTGGAGGTCTCCCTCTGATAGGCCGCCTTGAGCGCCTCGACCACCGGTAGAGGCTTGCCCATGATGTAGTTCTCCAGGGCCCCTCCTCCCGTGCTAACGTAGGAGATGCGGTCGCAGCAGTTGAACCTCTGGGCCGCACTGACGGTGTGCCCCCCTCCTATCACGGAGAAGGCGTCAGCGGAAACGATGGCCTCCATTATGGCCTTGGTGCCCAAGGAGAACTCGTCCCGTTCGATGACGCCTGCCGGTCCGGACATGAAGACGGTGCAGGCATTGGCGACGATCTCGGAGAACCTCTTGGCGCTCTCGCTTCCAATGTCCATTATCGGTAGCTCGGAGGGCAGTGAGCTGACAGACACCTCCTTCCTGACACCGTTATCGTCCAACGCCACGTCCACCGGTAGCTCAATTCTTCCGTCGTACATCTCCAGCAGCACCTTGGCCGCAGCCAGGTTCCCCTCGGTGAACTCCTCCATGAGGATGTCCTCGCTTCTTTTACCGAGGGAGACGCCCTTGGCCTTAAGGAATGCATTCCCGGCCAACCCCACCATCAGGACCTTGTCCGCGATGTTCTCCTTGAGCACCCTCTCAACCACCTTTATGGCATCGGAGAACTTCGATCCGCCGAGGACGAACACACAGGGATGGGCAGGGGCGTCGATGACATGCCGCAGAGCATCCAGCTCCTTCTCCATGAGCCGTCCGGCGGCGGAGGACAGCACGGCCTGGAACCCGACCAAGGAGCATTGGGAGCGATGGGCGGCGGCGAAGGCATCGGAGACGTAGATGTCGGCCAGAGCCGCTAGCTCTCGAACGAGGTTGGAACGGGCATGCTCTTCCATGCTCAGTTTGTCCATCTCGCACTTTTCGTCCCTAACGTTGCGCAGCATGATGGCCTCGCCAGGCCTCATCTGTGATATGGCCTTCTTGGCCACATCTCCGCAGACGTCGTCAACGTAGGGTACGTCCATACCCAGCAGCTCGGAGGTGCGCTTGGCGTGGCGTTCCATGGAGGTGTAGTCCCATTTCCCAGGCCGGCTCTGATGTGCCAGGATGATAACCTTAGCTCCACGGTCGAGCAGCTCGCGCAGGGTGGGCAGTATCTCACGGATGCGGTTATCGTTGGCCAGCTCCAGAGTGTCTTGATCGAGCGGGCTGTTGATGTCCACACGGTAAATGACTGTCTTCCCTTCTATCTCCAGGTCGTCTATGGTGAAATGGTCCTTCATGGCGATTCCCCAGGCGGCCCATGTGTAAGCGGCCGTGGCATCTCTGCGACATCAGCATAGCAATGCAATAAAAAATGATTTCCTAGAAAAGGCCAGTTACGAGGCGTATATCGTCCGGACCATGGAAGGAAATGCCTTCATCGTTTATATTCGAACGAAATCTTCGTATCCGACAGGTGAACAACATTTCCGCGATCGTCGCTGGGGGCCTGACCAAGAGGTTCGGGGATTTCGTGGCCGTTGACAATGTCGATTTCAAGGTTCCCCAAAAGGAGTTCTTCGGGCTTCTAGGTCCGAACGGCGCGGGAAAGACGACCATCATCAGGATGCTGACCGGCGTGCTACGGCCTGATGAGGGGAAGGTGAGCATTATGGGGTTGGACATGGACCTCGACCCCCTCCTGGCCAAATCCTCCCTGGGAGTGATACCGGAGATCGGCAACGTCTATCTGGACCTCAGCGCCCGTGAGAACCTTGAGATGTTCGGTCGCTTCTACGGACTATCACGCCGGGCCCGGGCCGAGAGGGCCTCCGCTCTCCTGGAGGAGCTGGGGCTGGGAGGGAGGGCCGACGAGCGCATCAAGCGGTTCTCCAAGGGCATGAAGCAGAGGGTCAGCATCGGCTGCGCCATAATACACGAGCCGCAGGTGATATTCCTCGATGAGCCGACCGAGGGTCTGGACGTCCAAAGCCGCCGTATGATCGTGGAGAAGGTCAAGCGAATGAACAGGGCCGGCAGCACCGTGGTGCTCACGACCCACAATATCGAGGAGGCCAACCAGCTCTGCGACAGGGTCTGCATAATCGACCGCGGGAAGGTGGTGGCATTGGACACCCCTGACCGCCTGCGTTCCACGTTCGAGGGCGCCCGTTCGGTGGAGGTGACATTCGACCGGCCGGTGGAATGCTCGGCCTTCTTCGATCGGTGCATCACCAAGGTGGAGGAGAAGGGCAACAAGATGCGCTTCTACACCTCCGAACCGGACGAAGCCATACGAAAGATCATGATGGTGAGGGACGAGAAGGGGTTGACGATAATGGAGCTGAACACCCTGGCCCCATCGTTGGAGGACGTCTTCGTAAAGCTGACGGAGGCGACGCGATGAACCTGGAGATCATGTTGAGAGGGGTCACATCGATAGCCCTCAAGGACATCAAGGTATACTACAAGAAGGCCCCGGTGTTCATCTTCGGCCTGATATTGCCAACGTTCCTCTTCCTCGCCTTCTTCATGGGCCGGCAGTTGGACCTGGGCACCTATTACCCGGGCTTTTTGGCCATGGCCCTGTTCTTCACCGCCTCCTCGGTCGGTCCCCTGATCACCCCGTGGGAGAAGCAGGCTGGCACCTTCGAGAGGCTTCTCACCCTGCCGGTCAGCATACCGGTGCTGGTCCTGGGCGACACCCTGGCCGGGGCGGGCTTCGGGCTGATCATCAGCACCATAGTGTTCGTGGCCGGACTTTTCATCGCCCCTTTGGAAATAGGTCTGATGGCACTGTTAGCACTGCCTCTGCTCTTCGCCCTGGGCAATCTCTGCTTCTCGGCGTTGGGCGTCCTGATATCATCACCGGCCGGTCCGGTGCCTAGCAACATCATGATGCTGTCCTCGCTGATCCGCTTCCCGCTGATATTCATCAGCGGTATATTCGTGCCACTGGCGGAGATGGACGGCGCCTTCCGCCTGGTCACCATGGCCTCCCCGCTCACCTACCTGGTGGACGGGCTCAACCACGCCCTGATGGACCAGGGGGTACTGCCCCTGGCATTGGACACGTCGGTGCTGCTGGTGTTCACCATCGTCTTTCTTGTGGGCGCCAACCATATACTGAAGAACAAGGCGATGAAAGGCCTATGAGGAGGGCCCTCCCGGCCCTCCGAAAGAAAGATCAGCGCAGGCCGATGGCCCGGTCCGTGCGCTCGATGGAGGCCATATTGTCCTTCTCCAGCTTCATCATGGAGCGTATGCAGTCCACGTTCTCCGGGACCACGTCGCTCTCCTGGTGGATGGCCTGGTAGTAGTAGAGGGTGTTGTCCACCAATCTGATACCGTCCTTCCAGACCGCGATGTCCATCATGTCCCCTCTAGGCCTACCAAGGTCCTTGGCCAGCTCCATGATCTGTCCGGTGTTCTTCACTCCCTCCTTTCCGGAGATGAGCCTGACCCTGGGGGAGGAGGACCATAGGTCCAAGACCTCCTTCTCCGTGGTCTTCTCCTTGAGGTCCACGACAACGCAGTGCAGGTGCATGAGGGTGGTTGGCGTGACCACGGCCATGGTCTGTATGTCCAATCCGTGCATGACCGTCTTCACGTCCGGTCCATGGTGGGTCGGCAGCTTCAGGGAGGGCTCGATGGCGTTGAGCGCCGCACCCTTCTTGTCTGCGGGGTCCGCACCTCTGCGAACCAAGGATGCGAACACCTTGTTGATGCCGAAGGACTGTTGCAGCGGGAAGAGGGTCCTAACCAACCCGGTGGTGTTGCAGGAGACGACCCTTGCCGACGGGGCGCCCCACGACTCATGGTAATTGGCCAGGGCGTTGAAGGAGACCCCCGCCATATCATGCGCCTCCCCTCCTTGGAATATGCACTTCACTCCTGTCTTGGAGTAGGCTTCCTTGTACTTCGCGCCCACGCCCCCAGGGGTGCAGTCGACAATTACGTCCACCTTCTTGAGCAGGTCGTCCAGCGTCCCCTGGACCTTCATCCCTGCCTTCTCAAAGTTGTCCACGTCCTCGGGGTGCGCAGCGTACAACGGGCAGTTCTCGCGCATGGCGGTGGAGGCCTCATATGAAGGCCGGGTCTTGGTTACTCCCACGACCTCCATGTCGTCCTGTCTGTTCACCGCCCAAGCCACTCTCTTGCCTATGGTGCCGTAACCGTTTATCCCGACCTTTACTTTCATGAGAACCCTCCTAAACGCGTTCCAGATTGCCAAAGGCGGTTATCATCGTTTTGGTCTGACGAGAGAAATGGTGAAAATATGTATGAAAAAGGAGAGTTGAAAGGGTTTATTGAGAGAACCTACTTGGCCTCTTCCTTGCTCTTTATCTTCCCATACACCCTGGAGATCAGGACGATGGCGATAACGGCCACGATGGTCACGATGATGGCGTAGATCAACAGCCCCATCGTCTGGTCACTACCCTCCCCCAGCCAGTCCTTCATGAGCTGGGAGATGGCACCGTTCCAGGCCAAAGCGGCGACGAATCCGAACGCAGCGGTCATCAAGGCCACTATCTTGTCCATTATCTCGAGCTTCAAGCTTGCCATTTGACACCTCCTTTGAAATCGATTTATAATTAATCGGGCTGTTCATTATTTAATAATTATCAATAAAAATAACTATCGTTTACGGTCACCGCCCCCCGATCCCGCAACCGATGTAAAGGCGAACAGATTTGAAATATCTGGGCGGGGATGGAGGTGGTATGGGCGTAATGAGGTCTGTGGGACAGACCGCCTACTACGGCGTATGGTTCTTCAAGGGGCTGCTGGGATTCAGAAAGCCTCTGGTCAACACGATGATCATCACATACCAGTGCAACCTGAAATGTCAGCACTGCCACATCGCCGAGAATCTTCCCCTCATCCCCCCACCTCACAAGATATCCTATGAGGACGCGGTGGAGGAGATGAAGGCATCGTTCGACCGAGGCGCCCGCGTGCTGTTCTTCGAGGGAGGAGAACCGACGCATTGGAGCGACGGCGAGCGCAACCTGCTGGACCTGATCAAGGCCGGAAGGGAGATCGGTTATTTCGTGACCGGGTACACCACCAACGGCACCAACGTTTTCTACCTGGAAAGCGACGTTATCTCCGTGTCCCTGGACGGTCCACGCGAGGTTCATGACAGCATACGGTGCCCAGGAACCTATGATAAGCTAATGGCCAACTTGGAGAAGGTGGAGCATCCCAACGTATTCGCAAACATGGTGGTCATGCCGGACAACAAGCATCTCATAAGGGAGACGGCCCAGATAGTCAAGGACAGCAAGCACATCAACGGGCTGATGATCAACTTCCTGACGCCCCCGCCGGAGTCAAAGACCCTCTCTCTGGAGGAGAAGCGCAAGGTGGTGGATGAGATAATGGCGCTCAAGAAGGAGGGGTATCCCATCCTGAACTCCAAGAAGGCGCTTAAGGAGCTGCTCATAGAGGACTATACGGAAAGATGCCCGTACTGGGCCTCAGAGTTCATCATGCCGGACCGCAGCAAGCACTACGGCTGCCCGATGAGAGGGGAATCCTGCAAGAAGTGCGGCTTCAACGCGGTGAGGGAGTACTCGCTTGTAACACGGGGGAGTCCTTCTACCATAATGTCCATGGCAGGACGCTTTGGACTATCAACGAAATGACCAATAGCATCTGGGTCCCTAGGGCCATCTTCAGCATCTGAGGCGCCGGACGGATAAAGCGCAGTTTGTCGTCCTTGGTCCGCAGCCCCCTCATCAGCTCCCTGGCCATCGGAACGGTCAGCAGCAAAAGGGCGTACAATATGTCAAAGTAGATCAATGATATGCAAAGAGCGTAAAGGACGGCCAGAAGAACGCCCACGGCGCCCACCGCCCTCTCCAGTCCCAGACGCACGCACCAATCCTTCTCCCCGCCCTTGACATGCGCCTCATACCCGGACATCTGGTCCACGAAGCGCATGAGCATGACCGAGAGCCCCACCACCAGGGCGATCAGGAACATCTCCCAGGACCAGTCGCCGACGGTCACGTAGTAGGTGAAGAAGGCCATCATGAAGAAGGAGGCACCTACGTCTATCTCCCCCAACCCCCTCGAGCCCAGGTTGAGCGGAGGCGCGGTGTAGAAAAAGGCCAGGAAGAACCCCACCGCTCCCAGGACGATGACCAGCCATCCTCCATAAATGATGATCGGTATGGAGACCACAAGTGCCCCAATGGTTATTAGAGCAATGACCGCCAGCCCGAAACGCTCGCTCACATCGCCCATATCGAATATATTACCATCCCAATAGATACGCTCGTCGTACAGCTCCCGTATGGCCGCGTCCAGCTCGGCGGTCATGAACTCGAACCGCGTGGCATCGGTCCCGCTTCTATGATCGAAATAATCGTTGGTTATGTTGACGAACAGCGCTAGGAAGAAGATGTCCAGAGGGATCAGCAGGGCCATAAGCCACTCGTCGCTGACGGTCAGCGCGAAGACGGCCCCGGTCACCGAGGCCATCACGAACGGGAGCGTGTAACTGATCCGCAAAAGGTTCAGCAGCTTGCGATATACGGACTTGTTCTCCATCCTCTCACCGTTCCCCCTTAAAATCTAAAGCAGATATAACGGTTGCTTCAGAGGTAGCCGTTATCCTTGTACCAGGCCACGGTCTCCGCCATTCCTCGTGGCAGATCGTACTCCGGCTCGTAGCCCAGTTCTTCGCGTGCGCGATCAATGCTGAACGCCCTGTCGCTGGTAACGCTCTCCACGGTCTCCCGTCGGTACAGGAAGTTCTCCCTGCCGATGAGGGCGCTGAAGCCCTCGATGGGCATCATCATGATCTTGGCCAGGCCCTTTGGCACCCGCCAACGCGGCTCTGGCTGCTGGAAGATATCGGCCAGCACGCGGTACACTTCCTCATAGGTGTAGGGCCTGGCCTGAGTGATTATGTACGTCCGGCCGATGGACGCGGGCGCTTCCAGGGCTTTCATGAAAGCCTGGACCACGTCCTTGACGTGAACGAACTGGATGAGGTTCTTTCCCGAGCCGATGATGAACTTCGAGGCGAAGCCTTTGAAGGAGGTGATGAAGTAGAATGCCACGTCGTCGATGTTGCTGGGCCCGTAAATGCCAGATGGCCGAAGTATGGTCCAATTCAGATCGGATGCCCTCACCAGTTCCTCTGCTCGTGCCTTGGACCTGCCATACTCGTACTGCGGGTTCAAGGGAGAGCTCTCGTCCCCAGGCGGGTCGGCGATCGGCCCCATGGCCTCGGTGCTGCTGCAGTACAGGAAACGCCTGACCCCCGCATCCTCGCAGGCCTTCACCAGATCTCCAGTGCCCTTCACGTTGACCTTTTCGTACACCTCCTTCCGACCGGTGAAGGTGTAATAGGCGGCCAAATGCACGACCGCATCGATATCGGTCAGAGCCGCCCTCATGGCCGCGGGGTCGGTAAGGTCGAAGTTTATCTTCTCCAGTCCCAGCTGGTCGATCTTCCCGGTGTCGCTACCTGCTCGGTAGGCGCAGACCGGCACGTGCGACCCCTTGGACATCTCCTCTATCAGATGCCCGCCCAGGAACCCTGTCGCACCGGTAACAAGCACCCTCAAAGCTGCCCCTCCAGGATGGCGTTGCCCGTCCGCCAGTACACGATGCGGGTGAAGAGCGAGGTCATGGCCACCCCGTCGTACGGTTCGACGGCGCCACGCATGAACATGTCACCCAGCGGAAGTATGCGGTGGACCCCGGCCCCCACCAGGCGCTCCACCATCCTCGGCAAGGAGGCCTCGGTCACTGCCAGCCCAACGCTCTGCACTCCATCGATCCCCCTGAACGCGGGGTGGTCCGGCTGGGAGCGAAGCAGCTCCACCGCCCTGTCGGCGTCCGGTACCGCCACCACCTCCAGGAAACGCCGGCGGGCGAACAGGTTGAAGCTCGGGAACTGACCCACCAACCCTCCCAACGAACTGCGCTCCTTCGACAGCACCAGGGTCCAGGGGTTCTCGGGCGTCTTGGACGACAGGACCAATCCCCCGTCCGTCTGGATGAAGCGTCTTGCTCCTTGCAGAACGAACATACGGTCCTGGTCCGGGGGTAACGGGAACTCCATCCCCGCAGATTCCAGGCGATCGCCCGCGGCCCGCAGGAACTCCTTGGCCTTTTCATACGAGCCGATGAACACCGCGGAGGTGGGCGAGGAGCAGAGCTGCTGGTCATAGAGCACAACGTCCAATGCCAGGTCGTCCGCGGCCTGCATCAGGTCCACGCCCTCCTCTATGACGGCCATTCCCGTGAACGGGCCGTTAACGAAGAAACGGGGATGATTACGGTTCTTGCCCACCATGTTGGCGACGATGGTCCTGGCCGGTTCAGCCCCCCAGAAGTTGACCATGCCCAGAGGCATCTCCTCCAGGGCGGCCTTCAGTGTGGGGGAGTCGTGGCCGAAGTAGGATATCACCAATGCGGAGCGCAACGCCCGGGCCGCTCGGGAATCCGGCACCTCGGCCAGCAGTTTGAAGACCTCGATAACCCCGCTATAGTTGGCTATGGAGGGCTTCAATATGGTCAGGTTTCCCGTGACCAGGGACACCACCGTCGGGATCAGCGTGGGAACGATGGAGTTGCCGGAGCTGATGATGAGGACCGGGCCGATGGGCACATGACGGAACATCTCCGTCTCATCCATCTCCACGAAGCGATAGAGCGCTTCCGCCCCTCCCTGCACCGAGGCCTCCAGGTTCTTGCGTATGTTGCTGGCGCCCAGCACCGCAGGGACGAAGGAAAGCTCGGTCTCCATGAGCGCCGAAGAGTATCCGGTGGAGGCCGCCATCTCCTCCTTCAGAGCCTCGTACTCACCCCGGTCAAGCTTATCCTTCCACAGTCTGGCCATGTGTTCGATGACCTGCAGTCTCTCCTCCACAGGCACGGAGGCCAGCTCCCTCTGTGCGGAGGCGGCCGATATCACTAGGTCCTTCAAGGCCGATGGCGACAGTTCAAGGACCTTGGGACCGCCGGAACTGGGAACGGTCTCCACCTTACGGTCGAACAGCAGCGGCTCTACGACATGGCTCATGGCCAGGGGAACGTGTTTGCACAATTAAATCATGTGCCTACTGCTTCGTCATCATCTCTTCCAAGGTCCCACCGCAGGCCCTTTGCAGGTCCCACCCTTCCTTGACGCTGAGCCGGCGTTTGTACACGAACTCCTTGCCATAGAACCCCTTCGAGGAATGACAGGTCATTATATCGCCAGGATAAAAGACCTCCAACCAAGAGGTGGTGAACGGGTTGAATATCCCCAGCACGCCTTCCCGTCCTTCCTCCTCAACCAGCTCGAAGGTCATGGGGTCTAGCAGGAAGGCTTCCGATAACGGGTGGGGTACCTTGTCCGTGACACCGAAGCGGTCAATAAGAGCGGTCAACGTTTCCGTCATCCCCAGTACGTCCATGAAGGGGGTGTCCACCTGCTTTCCCGCGAGGTCCTGACTAACGAAATGTTTCTGGGCGTTGGAAACCAACTGCGGATATTCCGGAAGGTCGGCGAAGCCTTTGCTGCCACCACCGGTGACGACCACCCCTCCCTTCCCCAGGCGAATAGGTGGAGCGCCGGAGGCCAACTTGTAGGCCATCCTCTGCCCCAAGCCCATGTTATCGAACTTCTGTCCCAGTATATGAACGCCGGCCGGGGCCGTGAAGAACAGCTTGGGCTCCTTCTTGGACTTGAGGAACTTGAGGAGGTTCTCCTTGTTGGTGGTCAGCTTCTGCCAAGGTGTGCCGGCCTGGGACTTGTCCTCCAGGTCCATTCCGTAAAGGAGCTCGATCCCTTTCTTGTCCAAGGTGAGGTCCACGAACGCCACAAAGCTGAGCTTGTATCGTAGTTCGGGGGCGGCCATGAAGAGCGCCACGCCCTCCCCTTCCTTCAGCAGGTCTCCGTATACGTGCTCGAACAGGTCGGTGTTGGCCTTCAGCATTATGGCCAGGTCCACCGGGGAACGGTATACGCGGACCGGGTCCTTTCCGGTGGTGCCGCTGGAGGAAAAGGTCTCCCCTCCCTCCTCCAGGTCCTTGATCAGAAAGCGCTTCTGTCCGTCCCCCCTGAGCATGTCCGATGGGATCGCCAGCTTTGCCACGTCGCGCAGCGTGGCCTTGGCCGGATCGATCTCCAGCCTTTCGAACAGATCGACGTAGTAAGGGCTGTGCCTGGCGAAGAACTGTAGCGATTCCCGTCGGAGCGATTCACGCAGGGAGGCCAGTTCGTCAGAGCTCTTTTTGAAGAGCGATTCACCGTTGATCAGGTCCCACACCCTTTTAACATGGGGATCGCTCAATAGCTGGCTCCGAGCCCCTCTTTCCATGATCTCGTTTGCGTTCAATCTCACACGCTCCTGACCGGGAGGAAAAGAGCAAGTGGCAATATATGACTTTGGCACGCGCGGGCCTAACCGTCCATATCGGTCTTGGCAAGTATCTTCCGGATGAAGCCGTCCTTGCCATCAGTATACGCTTCCCGGTCCTCACGGAACCGAACGGCCAGCTCCTCTTTGAGCATCTGGTACTCCCTGGCTTCGTCCGGATGAGCGATCAAACGGTCCCGGAACCGGGTGTGCTTGAGATATTCCTCTCCACCTTCCAGCACCAGGTGCAGATGGTGGGTGCGGGGCATGCCCTTCCGGAAGAACAAACGTCCTTTCTCATCAATGGGCACATGGACGTACCCCAGGTACGAAAGCGTACCCTCGAACAAATCCAGGGACAGCTCCCTAACCCCCACTATGATGTCTATGACCGGTTTGGCCTTCAGCCCGGGAACGGCGGTGCTTCCCACGTGCTCTATGCAGATGGCCATACCTCCCAGTGCACTAGCTAGGCGGTCCCTCTCCTCCTGGAACATCATGGCCCAGGCCGGGTCGTGGTCCTTGAGCTCGACAATGTCGATACTAGCCGCCCGCGCCCCGATCTCATCCCCGCCGCTACGGTTCCCAGCGTTCATCTCGGCACCTTCAGGACATCAGATATTCTTAAATATCATGCTCGGCATGAAGTTTACCCGTGTCAAGTGACAACATGGGTGAGAGAACGTCTT
>Ga0209269_1000310_pt1 | contig 52395 bp, 52 predicted proteins | sample MTBAKMMethaMetaG_FD_187455 | JGI IMG/M metagenome (GOLD analysis project Ga0209269, IMG submission 187455) | Enrichment culture microbial communities from Arthur Kill intertidal strait, New Jersey, USA, that are MTBE-degrading - MTBE-AKM (Arthur... | ecosystem: Environmental > Aquatic > Marine >... | reverse complement strand
CTCTTTCAGGCTTGGATCTTAGGTTCAGGTCTTTTTGGTATGGGTGATTAACATTGCACATTCCGATAATTGTTCGCATCACTTTTTCTCATTTGCTGCTTGACTTCACATAGTCAGTCTTTTTGCGAGCAACGCAAAAAGGGGGGACGGGGACTTTTTGTGCCGCTCACAAAAAGTCCCCGTCCCCTAAAAGCCAAAAACTACTTCTCCAATATCCCCGCATCGATCATTTTGTTAAATGCGCTGACCGGCTTCACACCGATTTCTTTCCCGATCAGTTTGCCGTTTTTGAACAGGATCACCGTGGGAATGGATTGGATCCCGTAGCGCGCCGCCACCTCCGGGCATTCATCCGTGTTGACCTTGCCCACGGTCACCTTGCCGTGATATTCATTGGCCAGCTCATCCAGGACCGGCGCCAGCATCTTGCAGGGGCCGCACCAGGGCGCCCAGAAGTCCACCAGCAGCAGATTTTCGCTGGCCAGCTTCTGCTCGAATTCCTCTTTGTTCAAATGATAGACAACACCCGTCATGTTACCTTCCTCCTTATCGCTTATGCTTTTTGTTCGTCAATATATTTAGCCGCGCTTTGTGCAGCAACTAATCCTTCTCCCACCGCCTTGGCGATCTGAAGGGGCAGCCCGTGCAATCGCCGGCGGCAAACAAGCCGGGGATGTTGGTGGCCATGTGCCGGTCAACGGCCACATAGCCGGTCTCCACCGCCAATCCATCCACCAGCGTGGTGGGTGCGATGGAATTCTGCAGAACAAAGACAGCCTCTGTCTCCAGAACCGTATCCTGTCCGGAGGCTCCGGGCGTTTTATAAAGGACACCGGTCACCTTGTCCTGGCCTTGGATCTCCAAAAGCGCGCCCTGGATGAAGCTGATGTCCAGATGCAGCCCCGCCGGCCGCTCCTTGTTGGTGATAAAGGTGATCTGAACCCCGATCGCCTTGAGATGATTGGCCTCTTCCGCCGCATCATCCGCCTGGCCCCAGACAACCGCCTTTCTGCCGCGGTACAGCATGCCGTCGCAGGTGGCACAGTAACTGACGCCTTTCCCTAAAAGCTCCTGTTCACCGCGAACCGCCTTGGTCTTGGTAACGCCTGTGGCCATCACCACCGTACGGGCGGTCAGAATGTCGCCGCTGAAATTGACCAAAACCTGATCTTTCATGGCAAATATATTGGAGACCTTGCCCGTTTCCGCCGTGATCCCCATGGCCAGGGCGTGATCGGCGAATACTTTCATCATCGACGCGCCGTCGATCTGGTGGAATCCCAGATAATTGTCCACCTGCTCCGCCTTCTCCAGATAACTGGGCGAACTGGACAGAAGCCGGACGGTCTTTCCCCGGGCAACAGCGTTGATGGCCGCGGAGTAACCTGCCGGTCCGGCGCCCACCACAATAATATCGGTCATTGATTCCATAATGATCACATTCCTTCCTTTGAAGACAACACGCTTAATTCGGATTTTTCCACCACTTTGCCGCATCGCGGACAGTAATACTGGATCTCCACCGGCTCACCGCAGTCCCGGTGACCCAGCTCCTTATAGCAGGTTCGCAGGTGTTTCGCGCCCCAAAGCATCAGGCAGTTCAAGACATCCTCCAGGTCCTGGCCGGCCTCCGTCAGCTGGTACTGATATCTTGGCGGGTGCTCCACATACAGGCTGCTGGTGATCAGGCCGTCTGCCTCCAGACTTTTCAGACGGGCCGACAGCAGATTGGTTGGGATTCCGTCCAAGCCCTTCCGAATCTCGGCATAGGTATTGCGGCCCGCCGCCATTTCATGAAGGATCAGCAGGGACCATTTGTCGCCGATGATGTTGAGAGTCTGGGCGATGTTGCAGGGCATTTCATAGAGATTCTTCATGGATTGGTCCTTTTCCCTTCCAAGGTTTGTTCGATGATGCGGATCATGGCCTCTTTGGTCAGGGAACCGCTGATGTAGCCATAGATGTCGCCGTTTTTGTCGATCATGAAGGTGGTCGGATAGGCATTGACATAATAATCGCTGAACACCGCTCCGGTCTCATCGAAGACCACGGGGTAGGTATAACCGTTATTCGTCAAGAACTCAATAATTTCCTCCTTTGGGCCATCGACCGCATCGGGATATTGTTCCGAAGAAGGATTGGCTACCGCCAGAAAAATCACATCGCCTTGGTTTTTATTATATTCCTGATATAAGGCTTCAATGTGGGGCATTTCCTGTTTGCAGGGACCACACCAGGTCGCCCAGAAATTCAGGAAAACCACCTTGCCCTTGTAATCCGAAAGGGTATGCGGATTGCCGTATTGGTCCGTCAGGGTAAAATCGAAGGCAGCCAGGGTTTCGGCACCGCCTTCACCCTGCTCTTCCGTCGCCGTGCCGGCGCCTTCCGTCTGCGGAGAAAGCGAGCTGCTGAAGAAATCGCCTTGCCCCGTAAATACCAGGAGTCCCATGATCACCAGCAGGATTCCGCCCAGCTTGACAGCATATTGGAAGATTTGCTGTCTCCCTTTCAGGAAATTCAAAATCCGTGTGGTGAACAGGCCCACGGCCAGAAAGGGAATGACAAAGCCCAGCGTATAGACCAGGACCAGCAGATTGCCGGCCAGCATGCTTTGGGAGCCGGAAGCCAGGACAAGGACCGAGGACAAAGCCGGTCCGACGCAGGGGGTCCAGGCAAAGCTGAAAGAAAAGCCCAGCAGCCCCGCCAGCAGCGGATTCATCTCCCGGCCTTGCAAATCCAGCTCGAATTTTTTTGAGCGCTGCAAAAACGGGATCCGCAGCCAACCCAGCTGCACCAGGCCAAAAACGATGATCAGCAAGCCGCCGATGCGCTCAAACCAAATCCGGTTTGCCCGAATCAGGGTGCCTGCGGCTGAAAAAGAGAGCCCCAGCAAGAAGAAGGCAAAGGATATACCCACCACGAAGGCAAGGGTATGCCCGAAAACCTTGCGGCGGTCATAAATCAGCCTGCCTTCCGGATCCTCGCCCAGCGCGTTGCCTGCCAGGTAACCCATGTAGATTGGAAGCATGGGAAGCACGCAGGGAGAAAAGAAGGACAGGATGCCCTCCGCAAAAACAATGAATAGATTCAGGTTGCCGGCTTCCGCCAATCCATTGAACATCATGGACCTCCTCTTTGCTTATCGGCCATTTACATGCTCAATATAATGCTTAAAGTTCATTTTGTCAAGTCGCTTTATTTTCTGCATCTTCTATTTTTTTATGACCCTTCGAGGACACTTTGTTCATGATTTTCCATTTTCTGTCTATTGTCAATTCAGACCAGCTCGATTAGAATGGTAGTAATTATTCCGGCGAACGCATCGTCGCGGAAACCCAGGTCTGTCTTCGAACCACAAGGAGGTTTTATGACCATCCGGAAATGGGATCAGCTCCCCTATCAATCCGTCAATCATTATCTGAAAACCGCATACGGCGTTAAAGTTTACAAAGCCTCGGTCAACGGCGGCTTCACCTGTCCCACCCGGGACGGCACCAAGGGGATCGGCGGCTGTATTTTTTGCAGCGGCGAAGGGGCGGGCGAATGCGCCGGCAGCCGCGAGGATTCCATCACCACCCAGATGGAGCTTGAGATCCAGCGCCTGATCCATAGCCATCATGCGGAGAAGTTCATCGCCTATTTCCAGGCCTTTACCAATACGTATGCCCCGGTGGAAGAATTACGCCGCAAGTATCAGGAAGCACTTCAGGATCCCCGGGTGGTGATTTTGGACGTGGGTACCCGGCCGGACTGCCTTGAGGAACCGGTGATCGCGCTGCTTCAGGAGATTGCCAAGACCCATGAAGTCTGGGTTGAGCTGGGCCTGCAAACCATCCACGAAGACACGGCCCGGCGTATCCACCGGGGCTATGACCTCAGCTGCTATGACGATGCCATGGCCCGGTTGTCCGCCGCCGGCATCAAAGCCGTGGTCCATCTGATTTTCGGGCTGCCGGGCGAAACCAAGGCCATGATGCTGGACTCCGTCCGTTACGTGGCGGCCTCCGGGGCCTGGGGCGTCAAATTCCATCTGATGCACGTTCTGAGGGACACGGTCCTGGCTGAACAATACGCTGCGGAACAGTTCTCTCTTCTGACGGAGGAGGCTTACCTGGAGGTTGTGGTGGATGCCATCCGGTGGCTGCCGCCTGACATGGTGATCCATCGCTTGACCGCGGAGGCGCCGCGGGACATCCTGATTGCTCCGGATTGGTGCATCTACAAACGGCAAGTTCTCAACCACCTGCATAAAAAATTAAAATCCCTCCAAGCCTATCAGGGAGAATTTTATTGCCAAACTTGATATCCCATGGCCGCGCCAAGGCGACGGCTTCCTTTTCTATCCGGCATCGAACCAGCGCTCCCGCACCATCCGCACCATAAGACGCAACCGATTTCACGCCGGCCCCGCAAGGGGTTTCTGCAATTCTGTCCAGAAAGCGGTGTTTTATGGTCCATCGTCTGCACACTTCACGCACCTACAGCAGCTGCTGGGAGGCCTATGAGCGCTCCTGCAGCGGCGATCCGGACCATGAGGGCCGGTTCCGTTCCCTCTTCCGATATCTGCCGCCGGCCGCCCATATCCTGGATTTAGGCTGCGGGTCTGGCTTATTCGGGCGCCTTGCCCTGGATGACAGTTCCTTCCGCCGCATCACCGGCTGCGATTTTGCCCCCAATATGGTCCGGGCCGCCCGGGCCAGGGTTCCTGAAGGCCGATTCTATTGCTGCGACATCAGGGATTTCCCTTACGGTTCGCAGCGCTATGAAGCCATCATCGCATCCTTTCTGATCGATCACCTCACTGCCCGGGAGCTATCCTTGCTCCTGCCCAAATGGTCGGAGGCCCTTGCCGAAAACGGCTTGCTCTATCTGAGCTTTACAGCCCACAAAAAATCCGGCTTCTTTCAGCCGGACTTTGCGGATTCGCCCATTTATTTTTCATCCCATGGTGTGGAAGAGACCCTGCATCGGATGCAGTCCATCGGGATCGCTTTTTTGCAGCTGGATACGGGCATCCGATGGCTGGATCCCTTCACTCCCGCCAAAACCTATCATCTCCTCGGCCACAGCATCAACTAATTGCCCATTTCGATGCTGATTTCGCTGAAGGTCTTCACCAGGTCCTGGACTTCCAGGGCCTTTTTGGCTTCGTCGGCCGCGTCAATGATGGCTTTGCCCTTGTCCATCATGATCAGGCGGTTGCCGTATTGAACGGCAAAGCGGAGATTATGGGTTACCATCAGGGTCGTCAGCCCTTTCTCACGGACCAGCCGGTCGGTCAGGATCATAATGTTCTCGCTGGTTTTGGGATCCAGGGCAGCCGTGTGCTCGTCCAGGATCAAAAGCCGGATCGGCGTCATGGTGCAGATCAGCAAGGACAAAGCCTGTCGCTGGCCTCCGGAAAGAGAGCCTACCCGAACGTCCAGTTTGTCTTCCAGCCCCAGATGAAGCTGCTCCAGCTGGGCTCGATAATCATCCCGCCTCTTTCGGTTGACACCCCGGCTCAGGTTATAGGGCTTTCCCTTGTTATCGGCCAAGGCCATGTTTTCCAGGATCGTCATGGAGGGACTGGTTCCTTTGGAAGGGTCCTGGAAAACCCTCCCGATAAACTGGGCCCGCTCATATTCTGCCAGCCTGAGAATGCTTTGTCCCTCCAGGAGGATATCGCCCCGGCTGGGCATCATGCTGCCGCAGATCAGGTTCAGCATGGTGGTTTTGCCGGAGCCATTGCTTCCCACCACGGAAACGAATTGCCCTTGCTCAATACCCAGATTGAAGCCGCGGAAGATCGCGGCTTCGTTTACCGTACCGGGATTGAAGACCATATCAATATCTTGCAGCTGAAGCATCGCCATGACCGGCAACCCCCCCTTCTTTTTTCTTGGATAGGTTGTTGGCCACCAGGGCTACCGTAAAAATCACGGTCATGATCAGTTTAAGGTAATTTGGATTGAAGCCCAGGTTCAGGGCCAGGGAGAGGCAGGCCTTATAAAATATGGAACCCAGCACCACCATGGTGGTGGTTTTCATCAAGGTCATTTTGCGGAACAAGGTCATGCCGATGATGACGGAAGCCAAGCCCATGACCATCATGCCGGTGCCCATGTTGACGTCAAAAAATTTCTGCTGCTGGCAAAGCACCGCGCCGGCAAAGGCCGTATAGCCGTTGCCGATGACCAGTCCCAGGATCTTGACCGTCCCGGCGTTTTTTGCCAGCGAGGTAACCAGCTGGGCATTGTCTCCGACGGCCCGGAGCAGCATCCCGGATTTGGTGCGCAGGTACCAGTCCAAAAGAAGCTTCATCAGCATCGCCAATAAAAAGACCACGATCAGGACATACCAGGGCGCCAGGGATTCCGGGAGCAGCTTGATGATGCCGCTGTTGAAGATGGTATCGGTGCCGAAGGTGGACAAGAGAGAGGTTTTGGCTATCGCCAGATTGACGGACCAGAGGGCCGTCATGGTCAGGATTCCTGACAGCAGATCTGTGATCTTCAGCCGCACATGCAGCAGACCCGTCACCAGACCGGCGCCCGCGCCGCCGATGGCCGCCATCAGGCAGGCCAGCCAGGGATCCGTGCCATTCAGCAGCAGCATCGCCGCAATGGCAGCCCCGAAAGGAAACGTCCCGTCCACCGACAAGTCGGGGAAGGCCAGGATCTGGTAACTGACGTAAACCCCCATGGCCATGATGCTGTATATGAATCCCTGCTCCAGGATCCCTTTGGTGATTTCCAGAAAAACGTCCATCGGACACCTCATCTCATCCCATGCTGAAAACTCAGCAAAGACTTTCGCCGGTTCTTCGACGAAAGTCTTTGCGTGCCTTATAAGCATTATAACCTATTTTTCGGTATATTCCACCGTGGATTTATAGCTTTCCGGAAGAGTGATGCCCAGCAGCTCCAGGACCGCCTGATTGGCCACCGGTTTGCTCTCGCGGATCACCTTGACCGCCATGGTGTTGACGTCCTGGCCCTTCAGAATGTCCGCCGCCATCAGTCCGGTTTGCCGTCCCAGCTCCACATAGTCGATGCTTTCAGAAGCGGCACAGCCGTTCTTGACCTGCTCCACTTCAGAGCCAAAGACCGGAATCTTCTTCTCGCTGGCTTTGCTCACCAAGGTTTCCAGGTTGTTGACCACGTTATTGTCAGTAAAGTTGTTGATGCAGTCCACCTGGGGCAGCAGGGAATCCACCGCCAGAGGAATATCGGAAGGGCCATTGACCCCCATGGCCACGATTTCAAAGCCGTATTGGGGCGCCAGTTCCTGGAAGGCCTTCAGATGGGACTGGGAATTGACTTCATTGGTGGTGTAAAGGATGCCGATTTTTTGGGCTTCCGGCAGGAACGCCCGGATCATCTGCATCTGTTTTTCCAAAGGAAGTGCGTCGGAAGTGCCGGTGGTGCCCCGTTTAGGCGCCTCCAGGCTTTCGACCAGTTTGGCGGCCACCGGATCGGAGACGGCGGAGAAGACCACGGGAATATTCTTTCCGTCCGCGGCGGCCTGGGCGGCCATGGCGGAGGGTGTGGCGATGGCGATGATCATGTCGTATTTTTTAGCCGCATAGTTTTGGGCGATCATCGAGGCGTTTTCACCTTTGCCATCGGCATTGGTCAGGTCAAGCTCCAGATTTTTGCCTTCTTCAAAGCCGGCTTCCTTCAATCCGGCGATGATGCCTTCCCGGCAATTGTCCAGGGAGGGGTGAGGCGCATACTGGGTGATCCCGACTTTAAATACTTTCTCAGGGGCAGCCGCCGCGGTACCGCCGGCAGCGGTCGTGGATGCGCTTCCGCCGGTGCTGCCGCAGGCTGCCATCCCCAGAGCCAGAAAGGCCGTCATGGCCAGGACCGCCGCTTTTAGATAACCTTGTCTGAACATCGATTTCTTGGAACGTTTCATATCCGTTTCCTCCAATTCTTTTCTTCGAATCTATGATTGGTTTTCCTGTCCAAATGAATCACCACCGGCTCTCGCCAGCCATCTTCCGTCATGGGCATCCCTCCCTATCCATAAAAAAAAGACCTGTCCCTACCAAGGGACAGGTCATCAAACCTGCGGTACCACCCAAATTAGCTTTCGCTCACTCGTTTCGCATACCAACATATGCGCTCACCGGATAACGGGCTGAGACCCCGTCAGCGCCTACTGGGATCCTCTGTTCGGAAGATCCTTTCGGGCTGCCCTCGTAAGTCCATTCACTGCAACTTGATCATCGCACTCCCAGCAACGGCGACTCTCTGGACATCAAGGCTTACAGCTACTTCTCTTACTCATTGGTTTGCTTATTGTTCGATTGTTGTTGATTTTACGCCCCCGGAGGGAATTTGTCAAGACGGCCCCGCAAAATTCCTATAAACTCCGGTTCCGCTCAGCAGCCGCCCCTTACGTGCCGATCCCGAAATAATTGAGCATTGTTGATTCGTCTCAGCCCCTGTCGCGATGATTTGGTGTGTCCGGGTTTATCGAGATTTTCATTTGAATTCCGCTGCCGCCTCCACGGCCATACGGTCGCAGATGTTGTTGAATTCGTTGTCGCTATGCCCTTTCACTTTGATCCAGGTGATGGTGTGGGCCTCCGAGAGCTCCAGAAGCCGCTGCCATAGATCCTGGTTGATGACCGGCTCTTTCTTTGCGGTTTTCCAGCCGTTGCGCTGCCAGTTCTTCAGCCATCCCTGATTGAAGGCATTAACCAGATAGGCGCTGTCGCTGTAAAGCTTGACCTGGCATGGGCGGGTCAAGGCCTCCAGCCCCCGGATGGCCGCCATCAATTCCATGCGGTTGTTGGTGGTGGAGGCCTCGCCGCCCCTCATGGCTTTTTGCTGCTCTCCATACAGGAGAAGGGCGCCCCAGCCCCCCGGCCCGGGGTTGCCGCTGCAGGCGCCGTCGGTATAAATCAAGACTTCCGTCATAGGTTCCCTCTCTGTTTGCCGGCGATCGCAGGATACCGGCGGATTTATTTGCCCAATTTCACGTCATTCAAAGAATCGATGATCTGCACCCAGGTTTTGCCCAGCTTCCGCTTCATGGGCTGTCCGGTGCTGTCTAAGAGCAGCAAGGGTTTCTCGGCCGATTCCTTGACCCATTTTCCCCGGATGATCTGGTTTTCAACAATGCAAAGGGCATCGCCTTCGCCAATGATGTCCACGGCGGAGGTCAGCGGATCGGTGTTCCGCGATGTGGTTTTGGCAGCCAGAATGTAGATGGTGTCCGCCACCAGCGGCACGCCGTCCAGGGTTGATTGGGCTTTGTCATTGATAAAGCGGCGGTATTGGCCGCCATTGCCGCCCAGCCCCTCTTCCCAGCGCCAGGTGACCCGGTACGCATAGGATGGGGAACTGTAGTAGGCAAGCTTCACTTCGCCATCAGCCAGGGGCTCTCCGCTAAAGGCGGCCCCATAGGGCGGCAGCACCGGCACGGTGTCGCCGAAGCCCCTTTTTTCGATGCCGGCCATTAATTTTGCCGTGCTGGTGTAGGTATTATGCGGCGCTTTGCGGCTTTTGTCCCGCCAGAAGCTGGAGCCGGCGTTGCTCATTTCATTGAGGTCTTTGACCGCCAGCTTGCTGATGGTGGACAGGCCGTCCGTGGAGCCGCCCACATGGGCATAGGGCAGGTCCATGCCCTTGGCCAGCTGGACAAAATAGTACCGGGCACTGCGAACCGGTCCGATCTTATCACAGGCTTGGGTATAAAACAACGCCATATAGCGGGTAATGCCGCCTTCCGCCATGATTTCGAAAACCATATCCGCCTTGTCCAGCCCGCTTTGAGGACGGGCTTTGCTATGATTGTCAATCATGACCAGCACGCCGCCGGGCAGCGCCGGAGCATCCTCCGGCACAGGATGAATTTCCTGGACCGGGGTTTCGGCCTCGGCCGTCCCCGTCGGCGAGGTCTCCGTTGGGGCCGTTCCAGCGGCGGACGTTGTCTGGTCAGCGGTCTTATCCAGGGCGGCAGACGATTGGTCGCATCCACCCAGAATCAGGATCAGGCACATGATGATCCATCCAAGGGTCCTTGCTGTTTTCATTGCGGAGACCTCCCTTTTTCTCAATCCGTATCGAAGAATATTCTATAAGCCGCTGACATTCCGGCCTGCTCAGCTCAAGGACGTTGCCGTACGCCACTTGGGCGACGCGGCTGCGGTGCCGCCGCCGAAGTTCACATCCTGGGAAATGCCGGATTCCAGATTTTCCCTGGCCACCGAAAGCATCAGCTTGATCCGGTTCTCCTGGTTGACCCGGGTGGCGCTGGGATCGTAATCGATGGGCACAATATTAGCCCGGGCATCCAGACTACGGATCTTCCGGATCATCCCCTTTCCGCAGATATGGTTGGGCAGACATCCGAAAGGCTGGGTACAGATTATATTGCCGTAGCCTTGACTGACGCATTCCATCATTTCAGCCGTCAAAAGCCAGCCTTCCCCCATTTCACAGCCTGTGCCGATCACGCCTTCCGCAAGGGATTTGGTGTGCTCGAAGCTGGATGGTGCATTAAAACAGGGATACAGCTTGACCGTATCGATCAGCGCCCCTTGCATCTGAAGAAGGTAAAGCTTCAGCGCCGATGCTATTTTGGCTCTGAGCGGGTTTCCTCCGTAGGCCTTGACCCGGTTGACCACCGCATCCACGGAGTAAAGCACGAAATCCAGGAGTCCGGGAACCATGATTTCGCAGTCCTGCCCGGCCAAAAAGTCCTCAAGGTTGTTGTTGCCCAGACTGGCATACTTTACATAGATCTCACCCACGATCCCCACTTTGATTTTCCGGGTCCGGTTGACTGCGATCTGGGCGAAGGCGCTGACAATGTCATTGAGGTTGATCCGGATTTGTTTGAGGCTGAAGCCTTCATTCAAGCTAAACTGCCGGGCAAGCTTATCCGTCCAGTGGTCCACCAGCCGCCGGCTCGTTCCCTTCACAAGCTCGTAGGGCTTCACCTGGTTGTTCAGCAGCATCAACGCATCCCCGTAAACCAGGCCGGCAACGGTTTTGGCCAGCATGGGCAGAGAGAATTTGAAGCCCTGCTCCGGCTCCAGCCCGGACATATTCAGGGAAATCACCGGGATGTCATCGTATCCAGCCTTTTTCAAGGCTTTGCGGAGCAGAAAAATATAATTCGAAGCCCGGCAGCCGCCGCCGGTCTGGGTGATCATCAAGGCCGTCTTTTTCAAGTCGTACCGGCCGCTTTTCAAGGCGTCCAGCATCTGTCCGATTACCAGCAGAGCCGGATAGCAGGTATCGTTGTGGACATATTTCAAGCCCTCTTCCACAACGCTGGGACCATGGTTTTCCAGCAGCTCAACTTTATAGCCACTGTTGGCAAAAACGCTTCGGATCAGGGTGAAATGGATCGGTGCCATCATGGGAATCAGAATGGTGTGATCCTCCGCCATCCCTTTTGTGAAAATCACATTGCCTGACGCATTTCTCTTAATGTCTGCCATGGTCTTGTTCAACTCCTGTCCTCTTAACAGCAGCGGGGGATTGCTCGATCGCTGCCAGCAGGCTGCGCAGCCGGATCTTGACGGTCCCCAGGTTGGTGATTTCGTCGATTTTGATTTGAGTATAGATTTTGCCTTCCTGCTCCAGGATATCTCTGACCTCGTCCGTGGTGATGGCATCCACGCCGCAGCCGAAAGAAACCAGCTGCACCAGATGCATATCCGGCTGATTCGCCAAATAGCGGGCCGCCGCATAAAGCCGTGCGTGATAGGTCCATTGATTCAGCACATGGGTCTTGACCTTTGACACACCTTCGCTGAGCACATCCTCTGAAATGATGGCCACGTCGAAGGTGGAAATCAGCTGGTCGATGCCGTGATTGATTTCCGGATCGATGTGATAAGGCCGGCCGGCCAGAACAAAGATGGGCTTTCCGGCCTCCCGGGCCATGCTGACGATCTTCCAGCCCTGGCGGCGCACTTCGGCCAGATGGTCCCGATGGGCTCTATAAGCTGCCCGCACGGCCTCTTCCACCTCGACCAGCCGGATATCCGGATAATATTTGGAGAGGATTGGGTGGAACTTGCCGGGGAAAGCCTTTTTGTTGTGGATGCCCACATAATCATAGATCAGGGTCGTCCGCTCCAAGCCCGGCATGTTGGCGGCGATAACCTCCGGATAATAAGCCACCACCGGACAATTGAAATGATTATCACCGAGTCCCTCATCCAAGTTAAAGGTCATGCAGGGGTAGAAAATGGTGCCGACCCCCTGATCGATCAAGGCTTGGATATGCCCATGCAGCAATTTTGCCGGAAAGCAGACCGTATCGGAAGGGATGGTGGCCTGCCCCTCCAGGTAGAGCTGACGGCTGGATTCCGGGGATAGAACGACTTCAAAGCCAAGACGGGTAAAAAGAGTATGCCAAAAGGGCAGCAATTCGTACATATTGAGGCCCATGGGAAGGCCGATCCTGCCTCTTTTGCCGGCTTCGGGTTTCAAGCTTCTCAGCAAAGAATATTTATAACGATATAAGTTCAGGCTGTCATCGGCTGCCTTCCGGGTGACCGGACGCTCACAGCGGTTTCCGCTGATATAACGCCGGCCTCCGCTGAAACGGTTGACCGTCAGCTGGCAGTGGTTGCTGCATTGTCCGCATTGGACCGACTGGACCGTGTGGCTGAAGTTTTCCAGCTCTCCAGGCTCCAGGATCGTGCTGCGTTCCCCGGCATGTTCCAGCGCATACAGGGCGGCGCCGTAAGCCCCCATCAGACCGGCGATGTTGGGCCGGATCACCTCGACCTTCATCTCCTGCTCAAAGGCCCGGAGAACAGCGTCATTCAAAAACGTTCCGCCCTGGGCCACGATGTTGCGGCCGATGGGCTCCGAAGCGGTGGGACGGATGACTTTGTATAAAGCATTTTTCACCACGCTGATGGATAGCCCTGCGGAAATATTCTCCATGGAGGCTCCGTCCTTCTGGGCCTGCTTCACGGAGGAATTCATGAATACGGTGCAGCGTGAGCCCAGATCCACCGGCTTATCAGCAAACAGTCCCAGCGCGGCGAAATCCGAAATGGAATAGCCCAAGGCGTTGGCAAACGTCTGCAGAAATGAGCCGCAGCCCGAAGAACAAGCTTCATTGAGAAAAATATTGTCAATCGTCTGGTTCCGTATTTTGAAGCACTTGATATCCTGGCCGCCGATGTCAATGATGAAATCCACCTGGGGCATAAAACGACGGGCCGCCCGGTAATGGGCCATGGTCTCCACGATGCCGTGATCGATGCGGAAGGCGTTTTTCACGATATCTTCCCCATAGCCGGTAACCGTGGCGCCCTGGATGGTAATATTCGGGCAATGCATGTAAAAATCCTTCAGGAAGTCCCGGATAATCGGAACTGGGTTGCCGGTATTGGGCTGATAGTGGGCACAGAGGATTTCTCCCCGGGTCCCGATCACCACCGCCTTCACCGTGGTTGAACCGGCGTCGATTCCCAAGGCGGCCGGTCCGGAATATTCCTCCGGATCCGCAAAAACCACCGATGCCCGGCGGTGCCGGTCCAGGAAATCGTTATATTCCTGAGGATTGGCAAACAGGGGCAGCATGGCGTCATACTGGCCGCTGACCTGATATTGCTCCAATTTTTGGATCGACTCCTCCAGGCTCAGCGTTCGGTCGGCGGCATACGCGGCGCCGATGGCCACATAATGAAGCGAGTCCTCCGGACAGACGCCCTTGGTTTTCAGGGCTTTGTCAAAGCTCTGATCCAGCTGGGGCAGGAAGGTCAGCGGCCCGCCCAGATAGACCACCTTGCCTGCAATCGGCCGGCCCTGGGCCAGTCCGGCAATGGTCTGATTCACCACGGCGGCAAAAATGCTGGCGCAAAGGTCGCTCTTGCGCACCCCCTGGTTGAGCAGCGGCTGAATGTCGGATTTGGCGAACACGCCGCAGCGGGATGCAATCGTATAGATCTTTTCGGCAGACTCAGCCTGCCGGTTCATTTCATCCAGCGAAATGTTCAGCAAGGTCGCCATCTGATCTATAAAGGCGCCGGTACCGCCGGCACAGGAACCGTTCATACGGACCTCCATGCCATCGGTCAGGAAAAGGATCTTGGCATCCTCGCCTCCCAATTCGATGATGACATCCGCATCCGGCATCCGATGGCTTGCCGCGATGCGTGTGGCATATACCTCCTGGACAAAAGGGATTCCGCAATGGTCCGCCATGCCCATGCCTGCAGAGCCGGAGATCGCCAGCTCAGCGAGCCGGCAGCCGGGCACAGCACGCCGGATCTCCTGCAGCAGCTGTCCGGTCTTCTGGGTGATCTGCGAAGCATGCCGCTGGTAGGACCGATAAACGATTTCTTTTTTTTCGTTCATGACCACGCATTTGATGGTGGTGGAACCGATGTCCAATCCGATTTTCAAATTGATCCCCCTTCACATGCAGCTCTTAGCGAGGCGAAGCTAAGCTTAGAGATGCAGTGCGCATTACAAAGCGAAGCGGCGTAAGGTGTTCCGCCATGCAGCTCTTAGCGAGGCGAAGCTGAGCTTAGAGATGCAGTGCGCATTACAAAGCAAAGCGGCGTAAGGTGTTCCGCCATGCAGCTCTTAGCGAGGCGAAGCTGAGCTTAGAGATGCAGTGCGCATTACAAAGCGAAGCGGCGTAAGGTGTTCCGCCATGCAGCTCTTAGCGAGGCAAAGCCGAGCTTAGAGATGCAGTCCGCATGATGCCGCAGCGCGGCATCATGTGTACCTTGATTGCAGCTTCTTAAAAAAAGATACTGATTATCTCGATTATCCATTATAGCTTTTTCCGGAATTGGACGCAATAACCTGCCACCGGAACAAGGCCGCGCAATCATAGGCTTTTGCTTATGATTGCGTGGCCTTGTTCCGGATAAAAAAACACCCTGTTCACTCAACGCATCATGTTCAGTCAATCAGGGTGCTGCGCAATATGGACGTGTCTGCGGGAATCAGACCATATCTGTAATCTGATACATGCTCCCCGAAATCTCCAGAAGGTTGGTGATGATGCTGTTCAGGGCATCCACCGCGCTTTGGATCTCCAGGATCTGGCTGCTCTGCTCCGCGATATTGCCCTCCACATGCTTCGAAAACTCGGAGAGCTGACCGATTTGACCTTGGATGTTGTTGAGGTTGTCCGTGATGTTCTCGACGGAGCTGCTGCTGCTTCGGGCCATGTTGCGAATCTCATTGGCCACCACGCTGAATCCGCGGCCTGCTTCTCCTGCGCGGGCTGCCTCGATGGCTGCGTTGATGCCCAGCAGGTTGGTCTGTCGGGACAGGCTCTGGACAAAGGTCACGATTTCCGAGCTGCTTTTGATGTTATGCTGCAGTGACTTCTCCAGTTCGCTCAGCGTCACAGCGCTTTTTTCAAGGTCCTGGGCATTTTGTTCCACGCACTGCATGGCGGCGATCAGTTCTTCCGAAGAGGCCTGCAGGGTCTGGGCGGATTGGGCGATTTTATAATAGGTATCCAAGGTCTGGTTGGTGATGATGCAGCCGATCACATGGCTTCCTTCGGTGACCGGGGTCGCTACACTGATATAGGGAACCTTCGTCCTGGATTTTTCAGCTGTGATCAGGGTAACCAGACGTTGCCCGGACCTCATGCATTTGTCCGGCATCGCGCCCTCCCGCACCGGCATGCCGGCTTGCAGTCCGAGGTTGATTTTGGATGAGGGAACATAGACCATCAGTTTTTTCCGGTCATACACGAAAATCCCCAGGTCTTCTTCAGTTACATAGGAAAAGAAAGGCGCCACCTGTTTGAAATGCTCCAGCATTGCTTTGCTTCCGGATATCGTCTGCATCGGATTCCTTCCTTTCGGCCGCTGATGGATTGGCTCGTATATTTTAAAATGTTACCAGGCTCGACTTCAGGCCTCCGCACTCTGGACTTCTTCGGCAAATCCAGCCATCCGGACGATGGCGGCAAATTGTTCCAGGGACAGGGTCTCGCCTCGAACCTGTCCTGAGATTCCAGCCTGTTCCAGCACTTCGGGCCAGGAAGCTCCGGTTCTGGGCACGAATCCGCCCAGGGATTTCAAACCGTTCAGCAGGTTTTTCCGGCGCTGGTTCATCACGCCGCGGATCAAGGTCCACAAAGCCCGATCTTCCACACCAAGCCGATTGGGCAAACGCTTGATTTTCAAGACGGCGGAGTCCACCGGCGGCGCTGGCGTGAAGTACTCAGGCTCCAGCTCGCAGATGATTTCCGCATAGCCGAACCAGGCAGCTCCCAGGGAAAGCATGCCATAGTGCTCAGTGCCGGGCTGAGCAATGACTTTCAGCGCGACTTCCTTTTGCACCATGATCACCCCCTCCGATACCCCTTTCAGTTGGCGAAACACCATCGTCAAAAAGGGCGTCGAAATCTGGTACGGCAGATTGGAGACGATCTTGTAGGGCCAATCAAGGCCCATCTGGCAGGTGACCTGATCCAGGTCCATAGCCATCACATCGCCTTGCAGGAGCTGGACGGAGTCAAATTCTTTGAGCCGCATCTGCAAAACCGGCATCAGACTGCGGTCCAATTCCAGGGCCAGCACCTTGGCGCCCCGTTCAGCCAAAACCTCCGTCAGGGTCCCGGCGCCGGCGCCCACTTCGACCACACTTTCTCCGGGCTGGATATCCGCATAGTCTGCGATTTGATTTAAGATCCAGCGATTGAATATGAAATTTTGCCCCATCTGCCGCTTGAATTTAAACTTTCTGGCTTTCAACAGGTCCAGAACGGTCTGGTCTTTAGGATTCAATGTCGTTTCCTTTCTGTCCGTCCATCCGGTCCGGCATGTCCAATCGCCGAAGCCCTTCCAACAGTTCTTCCGGGGTGATGCCGTAGCCGTTCAGACGTTTGAGAAATTGTTTGGCGTTGGTCTGGCCCATGCCCAGCCATTTCCCCAAACGGTCCCGTCGCACCTGGGCCTGGGTGCCGCCAGCCAGCCTCCACTCAATCATATCCATCATCGAAAATGCAGCCTGCGATGGACTCTGGACCGTCGCTTTGGCCGCGTCAAGGGCCGCCAGAATGGCTTCCGGCGCAGCATACTCCACACCCACCGGCTGACGGGCCGCCTTTCGATCCCGGTAAATGTACGCATGCTTGCATTCGGGCACAGCCTGCTGGATGCGGGTACGGATCTTCTCACCGGGCCCGTCCGGATCCGTCAGAACGATCACGCCGCATCGCGACTGGGCTTTGCGGATCGAGTCGATGATTTCCCGGGAAATACCCAAGCCCCTCGTAATGATGGTTTGAGCCTGGCAGGCGCGCTTCACGGCCGCCACGTCATCTTTCCCTTCAACAACAATGACTTCTTTTATTATCGGTAGATTTTGTCCTTTCATGAGGGGTCCTTTCAAAATTTTTAAAAACAATTATTCCGGCTGGGTCTCCAGCCGGTATGCCCGGCAGCCGTTGGCCCAGGTGGCCTTGGCGATCTCCTCAAGGCTCAAGCCTCTGAGCTCCGCGATGGCTTCCGCCGTTTTGACCACATAGGCTGGTTCATTGCGTTTACCCCGGTATGGCACCGGCGAAAGATAGGGGCAGTCTGTCTCGATCAGGATCCGTTCCAATGGAATGCTCTGTGCTGTCTTTTTCAGCTTGGCGGCATTCTTGAAGGTGACCGCTCCGGAAAAAGAGATATAAAAGCCGCGCTTCACAATCTCCCGGGCCATTTCCTCGCTGCCGGAATAGCAATGGAAGATCCCCCGGGTCTCCCAGCCTTTCTCTTCCGTTAAGATGTCAAAAACGTCCTGGTGGGCCTCCCGGTCGTGGATCGTAATGGGCAGGTCCAGCTCCCGCGCCAGGCGGATCTGCTGGCGGAACACCTCCCGCTGAACCTCTCTCGGAGAAAGGTCATAATAATAATCCAGACCGATTTCTCCAATGGCTATGATTTTCGGGTGTCTGGCCCAACGGCGGAGGTCCTCGAGAAAGGCAGCGTCAAAATCCTTCGCATCGTGGGGATGGAGCCCAACCGTGCCGTAAATAAAATTATACCGGTCCGCCAGCGCAAGGGTGTTCAGGGCTGCCTCTCGGCTGCACCCGATGTTGACGATGCGAGTGACGCCCTGCTGCAAAGCCCTTTGGAGGACTGCTTCCCGGTCTTCAGAAAATTGTTCGTCATCCACATGGGCATGGGTATCAAAAAACATGGGTTATCTTCCTTTTCTTCATGATTCCGTCTGCCGCCGAAGGGCTGCCGGGGTTATTTCACCTTGCCGCCCGCCGGCACCTCGCTCTGCAGGGTGATCACTTCCAGCATGTCATCCCCTGAGGCAGCCAGAAGCATGCCCTGGGATTCGATGCCCCGCAGCTTGGCAGGCTTCAGATTGGCCACAATGACGATTTTCCGGCCGACCATCTGTTCGGGCGTGTAGTACTTGGCGACCCCGGCCACGATGGTCCGGCGTTCCTCTCCGACCTGGACTTCCAGCTTCAGCAGCTTGTCCGCCTTCTCGACCTTTTCACAGGACAGGACCCGGGCGACCCGCAAGTCCAATTTGGCAAAATCCTCATAATCGATCAGAGCCTGGGTTTCCGCCGGTTCCGCTTTGGCGGCCGGTTCTTTTTCCGCCGCAGGCACAGCAACTGGCTGCGGGGCAGGCGTTTCAGCTTCTTCCTTCCATTCGATTCTGGGAAATAAGCTCTCCCCTTTTTTGACCGGCTGCCCGGCCTTCGTGCCGCCCCAAACCGCATGTTCCCACAGGCAATTCTCCGCAGCCTGGTGGCCGGTCTGAGCCCAGACCTTGGCGGGAATATCCGGCATGGCCGGGCTGATCAGCAAGGTGGCGATCCGGACCGATTCCATCAAATGATACATCACTGTGCCCAGCCGTTCCTTCTCAGCAGGGTCCTTGGCCAGCGTCCAGGGGGCTGTCTCGTCGATGTACTTGTTGGCCCGGCCGATCAATTTGAAGACAGCGGACAAGGCATTGGGGAAATCCAGTTTCTCCATACAGCAGGCCGCTTCTTCCGCGGCCGTTTTGGCTATGGCTCGCAGCTCCTCCTCCAGGGGCGTCAGGGCACCGCAGGACGGCACCGCGCCGCCGAAATATTTTTCCACCATGGCCACCGTCCTTGAAACCAGGTTGCCATAGTCATTGGCCAAATCGATGTTGATCCGCTTCACCAGCGCCGCTTCGGAATAATAGCCGTCCTGGCCGCTGGGAATATCCCGCAACAGGAAGTAGCGAACGGCGGCGGTGCCGTATTTCTCGATCAGGACCACCGGATCCACCACATTGCCTTTGGATTTGGACATCTTTCCGGTGTCCAGCAAGACCCAGCCATGGCCGAATATCTGCTTTGGCAAGGGAATATCGGCAGCCATCAGAATGATGGGCCAGATCACCGTATGGAAACGAATGATGTCCTTTGCCATCAGATGGATATCCGCAGGCCAGAACTTCTGATACAGCGCATCCTGGGTCGTTCCGTACCCCAAAGCGGAAATGTAGTTGATCAGGGCGTCAAACCAAACATAGATCACGTGTTTGGAATTGATCGGGACCGGAATGCCCCAGCCGAAGGTGGTGCGGGACACACTCAGGTCCTCCAGACCCCCTTTGATGAAGTTGATCATTTCATTGCGGCGGGAGACCGGCTGGATAAAATCGGGATGGGCTTCGATGTATTCCAGCAAGCGGTCCTGATATTTGGACATTCTGAAGAAATAACTCTCTTCCTCCACCGTTTCCACCATCTTGCCGCAGTCGGGACAAAGGTGCGCTTCCCCCACCTGCCGCTCAGTGAAAAAGGTTTCACAGGAGACGCAATACCAGCCTTGGTATTTGGATAAATAGATATCTCCCTTATCGTAGATCTTCTTGAAAAGCGCCTGGGCCGCTTCTGTATGTCGGTGTTCCGTGGTCCGGATGAAATCATCATTCTCCACCATGAGCTTTTTCCAGAGGCTGCTCCACATTTCGGCCATATCATCCACATGCTGCTGGGGTGTCTTGCCGGCAGCCAGCGCAGCCTTTTCCACCTTCTGACCATGTTCATCCATCCCGGTCAAAAAGCGGGTCTCATAGCCCTGCATCTTTTTGAAACGGGTCATGGCATCGGCCATCACCGTGGTCAAGCCATGCCCGATATGGGCTTTGGCGCTGGGGTAATAGATCGGGGTCGTAATGTAAAAATGCTTTTTATCCATAGTGCTTCCTCCTGTATTTTGACCGTCCAGACGCTGGCGGCAACCACGCCAGGGCCTGGAAAGGGCCGTATTCGATTGACTTTTATTGGAAATTATGTTATTCTTTACTCAGTTCCGGATTCCTTCTTATTTCTTCGAAGAAAGGAGCATCATTATGAAATCCACAGGCATTGTGAGAAAAGTCGACGAACTGGGGCGTGTTGTCATACCCATCGAATTGCGCCGCACTTTGGGGATCGACCTGAAGGACGCATTAGAGATTTATGTGGATGAAGATAAAATCATCCTCAAAAAGTACGAACCTGCCTGTATCTTCTGTGGCAGCGCCAACAATATCCAGCATTTCCACAACAAACTCGTATGCAAGGAATGCGCGATGGCGCTGAGTAGCTCCGCCCAGGCCGCCAACTGACCCCATCCCCTTCTCCTCAGGGAGCCGTTCCCTTGATCGATGCATCAAAAACTCCTTTTGTTTCCGCAAAGGGAGTTTTTATTTTTTCTCGTTTTCGAGGAGGCATGGGCCTCATGGCCGGTCCTCCCGGACCAGCAGATTGTAAAGCTCCCTTTTGGACCGTCCTGTGGCTTCCGCCACCGACTGGCTGGCTTCTTTCTTGCTAAGCCCCTGATCCAGACGTTCTTTCAGCAGATCCATCAGGTCCGCTTCCTCCCAAGTCTCCGAAGGCCGGACAAGGGTGTCGGCGCCGGCAACGGCCACCACGATCTCTCCTTTGACACGGTCCCGTCCGCCAAGCTCCGCAAGGACTTCAGAAAGCGTGCCCCGGATGAATTCCTCGTGCTGTTTTGTAAGCTCCCGGGCGACGCAGCAGCGCCGATCCCCCCAGGATCCCAGAATTTCAGTCAACGTCTCCAGCAGGCGGTGGGGGCTTTCGTAAAAAACCACGGTTTTCCGGAATTCTCCATAAGCGGCCAGCCATTGTTTCCGCGGTTTATTTTCCCGCGGCATGAAGCCGCCGAAAGCGAATCCGGCAGTGTCCAGGCCGGAGGCCGCCAGAGCTGTGATCAGGGCTGTCGGCCCGGGGATGACGGTGACAGGGATCCCGGCGGCGATGCAGGCTTCGATCAGAGCGCTGCCCGGATCGGATATCCCGGGCATCCCTGCGTCCGTGACCAGACCGACGCTCTTTCCGGAAAGCAGCCATTCGATGATCTGGGGCTCACGGCTTTTTTTATTGTGTTCAAAATAACTGACCATCGGCTTTTTGATGCCATAATAATGCAGCAGAAGGCCGGAGTGCCGGGTGTCCTCTGCCGCGATGCAATCGACGGTCTTTAAAATGCGAAGGGCCCGGAGGGTGATGTCCTCCAGGTTGCCGATCGGTGTCCCAATAACGTATAAGGTGCCTGATGCTGACATTCCTGCGGATCCTCTCTTGTCATGGGGCCCGCCGCCGGGCCGCCGCGGTTTTTAATGTTCAAGAAAACTGCGGCAGAATAAGCATTCGCCGCTGCGCTGCTGCCCGAAAAACAAATGGCAGATATGAAAATTTTCCTGATACAGCTTCTCCAGGTTGGCCTGGGCCGTTTGCTGGATCCGCAAGGCATTGGCTGCCACCTGATCGATATCTCCATCCCCCACCTGACAAAGCTGGCGTCTCAGCCGCTGGTTCTCCTCTTCCAGGGCCAGCGCATCCAGCCGGGCTGCAGACAGTTCCTCAAGGATGAGTTTCTGGTTCTTTTCAATTCGGTTCAGCCTTTCAGAAAGAGACATGCTTATTCGATCTCCTCTTTTTCTATTGCCTTTTCAATGCACTCGCCGGTCATGATGGCGGCTTCCGTCGACGGAACCTCGCCCGGCAGCAAGGGTTTCTCTTCCAAACGCGGAGCTTGCGGGGCCGTCTTGGCCGGCTGGGCTTCCCCACCCTTGGCCGCCTTGTCGCCTTTGCATTTCTTGCTGCACTCATACCCATAGCTTTCATATTTGAGGCAGCACATCAGTCTGCCGCAGATTCCAGAAATCTTGGTGGGATTCAAGGACAGGTTCTGGTCTTTGGCCATGCGGATCGAGACCGGTTCAAAGTCCCCCAGGAAGGAGGCACAGCAAAGCTCCCTGCCGCAGGAACCCAGGCCGCCCAGCATTTTGGCCTCGTCACGAACGCCGATCTGCCGCAGCTCGATTCTGGTTTTGAAGACTGAGGCCAAGTCTTTGACGAGTTCTCTGAAATCGACCCGTCCTTCCGCCGTGAAGTAGAACAGAACTTTGCTCCCGTCAAAGGAATAATCCACGCCCACCAGCTTCATGGGCAGCTGCCGCTCGGTGATCTTCTCGAGGCAGATCCGTTTGGCGCTTTCTTCTTTCTCCTGGCTGGACTGCATTTTCGCATGGTCCTCCGGCGTGGCAATGCGCAGGACTTTCTTCAAGGGCTGCACCACCTTTGACGTCTCTACCTGGCGGTTGCCCACCACCGCTTTGCCGTACTCCAAACCGCGGGCCGTTTCCACAATGACATCCGTCCCCGCCTCTATGGCCAATCCGCATGGATCAAAATAATATATTTTCCCTGATGATTTAAACCGAACACCCACTACTTCTACCAAAAGGGCGTCCTCCTTTCATGACCGTTCAATATGAACGTTTTGTTTATGTTTTCCTGCAATTAATATCCAGCTTCCAGACCTCCATGAAGAGGTTTTCCAGAAGCAAGGCGCTGCTGACATTCCGTTCAAGCCAATAAGCGGTTTCCCACAGGACCTCCAGACCGCGGCGGCATGCCTCCGAAGAACCTTCCAGCCGCATGCCCGCAGGCGTCAGCAGCAGGTCCTCCAGGGGGCCCGGCGCTCCCTGGCTGCCCTCCCGGCTAAGGGAATGCAGCATACCGTCCCTCAGCATGATCTCCAGGGCGCTAAAAAAATCAGACAGTCTCTTTTTGCGGCTCTTATCCACGAACGCCGCCATGTCAAAGACGCCCTCGTAGCCGGTCCGTCGGATGGTGTCCACGGCCTGCGCTGCCAGCTCAAAATCCTCGGCTGGCGGCAGAATCTGCGCGCCTTGGAAGGTAAGCCTCTGGCAGCGGGAGAGGATCGTCGGCAACAGCCCCTGGGGCTTGTCGGTGAGCAGCAGCAGCAAGGTATTTTCCGGCGGCTCCTCCAAGGTCTTCAGCAGGCAGTTCTGACTCTGCTCGTTCATCCGGTGGGCTTCCTGCAGCAAAGCCACCTTCATTCTGCCCTCAGCGGGCCTTCCCGCAATGTCGGTCTGGAGCTGCCGGATCTGTTCGATCCGAAGCGTCCGGGAAGCGCCCTGGGGTTCCAGCCGGAACCAGTCGCCGCATAGACCTTGCTGAAGACGCCGGCAAGCGCTGCATTGGCCGCAGGGTCGCTTGTCCGGGTTCGTCTCCAGGCAATTGACCCGCTGCGCCAGGTGCAAAGCCGCCGTCTCCAAGACTTCCATCGAACTTCCGCTCAATATGTACGCATGGGCCAACTGGCCGTCAGCCAGTCTTCCGATAAGCTTCATGCCATGGCCTGCCTTTCATTGGGTTTGCAAAAGACCGCCGGGCCTTTCTCAGATTTTCATATGCTGTTCAACATCCACCACAAAAACGGTGGCACCGCCCATGCGGACCATCACATCCACCGGGATGATGGCGTCCTCGGCCGCCAGCATAGGCGACATAGGGATCATTTGTTTGCGGGGTTTGCATACTTTTTTGATTACCGCGAGGGCTTCGTCTTTTTTGTCATTTTCAACGCCAATCAGCAGAGTGGTGTTGCCCCGTTTCAGAAATCCGCCGCTGCTGGAGAGTTTCGTTGCCTGAAACCCGTTTTCAGAGAGCGTATCCAATAAAGCATGAATATCCATGTCGTCAACGATGGCCACGATCAATTTCATGACAACCACTCCTCATCGTATCATTTTCATAAAAAACCTTTACGTTTGATTGTACCACAATCCTGAGTTTCGTTCCACTTTTCTTATAAGGCCTCTGACGGCGTTCCGTCACAGATGGCAACGCAGGCTCCTTCCGCTCCCTGGGCCAGGCCGACGCAGGCTTCACCTTCCGCCAGCCAGGCCTCCAGCCGATCCACAGCCTCCCTGCGGATCACCATGCCGGGCACCCACAGAGGGATTCCCGGCGGATAGGGCACGACCGCTGCGGCGGCGATACAGCCGGCTGCCGCTTTCAAAGGCACCGTGCGCTTCGGACTGAAAAAGACCTGTCGCGGCGTGTATTCCGTCTCAATCCAGCCGGCCGGCTGCGCCCCCCAGCCTTCCTTCGGCTGCGGCGCCTTGGGCTCAAGGGGCGTCCGGTCCCGGATTTCTTTCAAAGCGGACACAAGCCGAACGATGTCCTTGGGACGATGGCCCATGGTTACCAGCAGCAGTACATGGCCGCCGGCGGCAAGCTCGACATCCATATGATACGCTTCCCTCAGCCGGCGGCTCAGCTCAAAGCCGGTCAATCCCAGGTCCCCGGCGTCAAGGGTTATTTTGCAGGGATCCGTTCGCCAGCCGGCCGGAAGTTCGTCTTGCCATAAGCGATAGCCGCCCAGAGACCTGATCTCTTCCGCCAAAGCCAAGGCAAGCTGCCGGGCCTTCCGCAGACCTTCTCGGCCGTCTTCCTGGAGCTGCGCCTGGAATGCATCCAAAGCACCTAAAAACAAATAGGAAGGGCTAGAGGTCTGCAAAATATTCAGGGCCTGCTGGAGGGGCTGCTGCCAGACTGCGTTGCTGCAATGCAGCAGAGCGGTCTGGGTCAAGGCGCCTGCCATTTTATGCGTGCTTTGCACCACCATATCCGCTCCGAAGGATAGGGCGCTGCCGCCGGCGGAAGGGTCCAGATAGGGCAGATGGGCTCCATGGGCTTCGTCCACCAGCCAGGCGGTATCCGGATGTTCAGAAACCCAGTTCTTCTGGACTTCAAGGTCCGCCATCACACCGTGATACGTTGGGTGGACCGTGACCAGGACTTCCCCGTTCAGCCGGGGATCGCCCTTGAAAATCTGGCCGGGGGTCCCCAACGGGATCCCCCAGACCGGATCCACCGCCACTGGCAGCATGACCAGGCGCCCGCCCGTAAGGATCAACCCATTGAACAAGGACATATGGGCATGGGCCGGCATCAGCACACGGCCTCCCGGGTGATTCGACGCCATCAACGATGCCTGAAGGCCCGCCGTCGCCCCGTTGACCAGATAAAATGTTTTGAACGCGCCGGCCACTGAAGCCATTTGCTTTTGTGATTCCGCGATGCAGCCTGAAGCCGAAGCCAAATTATCCAATCCCGGCAATTCGGTTAGATCCATCCTGGGACCCAGCCGGCGAAGCATATTCCGGAAAGGCGTCCACAGGCCTCTGCCGCCCTGGTGCCCCGGCATGTGGAATCCAAAGGCTCCCCGGTCCGCCCGGCTTTGCAGTTCCGATAAAATCGGGGCCTTGTCCAGTCTATTTTCTTCTGAATACGTCATATCCCGCTCCTGTCCGGCCCCCGGCCGCGGCTTGGTCTTAGTGTCCATGTATAATTCTACCTTTGACAACGTGTTCCTGCCATTTACAGGATTATTGGGACGCGGTATAATGACCTTATTCCATTCTGTTTGAATTCTAATCATTTTCAGACGGGCTATTTTCAAGCAAAGGCTGTGATTCCATGGAAGCCATGGACCAAACGGAACGGCGTTTTCGCAAAATGACGGAAACCCCTATCCAAAAGCTGATTTTGGAGTTGGCGATCCCGCCCATCATCAGCATGCTGGTCACCTCGATCTACAATATGGCCGACACCTACTTTGTCAGCCGGATCAGCACCAGCGCCTCCGGCGCCGTCGGTGTCGTCTTCTCCCTGATGGCCATCATCCAGGCCATCGGCTTTACCCTGGGTATGGGGGCCGGCACCTATTCCTCCCGTTTGTTGGGGGAAAGAAACCATGAAGGCGCCAGCCGGGCAGCCTCCACCGCCTTCTTCGCCTCTTTGATCATTGGCGGGGTCATTACGCTCTACGGCCTTCTGTACACTGACCCTCTGATGGGACAGCTTGGCGCGACGCCCACCATCCTCCCTTATGCCCGGGCTTATGGCCAGTATATCCTGATCGGCGCGCCTTACATGGCGGCCTCCTTTGTCATGAACAACGTTCTTAGGGCGCAGGGCAGCGCCTTTTACGGTATGGTTGGGATCAGTGTCGGCGGTGTGCTGAACATCCTCCTGGATCCTCTGTTCATCTTCACCTTCGGGATGGGCATCGCCGGGGCGGCCATCGCCACGATCCTCAGCCAGTTGGTCAGCTTTCTGATCCTGCTTTATTTCTGTATGAAAGATCTGGGCGGTGTTCAGATCCGTTTGAAATATTTTACCTTCAGCAAACCGCTCCACCTGGAAATCCTGCGCAACGGAATGCCTTCTTTCTACCGACAGATGCTGGCCAGTCTGGCGGCCATCAGCCTGAATCTGGCGGCCGGCCCCTTCGGGGATGCGGCCATTGCCGCCATGTCCATCGTTGCCCGGTACAGTTTTTTTATGATTGCCGCCATGCTGGGTTTCGGCCAAGGCTTCATGCCGGTCTGCGGCTTCAATTATGGTGCCAGGCGTTTTGATCGCGTCTGGACGGCATTCTGGTTCTCCCTGAAGGTGGCGGCCACCGTGTTCCTGACCCTCAGCATCGTCAGCTTCTTCTTTGCCACCCCCATCCTGACCTTTTTCAGGAAAGAGGACCTGGAGGTGGTCCGGATCGGTGCCCTGGCCCTCCGTTACCAATGCGTTATTTTTCCTTTGCAGGCTTGGATCATTATGGCCAATATGCTGACCCAGGCCATCGGAAAAACCCGCCAGGCCTCCCTCTTGTCCATGGGCCGCCAGGGCATCTTTTTCCTCCCCTTGATCTTCACCCTTCCGGTTTTCCTGGGCTTGTACGGTGTACAGATCACCCAGCCGCTGGCTGACCTTGGCACCTTCCTCATGTCCATTCCTTTGACGGTCCCCGTCCTGAAGGAGATCCGCCGTCGGATGGCCGAAACAGGGGCTTTTGGCAGCGAGGTTCCGGAAACCTGATCCTCCCGGCGCCAAAATCCTTTTTGACAGGGCAAAGAGCACCAGAAGCAGGTTTCTGGTGCTCTTCTTATTTCGTCAAGCGCCGCGGGGGTAAGCGCAGAGGACGCCTTTATGCTGTTTCTGACCGGGACTGCAGGTAAACGTCGATTCCCCGGGCCGCTTTGTGCCCATCGGCGATCCCATGGATCATGTCCGGCCCATGGACGATGTCCCCGCCGGCGAACAGCCAAGGGGCACCTTTTACCTGTCCCCAGTCATCCACCTGGACCTTGCCCCCTTTGAGGGCGATCCTCTCAAGATGTTCCGGGGTGAAATAGGTATGCTCGTTCATTTGGCCCACCGCCACGTAAACCTGGCTGCCTTCGATCATTCCTTTCTGTTCCGGGTCAAACACAGGGCAGAAATTGCGTTGTTCATCAAAGACGGACAAACACTTCACCGTATTCAGTCCCCGGATCTTGCCTTGAAACAGCTCGATCCCTTGGGGGCCAAACCCGCAGTGGCAATGGAGGCCCTCCGCCTCGCCTTCCTCGATTTCCTCGAGATCCGCCGGCAGGATGTCCCGGGTTTCCAGAGATACCAGGCTGACATGGCTATGTCCGTACTTTTTCTGCTGCAGCCGCAGGATCGTCCGGGCCACGTCGAAGGCCACATTGCCGCCGCCGATGACCACCGCCTTTTCAGCCACATCCGGCATTTCTCCGGCTCCCCGCTGATAATCACGGGCCGCGGCCAGGAAGGGCATGGCATAGCGGACATCCGGATGGTCGCCGTTCTCCAGTTTCAGCGCGCGGGACTGAGGCAGGCCGCTGGCCAGGAATACCGCGTCATACTGGTCATGCAGGGCGTCCAGCGTGATATCCTGCCCGACCTTGGTGTTCACCAAAAATTTTACGCCGATCTTTTCCAGCAGCTCAACATCCTTGTTCAGTCGTTCATCCGGCAAACGATAAGCCGGCACGCCGTATCGGGCGACGCCGCCCACCAGGGGCTTGGCTTCATACAGGTCTACCTGATAACCCATGGTCCGCAGGTAGTAGCTGGCGGACAACCCCGCGGCACCGCCGCCCACCACCGCCACCCGGCCCTGTCCGGGCTTGCTGACTGGTGCCATGAGGACTTCCTCATACATGGCTTCCGGCGCGTTGTCCACAATGTATCGCTTCAGCCAGCGGATGGCCACCGGCTCGCCCCGTTTCCCGATGGCGCAGACCGTTTCACATTTGTGGGTGCAGATGCTGCCGCAAATGCCGGGCAAAGGATTGGTTTTGTACATCTGCGCCAGACCTTCCGCCAGGTCTCCCTGCCAAACGGCGTCAATATATTCCGGGATGTGCATATTCGCCGGACAGGTTTTCACGCAGATCTCGCAGCCGATACAGCGGGCCGCTTCCGCCCTGGCTTGTTCCATTGAGTATCCCTTCAGGATCTCCACAAAGGATTTCTTAGCCTGGGCTCCAGCGACGGCGGGCATTTCCGCCCGTTTCAGATCCAGCAGATCCGATTCCGGCGTTTTATCATAGCCGAGGATGTCGCCTCCGGGTGCCGGAAAACTTTCCTCAGGCATCACGTAGAGTTTCTGGGGGTCCGGCGTATTGAGAACATAGGCCTTGCTCATCTTCAGGGAGCCGGAGGTGCAGATGTCCACGCACATAGCACAGAAGCAGCAGCGCCCATAGTCCATGGTGGGCCGCTCCGGATGCTCGCCTTCCTTTTCCTCCAGGTCCTTCCGCTTCACCATAACGATGGCTTCCGTCGGGCAGATTTCTGCGCAGGCGCCGCAGCCGATGCATTTGCTGAGGTCGTTGATGTGAAAGCCTCTGGCATTGTCCTGGCTTTCCCGGGGCCGGTCTTTGATATCTTCCATCGGAAAGGAAACCGGCGTTTTAAAGGCGTATTTCCAGGCCTTCAGCGGACTGAAGAGATCTTTTTTTATTTCCATACCAGCCCCTCCTATCGGTCGATTTCCGGTGTGCAAACGCCCATGGTATCATACCAAAGGGGCGCGTCATCCAGCCGCACGCCGGGCATATAACGCTCGACGCCCAAAAAGCCCTGGGGAAAAGAAGCTCCCCGCACTGCGATCCGGTAAGGCTGGGTTTTGCCGTCGGAAACGATATAATAGCCAAACTCTCCCCGGGCGGATTCTACGGCGGAATAGGTCTGCCCCTTGGGCACCGTCCATTTCAGGGCGTTTCCGGCCGCCATCTTCACATTGACCTTGCCGTCCGGCATCATGTCAAAGGCCTGCCGGATGATCCGGATGCTTTCTTTGATTTCGATGACTTTGAAAATGGAACGGGTGTACGCGTCGGAATAGGTTGCGACGGGCACTTCAAATTCCACCTGATCATACCGGGCGTAGGGGGTGACCTTCCGGACGTCATAGGGTTTGCCCACTGCGGAACGCATCCCGATTCCCGTGACACCCAGCTCCCAGACCACTTCCGCCGGCAGCAGGATATTGTCTTTCAAACGGGCCAGAATCGTGGGGTTTTCAAAAACCAGCGCCTGGTATTCGGGGATGCGCCGTTCAAATTCCGTAAAATAATCCAGGATCCGCTTTTCGATGCCCGGAGGAAGCTCTCTGCGTACACCGCCGGGAACGATGTACATATGATAGACCCTGTGGCCGGTGATCTCTTCGAAAATGTCCATCATATCATTCCGGTCCGCCTGCATCCAATGGTTGACGGTATAGAGGCCCGTAGGGCTGGAAATCGCGCCCAGGCTCATCATGTGGGCCAGGATCCGGGTCATTTCCATGATGATCATCCGGATATAATGGGCCCGCTCCGGAATGTCGATTTCAGCGATGGCCTCCACCCCCTGGGCGAACACCATTTCATTGATGTCCGGCTCTGCCACGCAGACTCTGGGGATCAGAGCCACATTGCCCATCCAGGTATGGTTTTCCATGGACTTTTCAAAGCCCCGGTGCAGCATGCCCGGCACCAGGCGCGCCTTTTTGACGGTATCCCCTTCAACATACAGATGGACGGAGGCATTGCCGTGCATTCCGGGATGCTGGGGGCCGAAAAATAACTTAACTTCGCTCAAAGGGAGCACCTCCTTGAGGGCCGTAGACCGGGTCGTAGAAACGTTTCACATATTTTTTATCCGAGTAGGCCCGGGAATCGAAATCCTTGCGAAGGGGCGGCAAAGCATCCCAGCGTTCCAGAAACAGGGACTTGAGGGCATCTTCGTTGCCGATGAACTCGATGCCGAAGAATTCATGGATCTCCCGTTCATAATACTGGGCGCCGGCGTAGATATTGGTAATGGTCAGCACCTGGGGCTTGTCCCGGCCGATCCTTATGCTTAAAAGCACCCGAAGACCCTGCTCCCAGTCGAACAGGTTGTACACCAATTCGAATTGCCCCTCTTCGATCCAGTCCACCCCGGTGATCATGGACAGCTGACGCCAGCCCGAATTTTTCAGATAGGCCAGGATCTGGTGGAGATCCCGAGGGAGGATCTCATACGTCATCTCGGTCCCCCGGTCTTTTTTCAGCCGGGCATCGGGAAACATCCCACGCATCTGGGCAGCCCACCGGGCTTTGACGCTATTCATGGAATTCGTCATGGATGAACACCTCCCCCACCGCCTCCAGCTGGTTTTTCTTGTACCATTCGTAACGCTGCTCGTAATCCTTCCAGCCCGTTGCCTTCCCGGATTCGATCAATTCAATCAGCTTCATAAAACCGCTCATCACCGCTTCCGGTTTGGGCATGCAGCCGGCGATGTACAGATCCACCGGCAGATACAGGTCCAGCCGATTCAGGACGGCATAGGCATCATGGTAGATCCCGCCGTTGACGGCACAGGGACCAAAGGCGACCACGTATTTCGGCGTTCCCATTTGTTCGTAGGTATAAATAAGACGCCGCAGGGTTTTCAGACTGGCGTAGCCGGTCACTAAAAGGATGTCGGCTTGCCTGGGGGTGGCCATGGGCATCATGCCGAGGCGCTCCATGTCAAAGCGGCTGGTCATGACCAATGGCAGTTCGATGGCACAGCAGCCCGTGCAGTAATTCAGCATCCACAGGGAATTGGCTCGAAAATACTGGGCGATTTTTTCCCAGGTTTCCGCCCGCTGCTGCGGGCTGATTTTCTCCGCAGGCGCTTCCACCGTCTGCATTTCATGCTTCACCGGATAGAACCGGGAAGGCAGCTGTTTTTTCGGCATTTAGGACACCCCCCCATACAGCAATGTAAACAACAGGACTTGAAGGATGGTCAGACCAATGGGCACTTTATAATAGAAGCGAACCACCTGCTCCACCCGCAAACGGCCCATGACCGCCCCCAGGCAGCTGCTGAGAAGGTAGACTGCCATGTATTTGAGCAGAAATTCCGCAAGGGTGGCGCCGCCGCCCAAAAACAGATTCACGAAGAGGCTGATTTCAACAAATACGGCGATCTCATGGGCAATGTTCAGCAGGCCTAAATATTTGCCGCCAAATTCCACCATAGGCCCGGAAGCCACCTCCGAAGGCGCCAGATAGGTGTCAAAAGGCTTTTTGCCCAGCATGCCGTGCAGCGAGATGAACGCCACCAGGACCCCCAGGGGCATCTTCAGGACAGACCAGCCTTGCACCTGCTGCAGCGCCGCGATTCCGGAGATCGAACTGGTTTTGTAGTAGTTGATCAGGACGATCACCAGCACCATATAGGGCAGCTTATAGCCGATGTTCTGGGTCAGGCCTCTCATGACGCCGATGGCGGCCAAAGGATTGCCGGAGGCGCCGGCGCTCAAGGCCCGGCCGAAAACCCCCAAGGCCGCCAAATAGGTGATCATAAAAAAATTGTCATAGCCCTGAAGGGGAATGATCCCTGCCATCGGCATGAACATGGCGGTCCCGATGGCACCGGCCAAGGCGATCAGCAAACCCAGATCAAAAATCCACCCATGGGTCACCGAACGTTTGTTGAGAAGCTTGAAAACGTCCCGGAAGTTCTGGTACCAGACCGGTCCGCGGCGTTTCTGGATGCGCGCGGTGATCTTCCGGTCCACCCCGCTGAGGCCGGTCTGCATCAGCCATGCAAACAAAGCCATGCCCAGAGCGGTCCCGATACTTTGGTATGCAATCATAATACTTCACCCCAAATCAATAGAATGGTGACAACAGAGATCCAGAGCGCCGTACGGCTGGGCATCGGGCTGAAAAACAGGTATTTGACCAGGTTCCCCAGGTCATCGGTGAGACTGGCCAGCGCAGCATAAACCCGGCTGATGCTCGGAAGCTTCTCGTAGATGCGTTCAAAGGGGGCAGCAAACTGGGTCCCGTAGTGGTAGAGCTCGGGAGAGTATATGAATTCACCCGCTGTGTAGGTATCCATCAGGTCCACTTTTCTGGAGCGGGGGGCTTTGAAAAATATTACCCCGGCAATCACCATTCCAATGAGGAAGGCTCCCATGATCAGCAGCGCATTGAGGTTTCCGTTGATGCCCCGGATCGATAATCCGGCGGTTTGAACGGTCTCGGACATCCCAAGGCTGGCTTCGATTTTGGCCGTGTACTGGATCAGCCCGGAGGGATAGACACCCAGACCCATGGTCGCACCGGATAATATCGCCAGGGAGAGCAGCACGCCCGGGGACGATTCCCGAAGGGCTCTATGCCGCGGCTTCAGTTGTCCGAGGAATACGGTGCTGAGGATCCGGAAGGCATAAAGCATGGAACCGATGCTGCCAAAAACCACCGCTGCCGCCGGCAGGAACAGGCCTTGGGAAGCCAGGGATTGCAGGATCAGCCATTTGGACACAAAGCCCAGCATCGGCGGCAATCCAACCAAGGATAGAATGGCGGTGAGAAACGCCAGGAACGTCAGAGGCATCCTGTGCGCCAGACCGCCCAGCGCATCCATCCGGGAGGTTCCGGTCTGCCGGACGATCACCGCCAACACCGAAAATGCCGTGGTGGTCGCCAGCGCGTGGGCCAGCAAATGGACCAAGGCGCCGCTGACCGACATGGACGTTCCCATCAGAATACCGATGATGATATATCCGCCGTTGGCTGCGGATGAGTAGGCCAGAAGCTTTTTGGCATCCTCCTGACGGATGGCCATCAACGTCCCGAACACGATGCTGGCGGAAGCCAGCAGCACCAAACCGTAGGACAAAGCCGGCAATCCCTTCACCCGCCAGGATCCGCCCATAAAGCCGGAGATCGGCAGATAGGCCGAAACAAGAAACGCCGTGAAGGCACCCAATTTGGAAAGGCCGCCTGCCAGGGCTGGCGCAAACTCATCCGGGGCTTCGGTATAGGCCGGCGGCATCCAGATGTGGAAAGGCATGATGCCCAATTTCACCATGGAGGACCCCAGCATCAGGATGAAGACCATCAGCGCCGGCCCGGGATTCTGCAGCGCCGCGGTCAGGGCTTCCCGGATCTGGAAGGTTTGATAGGCGCTGCCCATGGCCAGAATGGCGAACAGCATCATCAGCGAGCCCAGCAGGCTCATACCGAAATAGGAGACCGAACCTTTGCGCCCGTTGCCCAGGCCAATGGCAAAGGTCGAGGACCAGACCGCGATTTCCCAGAAAATAAAGAGGGCCAGCCAGTTCTCCGCCGCAAAAACCCCCAGGGACGCAGCCAAGGCGAATAGGTAGAGCATCGTATAGACCGGTTCGCGATGCTGCCGGCCCTTCGCAGCCAGACTGCCGATTCCGTTCGTACTGAACACCAGGATGATCAGCAGGCTGAAAAACCACCCCAGCGGGGTCACTTCAAAACGGATGAGCCCCCAGGCGGGGCCGCCGGGCAAAGCGTCTCCCCCCAAAAGAACCAGGAGCAGGGCCGCGCAGGAGGCCGCCATAGCGATCCAGGCGCCTAAGGAAGGCTTGATCCGGGCAATGAAGTATCCCGCGATCCCTGTCAAAAAGAGGCTTACGATCAGTGACAGCCAATTCATTGTCCGATCCCTCCCTTCATCGTGATGAGGACCAGCGGCTTGCCATCCGTGTCCGCGCCGCGTGCTCTCCGGGCAATGCTCAGTGCATTATCCGGCGCCAGCCCGAACAGGATCAAGGCAAGGCTAAGAACCATTGAAATTGTATAGACTGCATATTTTCTCCTGTGGCTGCTTCCAAGGATCCGGACTTGCAGACCGCCGCGATGCCCTTCAGGCAGCCGCCATAATCCAAGGATCATTCTCAGCATGTAGATCCCTTCAACCAGGGAGGCTGACAGGATCAGCGCCGGCAGCCAATAGGAATGGCTCAGCATCAGGTTGTATAAAAGATTGAGCTTCACAATAAATCCGAAGAACAAGGGCAGTCCCGCCAGAGACAGTCCGGCCACCGTGAAAGCGAATCCATGAACGGGATTGCTGCGGAACACCCCGGTCAGCCGGTCAAAGTCATCGCCGCCAGCTTCTTCCGCCATATAGCCAGCCAGCAGAAACATCACATATTTGGCCGTCATATTGCTTAAAACCAGGATAAAGCCAATGGCCGGATACCCGTTCAGGATCAGCAGCGCTTCCAGACCTGCCTGGGCAACACCGGAATAGAGCAGCACCTCCCGGACTTTCCGGCTTTGGAAAGCTGCTGCTTCCCCGCCCACCAGAGTGATCAGGGTCAGAAGGCTCAGCATCAGCCGCACCTTGGCGTCCATCACGAAGATGTCTGTAAAAAGCCGGCCCACCACGATCATCATCACACCGCCATAAATCGCCCCGATCATGGGTCCGATCCATTCGTCCGCGTTTTTCAGAACCCCGGCAGCCCAGCTGCTGAAAGGCATCAGCTTGATCTCTACGGCCAGACCGATAAAAATCAGGATGACCGCCACGGCACTCCCGGAGGGAGAAGCAGCCATCAGCTCATGCATTCGAGCCATGTTCAGCGTCCCATACTGTTTATAAAGCAGCCCAAGGCCCAGCAGATAGAAGGTGCTGCCGATGGCGCCGGCCACCATGTAATTGAAGGCCTGATGATATTTTTTGATGGAGGAGACCAGGATCAGGGCAGCAATCGTGGCGATTTCCAAAAAGACAAAAAGATTGAACAGGTCCCCTGTAAGGATCAGTCCATTCAAGGCTGCCAAAGCAATCAGCGAACTGGACGTCAGGTTTTCCGCTTTTTTGGTCACCAGCAGCATCAGGGCCGCAAACAAAACATTCAGGACCAATAGGCTGTATAAGGCATAGGTGTCGACCTGGAGAATGATTCCGAAGGGAGGCCTGTAACCACCCATCAGATACTGCCCTTCCTTCAGGAACACCACGACAAAGATGTTGATCAAGGACCCGACAATCAGAAAAAGATTGGCGATTCGGCGGTACATGATTTTGGTGAAGGCCAGGATCAAGGGCAGGGCGATGGTCAGAACCGGATTCAAATTCATCATCGGCTCATAACCTCCCCTCGATTTTTTCAAGGTCCAAACAGCCATGGTCCTTAAAAATCTTGATGGCATAGGCCAAAGCCACCGCCGTGGTTCCAACCCCGATCACGATGGAAGTCAAAACCAGAGACTGGGGCAAAGGATCGACGAAATTTAATGCACTGGAAGGGAACTGGCTGGACAAGATCGGCGCGATCTGGCCTTCCTGGTAGCCCAGCGTCGTGATGAAAAGATTCAATCCCGTTTCCATGACGTTCAAGGATACGATCATTTTCAAGATATGGTGCTTCGTGACCAAGCCATAGATCCCTAAAAACAGCAGAGATAAGCTCAGCAATTCCATCATGATTCCACTTCCTCCCGCAAGAAATAATCCAGGATCCCCGTCAGCTCGCTGCCCACCTTCAATCCGATCAAGAGATAGATCAGCGGCATGATCCCGGCACTGAACAAATGTCCAACGATGCCGCTGGGCAGTACGTTTTGCATGAAAAATCCCGCCATATACAAGCCCACGATGCCGGTCAATACATACAAAGTGCCGGCAGCGCCTTCAAGGATTTTAAAAGCCTTCATTTTTTCGCCTGATATTTCACCAGCCAGGGACAGCACCAAAGCGGAAGCGGCTATTATGGCACCACCGGGAAAACCGCCGCCGGGCGTTATGTGGCCATGGAGAAACATATAGGCTCCGAAAACTAAAATGATCCCGAAAACAAAACGCGCGCCGTAGCGAAGCACAAAACCCGGCTTATGCTTCAGGCGGATCGTTTTGCCGAAACCGCCCGATAAGAAAGCAACCCCTAAAGAAGAAATGAACAGCACCGTCACCTCACCCAGTGTATCAAAGGAACGGTAGTCCACTACGATGGCCGCCACCGTATTGGCGGCCCCGTCCTCCAGGTTGGTGGATTTGCCGAAGACCACCTCTCCCGGATCACCGTTGACCGAACGGTCCAGGTACGCCTGGGAGTCCCGGTCTTCGAAGGCCATGGTTCGTTCGTGGAGCGGGTCGTAAACCGCCAATTGGTAGATCCCGATTACGAGAAGGAGCATCAGTCCCAACACAAAAATCTTTTTCATCGTTTGCCCCCCCGCGCCCTGGTCTTGTTGATTTTGATCATCGTCAGAACAAACATGGCCGTGGTGATTCCCGAACCGATAACCGCTGCGGTGATAGCGACATCCGGTGCCTGCAGGATGATAAAGCCGATCACGGACAGCAATCCGAGAAGGGATCCTCCGATGACATTATCAATGTATTCCTGGGCTTCGATCGTGAACCAGGCCACCGCAAGCATACAAAGGCTGAATACCATGATCATGACTTTTTCAAATTCCATCAGGCTGCGCCTCCTTCTTCTTGGTTTGGCTCACCGGAAATATAATCCTTCGAGTTCGGATCCCTGTAAGCGCCACCGAAATAAGCGGCACGGGTCAGCACAGAGCTGCCGATCGGGCTTTTCAACGAAATAAAAATAATCATCAGCAGCGCTTTGCCCAATAGGCTCGGATCGTAGAGGCCGACCCCAAGCAATATCGAAAAATTTCCCATGGTGGTGGCTTTCGTGCTGGCTTGGATCCGGTTGAAAACATCAGGCATACGGATCAGACCGATGCTTGCAAGCAGATAAAAAACCCCGCCGATGACCATAAGGATCGTTCCGATCGTCTCTCTCATAGTTTTCCCTCCAAATAGCGGCCCAGTACCGTGGTCTCCAGAAAAGCCAGGACCGTATAGGCAATGGCAATATCAATAAACAGGTTATTGTGATAGTACAGCGTCAGCATAGAAATCAGGCCGATCACATTCATGTTGACCGTGTCCAGGCTTACCATTCGGTCAACACTTTCAGGCCCCCGAAACAAACGAAAAAGAGATAATACGATGGACAGGCCAATCAGTGAAAAAGCAAGATTCATCATCGGAAGACCCTCCTCAGCATATTTTCAAAATCACCGGCAATGGCATCGTAGTGTTCCTTCTCCCGGGTGCCCTCCACATTGACCCAATGGATCAGCAGGGCGTCCTCCAGAACATCCATGGTGACAGTCCCCGGGGTCAAAGTGATTGAATTCGCCAGAATGAACCGGCTCAGGTCGCTTCTCATATCTGTATGGATCCTGACAAAACCGGGTTTGATGTTCATTTTAGGACTCAGGACGATTTTCGCCATCTGGATGTTGGATTCGATCAGCTTAACAAAGAATAAAGGCAGATACAGAAAAATGAATCGCAGCAAAACCATGAAGTCTTTTTTGCCAAATGAATAGACCGTCTTAGGGCTGATGATGGCGGCTAAAATCAGAGAAACCGCGGCGCCCAGGATCAATTCCTGGGCTTTGAACCCTGTCAGGCTTATCCAGACAAGAAAAAGCGCCATAAAAACAGAAATGAATTTTCGCACGTTGATCCTCCTCCTTTGCTCCATACCGTTTCTTGAATTGATTTGTTGTAGCGAAAGACTAACACAACCTCGAACGCAATTCATTAACCCAGACTATTAGCCTTGGTTATGATTTTTTACTCACATCGTTACATATGAGTGTTTGTCTATTTTCTGGCAATGTCTTAAGTTATGATGTCATACTTTTCGGCGGCAGCGTCAATCTTTAGGGCATCCTTTTCATAATTTTCCGACTTTTCGGCAGGCAACTTCTTCAGATAAATGATGTATACATGCGGTTTTTTAAAATATTTTTCAGCAGCTGCTGACTGAGCCCCTCCATAGGGTTTCTGCCAGGCTCTGCTGACATTAAAAAAAGCATGCTTTCCAAAGCAAGCATGCAACCGATCTCAGTCGAAAGCTACAAATGGAAATATGCTCATTTTCAGTATACTGCGTATCGTCATCAAATGAAAGACCGCTGTTTTTTTCTGCCTTTCTAGAAATTGGTCATCCATGCGCCGGAAGTCGAAACATGAAAAGAAAAAAACTGGCACCGCATCGATTCGGTGCCAGCCAGGCGGACAAAGCATTGGGTTGCATTCGTTAGAACCATTCGCCGATCGATTCTGGTTTATCTATTATCCAATCGGCGCCGGCGGCACTCAGGGCCTTTCTTCCCTGCAGTCCCCATAAAACCCCGGCAGTGAACAGGCCGGCATTTCTACCAGTGATCATGTCAATGTCCGAGTCGCCGATGTACATGCAGTTTATGGGATCGACCTCCAAGACCTTAAGGATTGCATATATAGCAGTCGGATTCGGTTTGAGCGGAATACCTTCTCTCTGCCCCCAGCAAACATCAAAAGTGCCTTCTCCAAACAATGCAATCGAAATTTTAGAAGCGATCGCATCTGGTTTGTTGGTCAGGATCGCCAGTTTTACACTTTTGCTTCTCAAATTCCTTATCAGTTCAATAACGCCCGGATAAGGCTGCGAACCCTCCGCAGGATTCTGACCGTAACTCAAGGCGATCTTCGAACGCATCTCAGCCTTCAATTCCTCATCGGTGATCGCGCATTCTTCAAGAACGAAATCCACTGCGTATTTCAGACCTCTTCCGAAAATAAGCGGGCTTTTTTCCTTTCGGATTCTCGGCAAGCCGTATTCATTCAAAACCCTGTTGAAATGGAGGATCATCGTATCAAAGCTATCCACCAGCGTCCCATCCATATCAAAAATTGCAGCTTTAAACATAGCTTCTCCCTGTCCTACTTTGGGGAAACCGCACGGAAGGCTCGGAGACCGGGATATTGCGCGTTGTCCCCCAGCATTTCCTCCAGACGCAGCAACTGATTGTACTTCGCCACCCGGTCCGTGCGGGAAGGGGCTCCTGTCTTGATCTGCCCGGCGTTCGTGGCTACGGCGATGTCCGCAATCACCGCGTCCTCGGTTTCTCCGGAGCGGTGGGATATCACCACACCAAACCCGGCCCGCTTCGCCATTTCAATAGCATCCAGGGTTTCGGTCAAGGTCCCGATTTGGTTGACCTTAACCAGAATACTGTTTGCGGCAGATTTCGCAATGCCTTCTGCCAAACGATTGGTATTGGTCACAAACAAGTCATCTCCCACGATTTGGATCCGATGGCCCAAGGCTTCTGTGAGTTTTTGCCAGCCCTCCCAATCGTCTTCAGCCAATCCGTCCTCGATCGATATGATAGGATATTTAGCAGTAAGGTCTTGATAAAATTCAATCATTTCCTCCGCACTCAAAACCTTTTGTTCGCTAGCCAAATGGTACTGCCCCTCCGTATATATCTCAGAGGCAGCCACATCCAGTGCAAGAAATGCATCCTTCCCCGCGACATATCCGGCCCTTCCAATGGCTTCAACAATTACCTGCAAAGCTTCTTCATTGGATTTCAGGTTCGGCGCAAAGCCGCCTTCGTCTCCCACTGCGGTATGATATCCCTTCTCCTTCAAGACACTGCGCAGCTTATGGAAGATTTCTGTACCCATCCTGAGGCCTTCAGAAAAAGAAGCAGCTCCGGCAGGTACAACCATAAATTCCTGAATGTCGACATTATTATCGGCATGTTTTCCTCCGTTAAGGATGTTCATCAGGGGAACCGGCAGCAGCTTCGCATTCGTTCCCCCGATATACCGGTATAAGGGCATATTCACTTCCGAGGCCGCAGCCTTAGCCGCGGCCAGAGAAACTGACAAAATCGCGTTGGCACCCAAGTTCGCTTTGTTCAGCGTGCCATCCAGTTCCAGCATCAGCCGGTCAATGCCGGTCTGGTCCTTCACATCATATCCTTCCACCGACGGGGCAATCACTTGGTTCACATGCGCAACAGCGGTCAGGACTCCCTTGCCCTGAAATCTTGAATTGTCTCCGTCCCTCAATTCCACGGCTTCATATGCACCGGTCGATGCGCCGGAGGGAACCGCCGCACGACCCGAAATGCCGTTGCCAAGAATAACTTCAGCCTCGACGGTTGGATTTCCCCGGGAATCCAGGATCTCCCTGGCATACACTTTGCTGATCTTTGACATTGGGTTTCCTCCTTGCGTGTGGTCAAGCTTGGCTTCGCTCAGGGTCCAATCAGCAGTCGGACGATGTCTTCCTTTGATTGGGCACTCCTGAGCAATGCATTCTTTTCCTCCGAAGATACGGCGTTATATAATTTCCGAATGACCGACTTATCTGCAATTTCAAAGGCCAGCAGAAAAACCAAATCGACAACGCTGTCTTTGGACCACTGGATCCCCTTCTGCAAACGGCATACGACGATAGCCTGCTTCCTGGTGTATTCAGGCCAGGTGTGGGGAAATGCCACATGATTCTTAAAAATGTTCCCCCCCATTTTTTCCCGTTCCAGCAAGCCTTGATAAAAGCCTTCCGCCACATAGCCCTTTTCAATAAGGATATTGCTGACAAACTGCAGCAATTCCTCTTTGGATTCGGCTTTATAGTCGAGAAAAATCAGTTCAGGGAACAAAAGGTCGGCGATGCGGTTCGACGGTGTCTCGTTTTCTTCATTATCCTCATAATAAATATTGCTTCGCTTAATGATTGCTTTCAGCGCGCTGATGCCTTGCTCATCAAAAATGTTGCGCATCGATATAAAGGGGATATCTTTTTTCTGCGGGTCCACGGTTCCAACGATGCCAATCACTTCATTCTCTCTTTGAAGCATGCGGATCATGGCGTCAAAATCATTCTGCATCAAGGCAAGAGGTACTATTTTGATTTCACTGCTCGAAATTTCCGGTATGGATTCTGTGATGATCCGCTTGATTTCCTGGGCAGCCCCTTTCCCGGTCAGGCACAAGGTGATGATGACCCTCGGCTTGGGAGCGTCTGAAGGTTTGGAACCAGATTCACGACTTCTGGATACTTTTGCATAAAGCTCCTCCAGGGTTACATCATGATAAATTATATGGAAAGCGGCATCCAGAGCCATGGCCGTAGTCACATAATTGACGGTTCTGACGGATATCCCGAGCTCCTTTTCAACAGCTTCGCCAAACCGAGCGGTAGCCCCCATGTCAGCCAGATACAATATACCCCGCCCTTGGTCGATCTCTTTGGATAAGGCCAGTGTTTCTTCCAAAGCAAAGCTGCTGGATTCTTCCACTTGAATGCAAACTGCTTTTACAAAGTCTTGTCCGATGATGGTGTTGATCAGTTTTGCCATTTCAAAGGCCACATTGCCATGAGATAACAAAACAAGCTGAACTTTGGCACCATCCCGCTGACTGATGCTGTTGACATTCAGATAGATTGCAATGTAACCTGCTTCCTCCTCGGGGAATGAGATGCCCAATTCTTTTTCTGCATGATCAAGCATCTTCCTGGCGACAGAAAACTCAAATTCAAGTTCTTCTTTGATTTGGCTGATACGAGGATTCAGGATCGGTTTGCCTAGCTTGATCCGCTCATAGCTTTGCTTAAAATGCAGTGCAAGATAATACAATACATCGTCATGGATATTCTCCATTTCGCTGCGGGCAATATCCATCATCGACTCAACGACCTTAAACAACTTAGGTCCGGTAATTTTAATCAAAGTGTTCCGCTCAATATCAATTCCGGATTCCTTGATGTTCCGGACACTTTTTCGTATCTTGAATTCCAGCTCCTTGCCGATAGTTTCCCGGATGGCGGCGGAAGAATAATTCTCTTTTGCCAGTGCCTCATGCCTCGACTCAATAAAATCATAAATGTCGTTTGGCATGAGAAACGCATCGTTCTCGGCGATGATCTCCACGCGCTGGCTACCCGGCAGAACCTTGATGGATTTATCCATATATTGGCCGAGTTCACGCAAGGAATATTTCTTTCGGATCAGTTCGTCCTGAATATTGGAATCGAAGTCCAGCAAGGTGATCCTCATATAGTTTTCCTGAGAATCCAGAAAACGTATATATGCTCTGGCACAGGCAACCTGGATGTCGCTTCGAAGCTGGCCGATATTGCCAATGCAATTATAGACCAGCAGTGCGCAAATCACTTCAGAGCTGACGTGCAGTCCGACTCCGATCCGGTTGGATTCATTTTTGAAAAACATTTCGATTATTTGGTAGCGTTCGCCGATGTCACGGTTTCTAATGGGCGGCAGCTCGATGACCATCGGCATCCGGCGTATGAAGGTCAGGGCAAGGGCTGAATGAACATCTTCCGTTGTCGCACCGATGATCATCAGGGAAACCTGACGCTCTTTGTCAGACTCTCCCAGTTTTCGGTAGGATCCTTTATCAATAATTGAAAACAGCATTTCCTGCCCTTCGAGGGGCAAGCGGTGGATCTCGTCCAGAAATAGAATTCCATGGTTGGCACTTTCCACCAACCCGTTTTTTTCATGGTCCGCTCCAGTAAAAGCACCTTTGACATGGCCGAAAAGGTGAGAGACCAGCAGCTGCGGATTATTGTAATAGTCTGCACAATTAAATTGGATCAGCTTTTCCTTTTTTGAAATCCCACGGGCGTAGGCAAGCTGGTGCATAGCTTCCGCCAGCAGGGTTTTGCCAGTACCGGTTTCCCCAACAATCAAAGTATGGAGTCCATTGGGCGGATACAGCACTGCCGCCTTGGCTTTTCGCAGCTGATTCTGAATGCTGCCCTTAGCGCCGATCATCGAGTCGATCATATCGGGCGCAGCAGATGGCTCATCGGCTTCAGGCAATAAATAAGCCGCATCAGATTCCCGGTTCGCCTTTTCGGCTTGGCAGGCCTTGCGGACAGATACTGCAAGAAACTTCGAAATCTCATAACCCTTATCCTGTAGAACTCTGGTGAGCTCCCGGTCAGAAATATCAGGATCCCTATCCAGGATCTCCAGGACATCGCGGTAAAGGCTGGCTTCACGTCTTTTATTATAGGTATCGATTTGGTGCTTTGCACGCAAACGGATTGCCCCCTGCCTTGAAATCGATAGCAGCGCAGCAATTTGGTCATCCGTCAAAGGGTTTTTCTCATCTTCTGATTTGAGCAAATCAAGAAATTTTTTATCCATACCGGCGCCTCCGATCCCGTGCAGCTTTTCGCCTTGCTACTATGATACCATCCTGCCGCACAATATTCGATACGTGTTTTTTTAGTCGGCACGCCGCATATCTTTACACTGGTTTTTCACAAGATAACGCTCCAATTTCTCAATCGAGTCATTGACGACCAGTTCCTTCGGAAATCCGGTTTCCTGTATTAATGCCCACGCCTTCGAATGATTCCCAACCTCACCTTCAAAGTGTGCATCACTGCTCATGATGACGAGAACACCGTATTGTTTGCACAACGACAAAATCTCTCTTGAGTTCTCCGGTCCATTCAATCTGAAACTGTCCGTTGTCAGTGAGGCATTATTGATTTCAATAAGCACAGCATTTGCTTTGGCGGCTTGAACAACCGCTTTATAGTCGACCGGATATTTTCCGTCATCCGGATGCCCAAGGATCGTGACCCTTGGATTTTTAATGGCTTCAATGACCGCGGCCGTGTTATAATCCCGGCTTCCGGAACGGAAGCATTGCCAATGCAGGCTGGCTACGACAATATCCATTTCTTCCAGCGCGTTGGCGCTGATGTCCAGCTCACCATATGCTCCGCTGATGTTTGCCTCTGCCCCCATGAGCAGACGTATGCCGAAATGATGCCGGTCGATCACCTTAAAATTTCTAAAGTAATCCTCCGTCGGCATTTTCGTCAGACCTGGGCCATGGTCAGTAATGCCCAGAACGGAAAGTCCCTTGCGTTTTGCGGCCATCGCCATCTCTCCCAGGGTACTGTATGCATGGACACTTGCCACAGTATGGGTATGAGGATCGATCATTGAATGCATAACTCACCTTTCCGCTATCTCAACACATAGGTGTAGAGCAAGCTTACCGCCAGGAAGCCGCCGACACCCAGGCACATCATCGTGACGATCGTATAGAGAAAATATTTCAGGTGTTCATTCATGATCTTCATCTTCGTTCCCCCCTGATGATTCATCGAAATAGGCGTCTAACTCCCGGCCGCCGGGATCTTCCGGCGGCCGGGACAATGGCGTTTGGCTTATTTGACCAAATCAAAGTTTTCTTTAGGATTGCCCCATTTCTTCAAAGCTGCGGCAAGTTCCTCATGCTGCTTCGCATATTCTTCCAAAGAAATGCCTTTCATGGTGGCATCGATGGCTTGACGCATGGAGATCGCACCTGAGGTTGCACCCATGGGATGACCGTGGACTGCGCCGCCGGCTGCGATACAGATATCGTTGCCCAGTTCCTGCATCGTCTGCGGAACGATGGGCTGAGTTGAACCGCCGGACAAGCACGGCAACATCTGTTTCATACCGAAAAGCGGCGCTCTTGCCTGTACACATTGCATCATATATTTGTTATGTACAACCGGGAATTTCCCGTAAGGCGTTGTGATGATCGCCATGTCCGACCCGATCATTCTAGCCAGTTTGCCCATCAGCAGCGGAGAAGAAATTCCGTTGTAGGGTGATCCGAACATGGCCCCTGAAAAGTCCACATGGGCCAAAATCGGTACATTGATTTCAGGATCCTCCATAATCATCTGGGCAGCAGCGAATCCACAGGTATAGATGTTGATCATCAAAGCATTTGCGCCTTTATCAAGGGCACGCATGGCATTGTCTTTCAGTTTGTTGATTTTGTCAGTAATGTTGACGGTGTAAAGGGTATCCTCACCGGTTTCTTCTTTCGCGCGTTTGATGGATTTCATGATCTTTTCAACGCGTTCTTCCAAGGGGCACCAAGTGGGATCCGCCATGATCAGTTCGTCGTCTTTGATGATGTCGATCCCGCCGAGGGCAACCTCATATGCCATTTTTGCACCAGCATCCGGAGTCCAGCCGGTACAAGGCTTGATCATGTTGTTGGTGAAGGGACGTTCAGGGATATTTATAAGCTTTCTCATGCCTTCGATGCCAAATTTAGGTCCTTTGAAACCGGCAACGAAGGATTTGGGGAAGTTGAGATCCACCAGCTTTAATTTTCCGGCATTGGCAATGTTCCCGATCACAGCGGTGTACAGCATAGGGATCTGGGGGCCGAAGTTATGGCTGGGGAACCCGATCTGGATGAAGTATTTGCGTTCGTCGGCATCTTTGGGAACTTCAAATTCGTACTCCGGTGCTTCAAACACATTCAGCACGCGGCCTCCGAAATCGATCTTGATTTGTTCCGTTTCTCCGGGAACAGAGACCCAGGTTCCTGTGGTCTGTTCATCGGCAATAGCTAAAGCAAGTTTGATCACATCTTTGGTTCTGGATTCAATATAATAAGTCGCAACGACAAAATCAGAATCCAGGGCCACCTCGGAAAAAGCAAAGCTGTAGTCTTTCATTTACATGTTCCTCCTCATTTTCTTAGTCTTCGAAGTTGTTTAGTATTTCCAATATCGCTGCCATGGCCTCAGCTTCGTCATCTCCCTGGATATTGATTGTGATCTGACTGCCTTTGCTGGCTCCAAGGGATAGCAGGGACAAAATACTCTTGACATTAGCGGTGGAATTTCCGTGCTTCATTTCAATCTCTGATTTGAACTCCGCTGCTTTCTTTACCAGGAGCGAGGCTGGACGGGCATGGAGTCCGACTTTGTTTTTCACGACATATTCTTTGCTAATCAAAGTAGACAACCCCCTCCGCAAGTGCCTCAGGATTCAGCACATACTTCGGTCTTTTACCATTGATCAAATCCATCAGCCCTTCATTGATCAAGAAGGAATGGTTGTCAATCACTTCGTTTGTGGTTCCTCCCATGTGAGGCGTGGCAAAGACATTATCCAGTGAAAGCAAGGGTTCGTTTTGGGTATTGGCAGGCTCCTGATGGAATACGTCAATGGCTGCGCCGGCAATCTTTCCTTTGACCAGTGCATCATATAGGTCATCGTGGTTGACCAGGACTGCACGGGCGCTGTTGATGAGGATGGCGTTGGGCTTCATAAGCTCCAAAAGTTCCGCATTGAAGAAGCCCTTGTTTTCATCGCTGACATTCATATGCAGAGACACCACGTCCGACATTTGAAGCAATTCCGTCAGCTCAGCTTGCTGCACATTCATGGCTTGATAAACCTTCGGATCTTTGATGTATGGGTCAAAAGCACAAACCTCGGCTTCGAAAGCCTGGAACAGCTTTGCAACCCGCTTGCCGATATTGCCAAATCCCAGCAGTCCAACTTTTTTCCCCGACAGTTCGCTGGTTCTGAAGGTCAAATAGAAGTCCAGCCAGCTCTTCCACTGATCGTCATAAAGCCATTTCGTGGATGCTCTCACTTTTTTCATGGCTGCCAATGTCATAAGAATTGTAAATTCCGCAACTGCGTTCAGATTTCGCCCCGGTGCAAAAAGGATAGGAATTCCCCGTTCCGTCAATGCCTCCACGTCCATGGTATTGTCATCGCCCCGCAGCCCGCGGCAGCATCCCACAACCTTCAACGCCTTCGCAGCATCGACAACTCTGCTTTTGAAGTCATCGGTTTCAAGGATGATCAGCGATTTATCACCCACCAGATCAAACAATTCCTCTTCGGTAAAGGCCCTGCCCCGGTCCATCCAGTTCATATAGGTTACTTCGAATGTTTCTTCCAGCATTTTCAGGGCTCGTTCGTTATACGCCGCGGTGATCAGTGCTTTCGGTTTTTTCATGGTTTCCTCCCTTGGTTATGCCTTTCTAACCGTCCGGCTCTCGATATATTCGGGGGTGGCACCGGCCGCGATCTGCCAGGCCGTCTTGTTTTTTCTGAACAGGAAGTATATCGCTAAATAGACGATCACTGCGATGGCAATCGTCACCGCTCCGTTGGCGAAGGCTTTGTAGCCAAGCCATCCATAGGGGATAACGCCCAAGGACCAGGCTGAAATCAAGGATCCGCCGGATGCCTCGGCAACCCCTGCTGCAGCTGCAGCTTGAGTGAACACTTCAAGAATCGTGGAATTTAATGCTTGACCAAGGGTATACCAGATTGCACCGGTCACTACGATTCCAAAAATATTTCCCTTAAATACTGCAGTGATTGCGATGATCATGAACGGCATGGCGCACAAGTCAGCCAAGGGCAGCATCCGGTTGCCGGGCTGAATGATGGAAATAAGGAGCATGATCGGAATCAAGACCAGCCCTGCTGCCAGATTGGCTTCTTCACCAAAAAATACAGCTGGATCGATGGAGATATGGAACCCGTCCCGCTTCATTTCACCGCTGCGCAGACGTTTGTTCATGGTCTGGCTGATGGGGATCAACCCTTTAACAAACAAGCCGGAAACGGCAGGATACAGGGCCATGATGGCGCCAGTGGTGATACCGGTTGCGATGATGATCTTCCAGGTTGCCATGGCTGCTAAATTGTTCCAATTCGCGATGATGGCCAAAATTGTTCCAATGATTGCCCCCATCATCATTGGCTCGCCCCAGAATCCAACCTTGTCTCGAAGGGTCACTGGATCCAGGACAACCTTATCCAGCAAACCGGTCTTTTTCAGGATCCACTTCATCAAGATCGCGAAGGGCGCGCCATTGGTGGCCGCAAAGCATGTGGATGTCACGCCTTCATAGCCATAGTGCTCCGATAAGGACGGACCGATAAGATCCGCGATCAGCAGTACCACCAGGTTCAGGTAGGTCGCCGCCGCTACTGCTAAAACAAAGCTGCCGGTAACATATTGAACGATTGCAGCCCAGAAAAGGAATTGATAATAATTCCAGATATCCGTAGGCTGAAAGGTGTCCGTCCATTTCACTGCAAAGAGGAATAAGTTCACAAAAATGCCGAAAACCAGATAGAACATCCCAATGGTATTTGCATATACGATCACCGCACCAGCAGCCCAGCCCACATCGATACCGGGCAGATTGATCGACGTCGTGGCAACCATTTGGGATACAATGGCACCCAGGCTTCCCATGAGCGCGCCGAGAATGATGTTGAAGGCTGTCAGACCGACGCCCATGTATAAGGCGCCTTGGAAGGCCGTTTTCGGCTTTACCTTCATGCCGACGCTAAGGATAAATACAATGACGGGAACAATAATCGTGGATCCAAACGTATCAAGAATAAGTTTGACGATTTCCATTTATTTACTCCCTTCTATCTCTTTGACCTTTTTAAGAAACTCCTCAATAAATTCGCTCTCGCCAACACCGGTGAACAAGGCCATGCCTAACATAATCGGGATTCCCATTCGATTGGTCGCACTAGTTTTTCCTGTGACAATGATCAGGTCTGCATCCATGATTCCTGCGATTTCAGTGATCTTATGAGGTGTGACCGAATGCTGGATCCTTTCTTTCCGCAGGATTTCTTTGATCCTATCTGTGACCACCGTTGTTGTAAAAATACCTCCGCCACAGGCCACAACGAGTCTCAACATTTATTCTCCCTCCTTTCTGTCTCAAACTCCACCTCGATCATGCAATGTATCCCTTCAATTCATGATTCATGATTTCCATCAGCTCAATATTGCTTTTCGCTTTTGAGATGGCTTCCAGAGTCTCCTTTTTCTGGAATATCTCACTAAGCTTGCGTAAAATATTGACCTGTTCGCTGGGGTCCACAATACCGAATAAGAAAACAATCCTGACTGGAAGTGACTCTTCTGGATCCGCCATATTATTAAAGAGGATTGGCTGCTTCAACGTCGCCAGTGAGAAGAAGGACTTGACGCAACTGGTTCCGACATGAGGAATGGCAATAGGAATCGGTGTCTGCAGACCTGTAGGGAATTCTTTCTCCCGTGCCGTCAGTTCACGGCAAAAACCCGGCAGGACAAATCCAGTTTCTTCAGCCATCCTGCAAATTGCATCGAACAGTTCCTCTTGACTGCTGACGTTTAGATTGGCCATCATGAACTCGAGCGATGTAGTCAGTTTACTCACGGGCCATAACCTCCTCATGGATCATTTTTCTGATTTCTTCGGCCGTCGCCAGGTTTAGGGCCTCTTCAGCAATCCGCGTGGCTTTCTGCAATGTTATCTTTGATATATGTTCCTTGAATTTAGGGATAGAGGATGCCGGCATTGAGAATTCATCCAGTCCAAAACCCAGCAGAATCGCTGCAGCGTCCAATGATCCAGCCATTTCACCGCACATCCCCGTCCATTTACCATATCTGTGAGAAGCAGCGATTACATTCTTGATCAACATGAGGACCGCTGGATTGAAATAATCATATAACGTCGCAATCTCTTTATTCATGCGGTCGCAGGCTACCGTATACTGAACCAGATCATTGGTTCCGATACTGAAAAAGTCGACTTCCTGGGCCAGTATGTCAGCCGCAATGGCGGCGGAGGGTATTTCCACCATGATACCGATCTCTATTTTTTCATCATAGGCCTGCCCCTTCTCATCCAGCTGCTGCATAGCTTCCTGAATGAAAGCTTTGGCTTTGCGAACCTCTTGAACGGAACTGATCATAGGAAACATAATTCGCATTTTCCCGTAAACCGAAGCTCTTAAAAGGGCTCTCAGCTGAGTCAAAAACATTTCTGGTCTGGCAAAACATAATCGGATGGCCCTCAATCCCAGGAACGGATTGTCTTCATGCGGGATGCCCATATAGGAAAGATTTTTATCCCCGCCGATATCCAGGGTTCTGACGATGACCGGCAGAGGCGCCATTTTTGCCATGATCTTTTTATATTCCTGAAACTGAGTTTCTTCATCAGGCCAGTCCTTTTGGTCCATATACAAGAACTCGGTGCGATAAAGCCCAATCCCCTCACCGCCATTTTTAAGCACTTCGTCACAGTCCTCTGAAAAGGCTATATTGGCGCTGACTTCGACGGTCCGCAACTTGCATGAGGTGGATGCACAGCAATGTCTGAATACTTCCAGCCTCATGTTTTCATCAATTTGTGATTGCTTTTTCAACACGTATTCTTCAGTGAGGCTTGCATCGGGATTGACAATGACCTTGCCTTCATACCCATCGACGATCAGTATGTCACCGTCGGCGATTGTTTTAATTTCCCCTCCCAAACCAGAGACCGCCGGAATTCCCATACACCTTGCCATTATGGCGACATGGGAAGTCTTGCCGCCCGTTCCGGTAACAATCGCCTGCACCTTGCTGCGATCCAGATTTGCAAACATAGAGGGAGTAAGATCATCTGCGATCATGATACCGGGTGGATGTGCTCCTGTTTCATCCCCTACCGGGATTCCCATGAGATTCTTTAATACTCTGGTGCCAATGTCACGAATGTCCGCGGCTCGTTCTACAAAAACCGGATCCTGCAGGGCCTCCATCATCAAGGCAAACTCATTGATTACAACGTCCGTTGCCCGTTCGGCTCTCATAAATTTTTCGGAAATGTTTTTGATCCCCTTTTCCTTTAAAACCGGGTCACGAATGATTTCCAGATGAGCTGAAAATATCTGGTGCTTTTCAAGCTCTTTTTCTATATTGATCCGCTCGATGAGCATATGGATTTGTTTTTCAGAAGTTTCGAAGGCTGCTTTCAACCTTTCTATTTCTTCGATAACGTTTTCTTTTTGGATAAGGCAATGGTCATATACTAGTTCTGAATTAGTGATCATGACTGCCTGCCCTATTTCAATGCCAGGTGAAACGCCTAGTCCCTTCAGCATACGAACATCTCCTGCTCACTTAGATTTGTCTTCTTTAATCGCAATTTCCATGCCAGCATTCGGAATATAATGTCCAATTAAAACTGCCACGCATCCAAATCAAGCATTGTCACGTCTTTATTCGGTATTTTTGCTCTTCTTTTTATTTTATTTTTTCTTTTCTGTTTCTTTTGTATTTTCTGGCATTTTATGTCCGAACATATTATGCCAATGATGAATGCTGCTTGGACATTTTTTGCCTTGATTTTTTCTGTGTTATTCATTATATTGACATCAACATCTCAAATGAAGGGGGGTCTTTACCTTGGGTCTATCCGTTGAATCCATTGGCCAAGTTTTCAAACTTGATATCATACATGCAGGAAATGCTCAAGATATGGTTATTGACCATGAAGTTGAACGGCCTGGATTGCGTTTGACAGGATACTATAATTTTTTCCAACCGAACAGGATCCAAATCCTCGGTAAATCTGAATGTTCCTATTTAAGCGGCATGACTAGGACTGAGCGAACCTATGCAGTGGACTCGCTCCTCAGTCATCCAATCACTTGTGTAATTGTTGCCAACAACAATGTAATACTCCCGGAATTGCTCGAAAGCGCGATTAAATATAATAAGTGGTTGTTTCGGACAGACAAGGAAACATCTGAACTCAAGATCGATATAACCCTCTATTTGCAGCGTGAACTGGCCGAAGGCATTCAAATTCACGGTACATTGGTAGATGTCTATGGTGTCGGTGTTTTAATTACTGGTCAGAGCGGGATCGGTAAAAGCGAAACCGCCTTGTCCCTCATTCAAAACAATCATATTCTCATTGCTGATGACAGTGTGGTCATAAAACGGCTCCAATCTGACTTTTTAGTTGGTATGGGATCGGAGATCACAAAAGACCTGCTTGAAATCCGAGGGATCGGCATCATCAACATACGGTCATTGTACGGGCTTCGAGCAGTTCGCATGGACAAAAAACTGGATATAATAATCAACCTAGAACCTTGGGATGATGCCTCAGCCTATGAACGGCTGGGGGAAGCATACGAACAACATGAGATTTTAGGCATCATGGTGCCTTTTATTCGGCTCCCTGTCAAACCCGGCCGTGCTCTTTCATCCATCATCGAAGCAGCCGCCATAAACTATCGCCAGATGGAGATGGATATCAGCACCATCTCTCTGTTAAACCAACGCATATCGGATCATGCTGCTCGTTATGAGAAATGACATGTTCTGAAAACATGAAAAAGCCCTCAAGCGTTATGCTTGAGGGCTTTTTCCTGGCGACGACATACCTTCCCAGGCCTTAAGACCAAGTATTCTCTGCGCTGAAGGGCTTAACGGCTGTGTTCGGGATGGGAACAGGTGGGACCCCTTCGCTATAGTCACCAGGAATGTTGCTT
>Ga0209269_1000307_pt1 | contig 52740 bp, 41 predicted proteins | sample MTBAKMMethaMetaG_FD_187455 | JGI IMG/M metagenome (GOLD analysis project Ga0209269, IMG submission 187455) | Enrichment culture microbial communities from Arthur Kill intertidal strait, New Jersey, USA, that are MTBE-degrading - MTBE-AKM (Arthur... | ecosystem: Environmental > Aquatic > Marine >... | reverse complement strand
TCGCGCCCTCCCTATTCGTGATTTGCAGGGATTATTCTATCAGATGAGGGCAGTCGGACGTACCTTGATCGAGGCTGCGGGCCCTCGCCGGACGGGTGCGCCGGCGAGTATTTCTGCAGCCTGCTAGGGGGTCTCGAATGCTCGCACAGACTCGTGCGCGGTCCGCGGCGCGGAGGGCGCCGCGCATCGCGCTGGTGCTCACGCTCTTCGCCGCCGTCGCGCTGCTGCTCCTGACGTCCGCCGCCGCGGCGGCTCCTGGCGACACCATCTGGACACGACAGCTCTCCACCGGGCCCAGGGGAGACGCCTTCCTCGACGTGGCGCGCGGTCCGGGCGACGTGTACTACTGCGCCGGCATCGCCCGCGCCACCGAGGAGACGAGCTTGCTCCTGCTCGTCAAGTACAAGGCGGACGGCACCAAGCTCTGGTCGCGCACCTGGCAGTCGGCCTCGGCCAAGGGGGCCGCGGCCGCGCAGGTGGCGGTGGCCCGCGACGGCGACGTCGTGGTCGCGGGCACGGTCGGGGCCGCGCCGCCGGCGTCGGCCAGGGGGCGCAACGTGGTCGTGCTCCGGTACGCGCCCAGTGGCAAGCGCGAGTGGGTGCGCGTCTTCGACGGGCCGGGTCACAAGGACGACACCGCCGCGGGCCTCGCGCTCGACGGCGCCGGCGCCGCCTTCGTCGCCGGCATGTCACGTGGCGCCTCCACCGGCCAGGACTACCTCGTCCTCTGCGTCACACCGGCCGGAGCCGTCCGCTGGTTCTGGACCTACGACGGGCCCAGCGTGCGCGACTACGCCACCGGCGTCGCCGTCGACGGCGGCGGCAACTGCTACGTCACCGGCTCCAGCCAGGGCAGAAGCGGCACACTGACGGCCGCGACTGCCAAGCTCAGCCGCCGCGGCGCCAAGGTCTGGCTCAAACGCCTGCAGTACGGCGCCGAGGGACACTCCAGCGCCACCGCCCTCGCGTATCGCCGCGTGAGCGGCGACCGCCGGCTGTTCCTCACCGGCTCGGCCGAAGGGCTCATGGCGACCCGTCAGGACCTGATCGTCGCACAGGTCGACGCCGACACGGGGAGCAAGCTGCACCACGCCGCCGTCGACGGCGGCGGCGCGGACGACGGCGGAGATGCCATAGCGGTCGACGCGTCCGGTAACGCTTACGCGGCCGGCTACACCACCGACGCCACGTCCGCCGTGGTCCACGCCTTTCTCGTCCGCATGTCGGCTGACGGCTCCATCCCGTGGGCCGTCCCGTTCTGGCTGGATGCGCCCGAGAACGAGGCGCACTTCGGTACCGTGGACCTGGACGCCGCCGGCAACCCTGTCTGCGGCGGCTACGGACTGGTGGCGGCGCAGGGCCCGGAGGCCCTCGTCGCGTCGTTCTGGCCCACCAACGGCCTGCGCTGGATCAACGTCTCGAGCGGCTCCGGCTCCGGTGACGACATCTGCCGCAGGGTACTGGCGAGGGCGAGCGGTGTGTTCGCCGCCGGCCAGATCACGCGCACGGGCAGCGGCGTCGACGGTCAGCTCAAGAAGATGGAGCCGTGACGGTGAGGCCCGGCGGGCGCACGCCGGGCCGGGCCTCGTCACTCAAGGCGCCGGGGGCGCGTCACGCGCCGCCCCCGGCGCCTTCTCTCGTGCGGCCGCGGTCAACGCGGCCGCTCCGTCAGACGATCTCGTGGTATTTGTAGGAGATCTTCACTTTCGTCCGGTAGGCCACGATCTGCTTGCCCTCGATCTTCATGTCGAACTCCACGGCCTCGGCGATGCGCAGGTCCTCGCGATGGATACCGGCCTTGTCCACGGCGTTCCTGGCCGCCTTCTCCCACGACTCGGAGCTCGAGCCGATGACCTCCATCACGCGGTAGACGCTGTCCGACATGGCGACTCCTTCCCAACTGGTATGGCGAGGTGGTGACGTATCATCTCCCATTCCACCGGAAATGGAACCCCCCGGGGTACTCACCGGCACCGTCGGGCGCTCTCACGCCCACTCGACCGCGGCCGGCTCGCACGCGACACGAACATCTGTCCGCCCCGCCTGCTACGCTCCCCCGCGCACGCCCCGCCCCACCGGCCGCGACCCAGGAGCCGCCATGTCCACCATCCGCCCAGATCACGCAGACCAAGGTCTCGACTCCAGCCCCGAGGGCATCGGCGACGATCCACTGTCTCTCGCATTCGCCGCGTGCGCGCCCGCGCGCGGCCCGCGCCGCTGCCCTGTGTCCGCCGTGCCTGTCGACGACGACCTGGTCTGGATCACTCCGGTCCCGGCGGTCCAGCCGGGCGCGGCGCGGGTGTCTTCTCCGGCCGCGCTCGTCCACCTCAGTGTGCTGCTCGCGCAGGACCTCGCGGCCGCGCAGGGAGCGGCTCTCGAGGCGGCCTTCATCGAGGCCGAGCTCGTCGACGCGGCCGCTCGAGCCGTCGCCGGCTACCTCGACGACCTCCCCGACCTGCCCCTGGTAGGCGAGCCGTTCGGGGGCGAGGAGGGCACAGACTGAGGTGCCCATGCAGGCGCAATCGCCTGCCAGACCCAGCTTCTTGCTCAAGGAAGCGAGGGGCTGCGCCGACCCTGTTGAAGCAAAGCCTGTCCCCCCGCCGGGCTAGGGGTCAGCCCGTCGCCGGCGTTCTAGGGACAGGAGACAGCGGCGACGGGAGACCAGCACCTTCATGACAGGCTCGTTCACGACTCGGCACCCGCGCCTCGCACGCGTCCTCGCGGGGACCCTGCTTGCGCTGGCACTCCTGCTCGTCGCGGTGTGGGTCGCTCCGCGCGCGAGCGGCGGCGCCGCCGCATGGATCAGCACGCCGAGCGTACGCCTGCACGCGCTCGCTCCGGGCGGCGACGGCCTTCTCGCGGTCGCCGCCTCCACCTCCATCGCTGGCCGCGCGGCGTCGCGGCCGGAGACGCTCGACGCCGGCATGCGCTTCACCATGGCCGGCGTCACCTGTGACGTGCCGGACGGCAGCGGCGTCACCATCCGACTCCGCACCAGCCTCGACGGCTCCGGCTGGAGCCCCTGGTTTGAGGCGCCGCTCGAGCTCGCCGGCGAAGGGACGGAGGTCACCGCCTACACCGATCCCGTCTGGACCGGGCAGGCGCGTTACGCTCAGGTCGAGGCGGTCGCGGGTGGTGGCGGCCCGTCGGCGCTCACCAGCGTCCGCCTCGTGGCCATCGATCCCACCGAAGACGGCAGCGTCGCGGCGCGCCTCACCAGCACCGCCCGCCGCCTCGCCGCCACGGTGGCCGGCGTCACCTTCGACGCGCCGGCTTTGGCGGCGTCCTCCGCCCCGGTCATCGTCACACGCGCCCAGTGGGGCGCCGACGAGTCGTTGCGCAACGCGGCCCCGTCGTACTCACCCGTCAAGATGGCCTTCGTCCACCACACGGCGAGCGGCAACCTGTACACCCCCGAGGACGGACCGGCACTCATGCGCGGCATCTACGCCTACCATACGGAGAGCCTGCACTGGAACGACATCGCGTACAACTTCCTCGTCGACCGCTACGGCGCCGTCTACGAGGGCCGGTACGGAGGCATGACGCGCGGAGTCGTCGGCGCGCACGTCTACGGGTTCAACACCGGCAGTACCGGCATCTCGGTGATCGGCACGTTCACGGACGAGGCGCCGCCCGCCAAAGCAGTGGCGGCGCTCGAGCGACTGCTGGCCTGGAAGCTCGGCGTCCACCGCCTCTCCCCCACCGGGACCGCACTGCTCACGTGCGGCGCCACCGACAAATACCGCAAGGGGACCACCGTCAAGTTCCCCGTCATCGCCGGCCATCGCCAAGCCAACTCCACCGAGTGCCCCGGATCGTCGTTCTACCCACTGCTGCCCTCCATGCGCACCGCTGTAGCGTGGCGCATGGGCGCGGCGGCGATCGCCTCGCTCACCACGAGCACACCGCTCGTGAGTCCCAACGGCGACGGCGTTCTCGACTCGGTCACCCTGAACGTCGGCGTCACCGAAGGCATCTCCTGGGGCCTCACGCTCCGCGACGCCGGCGGGGACGCCGTGGCATCATGGAGCGGAGAAGGGACGAGCGAAAAGGTCGTCTGGGACGGCACGTCGGGCGGTTCGACCGTCGCCGACGGCGCCTACACGGCCGATCTCGCGGCGGGCCCAGCCGACGCGCACACGGTCATGGAGACGGTCACGATCACCGTCGACACCAGCGCCCCCCGGCTCAGCAAGGCCGCCAGCCAGGGCTGGTTCAGCCCCAACGGCGACGGCCGTGCCGAGACGGCGGCCCTCGCCTACACCCCGGCTGAGGCCTGCTCGGTCCGCGTCGGCATCATGGACACAGACGGCCGGGTGATCCGCTGGCTCCACGGCTGGAAAGCCCGCGAAGCCCGCTCATACTCCCTCAAGTGGGACGGCCGCATCCGGTCTGGGAGCAGCCTCGTCCCCGCGGCCGACGGCCTCTACCGCTTCGACGTGGAGCGGCGCGACTCGGCCGGCAACACCGCGCGACAGGGCATCAAGATCACCGTGGACCGCACACTGGGGTTCCCCTCCGCCGCACCCGGCACCTTCTCCCCCGACGGAGACGGCGTCCGCGATACCACGGCGCTCCGCTTCAAGCTCACGCGCACAGCCACAGTCATCGTGCGCGTCCTCGACGGCGCCACCGTGGTCAGCACGCTCTCGCTCGGCACGCTCGCCGCCGGCCGGCACAGCGCGACGTGGGACGGCACGGCCGGCTCGGGCGACTTCGTCGCCAGCTCCCGGCCCGTCTTCACCGTCACCGCCGAGTCGACCTCTGGCGAGAGCAGCGTGAGCGGCGCGCTGACCGTCGACCTGTACCGCCCGCGGCTGTACGCCGCGGGCGGCAAGATCGCCGCCGCCGGTGCGAGCACGCGGCTCACGTACAAGGTCGTGGACCCCTTCAGCGCCAAGGTCGACGTGCGCTACGTGGTCAGAAACGCGAAGGGCCGCGTGGTGGCCTCGGGACATCCAGGCTGGCAGCCAACCGGCAAGGCGCGCGCCATCAAGTGGAGGCCCAAGGCGCGCGGTATCTACACTGTGACGTACCGCACCCGCGACCTGGGCGGCAACACACAGGTCGCCCCGGCCGGCACCGTCGTCACGGTGCGCTGAGGCCCGCCGGTCAGAAGATCTCGGGAATGAACGTCTGGCTGTCGACGGGCGGCCGCACGTAGCCCTTCTCCGCCGGCCGGTCGGCCAGCCTCAGGTCGTGGTGCGTGACGTCCTCGTACGGAATCTGGCTCAGCAGGTGGTGGATCATGTTCAGCCGCGCTCGCCGCTTGTCGTCCGCATTGACCACCCACCAGGGTGAGTCCTTGGTGTCGGTGTAGGCGAACATCTCGTCCTTGGCCTGCGAGTACTCCAACCAGCGCATGCGGCTCTCGAGGTCCATAGGGCTGAGCTTCCAGACCTTGAGTGGGTCCTTGAGGCGCGCCTGGAAGCGCTTCTCCTGTTCGTCGTCGCTCACGCTGAACCAGTACTTGAGGAGGATGATGCCGCTGCGGATGAGCATGCGCTCGAACTCGGGGCAGGTACGGAAGAACTCCCACACCTCGTCCTCGGTGCAGAACCCCATGACGCGCTCCACGCCGGGGCGGTTGTACCAGGAGCGGTCGAAGAGGACCATCTCGCCCGCCGCCGGGAGGTGCTCCACGTAGCGCTGAAAGTACCACTCGGTGCGCTCGCGCTCCGTCGGGGTGGCGAGAGCGGCAATGCTCACCACGCGGGGGTTGAGGTGCTCGGTGACGCGCTTGATGGTGCCGCCCTTGCCGGCCGCGTCGCGGCCCTCGAAGATGACCGCGACGCGCAGCCCCGCGTGCTTGATCCACTCCTGGAGCTTGACGAGCTCGACCTGCAGCTTCTCGAGCTCTGCCTCGTAGACCTCGCGGTCCAGCTTCTTGTGATGTCCCGGCTTCTCCGCCGGGGGCACGCTCATGTCCGGAAGCGGCCCGGTCTTCTCCGGGGTGTTGGCCTTCTTCTTGTCCTTGGGCTTGTCGGCCATCGAGCTCCCCTCAAGGCGTGGGTCGTGGGCGGTTCACCCCATCATAGTGCAGGCTGGTCGAGGCCGGGAGGTGTACATCCGCCCCGCTCCCCTCACGTGCCGATCCTGCCCATTCACACACGGCTCACCCCAGGGCCGCACCCCTCTGACGTCCATCCAGACGGCCTGGTGTATCCTTTGCGGCAAGCGAGCAGCGTGGAGTGGAGCACCCGTGGAGCTGTCCGATCTTCCCCTCGAGGCCGAACTGGTCGAGATCGCCGAACAAGCCGAGCCCGGCCGAACGGCGCAGCTCGCCGTGCGTCACTGGGGCTGGGACGGGCGTGGCGGAGCCACACTCGAGACGACGGGTCGCGAGCTCGGCGGCATCACGCGCGAGCGCGTACGCCAACTCTGCGGGCGCCTCGCGCGGCGGCTCTCGGAGGTGCCGGCAGAGGCGCCGGCACTGGAGCGCGCGCTCGTACTGGCCGCGCACGCTGCCCCCACCACGGCGCACGAGCTGGCCCGGCGCCTGGCCGACGAGCGCATCTCCGCGCAGCCCTTCGACCCGGCAGGGCTGCTCACGGCCTCCGCGGTGCTCGGCCGCAGCCCCACGTTCTCGCTGGAGTCGGTCAAGGACGTGCGCGTCGTGCTCCCCGACCCTCCGGACCCGGCGAGCGACACGGTCGCCGTGATCGCCTCCGTGGTGGACACCGCCCGCGCCATGGTGCGCCGCGCCGGCGCGGCCCGAGTGAGCGAGGTGACCGGCAGGGTCGCGGCCGACCTCGCCGTGTGGGTGGACGACCAGATCGTGACGGCCGTGGTCTCCGAGCCGGCCGACTTCGTCTGGCTCGAGCGGCGGACCGGCTGGTTCTACCTGCCGTCGGTCGCCAAGAACGCTGTCGCGTCACGCGTGGCCAAAGTGCTCAGCGTGAGTGAAGCGGTGAGCTTCTCCGACCTGCACGCCGGCATCCGCAGGGACGAGCGTATGCGGGACTTCGTCATGCCCGAATACATTCTGGCCGAGCTATGCGAGCGGCTGCCCGGCGTCACGGTTATCGGAGACCTGGTGGTGGCGAACGGGCCGCGGCGCCCCGAGGACGTCCTCGAGGCCACCGAACTGACACTGGTGCGCGCGCTGCGCGACGCCGGCGGTGAGGCCGGCCGGCACGAGCTCGAGCGTGCGTGCCTCGCCGCGGGCATGAAACTCGCGAGCTTCAACAACCGCATGGCCTACTCGCCCATTGTCGCCGACCTGGGGCACAGCCGCTACGGTCTCCGAGGCATCGGAGCCGGGAACGTCGACGGAGCGCCTCCGTGGGGCGCCGGCGGGACCCGGGCGGACGACGGCGTCCCGCGCCCCGGCGAAGTCACCTCCACGCGGCCGCCGCGGCGCCGCTGACGGGCACGGCGGCCGTGCTCTACTGGCGCATCGCCGCAGTCGCGCTCACGGCGCTGTTCGCCGTGCTCCTCATATGGCTGTACGGCGTCAGGACCACGCTCATCTGGGCCGCGGCCATGGCGGCGTTTCTCTTCATCCTCTGGCTGGCGACGGTCCCCCTGCGCGCCCGGCAGCGCCGTGTGTGGCGCGAGATGGGGCTGGGCCCCGACGGCCGCCCCCTGCCCGAGGAGGAGGATGACGAGGCGCCCGGCGGCGCGGAGGGCGGCCGGAGCAGCGACAGACGCTGACCGGCCGCGGCGGCCGCGTCAGCCGCCGAAGAAGTCGTGCGCGAGTTCCGGCGCCAGGATCGTGAGCAATTCGGCCGGCGAGAAGGCGATGCGCTCCGCCCCGGCCTCGACCAGCTGCTCCGGCTCGTGCCAGCCCCAGGATACGCCGATCGGCGTCACGCCGGCCGCGCGCGCTTCGCGGATGTCGCCGGCCGTGTCGCCGACGTACCAGTAGTCCTCCTGCCCCGGGAACCTGGCCAGGAGCGCGTGGATCTTCTCGACTTTGCTGCGCGCCGTCTCCGCCCCAGCCACCTCGCTCACCCCGTGGACCTCGTGCGTCCGAAGCCAGCCCTGCACGACTTCCTCGGGGCTCGAGGTGACGATGATGACCGTCCGCGCATCCGCCAGGTCCTCAATCACCGCCGGGACCAGCGGGAACGGCTTGAGCCAGTGTCGCGCCCGGACCAGCGCGTCGCCGACCCGGCGGAGGATCTCCGCCACCTGCTCGTCGGAGACGCCGCGCGCGCGCATGCCGGCATAGAAGTTGTCTTCCATCACGGCCAGCAGGTCGTCGGCGACGGCGAAGCCCTCCACGCCGGCCGCCCGGCAGGCGTCGAGGAAGGCAGCGCTGAAGACGTCCAGCGAGTCGACGATCACGCCGTCGAAGTCGAACATGACGAGTTCTCGGCGATCCTGGTCCACGGCCATCCTCGCTCTCGGACGAGAAGACGGAGGCCGGCCGGCCGATCACGCGCCCGGCCGGCCTCCACACAGACTCAGTAGTGCAGTCCGGTCTTGTTCTTGAACTGCTCGACGCTGTTGATGGGGATGTCAAGCAGCTGGCTGATACGCGCCTTGGCGGCAAGACCCTTGGCGATGCCGGGCACACCCGTGATCGTCCCGATGTCCAGCTCTTCGCGCAGCTGGCGCATCATGGTCGGATCGGACAGGTCGTACGGCGTCACGTGGAGCTTGTCGGCCACATACTGCTTGGCTTCCGCGATCCTCATCTTCTTGCTGAGCTGCATCCGTGCCACGAGATCTCCCGCGGCCCGGATCCCACCCATCGACGAGGCCAGCAGATGCGCCATGTGCATGCCGGCGGGGTCACCGGTACCCACCTACAACCCGTCGGCGTGGCCGATCTCGATCATGGCGGCGCTGCAGCGCGTCACGACGTCGACGGCCGGGGTCTCGAACATCGGCACGCCGCCGACGCCCATGCCCACGTTCGGGTGCACGGGGATCTTGGCGATCTCGGTGCAGGCCTTCACGAAGGTGAGTGCCTTGGCGAGGTTCCACGGCACGGTCTTCCTGGTGTTGGTGTTGGAGACCGGGCCGAAGATGGCGCAGCCGGCCTCTTCACACACCTGCAGCTGCTGGTGCGGCCACATGCCGGCGAGTCGCTTGCCGTTGTACTCGAGCTGGCCGTGGAAGCCCAGGACCATCTCGGCCGACATGCCGATCTCGACCGGCAGGCCGGTGTCGTTGGCGACGTGGTCGCAGGCCTTGAGCACGGAGTAGAACTCCGCGTCACCGGTGGAGGCGACGGTGTCGAAGTCGATACCGTCGGCGCCCATCTCGACCATGCAGTCGCTCATCTCGATGCAGTCGTCGAGGCAAGCCTTGCCGGCCTCTTCCTGCGTCTTGCGGGCCTCGTCGATCTTGCCGATCGGCATGAGGTCGCTGGGGTTCTCGAACGAGCCGTCGGGGCGGTAGTAGAGCCCGAGGTTCGGCATGAACCCGTAGAGGAGCGGGAAGATCGTCGTCTCCATGAGGAGCTCGACGTGCAGCATCTCGAGCGCCTTGAGGAACCGCTGCGGCTTCACCGAGTAGTCGTTGTGCGAGATCTCCATGGAGTCGAAGCCGAGCATCGACTCGAAGAGGCGCACGCCGACTTCGCGGTTGACCGGAGCGACGACGCCGCTGGACATGCGCGAAGAGTTCAGGGCGTTGACGCAGCCGTCCTTGGTCATGACGACTTCGTTGCCGCGCTGGACGCCCCAGATGCGCGTCGGCGCCGCGAACATGTCGACCAGGTAGTCGATCTCGTTCTCGGTGAGGACGGGGATCTTGGCCTTCTTCGCCGCCTCTTCGGAGCCAGTGATGAACTCCGTACGCAGCTCGTCTTTGGTGAGCTCCACGTTCGAGGAGTCACCCATTCTCGTCATTATCTTCATCTATACGGCCTCCGCTGTGTCGCTGATCTGAAGTCCCAGGCCGTCCCGGGGGTCTGCCTATCTTGTCTGCTCTGCGTGCGCGTCTCGTGAGGGCGCCGGCGGCGGCTCTGCGGCCGCCGCCGGCGCTGGTATCGCTTCGCCGCTCAGGCGAGTCCCGTCAGTGCTATTCGACCGGGATCTCCTTGGCGACGGCCTCGAGCTCCATGCCCTGCTTCTTGCGGATCGTCCACGCGACGATCCAGATCACGACACCGGCTAGGTAGAGACCGCCCATGAAGAGGGCTGACTCCCACAGGTTGATGTAGTACACCCCGTCGGGATCCCAGACGAACATGAAGATGTTGAAGACCAGGAAGGCGCAGTAGACGGCCGCGATGATGGCCATCCACGGGATACCGGCGATACCCGACTTGGGCAGGGCGCTGTTCTCCCAGATGCCCCGAGCACGCCACTTCATGACCATGAAGGCGAGCCCGCTGCCGAGGAACATGATGATGATGCCGAACGTCGCATCGTAGGTGAAGAGCTTGACGATCGTGACCCCGCGCTCCTCCACGATGGGCGTGTACGCGTAGAGCGCCGCCACGATCGTCGACGGGATCGTCATGAGCAGCAGAGCGACAACCGGCACGCCGCCGGAGGTCACCTTGGCCGCCCGCTCGGGCAGGATGCGGTCGAACGCCGAGGCGAAGATCATGCGCGTCGACGAGAGGAAGAGCGTGCCGAACCAGCCGAAGAGCAGCAGCGAGATGGCGGCGATGAGGATGACCTGGAACGCCGCGTTCGGCACGATCCAGGAGATCATCGCCGTCGGCGAGATGTAGTCGCCGCCGATCGGGGAGATGCCCCACCAGAAGGAGGCCATCATGCCCATGAAGGCCTGATAGCCGACCTTCCAGGTCATCAGGCCGAGGAAGGCCAAGGCGATGGCCGTCGGCACGAGAAGCCCGCCGAGCATCTGGTAGATGTTCTTGCGGAAGTCCTTGGCCCCGCGGACCTCACCGTAGAGGGTGGCGCCCCAGTTCGGCCACGCCATCCAGAACAGCATGAACGGGATGATCGCCCAGGTGGCCCAGCTCAGGCCGCCGCTGAACGTGGAGGTCGGCATGCCGGTGCCCGCACCGACCGCCTCGACGGCCTCGAACGCGCCGGCGTTGGTCTCGCCCTCGACGACGACCATGTTGCCTTCGTCGTCGTAGACGAACAGGCCGGCTTCATCCTGCTCGTACTTCGTGAGGTCCAGCAGCCCGACGTCGCCGCCGTAGTACTTCTCGGCGGCCTGGTTGAACTTCTCCTTGAAGGAATCACCGGACGTCACGAGCAGCAGGATGCCGCAGACGATCACGCCGGCGAGCCCGATCCACATGGCCCACTTCTGGAAGTTGGCGTAGGTCTTCATGCCGACGGCCACGAGGATCGAGGCGATCGCGATGACGACCAGCGACGCCACGAAGATGCCCGTCGCCGTGCCGAGCCAGTCGGCCGCCCCATGGAGGCCGAGGATGCGGAAGATCGGCTTGATGGTGGTCTGGACGCCCATGTCGGCGTAGATCGGGGTCCAGAGCCAGAGAATGAACCACCAGCCCACAGCGGCGATCACGAAGCCGACGGAGCTGTGGAAGATACGCGTCATCCACACGTAGTCGCCGCCGGCGCGCGGCATCGCCGAGATCAGGCCGGCGTACACGACGATCTCGAGGATGATGAAGATCGCCGTGATGACGATCGCCCAGAACATGCTGCCACCCGGGATGAAGGTGGCGTACGCGAACGACCAGATCGCGAGGAAGAGGTTCACGGAGAAGAACGAATACCTGAACCCGTCCGTCGACGACCAGCCCTTGACAAGGCCACTCGCCTTGCGGACGAACAGTGTCTGCTCGCCCGACTTGCTAGCGTCAGTCGCCATCAGCTAAGTCCCCCTTTGTCAAATTTCACCCGGACCGCCAGACGTGCGGGCCGGACCCTCCTTGCTGCTCCAGGTGGCCCTCACCCGGAGGTCAGCCTGTAACGCTTCAGCTTGCTCTTGCCATCGAGGTCGACCACGACGCCCGCTACCATGCCTTCCACATAGGAGCTGCCGGGGTTCACGGCCAGGGTACGGCCGATGCGCACGGCCGCCCGGCTCTCGTGGATGTGCCCGTGCAGCGACAGGATGGGCTGGACCTCTTCGATCACCTCCTTGACGGCGGTGGAACCGACGTGCGCCGAGTCCTGACCCTGGACGGTAAGCGTCTCCCAGTCGATCTTCGGCGCCACGTCGAGCTGCGTGTCGTACGGCGGCGCATGCAGGCCGAGTACGAGGCGCTCGGGCGGCACGGTCGCCTGCTTGACGATGCCCATGATGCGTTCCTTGAGCTTGGGCTCGTCTTCTTCGCGCGGGGTGTCCCAGGGGGTCAGGTTGGTCCAGCCGCTCGACGCGAGCTGGTACCCCTCCGGAAGGTCGAGGACGTTGCCCTCGCCCACCTGCATATGCTTGGAGGTCGCGAGGATGTCGTCGATGTCATGGCGGTCGTCGTTGCCCGGGCAGACGATACACTGGATGCCGCTGCCCTCGAGCTTCATGTCCGCCCACTCGACCCATTCCTCGACCGTCTTGCGCATCTGCGCGTGAAACAGCTCCTCGAGCTTGTCCTCGTCGCTCGTGTACTCGTCGCGCTCCTCGGGCGTAAGGGCGACGGGATAGTACCCGTGGTCTTTGATGAGTCGCTCGGCCTTGGCGAGATCGTCCGCGCCGTTCAGGTCGTGCGTGATGTCGAGCATGTGGTAGCGCCACTGCTCGGGGCCGGTCTGCACGATCGGGACGATCGCCTTGCCGGTCATGTCCCCACCGAGGATGAGGACGTCGGCCTCGTAGTGCCTGGCCGAGTTGATGAACTTGCGCCAGCAGACCTCCGAACCGTGGACGTCCGTGGCGAAGAAGAGTCTTACCCTCACGCCGTACCCCCTTTCGCCGCGTGCGCGGTCTCGATGTTCACTGCAGGTCGAGCCATTTCTGGTAGTCGGGGTCGCCCACTACCTTCTCGGCGCGGGCGATGCGCTCCCGCCCCCACTCCATGTAGTCGAAGTCGATGTGGGAGACGGTGTGCTGGATCATCGCCCAGACGCCCCACCACACGCCGGAGAGGGCCTTGTAGAGCATCAGGCGGCCGAAGTACCGCTCGTTCATCCCGCCGCAGTAGGTCTCGATGATGAGACGCTCCTCCTCGCGGGTGAACGGGTGCTCCATGACAAAGTCGCCGAGGTCGAAGTACGGGTCGGTCATGCCGCCGTACTCCCAGTCGATGATCCACATCTTGCCGTCGGCGTCGATGATGAAGTTCTCGGAGAGCAGGTCGTTGTGGCAGGCCACCGCCGGCTCCGGGTTCCGCAGCATCGCCTTTTCCACGTCCTGCATGGCGACAAGCGTGGCCGGGAGCCATTCCGGCCAGGGCGTGTCGAGGTCCTTCGCGATCTTCGTGTACTTGCGGATCATGTCGAACAGGTGGATCTCGTTCTTGAAGGTCGCGCCCTTGTGAAACACCTTGACGGTCTCGACCGCCTGCCTGATGCGCTCGGGGTGACCGCCCATGGTCTCGGGATGCATGACCTCGCCGTCGACGAAATCGATGACGAGCGCTCCCTCGGGATCGATCTGGTACGCGACGGCCGGGCCGACGCCGCACTCGGCCGCCTGGATCATGCAGTCCCGCTCGACGTCGCGGTCGATGAACATGTCCGTGCCGATGCCCGGCACGCGCATGACGTACTTCTTGCCGCCCTTCTCGAGGCCGCCGTCCACCCACACGATGTAGTTGTGGTTGGTGATACCGCCCCCGAGCTCCTCGAAGCGGACGTCATGGCCCTTCCAATCGTCGATGCGCGCGATGATGTCCTCAGGCGTCAAGGTGCGTGCCGTCTCTCCCATTCGTGCTCCTGCCTTTCGTTACGCGCGGTCGCCCGACCGCGCGGATGGCGTGCTGCAGGTGGCGCCGGTCGCGCGTCGAGCTGCCGCAGGCGCCACCCCCGCCGCCGTGAGGCGGGCGGGGGTGGCGCGACAAGTCGAGCGTCGTGGGAGACCCAAGCTCACGAAACGGGGACCTCGAGACCCATGCCGGCGAGCTCCTCGCGGACCTCATCCATGGCCTTCTGGTAGTCGGCGTTGGCGATCCGCTTGGTCTTCATGTCGTAGACCTCCTGGAACGTCATGCCCTTGTCCGGATCCTTGAGCTTGTCGCCGAAGAGCGGGAAGAGCTTCTGGGCGATCGGCTCGGCCTGGGCGCGCGTAAGGTTGGAGGCGGCGAGCCCGATCTCCGCGTGGAACTTGTGGTCGTCCGGGACCAGGGAGTCCGGCTGGACGGCCATAGCGGGGTGGCCCGAGAAGACGTTTCCGCCAGACGTCACAACAGCGAGCATATAGCAGGCCATTTCGTAATGGTACTGCCTGGTCCCGGAGCCGCCGCCGAGATACGGCAGGTTGACCATCGGGTAGCCCATGTTGCGCCCGATTGCGGCGTTGGACATGGCGATCGCCCAGATGAGCGGCTTGGTGGACGAGAGGTGCAGCTTGCTGTGCAGCGGGGCGTTGTAGTGGTAGCTGCCGCGGAAGACCAGGTTGCCCATGATCATGTACGCGGTGGCCGTCACGGCGACGCCCTCGGCGCCGCCCGCGTAGCCGCCGAAGAGCGGCGTGCTGGTGGAGCCGATGTTGGCGCTGATGCTGTTGTAGAAGGCGACCTTCTGCAGCGCCTCGTATCCGACGACCATCTCGGAGAGGAAGTCGATCAGGAAGCCGTCGCTCGGACGGAGTCCGAAGTCCGGGTAGCTGGCGGCGAACATCGACGCAGGCTGGGAGGCCGCGGAGATGCCGTTGATGATGGGCAGGCCGGCGCGACCGGAGCGGCGGATGCCCTCGCGCGCCAGGCGCACGGTCTTGCAGGCCGCGAGGATCTCCTGCGGCGAGCGTACGCGTGAGTCCTTGCCGCGGAGGTGGAGGATCGAAGGGACCGACACAGAGTTGACGATACTGAAGGACGCCATCTTCTCGACGGTGTCCATGTAGACTTGCTCGTCGGTGGTGTAGATTCCGCCGCCGACATGCACCCACGGGCGGTCGTCGGTGGTGTCGGGGCGACGGCCGCGCATGACGTTGCGCTCGCGGCCCTCGCCGAACGTGGTCGCCTTCGGCGCTTGCCGGCAGGCGAGAACGATCTCGTCGCGGGTGAACTGCATCACGCGGTTGGTCTCTGGGCAGTAGGCGCCGGCCTCTGCGATCAGGTCCACGGCGGCCTCGAACACCGAGTCGGTGAGCGTGTCGTCGGTGTTGACGATGGTCTCTTTGTCCCACTTCACCTTGTGGCGCGCGATGACCTCGGCGAGCTTGGGGACGTAGCGCTTCATGTAGTAGTCGGTTTCGGCGGTGAGCGGGCCGGTCTCGGCGCGATCGAAGACCTCGATAAGGTCGATCATGTCGTGCTCCTCGTAGTCAGGGGGTCGTCAGGCCGGGTCTTCAGGAGACCAGCTTGGTAGAGAGGGTCACGGCCTCGTAGGCGCTGGCGGCCCAGCCGTCGGCGCCGATGGAGTCGGCCCACTCCTTAGTGGTCGCGCCGCCGCCGATGAGGACCTTGAACCGGTCGCGCGCGCCCTGGTCCTTGAGCGCGTCGATCACGTCACGCTGGCCGACGAGCGTGGTGGTCAGCAGGGCCGACATGGCGATGATGTCGGCGTTGACTTCCTTGGCCTTGTTGACGAACTGGAAGAGGTCGACGTCGATGCCGAGGTCGTGCACCTCGAAGCCAGAGGTCTCGTAGAGCAGCCTGAGGATGTTCTTGCCGATGGAGTGGAGGTCGCCCTTGACGGTGCCGAGGACGACGATGCCCTTCTTCTCGCCCTCGGCGCCCGCCTCCTTGATCTTGGGCTCGAGGATCGTCATCGCCGACTGGAAGGCGAGGGCGGCCTGCATGAGCTCGGGGAGGAAGATGTCCTCGCACTCGAACTGCTCGCCGATCACGTTGAGGCCCGGCAGCAGGCCCTGGTCGATGATGGCCCTGGCGTCGACGCCGTCCGCGAGCGCGGCGTTGACGGCTTCGAGGACCTGGTCCTCGTCCTGGTCGATGATCGACTGCTTGAGCTTGTCGAAGTGGTCTGCGTCCGCCATGGAATGCACCTCTTGGTCCGTTTGAACGTTGTGCCGGCCGCCCTGACGCATGACCCTTTGGTTCGGCGGCCGCTCAATAGCGCTCCGTGCGCCATGTGACTCTGCGGGCATTAGTCCGGCCGCCCTCCGGCGGCCGCTCACACGTGGCTGGTTACCTGGTCTCTCTGCTCGTCGTCTCAGTCCGTCCTCTGTAGAACCTTCGGCCTGTCGGCCGCTCAATCGCTCTTCCGTGCATTAGTCCTCCAGCGGTGTCGCGTCTCCGGCGACGAGGCCGGGGAAGCGGCCTCTGATCTCCGCGTCAAGGCCGGCGTCCCACACGGCGTCGTTGGGCTGCGCCAAGATGCGGCGCGCCTCGTCCATGGCGCGGTCGTGGATGCCGGGCTTGCCGGCAGCCTCCCACTGGGCGCGCATGTCGCGGTTGGCCATCCTGGTGAGGACGGCGGTGGTCTTCATGCGCGACTTGGTGTGCTTACGCTTCATGTAGTCGCCGCCGGGACCCACCGCGGCGATCTCGTCGAGCGCCAGGTTCTCCTCGCTGAACTCCAGGCCACGGTAGGCGCGCTTGTCCATCAGCGCGATCTCGTTGTCCACGACGGCCTTGCCGAAATCGAACGCCATGAGCGAGCTGAAGAGGCCGCCCATGTTGAGCAGCGTGGCGCCGGCGGAGACGCCGAGCACGGTGTTCATGCCGGTCTCGAAGCCCGCCTGGGCGTCGTTGCTGTGCGCGTTGGTGAGGCCGATGTAGCCGCCCGAGGGCACGCCGTAGAAGCGCGCCAGCTGCGCCTGCGCGGCGAGCAGCATGCCGGTCTCGATGGCGCCGGGCGCGTAGGCGCCGGTGCGCATGTCGGCGACCGTGGGCAGGCTCGCGTAGATGATCGGCGTGCCCTCCTTGACCATCTGCTGGAACACTGTGATGGCGAGGAACTCGGCGTTGCCGACCACGAGCGTGCCCATGAGCGTCATCGGCGACGTGAGCCCGGCGTTGGGCACCACAGTGGTGTACACCGGCAGGCCCTGCTCGGTGAGCCACATGACGGCCTCGGTGGAGTCCACGTCCATGGTGAGCGGGCTGACCATCGGGCAGTAGTGGTGGTTGATGCACGGCCGCTCGGCGTAGGCCTCCTTGCCGCCGGCGATGAGCTGCCCGAGCTCGACGACCTGGTGCAGGTCGGCCATGTTGGGCGTGTTGCTGCGCACCGGCTTGAGGCAGTTCTTGAGCGCCGGGTAGAACCGGCTAAGGCTGAACTGCCCCTCGGGAGCGTCGTCGGCCAGCGTGGAGATACTGAAGACGTCGAACCCGGGCAGCTCGTTGATCAGGTGCGCGATGTTGGCGATGTCGGTCGACGTGGCGCGGCGCTCGACGCCGGTGACGGGGTCGACGACGTTGGGCGCCGACGAGCCGGTGACGACGATGGGACCGTCGTCGGGGATGGTGCGGTCGTACTGGGGGTCGCGGCCGCGGAAGGTGAAGCTCGGCGGGGCCATCTTGCGGTACTTCTCCACGACCTCGGCCGGGAAGCGCACCAGGCCGGTCTCGTCGTCGACGATGCAGCCGTGCTTCTTGAAGACCTCGCGCGCGGGAGCAAAGTGGCCGAGGATCCCCACCGTCTCGAGGACCTCGAGCGAGGCCTCGTGCGTGCGGCGGACCTCGGACTCGGTGAGCAGCTCGACGTACTTCATGGTCACTCCCCCTCTCGCTCTGCTACCTCGACCGCGGACACAGCCGCCTTGGCGCGTCCCGCCATGGCGGCGAGCTCGTCGAGGTGCGCCTCGATGAAGTCGACGAACGCCACATTGTGCTCAAGGAAGAAGAGGTAGTCGTCGTCGTTCGGGTCGCGGTCGATGTAGTAGGCGACGATGTCCCAGCTGACCACGTACAGCGCGGCGATGGCCAGCATGCGGGGCAGCGCCGCGAGCTCGCCGTCGGTGACCGGGCCGGGGGCTCCGGCGCAGGACGCCTCGTCCTGGTAGGCCTGCAGGAAGATCTCGGCCTTGTCGAACCTGAGCTGACCGTCATCGGCGTCCTTCCACGAGGTGCAGAAGTAGACGATGCCGATGGCGATGTCGAAGACGCGGTAGTCGAGCTTGGCCCAGTCGAAGTCGAACAGCCCGACGCCGTGCTCGTCACGCCACTTGAGGTTGCCGGGATGGTAGTCACAGAAGGTCGGGCAGCGCGGCAGGCCTTCGAGCTCGGGAGCCAGCGCGAGGCCGCGGTCGATCGCCGCGAGGATCCCCGGCAGCCGGGAGAGGAAGTACTGGTCGTACCTGTTCCCCTTGACACCGGCGGCGTAGCCGTTGAAGGTGCCGGGCATCGTCGCGAGGTACTCCATGATGGGCGGCTGCTCGCGATACAGGTCGCCGGGCTCGAAGTCGTGCGCCGCCTGATGGAACCGCGCCAGGATGCGGGCGGCATCCTCGTACTCGGTGTCGGTGCAGCGGTTCTCGGTCCAGGTGTACTTGTCCTCGCCGGTCAGCATCTCGTACACGGCGAAGAAGCGCTTCACGCGCTCGGTGCCGAGGAGCTCCTCGCGCACCACCAGGGTGTCGCCGTGCCCGTTCTCGAACACGCGCGCGGGGAGCGTGAAGCCATGGTCCCGGATGTGACGAACGAGCGCGTGCTCGTAACGGATCTCGCGCTCGACCGTGCCGTACTTGTACTTGCGCACGAAGTACCGATGTTCGCCGTCTCCGTCGCGCGTGACGACTGCGAAGCTCAAGTTCTCGAAGCCGCCGAAGATCTGCTCGACTCGCGCCACCTCGCCGAGGTCGTAGTCGGTCGCCACGACCTCCGCGAGCTGGCCGCTGAGGAACTCGACCCGTAGCTCGTCGCGGAGAGACTGGGCATCGGCGGCCAGGCGCACCGCCAACTCGTAGAGCTCATTCGCCTTGGCTATATCCACGCACCCTCGCTTTCGGCCTTGATTCGCGCCTCCCGGCGCTTACACCACGATGCATCGCAATCCCTGGCGCACGACTTCGTCGCGCACGCTCTCATCCACTCCGTCGTCGACCATGACGGTGTCAATCTGGTCCAGACCGCAGATGACGACGTCCGCGACCACGCCGATCTTGGAAGAGTCGGCCAGCGCCACGACGTCGCCGCGCGTCTGCTGGATCATGGCGCGCTCGACCCCGGCCATGCCCATGGTGGGCGTAGTGAGGCCCTCCTCGAGGTCGAACCCGTCCACGCCGATGAGCATCTTGCCGGCGTGGAAACGGCTGATTTGCCCGATCGCCATGGGGCCGCTGACCGCGTTGGAGCGCGGTCGGTACAGGCCGCCGACCAGGACGACCTCCACGCGAAGACCGCGCGCTTCTTGCGTGGCGCCGACGTTGTGAGTCACGATTCGCGCCTCGAGTGACGGGTCGATATGGCGAATGACCTGCGAGGCAGTGGTCCCGGAGCTGAGGAACACGGTCTCCCCCGGCTCGATGAGGGCAGCCGCAGCCGCCGCGATGCGGCGCTTCTCCTCGGCGCTCGCGGACTCGCGCTCGACGTACATCGTCTCCTCGGAGATGTGACGCTTGAGCACTGCCCCCCCGTGGGTGCGCACGAGGACGCCCTCGGCCTCGAGACGTTCGAGGTCTCTGCGGATGGTCATCCCCGAGACACCCAGGTCTTCGCTGAGCGACGACACCCTGACCGCTCGCCGCTGCTTCACAAGCTCGACGATGCGGGCGCGTCGTTCCGCAGGGATCATCTCGTGGACTTCCGGGACTTCTGGCGACATAGCTGTCCCCCAGTACGTGGCGCCTTGCGGTCCCGCAAGACCGAACAAAGTCGAACACATCTTATGCGCACCCATCCCAGTGTCAAGCGCCCATCGGCGGCACAGGCACGAGAAGAGCGCACGGAAGCGAACGCAATGCGCCATCACAAGCTGACGGACGGTGTGTCCAGGCGATCCGGAGACCTCCGGAAGCGACCGTGCAGGTGTCCTCCTGCGGTGAGAGACCTGACGGCCGGGCGCTTCGCTGCCCACTTCTACCTTCCCACGCCGGAGGCTCCCACTGTTCGCATCCCACGGCGCCCGGCCGTTTCCCGTGTCTTCACGGGCGGCTCGCGCCGGCTGAAAGGCTGGTCGCTTTGGGCGGCTGGTCCGGAAGCCAGACCGCACACCAGCGAGCGCTGCCGTCGTCGCCGACGGAGAGGTCCCGGTCCAGTGCGCGGATTTGTGAATCCGAGCACTTTCGAGCATTACCGCACGAAGTCTAACGCCATCCGCGGCGCCGTCAAGCCCAGTCGGAGCGCCGTTCGTGGGAGACGCCGCCGTCAGGCCAACGGGATCCGGGATCGTCAGTCGCCCCGGAAGGCCCAGGAGTAAGAGGGGTCCCACCAGGCGTGGCCGTACCCGAGCCGGATGGCGAGAGCGGTCGCCTTGATCTGGGCGGCGCCGTCGGTGACACCGGACGAACGCCAAGGATTCCAGCTGCCCTTCCACGTGGTGGGCGCGTACTGGAACAGCCCGTAGTACCCGCCGGGTCCCACGATAGTGGCCGAGCCGCCTGACTCGATCATCATGAGTCGGTACATGCCGCGGGCACTCACGCCGTTGCTGGCGGCCGCACTCTGGATGAGCGGCCACCACGGGCCCGAACCGCCGCCGTCACCGCCGCCTTGCTCGGGCGGCTCGACGGTGGGCGTGGGTCCGGGCGAGGACTTCTGCGCGTCGGCGACCAGGCGCCGGATGTCTGAGCGCACGCCGTCGAGCGCGGCTCGCCGCTCCTCCAGTCTGGCGCGGATGGTGCCCACCTCGGTCTTGCAGGTGCCGACGAGCTTCTCGGCGGTCCGCTCGTCCGCCTTGAGCGTGTCGGCCCTGTCCGCCAGCTCGCGTCTCGTTGTCTCGACGCTGCGCACGATGTCGCGGTCGCAGCGGGCGATGGTCCTGATCATGGTGAGTTGCGTGACGAGGTCGCCGAGGTCGGCCGCGCCGAAGACGGCGTCCATGGGCCCGACGTCGTTGTGCTTGTACATGGCAACTGCCCTTGCGGCCAGGGTGGCGCGGGCGACGCTGAGCTCCCGGTATGCCAGCCGCTGCAGGCGCCGGTTCTGCTTGACCTGCCCGCGAACCGCCTCGAGGGCTCGCGTCGCCTGCGAGTACCGCGTCACCGACCGGCCGATCTGCGCGTCGAGCCCCGAGATCTCGGCGGCGAGCTCCTTAGCCTCGGCGCGACTGTTCTGAAGATCTCCCGTGCGAGCAGGCGCAGGAGCGGGCGCGAGCGCCGCTGAGGCGGCCAGCGCTGAGAGCACGAGCAGAGCGGCCAGCGCCAGGCGCCGTATCGGACGACGGTCTTCCAGTGCGCCTCCTCGGAGGCAGGCGGCTCTCGCCGCCAAAGCAAGTCTGAGCCGGCGTCAGGTCCGGCCGAAAGGCAGAGCCGAAACCTAGCACTCAGCGCGGCATCGCTCAAGTGCAGGATTCGCACCGCAGGTCTCGACGTGTCGGTTTTGCACTCGTCTCGCCGTGGTTGCGACGATATCGGCAGCCGAAGCCAAGATGCTTGCCTGATTCGGCAGACTTTTGTCTTCAGTACGATGGGATTCCTACGCCGACCGGTGGCTCGAGGACCGTCTCGGGCAGGCACCCCGGAGCGAGCGGGCCGGCCCCTTGACTCACTGTTCAACACGTAGTGAAATCAACATGCGTTGAGAATCCCTTCGGACTCAAAGGAGCCGTCGTGCGCGCCATCGCCGTGAAGGAGTTCCGGGAGCTGCGTCGAGACCGCCGCACGCTCGCCATGCTGTTCCTGCTGCCGCTGCTCTTCCTCGTGGTCTTCGGGTACGCCGCGAGCTTCGACGTCGAGGTCGTACCGACCGTGGTCGTCGGCCCGCAGGCGGAGTCGGCGACCGGCCGGCTCCCGTCCGCCTTCGACGTGACGAGAACCGACCCTGACGGCGACCGCGCCGAGGCGGAGGACGCACTGCGGCGGGGCGAAGAGGTCGTCGGCGTGGTGACGCCGTCGTCGCCCGGGGACCCCATGCACGTGCTCCTGGACGGCACGGAACTCTTCGCCACCCAGGCCGCCCTGCGCAGCCTGGCGGAGCTTGGGGTCAAGGCATCCACGGGAGAGGGAGAGGTCGCAACGCAGGGCGGCGGCGACGGGTCGCAGGCCGCCGCCGCGGCGCAGGTCGAGATCCTCTTCAATCCCGACCTGCGCACGGCGGTCATCATGATCCCGGGCCTCTGCGGGATCATCCTTGTCTTCATCGGGACCATCGCCACCGCGCTCGGCGTCGTGAGGGAGCGCCAGGCCGGCACGATGGAGCAACTCGCCGTCATGCCGTTCCGCCCGCACGACGTGTTCTTCGGCAAGATCGCGCCGTACCTGCTCATCGCCGCGGCCGATATGGCGATCGTGGTGGTCGCCGGCATGCTGCTCTTCGACGTTCCCTTCCGCGGGTCGGTGGCGACGTTCACACTGGGGTCCGTGCTCTTCCTGTTCGTCACGGTCGGGACCGGCGTCGTCATCTCGAGCGTCTCCCAGACGCAGGCCCAGGCGATGCAGCTGGCGGTGTTGACGATGGTGCCGCAGTTCCTGCTCAGCGGCCTCTTCTTCCCCCTGTACGCCATGCCGTGGGCGGTGCGCTGGATCGGCTACCTGCTGCCGCTCACCTGGTTCATCAAGGTAGCGCGCGGAGTGATGGTGCGGGGTACGCCCATCGATGCGCTCTGGCTGCCGCTGCTCATCCTGGCGGCGATGGCCGCCGCGGTGTTCGTCACCGCTACGATCCGGTTCCGGCGTGATCTCGCGCCGGCCGGCGACGGTGGGGACCGGTCGGTCGGCGGCAGGGCGCGGACCGGGGCGCCGACCCAGGGTGACGGCGAATCGGCGTCCGCGGCGACGGGAGAAGCACTGTGAGCGGCGTCGCCACGCCGGCCCAGGTCGCCTGGGGCGTAAGGGACCTGACGGTGCGCTACGGGAGGCGCACGGCGCTCCACGGCGTGACGCTCGAGATCGCACCCGGCGAGGTGACGGCCGTCATCGGCGGCGACGGCGCCGGCAAGACCACGCTGCTGCGCGCCCTCGCCGGCGTCGTCAGACCGGCCGCAGGGCAGGTGCGGCGGCCGGACCGGCAGCGTATCGGCTATGTCGCCGGCGCCACCGGCGTGTACGACGACCTCAGCGTCGACGAGAACGTCGCCTTCGTCGCCGCCGCCTACGGTCTCACCGGAACAGAGCGCGACCGGCGCGTCGCAGAACTCTTCACACGGACCGGCCTGACCGACACCGGCGGTCGTCTGGCCGGCCGCCTCTCCGGCGGCATGCGGCAGAAGCTGGCGTTCTCGCTCGCGCTGCTGCACGAGCCTGACTTGCTGGTGCTGGACGAGCCTACCACCGGAGTGGATCCCGTCAGCCGCGCCGACCTGTGGCGGATGATCGCGGAGACGGCGGCCGCGGGCGCCTCCGTCGTCGTCTCCACGACCTATCTCGATGAGGCCAGGCGAGCGGCCGGCATCCTGCTCCTGGAGGACGGACACGTACGCGACGACGCCGAACGGGTGCTCGAGCGGGCCTCGTCCGAGGAGGCAGCCGCGGCGCGGGGAGACGCGCCCGTCGCACACGGCGCGCCGGCGGCGGGCGCGGCCCAGCTCGTGACCGCCCGCGGCGTGGTGCGCCGCTTCGGCGCGTTCCCGGCCGTCGCCGGCGTGGACCTGGAGGTGCACGCCGGCGAGGTCGTCGGCATGCTGGGCGCCAATGGCGCCGGCAAGACGACGCTGATCCGTATGCTGCTCGGCCTGCTCCACCCGACGGAGGGCCGGGTGGAGCTCTTCGGGCGCGCGCCCTCGCGCCGGACGCGCGCGCGCCTGGGCTACGTCCCGCAGGGCCTCGGTCTCTGGGAGGACCTCACCGTGGCCGAGAACCTGGCGTTCTCGGCCGGGGCGTTCGGGTCGACGCCGCCCGAGCTTGAGCCCGACCTCGCGGCGGCGGCGGACACGCTCGTCCGCGACCTGCCGCTGGGCCTGCGCCGGCGCCTCGCGTTCGCCGCCGCACTCGCGCACGAGCCGGATCTGCTCGTCCTCGACGAGCCAACGTCCGGCGTCGGACTTGGCGCCCGGGCGGCGCTCTGGGAGACCGTGCACCAAGCCGCGGGGGGCGGCGCCGGCGTGCTCGTCACCACCCACCACCTCGACGAGGCCGGCGAGTGCGACCGCCTGGTGCTGATGGCCGGCGGCCGGGTCGTGGCCGAGGGCACCCTCGCCGGGATCGTCGGCGACGGCGTGGCGGTCGCGGTGCACGCCGCAGCCTGGGACCAGGCCTTCGCGGCGCTCGGCGCGGTCGGGCTCTCCGCCGCGCTCGTCGGGCGCGACCTGCGCGTGCCGGGCGGCGACCTGCCGGCCGTCCGCGGCGCCCTCGACGCGGCCGGCGTGCCCGCGCGCCTCGACATCGTCCCAGCCACCTTCGAAGAGACGTTCGTCAGCCTCGCGCTCGCGAAGCCGGACGGCGCCATTCCCGATCGCGAAAGGACCGCTCAGTGACCGACTCTGCAGCCGCCACCGCTGCCGCCGCCCCGGAGCAGGCCGACCAGGGCCACCCGCGCAAGTGGTGGATCCTGATCGTCGTCAGCTTCGGCATGTTCATGGCGCTGCTCGACGTCACGATCGTCAACATCGCGATGCCGGCGATCATCGAGGACCTGGACACCACAGTCGCGGACGCGTCGTGGGTGCTCAACTCCTACAGCCTCGTCCTGGCGGTGTTCTTCCTCTCGCTGGGGCGCGTGGCCGACCGCTACGGGCAGAAGCGCGTGTTCATCTTCGGCCTCGTCACCTTCACGGTGTTCTCGCTACTCTGCGGCATCGCCCCGAACATCGGGTGGCTCATCGCCTTCCGCGCCGGGCAGGGTCTGGGCGGCGCGGCGCTGCTCACCATCTCGCTGGCGATCGTGCTGGGTGCGTTCCCGCGCCGCCAGCAGGGCACGGCGGTCGGCATCTGGGGGGCGCTCGGCACGGCGGCCGCCGCGGTGGGACCGGCTCTCGGCGGAGTGCTGGTCACCCAGGGTCACTGGTCGTGGATCTTCTTCGTCAACGTCCCCATCGGAATCGTCGCCTTGATCGCCTGCGCCCTGGTCATCCCGCGCAGCCGGCCGCACGCGAACGAGGGCGGCATGGACGTCCCCGGCATGCTCGTCTCCGGCACGGGCCTCTTCTGCCTCACCCTCGCGCTCGTCGAGGGCGATGCCTGGGGGTGGACGTCCGTGACCATCATGGCGCTGTTCGTCGCGGCCGCCGTCAGCTTCCCGCTCTTCATGTGGTGGGAGACGCGCACCAAGTCGCCGATGTTCCCCGTGAGCCTGCTGCGCATCCGCTCGTTCACCGCCGCCAACACCGCCGTCATGTTCATCGGCCTCGCGATGGGCGGAACCTTCCTCATGCTCGTGATCTTCCTGGTCTCCGTGCTGGGGTACTCCGAGCTCCGCGCCGCGCTGGCGATCACGATCATGCCGGTACTGGCGCTCATCGTCGCCCCCAACGCCGGGCGCCTGAACGACCGCATCGGACCCAGGTTCCCGGCCGCCGCCGGGGCCGCATGCTTCGGGATCGGCCTGACGCTCATGGCCCAGCTCGGCGGCGACACGGGCCTCTGGGATGTCATGTGGCGGGTGGCGTTCCTCGGCGTGGGCATGGGCCTCGCCATGCCGACTCTTTCGGCAGCCTCGGTGGCGTCGCTGCCGCCGCAGGTGCGCGGCGTGGGCTCGGGGTCGTTGAACACCATGCGACAGGTGGGCTTCACCGTCGGTGTGGCGCTCGTGGTGGCGATCTTCTCCCACACAGTGACGCAGAACGCGCGGCAGGCGACCCGGGAGGCCGCCGGGCTCATCGCCGCTTCGCGGCAACTCGGCCCGGCGGAGAAGGGCGCCTACACCAGGACGCTCATAGAGAACGCGAAGGCCGCAGCCGGCAGCGGCGGCGGCGCGGCCCAGATGACCACCGCCCCGCTCCAGGGTGCGCCGCAGGTGCCCGGCTCGAGGCCGGCCACGCTCAAGAAGCTCAACACCGCCGTCGCCGAGCTGTACCGCGACTCCATCGCCGAGTCGTTCACGTGGCCGTTCTACGCGGCGGCCTTCGCCGCCTTCATCGGCATCTTCCCGGCGCTCCTGACCGGCCGCAGGCTCGGCGAGCACGAGGGACACCACGAAATGACCCGAGACGAGCGCCTGGAGTCCGCCGGCCGCGCCGAGGCGGCGGAGGCGGGTCTCCCGATCGAGGAGGAGGATCAGAAGTGAGCCCGCACGGCCGAAGGTCCGACGTGACCCGAGACGGTGACCGTGGCCACCAGGGCGGCCACCGTCACACGGGCGGCCGCCGAGGCGGCCGCCGGCCGGGCGAGAGTTCGGCGCGCGCCGACATCCTCGAGGCCGCGCGCGCGGCGTTCGCCGAGCACGGCTACGACCGCGCGACCATACGGGACATCGCCGCGCGGGCGTCTGTCGACCCGGCGCTGGTCATGCACTACTTCGGCTCGAAGGGGGCGCTGTTCACGGAGGCGCTCGAGCTCCCCATTCGCCCCAGCGAGGTGCTCGCCCGGGGTATGGCCGCAGGACGCGACCAGCTCGGCTCGACCATCGTACGCACCTTCCTGGAGTCGTGGGACGCGCCGGAGACACGGGTCCGCCTGATGGCCATGCTGCGCTCGGCGCTCACGAACGAGGCGGCCATGGGCATGATCCGCGACCTCCTCGTGCGCGAGGTGTTCGCGCCGGTCACCGAGGCCCTCGGCGTCTCGGACGCGCAGTTCCGCGCGACGCTGGTCGGCTCCCAGCTGGTCGGACTCTCAGTACTGCGCTCTATCGGCCGTATCGAACCGCTCGCGTCGGCGTCTGTCGACGACCTCGTAGCGGCCATCGGCCCGACGGTACAGCGCTACCTCGCGGAGCCGCTGGCTGCCGCCGGGGGAGGCACCGACGGCACGATCCCCACCTCCGAGAAGCAGGCCAACTGAGCCCACCAGTCACGGCCAGCCCCACGATGCTCACGTACCCGGGCCAGCGCAGTCGGGCGCGGAGAGCGCCCTTGAGGCGCTGCAGCTGCGGGCCAGGACCGAGCGCAGCGTGCGCCACCGGCAGCACGACCAGCGCAAGGGCGAGCATCCCGCCCACCCACACGGCAGTGAAGAGGTCGTGCAGAAAGACGACCGGCGTGGGGACGGCGTCTCCCGCGGACATGGCGTTCTCCTCTCAGGCAGGCCGCCCGCCTGCACCCCTCGCTCTCCCGGCACAGGCGGGCGGTTGGTGAATTCTTGACACCGGGAATTATCCTTCCTACAATTCTCACTGTCAAGAATTACAGGACGGAGGACCTATGCCCGGCTCATCCCCGCGAAAGTGGCTCGTGCTCGTCACCGTGTCGCTCGGACTCTTCATGGCTCTGCTGGACGCGACGATCGTCAACATTGCCGTCCCCTCGATCATGGCCGACATGGGCGCGAGCGTCGCCGGCGTCTCCTGGGTCCTCAACGCCTACAACCTCGGACTGCTCGTCCTCATCCTCGCAATCGGACGTCTTTCGGACAGGCTGGGCCAGAAGCGTGTCTTCCTCGTCGGTCTCGTGATGTTCACGGGCTTCTCGCTCGCCTGCGGTCTCGCGCCGTCCATCGGCTGGCTGATCGCCTTCCGCGTCGGTCAGTCCGTCGGCGCGGCGGCACTGATCCCGGTGTCGCTGGCTATTCTGCTCGGCGTGTTCCCCCGCGCCCAGCACGGCCTTGCGACCGGCATCTGGGGCGGCATTGGGGCCGTCGCGGCGGCCATGGGACCGACCATCGGCGGAGCGCTCACGCAGTACGCCTCGTGGAGCTGGATATTCTTCGTCAACATCCCCATCGGCATCGCCGCCATCCTGCTCGTCGCGCGCTTCGTCCCCGAGCATCGCCGCGCGACCTCGGGCGGACTGAACCCGGTCGGAATCGGGCTCTCCGCGGCCGGGTTCTTCGCGCTCACGCTCGCCCTGATCCAGGGCAACGAGTGGGGGTGGACGTCGGCCGCAGTCGTCGCCCTTCTCGCCGCGGGCGCCGCGCTCGTCGTCGCCTGGGTGGTCTGGGAGCTGCGCGCACCGTCCCCACTGCTCGACCTGCGCCTGTTCCGCAACCGCACGTTCGCAGGCGCCAACGGCGGCATGCTCGCCATGGGCATGGCCATGATGGGCTCGATGTTCCTGCTCATCATCTTCATGGTGAACGTGATGGGCTACTCGGAGATCAAGGCGGCGATCGCTGTGACCCCGATGCCCGCATTGGGTGCGCTCCTCGCGCCAGTGGTGGGCAGGTTGCTCGACCGCGTGTCGCCGCGCGTGCCGGCGGCGCTCGGCATGCTCGCCATGGCCGCCGGCCTGCTGCTGCTGCGGCAGCTCGACGCCGGCGCCACGCTGTGGGACGTGTCGTGGCGCACCCTGCTCCTCGGCGTCGGACTCGGCTTCGCGATGCCGTCCCTGGCGGTCGCCGGCATGAGCGCCGTGCCGCACCGCGCCGGCGGCGCGGGCTCGGGCGCGATCAACTGGTCGCGGCAGATGGGCTTCGTCCTCGGCGTCGCGGTGCTCGTGGCGGTCTTCACGCAGAGCATGACGACCACCATGGCCGACGCCGTGGACGAGGCTCGTTCCGCCGTAGATGCGCAGGTCCAGATGCCGGCACCCCAGCGGGCGGCCATCGTCAGCGGCATCGAGAAGAGCATGGCCGAGATGCCCGCCGCCCCGGGCGACGCCTACGCAACTGCCGATCCGCTGGCCGACGCGCCGCAGGCACCCGCCGGCAGCCTGCAGGCGGAGCAGCGCGCCGAGCTCAAGACGCAGCTGGGCGCGATCTTCCTGACGGCGCGCAGCGACGCCTTCGATCTGCCGTTCCTTGTCGCCGCCGCCGTCGCGCTGGCGGGCGTCGTGCCGGCGCTGCTGCTTGGGCAGCGCAGGCGGGTCGCGGCCGAGGAGGGCGACGAGGGCGACGTCTGGGGTTCGGTCGCCGACGTCATCTGACGCGCTACAATCACGGCGGTGACCACCAGGTGTACAGACGAGCATGGCTCCAACCGCCCGGCCGGCGGCCACAGCGGCCGCCGGCCGGGCGAGAGCGGCACCCGGGACGCGATCCTCGTGGCGGCGCGGGAGGCGTTCGCCGCCGACGGCTTCGACAAGGCGACGCTCCGCGCCATCGCCGCCTCCGCCGGCGTCGACCCGGCCCTCGTGCGGCACTTCTACACCGACAAGGAGACCCTCTTCGACCGGGCGATGACCCTACCCTGGGACTCGGACGAGATCGTCTCGGCAATCATCGAGGGCGACCCGGAGCGCGTCGGGGAGCGCATCGTCCTCCGGTTCCTGCTGTCGTGGGAGACGGGCACGAGCCGCGATGTCTTCAGGGCGATGATCCGGTCCGCCGTCACGCACGACCGGGCGGCGGAGATGATCCGCGACCTCATCACGCGGCGGCTGGTCGGGCCTGTCACCCGCGCCCTGCGCGTGCCGTACCCCGACCTGCGCGCCACTCTCGTCGGGTCGCAGCTCGTCGGCCTCGCGATGGTGCGCTACGTCACCCGGGTCGAACCCCTGGCCTCCCTGGACCGCGAGGCCGCGGCGCGCGTGGTCGGGCCGAACGTACAGCGCTATCTCACTGGGGATCTCGAGACGCGTACGTGAAGCTTCGGCGCCGCCGGGCTCAGGCGGCGCCGATCAGATGTAGCGCGAGCGGATCGCCGCCGCGGCCTGGAGCAGCTCGTCGGCGCCCGGCTGCTCGTAGCCTTCGAACTGCTGCTCAAGGGCCTGCATCCGGCCCGGGTCGCCGTAGTCGGTGAGGCCTCGGAAGAGGCCGAGACGCACGCCGATGGCGAAGCGCGCCTGATCGACGCGCGGCCAGCCCAGGTACTCGTCGAGCACACCCGTAAGCCGCTCGCGATCGCGCGGGAGCGACCCGTCGAGCTCCTGCAGCAGGTTCAGGATGTGGTCGGAACGGAGCTCGAACCGTGCGTCGCCGACCTGCTCGAGCAGGTCGCGCAGCTCCTGTGCGACCTCCACGTCGTCAGGCAGGACGAACTCCCCGGCCGCCGCGCGCGCGCCGAGCGGCGTGCTCGGCACTACGGCGGCGGTGCGCAGGCGCACGACCAGCGGGTTGCCGGCGAGCGCGGCCGGCGCCACCTCGCGGATCACGCGGGCGGAGCCCGCGACGTGCGCGGCGGCGTCCGCGCGCCCACCCAGCCCCGGCATCAGATAGAAGCAGAGCTCGAGGCCGGCCTGCAACACCTTGCCGCCGGCCCCGACGAGGTCGCCGCTGGTGCAGCCCTTGTCGATGGCCATCAGCACCTCGTCGGCGCCGGACTCGAGGCCGAGGTGCACGCGCGTGAGCCCGGCCTCGCGAAGCAGCGCGAGCTCCTCCGGCGCGCGCCGCGCCAGCGTGCTCGCGCGCCCGTACGTGGTCACGCGCTCGACCGTGGGGAAGCGCTCGCGGACCCGGCGGACGACCGCCGCGAGCTTCTCCGGCTTGACCGCGCACGGGTCCGCGTCCTGCAGGAAGCACGTGCGCGCCCCGTCGCCCAGGAACAGCGACACCTGGTAGGCCTCCGCCGGAACGAGCCCCTCGCGCACGGCGTGGACGCCGCCTCGGCGCAGCACCTCCGCGGCCTCCGCCATGGCGTCGACGTCCGCCAGGACCTCCTCCACCGCCCGCAGCGACGACTTCGTCCCCTTGTACACCGGGCAGAACGTGCACCGGTTCCAGGTGCAGTTGCGGATCACGCGCACCAGCAGGCTGTGCGCCTCGCTGGGCGGGCGGATCGGCCCTTGCTCGAAGGACGGAGTCGTCATCACACGCTCAGTCGATGTGCAGCCGGCGCAGGAGCACGCCCACCAGGTCCATGAACACCATGACGCCGACGCCGATGGCGAGGATCACCAGCCACTCCGTGCCGGAGATGGCCGTGGTGTCGAACGCCGTGTTCATGAACGGCGCATAGGTGAAGAGCACCTGGAGCCCGGCGACCACCGCGACGCCGAGGAGGATGATCCGATTGCCGAACGGGTTGTAGGTGAAGAGCGAGCGGCGCAGCGAGCGGCAGGCGAACAGGTAGAAGATCTGCACCGACATGAAGACGTTGACGGCGGCCGTGCGCGCCGCCTCCTCCCCCAGGTCGTTGCCGAGCGCCCACTCGAACACCGCGAAGGCAGACACGAGCAGGATGACACCGGAGACGACGATGCGGACGAGCACGCCGCGCGAGACGATAGGCGAGCCGGGCGCGCGAGGCTGCCGGTCCATGATGCCGGGCTCCTTGGGCTCGAAGGCCAGGCCCAGACCGAGCAGCACCGCGGTGATCATGTTGATCCAGAGGATCTGCAGCGGCTCGATGGGCAGCGCCGTGCCGAGCATGATCCCGGTGAGGATCACGAGCCCTTGACCGACGTTTGTCGGCAGCGCATACGTGATGAACTTGACGAGGTTGTCGAAGACGCCACGGCCCTCCTCGACGGCGGCCTCGATGGAGGCGAAGTCGTCGTCGGTGAGCACCATGTCCGCGGCGTCCTTGGCCACATCCGTGCCGGTGATGCCCATGGCCACGCCGATGTCGGCCTGCTTGAGCGCCGGAGCGTCGTTGACGCCATCGCCGGTCATGGCGATGACCTGGCCCTTGGACTGCAGCGCCTCGACCAGCCGCAGCTTCTGCTCCGGCGTGACGCGGGCGAAGACGCTGGTACGGTCGGCGAGCTCGATGAACTCGGCGTCGTGGACGGCCGCCATCTCGGCGCCTGTGACGGCCCCGTCGCCGACCTCGGCGATGCCGATCTCGTGGGCGATCGCCGCCGCGGTGGCGGCGTGGTCGCCGGTGATCATCTTGACGGAGATGCCGGCGTGGTGGCACGCCTCGACGGCGGCAATAGCTGCCGGACGCGGCGGATCCATCATCGCCTGCAGGCCGAGGAAGGTGAGGCCGCCGGCCACGTCGTCGTGGTCGATGTCGTCGGTGCCGTCCGGCAGCGCGCCGCGGGCGAAGGCGAGGACGCGCAGACCCTCGGCGGCCAGCGCCTCCACCTCGGCGTGGACCGCGGCTGCGTCGAGCGGGGCCGGCTCGCCGTCCGCGCCGGCCGCCGAGGAGCAGCGCTCGAGCACTTTCTCCACGGCGCCCTTCACGTAGACCACCCGGCGCCGCTCGCCGGCGTCGTGCAAGGTCGCCATGTACTGATAGGCGCTCTCGAAGGGGATCGCGTCCAGGCGCGGCAGCGCGGCGTCGTCGGCCGCCAGGCCGGCTTTGGCGGCACTCGTCAGCAGGGCCGCCTCGGTCGGGTCGCCGGCCACCTCGTACCGCCCGTCCGTCTGGTTCAGGGCGGTGTCGTTGCAGAGCAGGCCGGCCAGCAGCACCTCGCGCGCGGCCGGCGAGGGAGCCGGCGAGATCTCCCCTTCCCGGCCGTAGCCCACCCCACTCACATTCGCCTGCTGCCCCCCGGCGACCAGGCGCTGCACCGTCATCTCGTTCTGCGTGAGCGTGCCGGTCTTGTCGGTGCAGATGACCATAGTGCTGCCCAGCGTCTCCACGGCTGGCAACTTGCGGATGATGGCCCGTCGCTTGGCCATGCGGTTCACGCCGATCGCCAGGGTCACGGTCACGGCGGCGGGCAGGCCCTCCGGGATCGCCGCCACCGCCAGCGCGATGGAGGCACGGAACATCTCGACGAGGTCCTCGCCACGCACGAGTCCCACCACGAAGGTGAGCCCGGCGAGCGCGATGATGACGAACAGCAGGATCTTGGAGAACTGGTCGATCTTGCGCGTGAGCGGCGTCTTGAGGTCGTGCGCCTGCTGGATGAGCTGGCTGATCTTGCCGACCTCTGTGCGGTCGCCGGTGGCGACGACGAGGCCGGCGCCCGTGCCGTAGGTCACCAGCGTCGAGGCGTAGGCCATGTCGGCCCGCTCGGCGAGTACCGCGTCCCGCGGCACGATGGAGTGGTCCTTCTCGACGGGCACGGACTCGCCGGTGAGAGCGGATTCGTCCACACGCAGGTCGCGGGTACGGAGGAGGCGCAGGTCAGCCGGGACCTTGTCGCCCGCCTGGACGAGCACCAGGTCGCCGGGGACGATCTCGGTGGCCGGGAGCCGCACCTGGTCCCCCGCCCGCACCAGCGTCGCCTCTGCCGTCATCGCCCGGCTCAGCGCGTCGATGGCAGCGACGGCCTTGGCCTCCTGGAGGTAGCCGACGATCGCGTTGAGGAGCACCACGCCGAAGATGACGATCGCGTCTACCCACTCATCCAGGAAGATAGTGACGATCGCGGAGACGAGCAGGATGAGGACGAGCGGGTCGGTGAACTGCATCGCAAAGCGGCGCAGCGGCCCCGGACCCTTGGGCGGAGTGAGCTGGTTGAGCCCGAATTGACTGCGGCGGTGCTCGACCGCGAAGCGGTCGAGGCCCTCCTCCCTGTCTGTCTCAAGGAGGTCGATGACCTCCCGGTCGGGCAGGACATGCCAGTGCTGGTCGTCGAGCAGCTGGATGCGGACCCTCCTCAAGGGCGCGTTGCGGCCGGTGCCCGGAGATGATACCCGAGCGCCGGCCGCTTCCGCTCTCCGGAGGCGCGCGCCGCTTCGCCGGCGCGCCCGCCCGCTCACTCGTAATGGATGGCCTGCAGGATGTCGATCCTCGCCGCCCGCCGCGCAGGCAGGATGGCGGCGATCACGCCTACGACCACGGCCAGCACGAGGAACACGACCAACTGACCGCTCGGGATGGAGAATGTGATCCCCTGGCCGGCGAACCTGGTCGTGACCACCCAGGCGAACACGATGCCGACCACGATGCCCATGATCGCGCCGATGATGGATGTGATGACGCTCTCGAAGCGTACCGTCGCCCGCACCTGACCGCGCGACATGCCGATCGCCCGCACCAGGCCGATCTCACGCGTCCGCTCGTACACCGCCAGCACCAGCGTATTGACGATGCCGAACAGCGAGATGATGACGCTCAGAGCGAGGAGCCCGTAGATGAGCAGGAGCAGTTGGTTGACCAGGTCGACCGTCCCCTCCTTGTACTGCTCGCTGGTCTGCACCTCGGCCGTTGGCGTGGACGCCAGCGCCGTCTCTATCGCCTTCTGCGTGGCGGCGATGTCCGCCCCCGGCTGCGCCTTGGCGACCACCATGAACGTCTGCGGCGTCGGGAACAGCTCGTCGTAACCCGCGGTGCTGACCGCGATCCCGTTGAGCATCATCGGATCCCGGTAGATGCCCAGGATCCTGAGCGTCGCCTGCTTGCCCTCGACCGTCGTGACCGCGAGCGTCCCGCCCTCCTTCAGGCCGCCCAGCGACGCCGCCGTCTGCTCCTCGACGATCGCGCCGTCCGTGCCCAGCTGCGCGAGCACCTGGTCGCTGCCCTCGATCCAGTCGAAGCTCCACACGCGCTCGATGGCGCTCGGGTCGAGGCCCCAGACCACCGGCAGCGACCCGTTCTTCGCCTGCACCTGCTGGGCGTCGAGGGAGACTGCAGTCTCGACGCCCGTGACGGCATGCACCTTGGCGGCAGTGTCGTTCGGGATGGTCATGAAGTTCTGACCGGCGACGACGAAGTCGGCGCGCACCGTACGGTCGTAACTGTCGATGAACGAGCTCTTGAGGCCCTGGGCGAGCACCGCGACGAAGACCACCACCGCGAGACCGATCATCAGGGCCGCCGCCGTGAGCGCCGTCCGGCCCGGGTTGCGGCGGCTGTTGTCGCGCGCCAGGCGGCCGCTGACGGGGGCGATCTTCTGCAGCGGCCAGCCGAGCCCGGCGGCGAGGGGCCCGACGAAGTACCGGCTCGCGATCGCCACGGCGACGAAGATGAGCACGGCGCCGAAGGCGATGGTACCCAGCCGGACCACGGTGCCGCCGGGTCCGTACATGCCGCCGGCGATGAGAAGGCCGCCCAGGATCGCGATCACGACAGCGAGCGCCGGCACGAACCGCGCGAAACGCGACGGCGGGAGCACGGCGCCCTCTTGCAGCGCCGCCATCGGCGGCACGCGCGTCGCGCGCTGCGCCGGCACCACCGCCGAGAGCACCGTGACGACGACGCCGACGGCGAGGGCGATGACGATGGTGCGCGCTTCCATGACGAGGCCGCTGCGCGGGATGTCGAAACCGGCGGACTGGAACACCTGGTTGACGCCGGCCGCCACGCCGAGGCCGGCGAAGAGGCCGAGCACGGAGGCGAAGATCCCCATCACGAGCGCCTCGCCGGTGATGCTCCAGAGCACCTGCGCGCGCGACGCTCCGAGCGCGCGCAACATCGCGAACTCCCGTCGGCGCTGAGCGACCGTCATCGAGAACGCGTTGAAGATGATGAAGGCGCCGACCAGCACCGCGATGCCGCCGAAGCTCAGCAGCACCGGCCGCAGGAAGGCCCCGATGGCGTCGCTGATCGCTTTCGTCTGGTCGGCGGCCGCCTGGGCGCCCGTCTTGACCTCCGTGTACGCGGGCATCTCCGCGCGGACCCTCTTCGCGAGCTCGTCCGCCGGCACGCCGGCGTCGGCCTTCACATCGATCTCGGACAGACGTCCGTGCATGTCGAACCAGCCCTGAGCGTCCGAGAGCGTGGTGTGGATGAGGATCGACCCGCCCAGGGACGACTGGGCGGCGAACGTGAACACGCCGGATACTTTCGCCTCGTGTGCGCCGTCGCCGGCGATCACGGTGATCGGCGAGCCGGGCGCCAGCTCCTTGTCCTGGGCGAGCTTCTGGATCACGGCCACCTCTCCCGGCTGCTCCGGCGGGTGACCCTCGATGTACTGCGGCGGCGCGATGTCGTTGGGCGAGTACGAGAAGAAGAGCGTCGGGGAGCCGCCAGTCTGCACGACCTCCCCGTCCACCGCCACGGCGCCCATTCCCGCCACGTAGCCGAAGGACGTGGCGACGCCGTCCACGGCGTCAACCTGCGCGACCAGGCCCTCCGGCAATCCCTCGGTGGCGCCGGTGAGCTGGCCCGAGAACCTGGCCTGGCGGGTCACGGTGACGTCGGTGCCCTTGTAGGCGTTGCTGAACACGTCCTGGAACCCGCGGTCGATCTGGTCGGTGAGCACGTAGGTGCCGCTGATCATCGCCACCCCGAGAAGGATGGCGAGCGTGGTCAGGAAGGTCCTGAGCTTGTGCGCCGTGAGGCTTCGCCAGGCGATCCGGACCATCAGACATCCTCGAGCGACTTGATGACGTCGTAGATGTCGTCGCGCCCGAGCCGCCCGCAGTCGTGGGCGATGGCGCCGTCCTTGAGGAAGACGATGCGGTCGGCGTACGTCGCGGCGTGCGCGTCGTGCGTGACCATGACGATGGTCTGGCCCATGGAATCACGGGAGTGGCGAAGGAGCTGCAGAACCTCCTCCCCGGTGCGTGAGTCCAGGTTTCCCGTCGGTTCGTCCGCGAACAGCACGGCGGGTCGCGAGGCCAGTGCGCGGGCGACGGCGACGCGCTGCTGCTGCCCGCCGCTGAGCTCGGCGGGCTTGTGCGTCAGCCGGTCGCCGAGCCCCACGGTGTTGACCAGCTCGTCCACCCAGTCCTGGTCACCCTTGCGGCCGGCGATGGTCAGCGGGAGGCTGATGTTCTCCGCCGCGTTCAGCGTCGGAAGCAGGTTGAACGTCTGGAAGATGAAGCCGATCTGGTCGCGACGGAGCTGCGTGAGCGCGCGCTCTTTGAGCGTCGTGATCTCCTGGCCGTCGATCCACACGTTGCCGGCCGTCGGCCGGTCGAGCCCGGCCAGGATATGCATCAGCGTGCTCTTGCCGGAGCCCGACGGACCCATGATGGCGGTGTAGGCGCCGCGCTGCAGGTCGATGTCGACGCCCGCGAGCGCACGCACGAGCGCGTCGCCCTGGCCGTAGTCGCGTTCCACGCCGCGCGCCTGGACGACGGCGTCGGGCAGGCCGACCGTGGTCCGGGCCTCACACGTGGCGGGTGAGACGCCCTCCTGTTGCACTATGGTCGTTTCGACGTTGTCGCTCACGTCTTCTCCCTTGGTCGTCGCCGCCGGTGGCGGCATGCGGTGGGCCGCGCCTTCCGGCGCGGCCCACCGCCCGTTGCTGTCAACTATCCCCGCGAAGGCGGTCTGGCCGAACCACGCCGCCGCAAGGGTCTACGCCTCTCGCTCGGGTCGGTCCCCCTCCTCGGCCTCGGCCTCGGGCTCCCCCCCACCCGCCTCCGGAGCAGGCTCCGCGCCGGCGGGGGGCGACGGCTCTGCCGGCGGAGCCGGCGGCGCCATCGTGGGCGCCTCGGGCGCCGGAGGCTCCGTCGTGGACGGCGGCTCGCCGGCGGGGGCCGCAGCCTCACCCGCCGGTGGCGCAGACACCGGCGTCTCCGGCGCCGGCTGCGCGACGGTCGCGGCCGTGGGAGCGGCACCGACCGGCAGGTCCGGTGCCGTGTACACGATCGGGGTGATGACGGAGGCCTGAGCCGCCGCGCCTCCGGCCGCCGCGTACTGGGCCGCCGCCACAGCCTGGGCGGCCGCCTGCGCGGCGGCCGCCTCGCGCCGGCGACGCCGCCAGTCGGTCACGGCGATGGTCGCGGCGCCGACGCCGAACACCATCAGGACCAGCATGAGCAGCGGTCCCGCGACCGGGATCTGCGAGACGATGGTCGTCCCGACCACTCCGATGGTCACCGCGAGCATCAGGTTCTCCTTGCCGCCGAACCCTGTGATCACCTTCTGCGCGAGGAACGCGGCGGCCCCGGTCGCGGCGAAGAAGTAGGCCAGGAGCACGAAGAGCACGTAAGGCAGCACCAGCAGGAGCCCGATGATGCTGATCACGAGCACCACGAGCGCCGCAGGGGCGATGATGAAGAAGACGAGAGCGCCCCAGCCGAGCGAAGCCCACGGCACGCGGCCCACGTTGTGCTGCACGGTGCGCAGCTGGCCGGGCATGAGCGCCGCCATGACCAGCGCGAGCACCAGGCAGAACGCGGTCTGGAGTAGCCAGCCGATGAAGCTGAAGCCGGGTTCCACGAAGAACCCTCTGGCGACCCAGCCGAGGGCGCCGCCAAAGTCCACGCCCTCGAACGCTTCCGTCTGCCCGATCACTTCCGCTCCGGGCGCCCGCGTCAGCTTGCCGCCGAACAGCACGAGGGAAGCGTCTGACGGCTTGAGGTCGCTGCCGAGCACGGCCTCGGGGCCGACGGTGACGTCGCCGCCGAACACGACCGTCGAGGTGCCCACCGTGCCGCGAATCGTCACGTCGCCGCCGAACGCGACAACCGCGTCGGTGACCGTGCCGTCCACGGTGATGTCGCCGCCGAACGCCACGACCGACGGGGTGGTCGTGCCGGCCGGCACGTACACGTCCTCGCCGAACTGGACCTCGGCGCCGCGTTGCAGCACGATCGCCGGATCTCCTGTGGGCGACGCCGCGGCCTTCGGCGTCTGCGTCGCACCCGCCCGCGCCGGCCCAGCAACCGCCAGCCCGAGCAGCACAAGCAGGGCGGCCAGTGCGACCAGCGCCAGGGATGGCGCGAGGATCCTCGCGATGCGGTCCTGTCTCATCGTGTCACCTCCGCGAGCCCTCACGGTCGGCTCGTCTCGTCGTCTGGGAGAGCGTCGCCCGGCTGCGCCGACGGCGAGGGCGACGGAACGGCCGGCCCCTGGGGCGACGGGTGGGCCCGCGTCTCGGTCGGAGCGGCCGGGGCCGGCTGCACCGGAGCTGTCTCTGCGGGCTGCGCCGGGGCAGCCGCCGGCGGCATCGAGGACGGGGCCGGCGCCTGAGGCGGCGGCGGAGCGCCGGCCGACGGAGGCACCGGCTGAGCGCCGGCGGTGGGCGTAGTCCCCTTGCGGAACATGACCTCAGCCCAGCGTGCGCACACCCAGCTCCATCCGTTCATGACGTACAGGGAGACGAAGAACGCGAGGATGCCGAGCGGCACGGCCAGGATGCCGAACCAGAGCGGCGGCACCCACGTACCGTTGACGACCGGCACGTTGAGGACGGCGAAGAACGGGATCGCCAGGAGCCAGCCGACCGCCGACACCGCGGCGACCAGCAGGGTGAACGAGACGGTGCCGAAGACGAGTTTGGCGAACAGGTACAGGAGGTCCAACCAGGTCGCCCCACTGCCGAAGTGGGCGCGGAGCTTGCCCCAGATGCCGTCCACGTTCTCCCACTCCCTCGGCGCCTGCGGCACCGCCACGCCCAGCAGGTAGTGGGCCTGGGCGCGTTCGAACGCTGCGAACAGCCACCAGGCGCCGGCGACGACGAGCAGGATCGGGATGCCAACCCATACCACGACGAGACCCACACCGACCGAGAGTCCCGTGATGAGGAAGACGAAGTAGAACAGGCCCAGCGGGAAGGCCAGGACATGGAACAGGATGCCGAGCCACGTCTGCGGTCGCACGACGACGCCGAAGAAGCGAGTGAGCGCCGAGTCGTTCAAGGGGTGACCTCCAACAGGTTTCCGCAGCTTGCAGGCAAAGCGTAGCTGCGAGACCGGCGCAGGTCGTCACCCCGGAGCGGGAATCTGGACTGACGGTGGTGGGATTCGGGCGCCGGCCGGCATACCCCTGTGGGGGTACGCGGGCGGCGCCGCCTGCTCACTCGGTCGGCGTCTCCCCCGGACGCACGAGCCCGACCTCGTAGGCGAGGATCACGGCCTGGGTGCGGTCGTGCAGGCCGAGCTTGGCGAAAATCCTCTTGACGTGCGTCTTGACCGTGCCTTCGCTGAGGAAGAGGTGCGCGGCGATGTCACCGTTGGTCATGCCGCGCGCCACCAGCACGAGCACTTCACGCTCACGCTCGGTCAGGTCGTCGAGCTCGCTCGCGTCCCGCGAGGGCGTCGCATCGGGGCGGTTGCGGAAGTTCTCGATGAGGCGCTGCGTGACGGAGGGCGCCAGCAGCGCCTCCCCCTCGGCCACCACGCGGATGCCGGCGACGAGGTCCTCGGCCGGGGTGCGCTTGAGCAGGAACCCGCTGGCCCCCGCCTTGAGCGCCTCGTACACGTATTCGTCGAGGTCGAACGTAGTGAGGATCACGACGCGCGAGCTGTCTTCGCGCCCCAGCGCGACGATCTCCCGGGTCGCCTCGATGCCGTTCATCACGGGCATCTGCACGTCCATCAGCACCACGTCGGGGTCCAGGCGCCGCGTGAGCGTCACCGCCTCGGCGCCGTCGTTGGCCTCACCGACCACCTCGATGTCGTCCTCAGCCTCGAGGATCAGGCGGAGTCCCGAGCGCACCAGCTGCTCGTCGTCGGCGAGCACCAGCTTGACGGTCATGTCTCCTCCGTTTCCGTGGCGGCGCGCGGTCGCGCCGCCCTCACCTTGACCCATCCGTGCCGGACAGTGGGAGCCGCGCGCGGACGCCGAAGCCGCCCTCCGCACGCGGCCCGGCCTCGAGCTCGCCCCTGAACGTGGCCACGCGCTCGCGCATGCCGAGCAGGCCGCGGCCGCCGCCGGCCGTGGCCGGCGTGGTGCCCCGGCCGTCGTCGAGCACCTCGATCGCGAGGGTCTTCTCCTCGTAGCGCACGGTGACCGTGGCGTGCGCCTTGCCGGCGTGTTTTAGCGTATTGGTCAGCGACTCCTGGACGATGCGGTACGCGGTGAGATCGAGGCTGGCCGGCAGCGGCCGAGGCTCGCCCTCCACGGTGAGGTCGACCGGCAGACCGGCCTCGCGTACCTGCGCGCACAGTGTCTCCAGCTGCCCCATGCCGGGCGTGACGTCACAGCACGCTTCTTCCTCGGGGGCGCGCAGGATCCCGAGCATGCGCTCGATGTCGCCCAAGGCCTGCCGCCCAGCCGTCTCGATGGAATCGAGTGCCTCGCGCGCCAGCTCCGGCCTCTTCTCGATGACCCGCTGAGCCGCGCCGGCGTGGAGGACGACCACGTTCAGCGCGTGGCCGACGCTGTCATGCAGCTCGCGCGCCATGCGCGCTCGCTCCTCCGTCACGGCCTCGCGCGCTCGGGCCTCGCGGTCGGCCGCAAAGAGCGCGGCCCTGCGCTCGGCCCGCTCGATGCTGCCGCGGTAGATGCGAATCACGATCGCGACGACCCACACGATCGAGAGCGACGCCCAGGTGCTGAGAGCGGACTCCCACGTGAAGGTCGGCAGCGAGACGAAGACGATCACCATTCCCACGGCCACGACGAACCCGGCGGCGACAGCCCGCTTCCACTGGTCGAACGCGACGGTGGCGAACGACGCAACAATCACCGCCCACACCGCGGCCTGCGTGAATTCGTACGCGGCGATCGCCTGCACGCACAGCAGCGTGAGCGACACCACCAGACTGGCCAGCGGCGACCACCAGAGGGCTGCCAGCGAGAGCCCGCTGGCCACCGTGAGCGCGATGAGCGCGGGGCCGTCTGCCCGGTAACCAACCGGCACGCCGCCGCGCGTGAGCAGTTCGACCAGGCCGGCGGCCGTGAACACCAGGGCGAGGAACACGCTGACCGGGACGGGGTCGAGCAGCGGCGGGCGGCGGCGCGGCTCGGGAACGGCAGCCGGCGCTTTGAGGATGTCGGCTGGGCGCTCCACGGTCCGCAGTATAGGCGAGTTGAAGCGAAATGGTGGAGGCGGCGGGAATCGAACCCGCGTCCACGGACGCCTCGGCGGAGTCTCTACAGGCTTAGCCGGCGCTTTTGGTCTCGCTCGCGGCCCCCGCGTCGGCCGGGTGCCGTCTGCCAGTCCCGATCAGTCTCAGGCGCGCTCGCTCGGAACAGCGCGGGCCGCGCCCCAGCCCGCTTGATGACACCGCGAGCCCCGAGCGCGGGCGTCCCGGGTGCGATGCGTCACCTAATGATTAGGCGGCGAGTGCGAGGTTATCCTCGGCAAGTGTGTTGTTCCGGCAGTTTAACGAGGCCACCGGACCTCGGCCTGCTGCTCCCACCTCGGTACAGCCCATGTCGAGACCTGTTCGCCCCCAACTGGGCGGCCCTGAGTGGCCGCATCCTCGAGTATACCCGAGGACCAAAACGGCGAGACCGCGGCCCTGCCGCGGTCTCGCCTCCGTTCCTGGTCTTGACCGCCAGCTGCGGGTCAGTGTGCGGTGCCGCTACGCCACACCGCACGTTAGTCCAGCTACGCCGACTAATCTTCTACCGTCTGCACCTCACGACGGTCGCGGCGACGGAAGTACATGTTGCGGCAGAGCGGACCCTCGCCGGTGGCGTAGCAGCTCTGGACCGCGATGGAGCACTGCGGCAGGGGCTGCTGCGCGACCTTGACCACGCCGAACCCGCCTTTGCCGCGCTCGATCTCCTGGAACATCTTCAGGTCGATCTCGTGCGGGAACACCTTCTCGATGCAGCCGAAGAACGTGTCGCCGTCTTCCTTGAAAGCGTACAGAAAGCGACAGTTCATGGCGAGACACGCAGCCGGATAGACCACTTTCTCACACTGGGCTGAGCATTCCTGACATTCAAGCTGCTCTTCAGACAAGCGGATCAGCCTCCTAGACAGCACAACGGCCGGCGATTCTGTGCCGGCCCGCGGGCATAGTAGCACGTTCGCTCATGCCTGAACAGGCGTCTTAACGTCCTCTTAATACTTCTCAGACAGGGGCAACCTGGCCTCACCCGAGCATGTTGTGCACCTTCGCACAAGATTTACGTTGACAAAGCATCACCGAGATAGTGAAAATGGGCGCGTTCTGCCGCGGCCGACTGGGGAAGGCGCGGCTTCACTCGCTTGCCAAAGGAGGTGGCGGTCACGCAATGGACGCCGTAATGCTCGCACGCATCCAGTTCGCGCTCACCGTCGGCTATCACTTCATCTTCGTGCCCATCAGCATCGGCGTGGGGATGATGGTCGTGCTCTCAGAGCGCCGACACTACAAGTCCGGGATCCCTGCAGACAGGGCCGCCTCCAACTTCTGGATCAAGCTGTTCACGGCGACGTTCGCGATCGGCGTGGCCACCGGCATCACCATGGAGTTCGCGTTCGGCACGAACTGGGCCGAGTACTCCCGCTTCGTCGGCAATATCTTCGGCGCCCCGCTGGCTGCCGAAGGCCTGGTCGCCTTCTTCCTGGAGTCGACCTTCCTCGGCATCCTGCTGTTCGGGCGCAAGAGGGTCTCCAAGCGCTTCTACTACATCTCCGCCTGGCTGGTTTGGATCGGCGCGCTCCTCTCCGCCCTCTGGATCCTCATCGCCAACTCGTGGATGCAGACACCGGCGGGCTACGAGATCAAGGGCGGCAAGGCCGTCCTCACGAGCTTCTGGGCGGCGGCGCTCAACCCGTCCATCGGCCCACGCTACTTCCACACGGTCGCCGCAGCGCTGCTCACCGGCTGCTTTGTGGTCGCGGGTGTCTGCGCGTACTACATGCTCAAGAAGCGCCACGCGCACTTCGCGCGCCAGGCCATGCTCTGGGCCGCCTCCGTCGGCCTCGTGCTGGCCGTCGCCATTCCCTTCCTAGGTCACTGGGGCGCCCTCGTGGTCGCCGAGCATCAGCCGATCAAGATGGCCGCCTTCGAGAACGTCGGTGACACCCAGAAGAACGCCCCCCTCTATCTCTTCGGATGGGTCAACAGCGACGGAGACACCACCGGGATCAGCATCCCGAGCGGCCTGAGCCTCATGCTGGGCCTGAGCCCCGACCACGAGGTCACGGGGCTCAACAGCGTAGCTCCGGCCGACAGACCGCCGGTACAGCTGACGTTCCAGAGCTACCATCTCATGATCGCCCTCGGCTTCCTGTTCATCCTCGTGCTCCTCATGGCGCTCGTCATGCACAAACTGGGACGCCTCGAGAACTCGCGCTGGTTCCTCTGGGTCCTCATGGCGTGTATCCCGCTGTCCATCATCGCCATCAACATGGGCTGGACGGCCGCCGAGGTCGGCCGGCAACCGTGGGTCGTGCAGGGGTTGATGCGCACCACCGACGGGGTGTCGCCGCTCGTGTCGGCGGGCCAGATCTGGGCGACCATCGGTCTCTTCATCCTGATCTACCTTGTCCTCTTCATCGCCTGGCTGCGGATCTTCCTCGGGATCATCAAGAAGGGTCCGGACGACACGGCGGAGATGCTCGAAGCCGAGCAGGCCGGCAGCGACCCCGTGACGCCCGACACGACCAGTCCCGCACCCGCGGGCGCGGGGAGGTGACGAGATGACCCTGGCAAACATCTGGTTCGCCCTCGTCGCCGTCCTCCTCACCGTTTACGTGATCCTTGACGGCTTCGACCTGGGCACCGGCGTGCTGTACCCGTTCATCGCGAAGAACGAGGACGAGAAGAGCGTGGTCCGCGCCTCCATCGGCCCGGTATGGGACGGCAACGAGGTCTGGCTCCTCACGGGGGCCGGCGCGATCTTCGCCGCGTTCCCGATGGTCTACGCCATGACCTTCAGCGGCTTCTACCTCGCCATCATGCTCGTGCTGTTCGGCCTGATCCTGCGGGCGGTCTCCCTCGAGTTCCGGCATCGCGACACCAGCTGGGCCGCCGTCTGGGACGGCGCCTTCTTCCTAGGCAGCCTGGTACCGTCGTTGCTGGTGGGCGTCGCCCTTGGCAACGTCATCCGCGGTGTTCCGATGGACGCGCAGGGCAACTACATCGGCACGTTCTGGGCCCTGCTCAATCCCTACGCGCTCCTGGTGGGCGTGACCGGGCTGGCCCTGCTCGTCCAGCACGGGGCCGCCTGGCTCTCCGTCAAGGCCGATGGCAAGCTCCACGACCGTGCCTGGCGCTACCGAAAGGTCTCGTTCTGGATCTGCGCCGTGCTCGCGGTCGCGACGTCACTCGCGACCATCTTCACGGTCTCGCGCGCCTCGGACAATGTGTTCGGCAGCGTCGTCGGCTGGCTGTTCCTGGCCGTCTTCCTCATCGGGGTGCTCTCCACCATCTGGCAGATGTCCAGGGGCGCCGAACTCATGTCGTTCGTCGGCTCGGCGATCATCATCATCGGCCTCGCCGGCATCGCCGCCGTGGGCAACTTCCCGGACATGGTGCCGGCGCGCGGCACGCCGCCGGCGACGAGCCTCACCGTCGAGCGCGCCGCGTCGGAGGACCTGACGCTCACGGTCATGCTCATCCTGGCCGTGATCTTCGTGCCCGTCGTCCTGATCTATACGGCCCTCATCTACAGGACCTTCTGGGGCAAGACCAAGGCGGGAGACGCCGACTATTGAGTCGCGACGTGTGAACCGATCCACACATCTCCCGATGCGAAGGGGCGGCGGGCCAGACGCCCGCCGCCCGCCCTTTCTCCCGTAACCGCACACAAGTGCTACCAAGTTCGCACAGCCTCTTGACAGCCCCCGAGCATTGGTGCTGAATGGCGCTCAATACGCGCCAGCGTAGGCCAGTTGGGCGAACGAAGGGGGTCCCTGTGCCAGACGAACTCAACACCTCACCGCCGGTGGAGGAGCTCGACGACGATACCCGGACGCTCCACGAGATGGGCTATGCCCAGGAGCTCAAGCGGAGCATGAGCCGCTTCTCCAACTTCGCTATCTCCTTCACCATCATCTCGATCCTCTCGGGCTGCCTGACGCTGTACGGCTACGGCCTTAACCACGGCGGCCCCCCGACAATGCTGTGGGGCTGGCTGCTCGTCGGCGTCATCGTCATCTTCGTCGCCATGTCGATGGGCGAGATCTGCTCGTCGTTCCCCACCGCCGGGGGCCTGTACTACTGGGCGGCCAAACTGGCTCCTGAGAAGAGCGCCCCGGTCTGGTCCTGGTTCGCCGGCTGGTTCAACCTCGTCGGCCAGGTCGCCATCACCGCCGGCATCAGCTTCGGCTGCGCGTTCTCCGTCTCGGCGTTCATGAACGCCTACACGGGCAGCGAGTATTGGCTTGAGCCGGTCACCACCATCTGGATCCTCGCCATCATCCTCTTCACGCAAGGGCTCCTGAACACGTTCGGAGTCCGCCTGGTCGCCATGCTCAACGACATCTCGGTGTGGTGGCACATCATCGGCGTGCTCGTGATCCTCGTGCTGCTCATCTGGGCGCCCGAGTCCGGCAGCCGCCAGAGCGCGGGCTTCCTGTTCGGCAGCGAGGGCTGGAATGCGTTCGAAGGCTTGTCGGGCTTCTCACTCGGCTTCTACGTCTTCCTCATCGGCCTGCTGAACGCCCAGTACACCTTCACCGGCTACGACGCCTCGGCGCACGTCTCCGAGGAGACCGTCAACGCCCGCATCTCGGCGCCGCGCGGCATCGTCGACTCGGTGTGGATCTCGCTGATCTTCGGCTTCATCCTGCTGTTCGCCGTGAGCATCGCGATCCCGCACACCTTCCCCGTCACGATCGGCGGCGTGGAGTACACGGGCTACGGCGACATCGCCGCGGCTCTCGTGCCATGGGCGACGATGTTCGAATACGCGACCGGTCGCACGATCGGCCTGCTGCTCATGATCGTCGTCATCGTCGCGCAGTACTTCTGCGGCATGTCGTCGGTCACGTCCAACTCGAGGATGCTGTATGCGTTCTCGCGCGACGGCGCCGTGCCCTTCTCGGGCTTCTGGCACCACGTCAGCAGAGGCTCGCGCGTCCCGGTGCGTACCGCCTGGTTCGGCGCCATCGGGGCGTTGATCCTGTCCCTGCCGTACATCTGGAACAGCGTCGCGTACTTCGCTGTGACCTCTATCGCGGTGGTCGGACTCTACATCGCGTACTGGATCCCGATCTTCTTGCGGCGCGTCTACAGCAAGGACTTCGTGCCGGGCCCCTGGAAGCTCGGCGCCGGCTGGGGCCCGCTGATCAGCTGGATCGCCATCATCTGGGTGGCGTTCATCTGCATCCTGCTCCTGCTGCCGCAGGTCTCCACCGGCGTGCCGTGGGGCTCTGACTTCTCGTGGTCCTCGTTCAACTACGCGCCCCTCGTCGTGCTCGTCGTCGTCGGTGGCGCCGGTCTCTGGTATGTCGTGTCGGCCCGCAAGTGGTACAAGGGCCCGAAGGTCCAGGGTACAGCCGCAGAGCTCGCCGAGATCGAGCGCGACCTCAGCATCTGAGTCGCGCGACATCGCGGAACCGCTCATCGAGAGGGGGCGGGCCTCACGGCCCGCCCCCTCTTCGCTATCTGGGAGTCGGCGCCCGTCCCTCATCCCACCCTCGCTGTACCTGTCGCGCACGCGCGGACCGCACTTGTGCGGGTCGACTGCGATGCAGGCGGCGCTGACCGCCGCGCGCAACGAATCGGTCGCCTGCTGGACAGCCGGGACCCGTTCTACTACCATGCGCACGATGGAGCGAATATGTGCAGTTGAGTGACTCCTTGTTCACTTTTTCTCATTGGTTGGAATCGATCCTCGAGGAGGAGCAATGAAAGACCCCAATCTCTTTGAAGACCTGGTAGCGGTCAGCCCCGGCATGGAGATCTGGTGGGACTCCTCACCGGTCATCTTCGGCAACTGGTGCACCAAGATGCTTGCCAAGGCGGAGGACGCCGACAAGCCGGCGCTCGAGGCCCAGTTCGCGCGCATGTACACCACGGGCGATCCGATGAGCCAGCTCTTCCGGGGCGTCACCACCAACCCCCCGCTCTCCCTCGCCGCGTTCAAGGACGACCCCGCTCGCTGGGAGAAGGTCGCCGCGAAGGTCGTCGCCGACAACCAGGGCCTGGACACCGAGGGCCTCTTCTGGGTCCTCTACAAGGAAGTCGTCAAGCAGGGCTCGGACATGTTTCTCCCGCTGTTCGAGGCGTCCGGCTACAAGGAGGGCTTCCTCTCCGGCCAGGTCGACCCGCGCAGCGCGTTCGACGGCGAGGCCATGCTCAAGCAGGCGCTCGAGATCCACGCCGTGAATCCGAACGTCATGGTCAAGGTGCCGGGCACGGCTCAGGGCTATGAAATCATCGAGGAGCTCACCTCTCGCGGCATCGCCACCAACAACACCCTCACCTTCGTCCTCTCGCAGCTGCTCGACTGCGCCAAGTCGGTCATGCGTGGCCTCGAGAAGGCCAAGGCCAACGGCGTCGACCTCAGCAAGTGGCGCTCGGTCATCACCCACATGGAAGCCCGCTACGGCGACCTCGGCGGTTTGCGTGATGCCGGCACCGAGGCCGGCGTGGAGATCAGCGAGGCGGACGTCCGCTACGCCGAGCTCGCCATTTTCAAGAAGGCCTACCGCACGCTCAAGGAGCGCGACTACCAGAGCAAGATGCTGTCCTGCTCGCTGCGCCTCGGCCCGACGATCGACGGTGTCCAGCACCTGTGGCACCTCGAGGAGAAGGCCGGCGCCGACATCGTCGTCACCTGCCCGCCGAGCTTCATCGACGAGGTCATCAACCTCCCACGCGCGGGCGAGATCGAGTTCAAGCCGAACCAGATCGACGTCGACCCGCCGGCGGACGTCATGGAGAAGCTGCTCAAGGTGCCGTATTTCGCGCGCGCCTACGACGAAGACGGCTACACGCGCGAGGAGTACAACACGCACCCGGCGCTGGTGAAGACGCACGAGGCCTTCTCCAAGGCCACCAACGAGATGGTCGCGTTCGCCGACGGTTGCCTCAAGGGCAACTGCAAGGCCTGACGGCGCGCCGAGTCACCTGACTGACGAAAGGACAGTGGGCATGACAGACGTCAAGGATCTCATCAACCCGTATGTGTGGGCCGCGCCGGAGTACAACACGGCCGTCCTCGACAAGGCCTGGGCGCATCCCGAGCTCGGCCGCATGATGCTCAACGAGAACCCCATCCCGCCGTCGGACGCGGTCGTCGAGGCCATCACCGACATGGCGAAGAAGGGGAACCGCTACCCGGACCGCGCGTATCGCCTGCGCGAGAAGCTCGGCAAGCTCCACGGTCTCGCCGCCGAGAACATCGCCCTGGCCAACGGCTCGTCCGAGACCATCGACGCGATGATGCGCATCTTCCTGCAGCCGGGCGACGAGTTCCTGTGCTCCAACCCGACCTTCGAGATGTTCCCGTCGCGCGCCGGCTACTGCAACGCCAAGACGGTGCAGATCCCGCTTCGCGAAGAGGACCTGCAATACGACGTCGAGGGCATGCTGGCCGCCGTCAACGAGAAGACCAAGCTGATTCTCATCATCAACCCGAACAACCCGACGGGCATCTTCATCGATGACGCCGACCTCACCCGCTTCGCCGAGCTCGGCATCCCGATGTGCATCGACGAAGCGTACCTCGACTACCACCCGCAGGTCGACGCCAAGGTCGACTTCGTCAGGAAGTACCCGCACGTGTTCCTCTCGCACACGTTCTCCAAGGCGTTCGGCCTCGCCGGCATCCGCATGGGCTACATGGTCGGCAGCCCCACCGTCGTTGACGCGTTCAACCTCATGTACCTGCCCTGGAACCTCAGCCTCATGGCGATCGCCGCGGCCGAGGCCATCCTGGACACGGGCGAGGTCAAGGAGAAGGTCGTCTATAACAACGACTGGATGAAGAAGTTCGCCGACGCGCTCTCCGCCAAGGGCCTCACGCCCTACGAGGCGCACGGCAACTACATGCTCATCGACGCCTCCGTGACCGGCAAGACCAGCGCCGAGATCGTGCAGGCCGCCAACGACATGCAGAAGGTCATCATCAAGACCATCAAGCCGATCAACGGCAAAGAGGGCTACTTCCGCATCACCCCCGGCACGCCCGAGGAGTGCGAGCGCTTCATGGCGTTCATCGAGGCGTACTTCTGAGCCGACTGACGCCGGCCTGACGTTCGTCCGCAGCCTCCGCCCTCCCCAGGTTCCTCCGGGAGGGCGGAGGCTGACGGCCCTGTTGCCCTGACGAAAGGATCCAGATGAGCACAGTCGTGAGCGACGCGACGCTGCAGGAGCGGTGCATCGAGACGATCCGCTTCCTCGCCGTCGACGGCGTCCAGAAGGCGAACTCCGGCCACCCCGGCATGCCTATGGGCGCCGCGGCCGTCGCCTACACGCTCTTCACGAGGCACCTGCGCTACGATCCGGCGGACCCGCAGTGGCCCAACCGTGACCGCTTCGTGCTCTCGGCCGGGCACGCCAGCATGCTGCTGTACTCCATGCTGCACCTCACCGGCTACGACCTCACCATGGACGACCTCCAGGCGTTCCGCCAGTGGGGCAGCAAGACGCCGGGCCACCCCGAGTACGGACACACGCCGGGCGTCGAGACCACCACCGGCCCGCTCGGCCAGGGCGTGGCCAACGCCGTCGGCATGGCCATGGCCGAGCGCTTCCTGGCCGCCACCTTCGGCGACGAGGTCGTGGACCACTACACCTACGTGCTCGCCGGTGACGGCTGCATGATGGAGGGCATCAGCGGCGAGGCCGCCTCGTTCGCCGGCCACCAGCAGCTCGGCAAGCTGATCATGTTCTACGACGACAACCACATCACCATCGACGGCTCCACCGACCTCGCCTTCACCGAGGACGTGTGCAAGCGCTACGAAGCCTACGGCTGGCACGTGCAGAGGGTGGCGGACGGCAACGACGTGGACGCCATCGACGCCGCCATCGCGGCGGCGAAGGCCGAGGCCGGCAAGCCGTCCATCATCGCCGTGCGTACGCACATCGGCTGCGGCTCGCCCAACAAGCAGGACAAGGCCGCCGCGCACGGCGCTCCCCTGGGCGCCGACGAGGTCAAGCTGACCAAAGAGGCCTGCGAATGGCCGCTCGACCCTGCCTTCTACGTGCCGGACGACGTGCGCCAGGCGTTCGCCGCGGCGGCGCAGCAGGCCGCGGCTCCGCACGCCGAGTGGGCAAAGAAGTACGAGGCGTGGCGCGCGGCCGACGCCGCCCGCGCCAAGTCGTGGGACGACGCCTGGTCGCACACCCTGCCCGAGGGCTGGGACGCCGACCTCCCCGTCTTCACGACCGAGGACAAGGTGGCGACCCGTGCCGCCTCCGGCAAGGTCATCAACGCCGTGGCGCCGCACGTGCCCAACCTCATGGGCGGCTCGGCGGACCTCGCCCCCTCCAACAACACGCTGATCAAGAACTCGGACGACCAGCAGGCCGCCTCGCCGGCCGGCCGCAACGTCCGCTGGGGCGTGCGCGAACTCGCCATGGCCGCCATGGCCAACGGGCTCTCCGCGCACGGCGGCATCCGCCCGTACGTGGCCACGTTCTTCGTGTTCGTCGACTACATGCGTCCCGCCATGCGCCTCTCGGCGCTCATGGACCTGCCGGTGATCTACGTGCTCACGCACGACAGCATCGGCGTCGGCGAGGACGGTCCCACGCATCAGCCGATCGAGCACCTCGCCATGCTGCGCGCCACGCCGGGTTTCGTCGACTTGCGCCCGGCCGACGCCAACGAGACGGTCGAGGCCTGGAAGATCGCCCTGCAGTCCACGGACGCTCCCGTGGGTCTCATGCTCACGCGCCAGAACCTGCCGACGATCGACCGCGAGAAGTACGCGCCGGCGAGCGGCGTCGCCCGCGGCGCCTACGTGCTGCACGACAACGCCGGCGGCGGCGTGCCGGATGTGATCCTCATGGCGAGCGGCAGTGAAGTCGCCCTCGCACTCGAGGCGCACGAGCGCCTGTGCGCCGAGGGCGTCCGCTCGCGACTTGTCAGCATGGCCTCCATGCGACTCTTCGAGCAGCAGGACGCCGACTACAAGGAGAGCGTGCTGCCGCCGTCGTGCAGCAGCCGCGTGGCGGTCGAGGCCGGCGTCACCTTCGGATGGGAGCGCTACGTCGGCGACGGCGGCCAGGTCATAGGCATCGACCACTTCGGCGCGTCGGCTCCGGCCGGCACGCTGTTCGAGCAGTTCGGCTTCACCGCCGACAACGTCTACGCGAGCGCCAAGGCTCTGCTGGTGTGACGCGCAGGTGCCGGCGCGGCGCAGGCCGCGCCAAGGCGCCACTTTCCGAGACGGCCACCCCGCGACACGCGGGGTGGCCGTCTCTCGTTTGGGGCTCGCACTGCTGTCGAGCAGCAGGTTCGACGCGGGGTGCTTGAACCGTTCAGCCGGCGACCCTATGATGTGTGCGAGTGTGTGCGAACTTGTAGGACAATGAGCAGCGACCGCGAGGGGCAGCAAATGTCGCCAGATGTACCGTCCGAGATCCACGAGATGATCCCCGCCGAGCGGCGCGCGCGCATCGTCGAGCTCCTCGAGGAGCGGCGGGCCGTCAGGATGTCCGTGCTCAGCGAGACGCTGGGCGTCTCCGAGATGACCATCCGTCGTGACCTGGAGCAGCTCGAACAGTCAGGCCTGCTCTCGCGCATGCATGGCGGCGCGATCCTCAAGCGGCGCATGGTCGAGGAGCCGCTCTACGCCACCAACGTCCGCGCCCACTCGGAGGAGAAGCGGCGGATCGCCAAGGCCGGAGCGCAGATGATCCAGCCCGGCGAGACCGTCTTCCTCAGCTCCGGCACCACCGCCGCCCAGGTGCTCAGTCACGTGGACCCGCAGCTCAAGGCCCGCATCGTGACGCACAACGTGGGGGCCGTCTCCACGGCGCAGCGTACGTCGCTGGACGTGGTGCTACTCGGCGGCTCCTACCGCTCGCGCTCCAACACGCTCGAGGGCCCGCTGGCGATCGAGGCGGTCAGCACCTTCCACGCCAGCCGCTTCATCCTCGGGGCCGACGGCGTGAGCCTCGAGGAGGGCATCACCACCCCCAGCATCGGCCTGGCAGGCGTCGAGCGCGCCATGGTGCGCCAGACGCGCGGCGAGATCGCCGTCCTGGCCGACGGCAGCAAGTTCGGGGTCATCGGCGACGTCGCCATCTGCACGCTGGACAAGGTCCACACGGTGGTCACGGACGATGCTGTGGACAAGGACGTCCGCGACGAGCTGGACCGGCTGGGGATCGGTCAGGTCGTCGTCTGAGCCGTGCCTGAGGCCGGCGCGTGCTGGCCGCGCCTAGCAGGCTGCTGAAATACGCCGCCCCGCCCTCACATCTTGAGCGCGGACGGCGTGCTTCAGCATGCCGCGTTTGATAGAATATCCCTGCAAATCACGTATGTGGAGGACGCGATGCGCGGGGATG
>Ga0209269_1000304_pt1 | contig 53350 bp, 46 predicted proteins | sample MTBAKMMethaMetaG_FD_187455 | JGI IMG/M metagenome (GOLD analysis project Ga0209269, IMG submission 187455) | Enrichment culture microbial communities from Arthur Kill intertidal strait, New Jersey, USA, that are MTBE-degrading - MTBE-AKM (Arthur... | ecosystem: Environmental > Aquatic > Marine >... | reverse complement strand
AGTGAGCGTCGACGCCGGCGATACCTCCGAGATACAGGTGTCCATGGTGCCCATAAGGACGAACCCAAGTCCCACCGTCAGCGTACAGCTGGTGGCGGTCTCGCAGGACGACGATGCGGTACACACGGTCCTGGACCTGGAACCCGACTTCGCCGGGCTGGGTGTGAGCGGGCTATCCGTCACCGGAGTTGACGTGGCCGACAGCATGCCCAAGATGGGCACGGATTCGATCATCCTGGTGGGGGTGGTGCTTGCCTTGATGGCCGCGCTTCTCTCTCTCAGCATACAGAAGGGGGTGTTTCTACGAAGAAAGCGCTGATGCTCCTGATAGTCGCCAGTCTGCTGCTGGTATTCATACCGGCAGCTCAGGTCGACGCCGCCGAATACTCTCCAATAAACGCTCACCTGGAAGGGCCTCTGGTGGTGACCACGGGCAGTGTCACCATGTACGAGCTGACCATGGTAGGAGGTCCGGCGGAGGATGGGGCGGGCAACTACTCATATGAGGCCACCCTGAGCGGGGATGGGGACACCTATGGCGCGTTCTTCGTGCCAGGGACCGTGGAACCGACGACCAACACCACGTTCTTCATCAATCTGACCGCCCCGGCCGTACCACAGACCATGACCATCGACATCAATTGCACCTCCACCGGAGATGATGTCACCGTCTGGGCCAACCTGCACTACAAGGTCGTCGTGGTCGAACCGGTGGTGCTCATGGCCACCATCACGAACACCGGTAATGTCAGTGCCACCGACATCCCGTTGTACCTGCAGATATACGAGGACGGGAGGTGGGTGGAGTTCTACAACACCACCTTGGACCTGGCCGCAGGAGCCTCCTACGAATTCCTGTACAACTGGACCGCGTTGGACCTCAAGGCCGGGGAGCACCACATTCGGATGCTCCTGGACCCCAACAACGAGGTCGTCACGTTCGAGGGAGGGGCGTCCGTGTACGAGACCACCATATACTACAAGGTGTCCGGATACGACTGGATCAATAGCCTGATGTGGGTGCTGATCGCGGTGCTCGGGGTGACCATCTTCTTGATCTGGAGACGGCCGTCCAAGGGCAAGGGCAAGAGAAGGCGCTGAAACCCTTTTTCTACAATCTTTTCTCCATCTCGTTCAGGCGAGCGAGCAGCCTTTCGCTCGACACCGCCAACGAGACCTCCCCGCGGGTCTTTTCCAGAACGGAGCGGGCGATGTCCTGCTTCCGTCTTATGGAAACGATGGCGTCGGGATAATCGAAGCGCATCATGACCAGGAAGAGCTCCTCCATGATGTCCAGGTATTTTTCGGCAGAGGGGGTGTCCCCTCTACGCAAGGATTCCAGGGAGAAACGACGCAGCTCGCCGATGGTGTCGGCCATGCCCATAAGATAGGCCGTGCCAGGCATTCCTAGGTGGGCCGGTTCAGGAAGTTCCTCACCGCGCACGATGGCCGACAGTATGGCGGCCTCCGCCACCTCCATCAACGCATCCTGCACGATCCCGGAGTGCCAGATGTCCACGTGCTCCGCCAGCACGCTCTTGAGCTTGTGGGCCTCATCGATGGCCTCTACCAGCGCGTCCTGCCCGTCGATTCCCTTGTGCATCCCGTGAACCACTCCGCTGGACATGCGTATGATGGCCCGGGAGGACTTGATGGCTATCTCCCGCACGGTGTCCTTCTCTTCCAGTGAGTCCTGAATGCTCTGGGCAATGCGCTCCAGGTTATGCATGTAGGGAGATTGGGCGGGGCAATATGAAAAGGTTGCTCAGCCCCGGACCTGGCGCATGTGCTCGACCCTCTTCCTCAACAGCTCCGGCTTCCCTATGTCGTGACGGACGAATACGTCCCCTGTTACGTGGCACAGGCCCGCTTCGCATACCGCTTCGGCCTCCTCTATGCTGTCGGCCACGCCGACCACGCCCAGGGTGCGCGAGGAGGTGGTATACACGGTCCCCTCCCTCTCGTCCACCGCGGCGTAGTACAGGCGTGCACCGCTCTTGGCCAGGCGGCCCTCGTCGACCTGCACCGGTCTTCCGGCCTTAGGCTCCGTTCCGTATCCGGCCGGGACCACGTACTTGCATACCGTGGCCTTCTTGAGGAAGGGAACGTCCCCCCGCAATCTTCCATCGGCCACTCCCTGGCACACGTCCACGAACCCGTTCTCCAGTAACGTCAGGACGTTCATGGCCTCAGGGTCACCGAAGCGGGCGTTGAACTCGATCACCTTCGGCCCATCCCTGGTCAGCATGAACTGGCCGTACAGCACGCCACGATATGGTGATTCCTCGTCCCTCATGGCCTGGACGGTGCGGCGCATGATATCCTCCGCCGCCTCCCGGTCGGCCTTCGATACGAAGGGAAGCAGGTGGTCAGCATCGGTGTAAGAGCCCATTCCCCCGGTGTTCGGCCCGACATCGCCTTCGTACGCGCGCTTGTGGTCCTGCACCAACGGCATGCCGCGCACGTCCCTCCCGTCACAGAAGGCCTGCAGGGTGAACTCCTCGCCCACCAGACGCTCCTCGAGAACCACTCCGGCGCCCCCTATCTTCTTGTCCAGGACCTCCTTGACATATTCCATCACGCCTGCCTTGCCGCTAAGATGCTCCCCTTCCACCTTGACCCCCTTTCCGCCGGTCAATCCTTCTGGCTTGACCACGAGCTCCCCCGGGAACTCCTCCACGAAAAGTCTAGCGGACTCAATGTCCTGGAAGGTCCCAAAGGCCACATTGCCCGGTACGTTGTGCTTCTTCAGCAACCGGCGCGAGAACCGCTTGGACGTTTCCAGTCTGGCCGCGGCCTGAGAAGGACCGACGCTGCCGACACCCTTGCGAGCCAGCTCGTCAGCGAGGCCAGCCTCCAATGGTGCCTCCGGTCCTATGACCGCCAATTCCACACCGGACGTCTCGGCGAACTCGACGACCTTGGCCACGTCGGTCTCCTTCATCAACCGGTATTCTTGAACCGAACGGGCGATGCCCGGGTTCTGGTTCTTCATGGCCGCGTAGACGACCGCACCGTCCCTCAGAAGGGCTTCCACGACGGCGTGCTCACGCCCTCCGCCCCCCACCACCAGCACCTTGGTCTTCATGCGCGACAGGGATGGGCGGAGACGCTAATAAATCAATTGATGTTCAGCCAAGCAAGCTATCCACCAAAGCCTCCAGGCCTTCTCCGGTGCGTACGCTCACTGGAATGAGCTCCTTTCCACCCGATAGCTTTCGGTAATCGAACTTGACCCTCTCCACATCTATTTCCATGTACGAGACCAGGTCCATCTTGTTTATCACAGCGACATCCGCCCCCTGGAATATCATGGGATGCTTACGCACCATGTCATCCCCTTCGGTGACGGATATGACCACCATCCTACGGTCGGTCCCTAGAGGGAAATCGGCCGGGCATACCAGGTTCCCCACGTTCTCTATGAACAGGAAATCTATGCCTTTCAGGTCCAGATCGTCCAGGGCATGGTCCAGAAGGTGCGCGTCGAGATGACATTCCTTTCCCGTGTTGAGATTGAAAGCTCTCACACCAGCCTCATTGAAGCGATCGTAGTCGTCCTGGCCGGTGACGTCCCCGGCGATGGCAGCGACCTTCAACCCTCTGTCCATGAGGACCTTGGATAATTTGATGATCAGAGCGGTCTTCCCCGCGCCAGTGGTGCCCATGACGTCCACGGACCGTATGCCTGAGCGCCTGAGCTTTTCATGATTATGCTCAGCCAGATGCTTGTTCTCCTCAAGAACGTCCGTCTCCATGCTGATATGGGTGATCTTGTGCACGAGAGCGGATTTTCGCACCTCCGTTAATAACTTTGCATAAATTGCTTCTAAATGCCTCTAAAATCATTACGCGAACCTTGCGAAAAAACCCCCCGAAAATTAAATGATCGACAGTATGGCTATTTACATTCCAGACAATTTATCGAATAACTTTTAAGTAATGTCACGCAAATATGTTTCCTCAACCAAACAGGGGTTCCTATAGGTGGATGGGACCTTTATGGGGGAATTCAATGGACAATCCAACTGTTAATCGAAATGTTAATCTGAGCACTGGCTTGGTCAAAAGGGCCGCCTTGTACATCGGTATATTGGCGTTCGCCCTGATTTTGCTGCTCTTTTTAGGAGCGGGACAGGCTAGTGCCGAGGATGTCACAGGAGATATCACTAGTGATGTCACCTGGACGTCCGGGAGCGTGTATAATATAACAACATCCGTGACCGTACTGGACGGGGTCACGTTGGAGATACAGGACAATGTCACTGTGGTCTTCAACGGTTCCGTATACCTGTTCGTTGAAGGTACTATGCACGTGAACGGTACCGCCGATCACCCGGTCATATTCACCAACAACGCATCGATGGGCTTGGCTGGTGGGGTCATCTATCGGGATGGCTCCAGCGGCTCCATCGTGTACGCGAACATCAACAACTCTAACTACGGGTTCAATTTCCAGAACGTATCCATTCCCTGTTCTTATGTAAACATTGACAACACTGGCAACGGACTTTATTATTCATTCTTTGGAGTGGAGCAGAACCTGGCCATCACTCTTTCCGACATAACCATAACCAACACCGAAGTGGCGTTGTACGTGGACCAGGACGATGGCAGTCTGGACCTGACGTTGCAGAGGGTCATAACCGATGGCACTTACCGGATCGCATGGATCAGCTGTTACAACAGCACGGACAACGGGACCCTGAACCTCCACATCATAGGTTCGGAGTTCAACAACACCTTTGACGGTTTCTGGTTGTACGCCGACATAATCGGGGAGGTCGAGGTTTCCGATAGCTACTTCATGAACGAGCTGGGAACCTACTACTTCTTCCTGCTCGGTTATGGTATGGACACCCATGGGGACATGGCGATTAGCTGGGACAATGTCATTATGGACAGCATCGGGGGCGCCGTATGGTCGACCATCGATGGTGACATAAGCGTCTCCATCAACGACGTGCACGTCCACAACATGCTCGTCTTCTCTTACCTGGTCGCTTCCAACGTGGACATAACCATCAGCGATTCCACGTTCTACAACATGACCGGCGGTTTCAGGATATCTGCAGACTCGGTCTCCTCTCTGCAGGTGACCGACACGGTGTTCTCGAACGATCCCCTGTACGTTACATCGTCCGTTCTGAACGCGCCTTTCGAATTGAACGTTGACTCCGGGGACGTCCTCATGATGTTCGATGGTGTGACCATCGAGCGTTTCGATTATGGCATCAGCTGCGTCCTCATTTCCGGTGACATCGAGTTCCATGCCATAGACACCATGATCGACGGGATCCGCTACACCCCCGCGATCTACCTGAACTGCTTCAATGGAAGCCTAGACGTAACCCTGACCGGGGTCCAGGTCAACGATACCAGTGCCGTGGGCATATTCTACGCCTATAACATCGATGGTACCGCGACCGCGGACGTGGCCATAAACGGATGCGTCTTCACCAACTTCTGGAGCGGTATCGAGGTGCTCGCTGACATCATAGGCAGTGCAATAGTGGAGGACACCGAACTTGAGGGGACCTGGGTTTCCTCGATCCTTCCGCCTGGGTCATTTGGATTCGAGTTCATCGGTGAGGCGCCCTCGGACATCACCACAGTGATATTCGACAACGTGATGGTCGAGAACGTCGCCACCGCGTTCACCGTGGAGGTCGTTGGAGACCTGGACCTGACCATCGAGTCAGTGGTCACCAACAACACTGGGGTCGTCGGCGACTTTGTCGCGATGAACCCAGAGAACGACGCCACCATGATGATATACGTGGCGAACTCCTCCTTCAGCAACACCACTACCGGTCTGATGTTCGAGACCAACATATTGGACCCCGACTTCAGCCTGCTAGGCACTAACACCTTCAATAACATCTTCGGGCAGGCCATTATGATCATGGCCGACCTCGGCGATGTGGTCATGAACTTCGACGGGTTCATGATGGAGAACGGAGGGGGCATCAGCCTCTACTTGGGCTTCGGTAACATTGAGGTCAACGTCATCGATTCCGTCCTGGACGGTTCCGGAGACGGAATACTACTGGACCTCGTAGTGAACTCCAACACTCTGGACAACGGTTTCATCACCCTCAACGTGATGAACTCCACCCTGTCCGACGCTGACTATGGTATACGCACCTGGTCCGAGGAGCTGGTAATACTGGCCATGGAGGACGTTACCTTTGCCAACATGGACGCCACTGCCCTGTACTTCGACGTCAGGAGCGCCACCAGCACAGATCGTGTGCTGTCCATCGCACTCGAGAACGTTGCAGGGACCAACCTGGGTTGTGGAATGTTCGTCTATCTGAACGACGGCAGCCTGGACCTTGCTCTGAACAACACCAACATCGAGGCCTGGTTGTTCGGAGTGCAGGTCGAGGTTAGCTCCGTGCTGCCTGACGACCTGAGCGTAATAGACATGACCGTGACCGACTCCGTGTTCATGGGCGGTATGTATGGAATATATGCCACCTCGCTCAACGGTGGAACGGTCCTGATAGATGGTTCCCAGTTCCTCGGTCATTCCGAGGTCGGGTTCACCTACGATTCCCTCTACGGGCTGGTTGACGTCGAAGTCGTGGACAGCGTATTCGACGGTAGCTACTCCGAGGAAGCTGGTAATGTGTACGTGCTTGAGCAGATAGAAGCCGAGTACATACTCTACGGTCAGCCGGGAGTGGACGACGGTGTCGACTGGGACGGCTGGGACAGCGACTATTCCTGGTGGGTCGACCTGCCATTTGTCTTCGAGTACAACGGCTATGAATATGACAGGGTCTTCTTCGGAAGCAACGGATACCTGAACTTCGATGGCAGTGCTGTCAGCATCAGGCCGATCGGAAATGCCGATTTGGAGTACTATGACGACCATTTCATGGCATACAAGTACGCCGATGACAACTCCTCGGTGCTGTTCAATTGGTACGCCTATAACGACTATTCCGGCGAGGGTGAGAGCAATGCATTCCAGGTGATACTGTACGCCACCGGCGAGATACAGTTCAACTTCGCAGCCATGGATGGCTGGGGTGGTTCCAACGCCTGGGGTCTGCTGAACGATGAGTGGCCGTACATCGACTACAACATGTACCGGGTCTTCGGATACGATGCCTGGGATGCGGACTACACCAGCTATCTGTTCACCCCCAACTCCATATCTCCGGGTATGGGCGCCAGGGTGATCTCTGATATGGGCGATGTCGATATCGCGCTGACGAACAACATCATCAGCAACTACTGGAGCGGCGGGGTCTACGTATGCACCAACGACGGCGACATGGTGTTCTCGGCCACCGAGAACCAGGTCAGCTACGTGCACGCGACCGACTGGCATGGCTACGACCCAGCTGTTATAGCAGTCGAGGTCAACAACGGCAACGTTGACGCCACCATATCCAACAACACCTTCGAGCGTATCTGGTCTGCCTCGGCAATCGTCTGGGTAGAGAGCTACACCGGCGGAGATCACTCCTTCGATGTAACCGGCAACCAGTTCGTGAAGGCCGCATATGGGGTCTACACCTGGGTGCTCGTGTTCAGCGATCAGGAGGAAGAGGTGACCGAGGACTCATTGAGCGTGGTCGCCAACTTCCAGGATAACATAATGACCGATGCCTATGGCCTTGGGAACTATGTCATCATGTTGAACCCTGACACGATCAACTGGAACGTATCCGTGATGCAGACCTTCACCGGAAACGTCATGGACCAGGTATGGTACGAGGGGGAGTATCCGTTCAACTACTACGATGGAGGGGACTATATCCCCTCGATGATCGAAGCCGGTCTGATAGTTTATGACTGGCAGGATGGAACGGACTCCATGCTGAACGTTGACCTCGCGGTCACCGTGAGCGGCAACGAGATGGAACAAGCGGTCGACTCCGACTATGGGATACTGGTAAGAAATGACATCTTCAAGTACCATGGCGACGTGGAGAGCGTCTGCTCCGTCACCGTTACCGACAACTCGATGTACTACTGGGGCAACAACGATTGGTACTGGGCAGATGCCATTGAGGTGAACTCCTGGGTAGATGGTGTCAAGGGCGTCATAACCACCGACACCAGCATAATCGTCGAGGACAACAACATCATCGGCGAGCTGATGGGGTACTCTGACATTTGGGGCGTCTACGTGTCCACCGGTTCCTATTCCGATGGGGATGAGGCGCTGGATGTCACAGCTGTCGCGTATATCTCCGTGGTCAACAACAACATCGAGAGCGTGTACTGCGCCGTGGACCTCTATGTCGATTATGACATGGAGAACACTGTCGGTACATGGACCATTGACGTGACCGCGCACATAGACGACAACCAGATGTTCAACGTTTCGTATGGTGTGGACGTCACCATGTACGATGATGTGGACTTCTACGCGAACTACTGGCCATACTACGACGAGGTCGCTCTCGGAGACCACACCTTCAACTACGTGCTGACGGTCGACAACAACGTCATAACCGCCATCTATGGCGATGACGATGAGTACGGAATAATCTGCGTAGATGTGAGCTACAACTCTCAGGTCGACCCGAGCACCCTCTTCACAGAGACCATGGTGCGGGTCAACGGAGCCATCTCCATCAGCGGTAACGACATCACCCAGACCGACGCGGACGCAAGCATGATCACTCTGTATCATGAGTACGACTGCGATAAGACCGGCGTGATGGAAGTGACCGTTGATATCGCGATCGATGACAACGTTCTCACCAACATCGGTAACGATACGTCATACATCGCCATCTACGTTGAAGAAGAGCTAGATCTCGATGGTAACTGGAACATACCCACTGATGAACCGACCGTAATTACCGACATGAGCTGGTCCGTCACCGGTAACCAGATCATCGGTCAGTTCTTCAACGGAATCCTGCTGATGCTGGATACCGAGGTCGATTCTCCGGACTGCTACCTGGTTCAGAACTATATCGCTGACATCTCCGGTAACACGGTGGATTGGGCGATGAACGGAGGACTGGGAGTGGCCGTTGACCGTTCGATCGGTGGCTCTGGATACTCCGAGCTGAACCTGGACGTCAACATCGAGGACAACACCTTGATGATGTCCGGGTTATACGAGGACGAGCTCCGTCCGGACGAATCCTCGACCGGTCTGTTCATAGGCGAGGGCGGTCACCCCACCCTCAACGACGCCTATGGTGAGGTCATATCCCTCGATGTTCTGATCGCCGGCAACACCATATGTGGTGCCGACACCGGAATAGCTATCGGCGAGTACTATGAGGAAGACGACGACTCTCTGGTAGATGAGATAGTGTGGATCACCGACGTGAACGTCGTGGTGGAGAACAACTATATCAGCGACTCCGGCCACGCCATCATCGCCAACGGTGGCAACATGACCTTCTCCAACAACATCATCGAGAACTGTTGGGTCGGTATCGAATGGAGCGGCGCCAACGGTGAGGTCACCGGCAACACCATCACCGCCAACTCTGGCATCGAGATATACTACCCGTACCACGTGCTGGTACAGAGCAACGATGTCTCCTACGAGGACCTCGGTGTTGGAGTGGACTACTGGGATATCTTCTACACCGACGTTCAGATACTGGACAACGTCCTGACCTGCTACGAGCCCATGGGCATGGGCGGTTGGGGCGACGGTATCGAGATATCGTACTCCGGTAACGTACTGGTCTCCGGAAACACCATAACCAATTCCTACTGGGGTGTCTACGTCTACGGCTGCTACAACCTGACCGTAAGCGACAACGAGATAATCGGCAGCAACGGATGCGGTCTTGAAATGTACACAGTGTACATGGGATGGATCGAGTCCAACGTGATATCTGGTGGGGGAGACGGGGTCTTCGTAGGCTATGAGTGCATATTGCTGGTCATAGGCAACAACACCATCGCCGACAACGAGTACGCCGGTATCTTCATCTCGGAGGATTATTGGGACGACTGGACCATCCATGAGATAACCCTGTACAACAACGAGATCACCGGTAACGGGGTCGGATTCGACTACGGCTATCTTGACGACGATGACCTGGTGTGGGTCGTCGATGGCACCTGCGTGGTGGCCCGCAACGATGTCTACTTCCCGGGAGAACTGGAGATAGTGGCTGGTGGATCGATGTCCATACAGGACGTCTATGACTTCGAGGTCTACGACGACGAGATCGTTGTTGAAGAGGGCGGTCTGCTCTCCGCGAGCAACTCCAACCTGTATGGTGACAACGACCTGAACGTCTACGGTTCCCTGTGGGCCAACATGTGTCTGTTCGATGGGTACAACATCTACCTCGCTCCCACATCCGAGGCCGAGATCAGGGGCGGCGCGATCATGTTCTATGATTGGGCCGGGGTCCACGTGGACGGCTGCTCGCCGGTCATAGCGGACAACCTGATATTCAGCCCGTGGGGCATGTATGGTGTGCTGATCGAGGGCGAGGGGGCTTCCCCGAACGTCGTCAGCAACATAATCGCCCTGAGCGACTTCGGTGTGTACGCCCGCGGAACGGACATGGGAGGCATCTACGACAACCTGCTCCTCCTTAACCTGAAGGCAGGCATACTGGCCGAGGATGCGACCGGCAACATACACGACAACATACTGCTGGCCAACAAGGTCGAGATACTGCTGCGCAACAGCGATGTGAGCGTGGAGGACAACGAGATCGGCTATACCAACCTGTTCCAGGTCCTGGCCGACTACGCGCCACTCCTCGGTCACTTCGTCAGTGTCGGTGAGGATTCGACCGAGGCCGCTGCCTCGGACGACCCCGTGGCAGCCCTGGAATCCATCTTGGGTGTTACCGACATCGAACTGATGGAGCTCGTCACCTGGATCAAGGCCCATAACGGTATTTGGGCCGAAGACTCCGTGGTGGAGACCAGCGGCAACGTCTACGGTATGCTGAACTACGCCCTGTACGCTGTACGCAGCGAGGTGCACTTCGCTGACGATGTGAGGACGATCACCGTGAACGTCCCGCACGCTAACGACGGAGTGACATACACCTACCCGCTGGACATCTACGTCCTGAACGGCATATATGCCAGCGACTCTCAGGTCTGGGTCACCGGGTCCACCATCGAGGTGCTGGATGACGGCATCGTGCTGGATGGTTCCGAGGGCTGGATCGAGGGCGCCACTCTGATGGCCGGGGACTACGACTACTTCCTGTTCGGAGGTTCTGAGGCGTACAACATCGCCACCACCTACGACCGGGCCAAGGTCGAGGACTCCCAAAGCCTGAACGAGGGCACCTGGCTGACCCTGACCGCGATCGACGACGGCGAGGTCGCGTCCAACGTGACGATAGTCATAAAGGACGCCAAGGGCGAGATCGTCTACGAGGGCGTGACCGATGCCGAGGGCAAGGTCCGTGTGCTGCTGAAGCAGTACGCCTGGACCTCCGAGGGCAAGGACGACGGCTTCAACCCCTATACCATCAACGCCACCTTCGAGTCCGGTGAGGAGTCCATGGAACTGACTCTAAACGAGTCATACCAGGACGCCACCATCGAGGGCCAAGCGGAGAGCGACATGGGGGCCATCCTAGCGGTGGTCGGGGTACTGGTCATCATCCTGCTGATCGTGGCCGCGGTAGTGGTCATGAGGCGCCGGAAGTAGATCGGGCCGAAACCTCTTACGTCCCAAACCTTTTCTTCGTTTTTCATTTTTTAAGATAATTTGTTATGGAGGAAGCTCCATTCCCGAGCGAGCGAAATGACATATTCTGAGAAGGCCCGTCAATTATTGTCCAGCAGCAAGGCCTCCGAAGGGGACACCATACGTCTTAAGACCGGGGGGAAGGAGCACACCGGGGTCCTGATGCCCCATCACGAGTTCAGCCACCCAGACGTCATCGTCATCAAACTAAAGAGCGGGTACAACATCGGCATCAAGGTCGACGAGAGTTCTGAGATAATTGTCACTTCAAAATCCCAGCAAAGGGTCTCCAAGCCCCGTGGGCAGGAGACCGGCGGCGACCTCCCTTCTCTGTCCTTCCTAGGTACTGGCGGCACCATCGCCAGCTATGTCGACTATCGTACCGGTGCGGTGCACCCGGCGCTCAAGGCCGAGGAACTGGTGGCCACCGTGCCGGAACTGTCCGAGATATGCCACATGCGCTCCAAGGTGGTCTTCTCGATATTCAGCGAGAACATGAACGTTCAGAACTGGCGATCCCTGGCGGAGGCGGTGGCCGAGGAACTGAACGAAGGTGCGGAAGGAGTGATAATCCCTCACGGCACCGACACCCTGGGATTCACCTCCGCCGCCATGTCGTTCATGCTAGGCGACATACCGAGGCCCGTGATACTGGTCGGAGCCCAGCGCTCCTCTGACCGCCCCTCATCCGATTCATACGGCAATCTTCTATCGGCGGCCCGCTTCTGTGTGCAGGCCGACGCGGCCGAGGTGTTCGTGCTGATGCACGGGGAGACGTCCGACACCTGCGCCAACGTGCACCGCGGAACCAAGGTACGCAAGCTGCACACCAGCCGCAGGGACGCCTTCCAGAGCGTGAACGCCGTCCCGGTGGCCCGGATGGACCTGCAGGGAGGGATGGAGATGATGTCCCCCTGCCGAAAAAAGACCACTGGAAAGGTTCAGGCGGACACGCGGATGGAAAGCAACGTGGGGCTACTGCACTTCTATCCTGGCATGAACCCTGATATGGTCCGGAAGATGTCCCAGGACCTAAAGGGACTGGTCATGGCCGGCACCGGGTTGGGCCACGTCTCCAAGGAGATGGTGACGGTGCTGAAGGAGATGGTCTCTCAAGGAAAGTCGGTGGTGATGACCTCTCAATGTCTCAACGGAAGGGTGAACCTTAACGTCTACGACACCGGTCGGGACCTACTTTCGGCCGGTGTTATTCCGGGTGAGGACATGCTTCCGGAAACGGCCCTGGTGAAGCTCATGTGGGTGTTGGGACGGACCGATCGTTCTGATGAGGTGGAGCGTCTGATGTTACAGGACCTGCGCGGCGAGATATCTGAAAGGAGGGAACTGTGATGCATCAGCTGACCTGCGGAATAGAGATACACCAGCAGCTGGACACTCACAAGCTGTTCTGCTCCTGCCGCTCCCAGTTGGTCGAGGAGGAGGGCAAATGCTTCAACCGTCGTCTGCGGCCAACACAAAGCGAGATGGGCGAGGTCGACCGTGCCGCACTGGCGCAGGCCGAGAGGCGCATGCACTTCACCTACCAGGCGCCAAAGGACGTTTCGTGCCTGGTAGAGGCGGACGAGGAGCCCCCACACGACGCGGACAAGGAGGCCATGCAGGCCTCGCTCACCGTGGCCGCAATGCTCGGCTGCCAGGTGATGGACGAAGTTCACTTCATGCGAAAGATAGTCATCGACGGTTCGAACACCAGCGGTTTCCAGCGGACCGCACTGGTGGCCGTGGACGGTTCTCTGGACCTTAATGGACGACGCATCGGAATACTGTCGCTCTGCCTGGAGGAGGATGCGGCCAGGAAGGTGGAGACCAAGGACCGGCAGGTGACCTACAGGCTCGACCGCCTGGGCATCCCGCTCATAGAGATCGCTACCGCCCCGGACATGCACGACCCGGAAGAGGTAAAAGAGGTGGCACAGCGTCTCGGCTCCATACTCCGGTCCACTCGAAAGGTGAAGCGTGGGCTGGGGACCATCCGCGAGGACCTGAACATATCTGTGCCTGAGGGCGCCAGGGTGGAGATCAAGGGGGCGCAGGACCTGAGCCTGCTGCCGACCTATGTACGCAACGAGATGGAGAGGCAGCGCTCGTTGATAATCATCAAGGATATGCTTCTGGAGAGGGGGGCCAGGACCGTTCCGGTCGAGGCCACGGACATCTCCGGACTGCTCAAGGACAGCCGGTCCAAGGTCATACATTCGGCATTGGTCAAGGGTGGGAAGGTCTTCTGCGCAGCTCTTCCCCTGTTCTCCGGAACGTTGAGGAGCGCTGACGGAAGGCTGCGGCTAGGGGCGGAGATGGCACAGTACGCACGTTCCCGCGGCGTAGCAGGCATATTCCATTCCGACGAGCTGCCGGCATACGGCATCACCGCTGATGAGGTGCAGGCCATACGGAAGGAGATGGAACTGCGAGAGGGAGATGCCTTCGCCCTATGCGCCGACCAGGCCGACAGGGCCAAACCGGCGCTGCTGGCCGCGGTCGAACGCGCCAACCAGGCCCTGGTAGGGGTTCCGGAGGAGACCCGCGATCCGCTACCCGACGGGAACTCAGTGTACAGCCGTCCGCTACCAGGAGCTGGGCGCATGTATCCGGAGACGGACGTGCGTCCGATAATAGTCGAGCCCGAACGCCTTCAATACATCAAGGAAAACCTGCCGGAACTCCCAGAGGTCCGTATGGAACGCATTGCCAGGGAGTACGGCATCAACGAGCAACAGTCCCGTCAACTGGTGAAGGACGGGTTCGACGACCTGTTCGAGGAGGTGGCCATGGACCGGAACATGGCCGCGGTGGCCGCCCGGACCTTCCTCAACAGCTACCCGGAGCTTCAGAAGGAGGGCGTTGACCTGGACGCTCTCACCGATGTCAAGGTCAAGGAGGCATTCATCTCATTGTCCGCAGGAAGGTTCGCCAAGGAAGCGCTTCCCGCCGTGCTCAAGGAAATGGCCAAGGGAGCGGACGCCGAGGGTGCGATATCCTCCCTGGGGCTGGAGGCCATGGACCACAGCGACGCGGCCCGGATGATCGACGCCATGATCTCCGAGAGGGCGGAGTTCGTGCGGGAGAAGGGAGAGGGGGCCGTCGGCCCCCTGATGGGCGTGGCCATGAAGGAGCTGCGCGGAAAGCTGGACGGTAAGGCCGCGGCCGACCTTCTAAAGGAAAGGATTAAGGCCTTTTTGAAAGGGTGAGCTCCAGTACGCTCAACCTCTCGAAGAACAGGGTTCGGGATGCCAGGACCTTGCGCTCCCATCCCTCCAGCGCATCTTCCACCGCCTCATCGTCCATGTCACTGGAGAGGAGCAGCAACGCTCTCCCTCCCGGCGCAAGATGCTCTTTGGCCTCTCCAAGGAATCGCGCGGTCACCTGCACGCCGTCCTCCCCTCCGGCCCAGCACAGGTCGTCATCATCGCGCACCTCCCCCCGGAGATACGGGGGGTTGAACACCAGTAGGTCGAACGTCCCATCCACGTCCCCAAAAAGATCGCTGCGAAGCGCTCGTATGCGAACGTCGTTCAAAGAGGCGTTGCGCCGGGTATTGGCCACCGCCCTTTCGTCAAGGTCCACGGCGACCACGTCCGCACCGGCCCTGGCCAGATGCAGGGAGAGGAAACCGCTCCCGCAACCCATCTCCATCGCTCTATCTCCATCCCTCACATCGAGAGCGGACAGCATGAGGAAGGTGTCCTCCGCAGGGGCGTATACACCAGGGTCGACCTCTAGGACTATGGACCGATCTCGCAGCACGGACGTTCAGCTCCGGGAGGGATAATAACCTTTCCCGAAGGATTTAAACCCGGTCTGTGCATGGCAGGAAGGTGGACGTCTACAGCTTGATCAGCGTAGCCCTCATAGTATCGGGCCTCCTGCTGGCCTACCTAAAGAAATTCCCATTGGCCCATTCGCTGGTGCTCATAAACCTGATGGTGTTCCTGATCAGCACACTATCCGCCTGGAACCTGCCGTTCTATTATCTATCACCGGTGGAGGCGGACCTCGGGATCCGCCCTTCTTCCCTGGAGGATATCTCATCGTGGTACACGATATTCACCCACATGTTCGTGCACGCGGACATTATGCACGTACTGTTCAACATGCTGTTCCTGTTCTTGGTCGGCGTTCCGCTGGAGGAAAGGGTGGGCCGGCGCCGGTTCGCCATCTTCTTCTTCATCCCGGGCCTGCTGGCGCTGTCGCTCGAGATCGCGGTCCGGGGTATCGATTCCAGTATTCTCATATTGGGAGCGTCGGGCGCCATATCGGGCGTAATGGGCGCCCTTCTCTTCCTATACCCCAAGGACGAGATCCCCATGTTCCTAGGACCGATATTCCTGCCCCGGGTACCGGTATGGCTTTCGGTCGGGGCATGGTTCGCCATACAGGTGGTCACGGTCTTCACGCTCCCTTCCGGAATATCATCCGGTGGGGTGGCCTACTCCGCGCACATCGGGGGCTTCGTATCTGGCATGGCCATGGCGTTCCTTCTCCCTTCGGAAGGTCGATCGGAGGAAGCGACGATAGACATCTCGGAACTGGCCACCAACGACGAGCTGAAGGATCTGCAAAGGCGTATCGAAGGGGAGACCGAGCCAGAGGTCCGAAGGGCCTGGCTAGAACGCTTTGTGCAGATGTCCACCTGCCCTGCGTGCGGTTCCCGCCCCACGCTGGAGGGAAACCGTATTAAGTGCGCATGCGGATGGGAGAAGAGAGTGAGATGAGCGAGAACAGGGTGGAGGTGCTCTGCCCGGGGATGATCCGACGAGACGGCGCGATCGTCCTGGAGGCCCGTTCCACCGTGACCCTGGTGACCCGGGGTCATAGGCGCATCCTGGTGGACACTAGCGGACCTCAGAACCGTCAGTTGCTGATCGAGGCTCTAGCGGAGAAAGGCGTAGGCCCTCAGGACATCGAGGCGGTGGTGCTAACCCACGCCCATGGGGACCACGACGGGAATTTGCAGATGTTTCCTAACGCCAAGCTGATAGCCCACCATCTGGAGGGAGGTGACCTCACCTTGGACCGGGAGGTCGAACTTTGGGAGGGCGTGAGGCTGATCCACACCCCTGGTCACACACCGGGGAGCATAAGTCTCATAGTGGAGGCCGATGAGGCCTACGCCTTGGTCGGGGACGCCATACCCACCGTGGACAACGCCCGGAAGTGGGTGCCGCCCGGCCTTCATTACGACCGGGCCAAGGCCATGGACAGCATGTCTCGGCTCATCGGGATGGCCGATGTGATCGTGCCGGGACACGGGCCACCTTTCAGGGCGGCCGAGTTTAAAAGGAAGGTGAAGGAATGAACTTACCGAACGCTATCTACGTGGAATGTCCGGACTGCGGCGAAGATACCCTGCACGAAGTGCTGAAGGGGAGGTTGGGAAAGGACGGGGACACCCTCGAGGGGACCTTGCGCTGTCAGGAATGCGGACGGGTGCACTCCGCGGTGGTGCGGGAGGCCAAGACCATCAAGGTCCCGGTCATCGTCAGCGACCAAGGTGAATCTCGCAAGGCGGAGCTGGAGCTGCCGGAGGACGAGGAGATCCGGGTGGAGGACGAGCTCTTATTGGACGATATGCCGATAATCGTAAGTTCATTGGAGAAGGGGGAGGCCCGAGTGACAAAGGCCCTGGCCAAGGACATCAAGGCGATCTGGGCCAAGCGCTTCGACCGGGTTCATGTCAAGATATCCATAAACGACGTGCACAAGACCATTCCCACGGAGATAACCGCATTACCGGAGGAGGAGTTCTTCGTGGGGGACCTGATGAGCATCGGTCGACATAATGTGGTAATCACCCAGATCAAGACCAAGGACGCCATGGCCCGACGCGGTTCCGTTCTGGCCAGGGACATCGTGAGGATATACGCCAAAAAGGCCAGGACCACCTATTCGTGATGAACATGAGAGAAGAGCGGGAGAGGATGGTCCGTTCTCTGATGGAAAGGGGGATCGTGTTCACCCCGCAGGTGGAGAAGGCCATGCTAAAGGTCCCCCGTCATATCTTCATACCTGAGGACCGCCGACACCTGGCCTACCGAGATTCACCGATCCCCATCGACGCAGGACAGACCATCTCCGCACCGCATATGGTGGCCATGATGGCGGAGGCGCTCCGATTGGTACCGGGGCTAAAGGTGTTGGAGGTAGGGACCGGTTCCGGCTACAACGCGGCGATCATGGCCGAGCTGGTGGGAGAGAACGGTCAGGTGATAACGGTGGAAAGGCACCCCTCTCTTGCGGAGAAGGCGGCCGATTCCCTTCGGGAGAGCGGTTACGGTAACGTCACAGTGGTGGTGGGGGACGGTTCGTTGGGCTATCCGGAGAAGGCTCCTTACGATCGGATCAGCGTGACATGTGGGGCCCCCTACGTCCCGGGCCCCCTCCTGGAACAGCTAAATGAGCACGGCCTGATGGTAATACCGGTGGGAGGTCTGGACTACCAGTCGTTACAGCGTATCAGCAAGGTGGGCGGAAGGACAACGACAGAGGACCTCGGCTCCGTAGTTTTCGTGCCTCTCATAGGTGAGAAAGGGCACCGATCATCCTAACAGGAAGGGAAGCACAGCGCTGAGACAGGGGTCGCGGACCACATGATGCGCCCCCTTGATCACGTCGTCATCGATGGGGTTGAAGGCGATCCCCAACGAAGCGCCTTTGAACATGGACACGTCGATGGAGCTGTTGCCCACCGCCGCAGTTCGTTCAGGCGATGCACCGAACATGCTCTGGGCCTCCTTCAATGCCTTGATCTTGTTGCACAGCTCAACGCGCAGCACGCCCTCCCCGGTCAGGCGACCGTCCTGATGGGCCGCCAACCCGTTGGACCACTGCGCGTCGAAGGCGTATTCCATGGCCAGCTTCTCTGCGATGAGGTCCAGCCCACCGCTTATTATGACGGTCCTGATCCCCTGCTCCTGCAGCGCGCTCACGGTCCTACCGATACCAGGGTTTATCGGCAGCCGGGCCAGCTCCCTTTCCACGTCCGGGATCCGAAGTCCGGGACGGTGCCTGAGCCAGAGGGCTATGTCGCGGCGCATGAACTCCATATCGTCGATGTCCCCGTCCATGAAGGAAATGACCGACTCATCGTTGCTCACCCCGAAGCGGTCATGCACCCAGGTCCACGATGAAAGGTAATCGACCAGCACCCCGTCCATGTCGAAGGCCACTAGGTCGAACTTGCGCCCGTTCGCCGACATCTCGAAATGCCAGGAGGGAATGATTATATGAACGTTGCTGCAATCATCGGAGCATGATCGTGCTGGTCGGCGTGGCCCATGTGATAGACGTTTCCCAGCAGATGCGTTCGCTCATATCCCATTACTCCCCTGGAGCGGTGGGCGTGGAGCTGGACCCTGCACGATACAGGGCCATCACGAACAAGGGCTCGCGGGGCAAGGTCCCCCTGCCGTACCGGCTTCTCTCACTGATGCAGAGACGCCTGGCGGAACAGTTCGGAGGGGAGGTCGGGGCGGAAATGCTGGCAGCGGTGGAGGCGGCCAGGAGCAGCGGTGCGCAGGTGGTGTTCATCGACATGGAGGCCGGTAGAATGTTCAACTCCCTCCTTCAGCAGATGAGCTTCAAGGAGAAGGTGCTGATGGTTTTCTCCTCTCTCTCCGGCCTTTTCATGAGCCGTAAGCGGGTGGAGAAGGAGCTCAATGAGTTCCAGGAGAACGAGGAGCGATACATGGCGGCCATGGCCAGCAGCTATCCCACGGTCAAGAGGGTGTTGATCGACGAACGCAACGAGCACATGGCCAGTGCGATACTGAGGGCCGAGGGGACCTACGGAAGCGTGCTGGCGGTGGTGGGTGACGGGCACGTGGAGGGCCTACGTAAGATACTGTCCCGGGAAGACCTGGTGGCCTACCGCCTGAAGGACCTGAAGGACCTACGGCTGGAACGCCCGTCCAGCAACGCCGAGGCATCCTTCTCGTTCATCGTCGAGTGAGGCAAATCCTTTTTTCCTGCATCGCATACCCGTAGCGATGAAGGTAGTCCTGCTTTCCTACACCAAGGACGCCGAGCGCCTGTGTGCTGCGGCCGCCCATTCCTGCTATTCACCAGATCCCGCCAGCGAGATCCTGGATCGGGTGGAGGAAGGGAAGGCGGGTAAGTTCATCGACAGCGTCGTAGGCATGGGACACCACTCCGTCATCGAGCATGCTTCATACACGTTCTCCCTGGAAGGAGTGTCCCGTTCCCTCACCCATCAGCTGGTGCGACACCGCATCGCCTCCTTCTCTCAGCAGAGCCAGAGGTACGTTTCTTTACTGGAGTCCAATTACGTTACCCCCGGGACGGTCCTATCGGACCCTGAGGCCAACAAGGTCTTCGAGGAGGCCATGGATAACGCTTGGGAAGCGTATCAGAAGCTGGCCACCATAGTCCCTGTGGAGGACGCCAGGTATGTGCTTCCCAACGCCTGCGCCACCAACATAGTGGTCACCATGAACGCCCGCGAGCTTTGGCACTTCTTCACCCTGAGAACCTGTCGCAGGGCGCAGCAGGAGATCCGCACCGCCGCCGAGCAGATGCTGATGGAGGTCAGACGCGTCTCTCCCACCATCTTCAGAGATGCTGGCCCGGCCTGCCTGAGGGGCAAGTGCCCCGAAGGAAAGCTGAGCTGCGGCAAGCCCCGGGTGGAGCTAAAATTTAAATAATGCCATGACTTTGGGCGGACCTATCTGGGAAGATTCCTATGGGCAACGTCAGACCAACTTACATTAAGAGGGTGGCCGTGGAACTGGTCGAGAAGTACCCCCGGGCCTTCAGCGCCGACTTCGAGAACAACAAGGTGCTGGTCCAGAGGCTCACCAATGTGGATTCCATAATGATGAGGAACCGCATCGCCGGGTACATCAGCCGGTACTGGCAGACCAAAGAGTTCTAAACCCCAAATGGTCGCGCACCGTGGTGCGCGATCGGAAAAAGACAACTCCACCTTATTCTGATCACCACCTGTAAACGTGGTTTTACCGATTTCGTTCCCCTGCAATGACTGGCCGTCCCGATCGCGAACCGGGTCCGACATCGGTTCAGTAATAACGCTTTAGTAATTGGAGCATATTGTCCACAAAATAAGCCCGGGTGGGGTAGCTTGGATATCCTAAGAGGCTGCGGACCTCTAGACCCGGATTCGAATTCCGGCCCGGGCGCTCTTTTCACTCTTCCGTCAGGCCATGCCTCTCCTTTATCTCCATATCCCCCGGGGGCAATATTCGGGATATCTCCTCCTCTGGTACCTGGAACGCCCTGGCCAACGATGCGGAGGTCTTACCTCTGGGCATCTTGCCCGGAACGATGACCGCATATCTCTCCGGGGCCTCCTCCAAACTATCCCTTGGTGCGCAGGTTATCTTCCTGGACCCCTCGATCTGTACCTCGGCCACTATCATTTCCAACGGCAGATGGTGCAGGTAGTTGCGCTTGCCGCGGATGATGAAGGCGCCGCGAGGAGCGAACTCCCCTGCCTCCGGTCTTTTTGACACCTGGTCCGGTAATACCCAGTAGGCTGTGCCCTCGGCCGCACCGGCGTTCCAGGCCTTGGAATGGCACAATGCGAACTGACAGACCTCGCGCATCTCCTCCTCACCGGCGTCGACCCCGTCCTTGAGCACGATGGATGGCGCGCCGTGCAGGTCAGCGTGGACGTACCTTTCCTTTTCCCCAAGATGTTTCTTGACCACCTGATCGTTGCTCTTGGCGTCCCTGCCTCCGACCACCAGGCGCCCGCCTGAGGTGAAGAACCACTTGTATGATTCGAACCAGAAACGTTTGGTTGGGAGCGCCCTGTCCTTCCCCTGCTGAGCCTCCTTCTCTCCCTTGGCCACCCTCTTCGCGATGGACCTGCGGGTCTCCTCCAGAGCCTCCCTGGCCCCGGAGGTCTTCTCCCTCATCTCCTTGGCCTGGGAGTACAGACGGTTGGCGTTCTCATCTATGCTCACCGTATAGTCCAGCCTGACCTGGGCCTCTCCCACCTTCATGAGGAAGCTTTTCTTCGGAGGGTCCACAGCGGTCACCAAGGGAACCTTTGTCCCCAGCTCCTTCAGCTGCTCCCAGTTTTTGGACTGCGACAGCGCCTTCATTCGCTCCAGGGCCTGTGACACGTCCGCGTAGTTTGTATACAGCATGTCCCCCTGGGCCTGTAGCTCCGCCGCCTCCTTCTCTGTGGCCTCGATCCCCTTGAGCTGCTGGTCCAGCTGCCGTTGAAGCCTTTGCAGCTCGGCGTCCACCTTGATGGTCTCCTCCTTCCTCTGTGCCAGGTAGGCGGACAGACCCGCGGAAAGAGAAGGCATCTCCTGGAGCTCCAAGCCCTCGTTCACCTTCAAAGGTATGGGGGTGACGTCCACCGCCTCCCCTCCATCCAGAACCAAACGCGGACTGGGCGCCTCCTTTATTTCTTGGAAAATGGCAAGAGCGGCGTTTCGCAGGGCCATAATTTCCTCCTCGGCGACGGTCAAGGCCTTTCGACCCTTGTCCAGACCGGTCCTGAGGCATACCTCCTCCCCATACTGCCCCCCCAGATTGACAGAGGTGGCCAAAGTGCGGACCAGATCGGACCTGGAGGTGAGGACCGCGCCTTCGAACTCCTCTGGGGTGGCGGTGCGCGGGTCGAAGCGGGACGGTGGATACGAGTATTCGGCCCCTATTAGCACGTCACGATGCCTCCACTTCTTCTGCTCAAGAGCGTTTATGATCTTTCCCTCGTGCACCACGATCAGGTTGCCCTCCCCTATCAGCTCGAAGACCACCTGGTAGCTGCCTTCCTTGCTGGCCAGGTCCATGGTAACGATCCTGTCGAACTCCCTTTGCGTAACGGAGAGGATGCGGGCGTTGTTGAGGACCTTGCGTAGATGGACGGCGAAGCCTGACGGAGTATCAGGCGTATCCGGGCGGGCGGCAACCAGATGAAGCCATCTGCCGTCCTTAAGGAACAGCTCCTTCTTCCCTTCCCCCTGCACATTGATCCTGATCAGCACGTTGCGGCCGTCCCAATGGAATATCTTGTCCAGGAAGCCACCGCAAACGCTCTGCAGCTCCGACGTGATGGCCGTCACGTCGAAGGCCGTCATCTCCTTCTTCATCGTCCACCTCTAGCGCCCCCCTAATCAAAAGGATTTTGCCTTTCTCCAGCAACAAAAGGTTTATGAACGACAATCCGTTTGTCGGTGGAGCAGGCCACTGTGGCTTAGAGGTATAGCGACGCCTTGGTAAGGCGTAGGTCGAGGGTTCAATTCCCTCCAGTGGCTCCACACCATTCTCAACAAAAATTGATAATCCATCATCTCCATGGTCGGGACCATGGCGGTTCGGAGAAGGGCGGTTCTACAGGTCATCGCGATCGCATCGATGTTCGTACTTCTCCTGATTCCCATATCATCGGAGAATGCCGGAGGGACCTTCACAAACGACCCGTTGGTGGTGGAAGGTGACAGCGGCTTCCTGGCCGCAGGGTTCACTGGCACCGGCACCCCCTCCGACCCCTATATCCTCAGCGGGCTGAGCGTGGATGCCACCAACGAGCTGCACGGCATCTACATCGCCAACACTACCAAGCATTTCCGCATCGTAGATTGCACCGTGCACGACGCCTATTCACCGCAGAGGGATGTGCTGAACATATCCGCCAGCGGTTCAGGGATAATCCTGGTCAACGTCTCCAACGGCGAGATCGCGGGGTTCCTGAGCGATTACAACGTGCGAGGGGTGACCGTGGTGAACAGCAGGAACATCAGCATCACCACTTCCCAGTTCAGCAACAACATCGAGGCAGGCGTTTACTTCTACGGCTGCGCTGAGGGCGGATGCAGCGTCTCCGCCTGCACCTTCGAACGCGGGGAGACCGGGAAGGACGGAGTGCTGGTGGAGGACAGTTGCGGGACATCGATCCTCGACAACGAGATCAATGACGGGGTCACCGGAATACGTCTGGTGGCAAGTTCTGCAGCTTGCTCAGAGAACGTGGTGGAAGGGAACCAGTTACAAGGGCAGACCAACGGTATCGTTCTGGAAGGCGAGGTCCAAACCACCGGGAACATGTTGCGCGACAACATCGTCAGTAACGCCACGGAAGCCGGCATATACGTTGGATGGGGAACTCTGGAGCAGATAACCGAGAACACAGTGTCCGGATGCCTCTACGGGGTAAGGCTGGGGTGGGGCGGAAACACCGTAGCAGGAAATGTTCTGACCAACAACACCCGGGGCCTATCCTTGGACCAGGGGGCCGATGCCAACAGCATTAGGGACAATCTGATAATGGACGGTGAGGTGGGGGTGCTCATCGCTCCCAGCCAGGGGAACATGGTCCATAACAACACGATCGTTCGAATGAACAGGAGCAACGCCTCCGTGGGTGTTTATCTGGGCGTGGGGCAGGTTACGAACGCCTCCGTGACCAACAACTCCATCTCGGATTGTAGCGTAGGCGTCCGTGCAGCCACCACCTATTCGCAGACCATCACCGGTCTGTCCGTGGTCGGCAACAATATCAGCTCATCCGATCAAGAGGGATTGTACCTTCTGTACGTCAGCTATTCTCAGGTCCGCAACAACAGCATCTCGGCCAATGAAGGCAGCGGGGGCATGATATACCACTGCCGGAACATGGAGGTGGCGGGCAACGATATCGGCTGGAACCAGGAGTACGGTCTGAGGATGCAGGGGACCGACGACAGCTTGCTGGTCGAAAACGTTCTCTGCTGCAACTACCTCGAAGGGATATATCTGGACAGCGGGTCTGGCAACGTGATCCACGGCAATGCCCTGGTGTTCAACAAGGACTCCGGCAGGCAATATTCGGCCTTGAGGTCCCAGGCCTACTGCGGGGAGGAAGGAAACCAATGGGCACTATCCACCGGGAACCTATGGTCCGATTGGCTGTCTCCGGACAACGACGAAGATGGTGTGGTCGACCTTCCCTACAACATAACCGGAGGATTCCAGGACCCGTATCCCCTGACCAACATCTCCGGCCTGATAATTCCTGAGGACATAGTCCCGCCAACGGTGCGGGAATGGACGCCCCAGGGAACGTCCGCGCAACTGGACAGCGAGGTCCGTGTCACTTTCTCCGAGGACATGAAGACGGGTTCCGTGGAGGCACTGATCAACAATGTTACGGTTGACGGAACATGGGACGACCGCTCATTGGTCCTCGGCATCGAACTGGAGTTTGAGACAGAATATACGGTGAGGATCACCGGGCAGGACCTGGCGGGCAACATCATGATCGAGTTCCAGTGGACCTTCCGCACCGAGGGCCCCAACGCCACGGTCGACGGCAGGGTCCTGGACGAGGATGGGGGCCCCTTGTCCGGAGCTCTGGTCGTTTGCGGTGATGAAACAGCCCTTACGGACGAGCACGGTCTATTCTCTCTGGTGCTCACGCCTGGGAACCATACCTTGCGGGTGAGCATGGAAGGCTTCGAGAAGCTGGAGATGGACGTGCAGGTCCTTCCTGGTCAGGACGTGGAGCTGGAGGACATGGTGCTGATCAGGGAAGAAAGCGCTTCTTCGTACTACCTTCTGGCGATCGTGGGGGGAGCAGCCATCATGGGAGCGGTCCTCCTGCTATGGCGTCGAAGCAGGCGATAATCTAATACAGGAAAACCCCACTTTAATAACGTTCAGGTATACTATGAGGCGCACCCTGTTACTATCTATCCTGGCCCTTTGGGCGGTGGTCATCGGAGGGTTCTTCGGATTCCTCATCACCGAGGGCTTCTGGGGAGAACCGTTCGAAGCGTTCTATCTGACGGTTATGACCATCACCACGGTCGGATACGGGGACGTGGTCCCGGTGACCCCCGAGGGCAAGGTGGTTGCCGTTATAGTGGCCGTAGGAGGCATCGCCGCAGGGATATCAACGCTGCAGGCAGTTTTCAACCTGGCCGTCAGCAATAATCTGAGGGCGGAGCTGGGATTGCCGGAAAGGAGGACCAAGATGAAGGACCACTACATAATTTGCGGACATGGCAACGTAGGGCGAGAGGTCGCTGAAAGGTTGAGGACAAAGAAGGAAAGGTTCGTGGTGGTGGAAAAGGACCCCGAGAAGGTACTGACGCTGGTGGACGAGGGGATCGAGGTCATACGCGGGGACGCCGAGGACGAGGAGGTGCTGCAAAAGGCCGGTATCATGAAGGCAAAGGGGTTGATCGCGGCCATGAAGGACCCGCAGAACCTGGTCACCGTGCTCACCGCCAGGACCATGAACCCGGACATGCTGATCATCAGCGAGGTCGAGGACGACAAGAACGAGCCCAAGCTCTTGAAGATCGGTGCCAACACCACGGTCAACTGCTATCGGATGGGGGCCAGGATAATGGTGGGCAAGGTACGGCGGACCGAGAGCGACCCGGTTTGCGGGACCGACCTGAACGGAATGACGCTTTTCAGTGCAGAGCACGAAGGCCATACCTACCACTTCTGTTCGTCGGAGTGCCAAGCGGCGTTCAAGGCCCATCCGGAGCGCTTCGCGCAATGGCTAAAGGCGATGGACGACAGCTGCGGCCTGTCTCTGTGATCAGCGCATGCGATAGTAGACGAAACCGGACCACATCTTGGGCCAGAAATACGTGGACTTCTTGGGCATGCGCATGTCCTGCCTGGCCAGCTCCCATATCTTTTCCACGGAGGGCGACCGCAGGAGCACCAGCAGCTGGTACCCGTCCCTCACCCTCTCCAGGGCCGCATCCGTGTCGTGTTCGTAAACGACGGAAGGCTCCTCGGTCCAGGCCTTTCCCTTCAGCACCCATTCCTGACAAACATAGGAGTCCAGCTCCCAAACGGGTTCGGACGGGAGGCCCTTGGGGGAGGCCACGTACGCCCTCCCGTCCACGACCAGTCCTAGGTCCGAGGACGATCTTCCCTGTAGGGCTTCTGATAGGGAGGAAGGGTCGGCAACATCGATCAGCTCGAAGCGCTCCGCCATTAGCTCCAGGAAACGGGACGGAGGGATGGACAGCTCCTTCACCAGCCGGTGCGTGGGGAAGACCTGTAATCCAGGATCGTTGGAGGGAACCAGGGTGGCTAGCACGAAGCCCTTCATCTCCTCTCCCTGGTTCTCCTGCGCGTAGCGGGTGGCCGTCTCGAAGCGGTGATGCCCGTCGGCGATCAGAACGGTCTTGCCATTCAACTCCTCGGTGATGGCCGAAACGGTCTCTGGGTCGCACACCCTGAACAGGCAGTGCCTTACGCCCTGGGGATCGGTGAACTCCATCACCTTGGTCTCATGGTCCTCGATACGGTCCCGCAGCCCGAAGGATATCTCGTCGAATATGCCGAAGATGGACTCGCAATGCGTCTCCGTCCCCCGCAGAAGGTTGAGGCGGTCCTCCTTGACCTTGGGAAAGGTCTCCTCATGAGGCACCACGCCCTCCGTGTACCCCTTGGCGGCCAGAACGCCGATGATGCCGGTGCGCTGCCAGCACAGATCACCTTTGCAAAAGGTCTGCTTGTAGGTGTAGAACGCATCGCGCCGGTCCTGCGACAGGCTTCCCTCCTCTATCCAAGAGGCAAGGGCCCTGCCAGCGGCGCTGTAATCACCATCCACGCCGCCTAGCGTGATGTTGGTAACGTTGAACCGGTTCGACCTCAGCCGCGTCAGCTCCTCGTTGGAAATGATGTCGTAGGGCGGGGATACGCGCTCTATGATGTCCTCGCCGATGCCTAAACGGGGGATGAACGGACGGAAGGGGCGAAAATCGACCATGAGCCGGGAACGCAGTCGCCAATAATATCTTTTACAATCATTTCAGCCGGACCAGTTCGAACTCCTTCTTCCCTAGCCCGATGTGCTGAGCGTGTTCCACTCCGGTCATCCAGTCGGTACTGGGGTGCACGGCCTTGAACTTGTCCCCCTTTATAGCGCCCTTCACGTCCAGCACGCTCCCCTGCCCTACCGCGGCCTCATTGACCAGTTGGGCGCAGGCCATGTCCAGGGCCACAGGGTCCTTGGAGGCGGCGAACCCGATGTCCGGGGAGATGGGAACGTCGTTGAACGGCCAGCAATCACAGTTCGGGGAAACGTCCATGATGACGCTGATGTGCAGGCTGGGCTTCCCGTGCACCACCGCGTAGGCGTACTCGGCGATCTTTTTATTGACGACCTCCGAGGAATCCTCCCACTCCACCTCCGGCGCGCCGTAGCGGCAGACGGCCACGCACTGCCCGCAGCCCACACATTTCTGGTGGTCTATGACCGCCCTCTTCTTCTCGTCCAGGGAGATGGCCTGTTCCGGACAGTTCTTAACGCACTGCCCGCAGCCCACGCACTTCCTGCGGTTCACGGTGGGTTGCGACGAGGCGTGCATCTCCATCTTGCCGCATCGGCTTCCGCTCCCCATCCCCAGGTTCTTGAGCGCCCCTCCGAAACCGGTGAGGTCATGGCCCTTGAAGTGGCTGAGGGAGATCACCACCTCCGCGTCAGCGATGGCGCTGCCGATCTTGGCCGTTCGGCAAAGCTCCTTCTCGATGAGCACCTCCCTCTGCTCGTTCCCCCGCAGCCCATCGGCGATGATGACATCGCATCCCACGGCAATGCGATTGAAACCGTTCTCCATGGCGCTGTTCAGGTGGTCCACGGCGTTGGCCCTCTTGCCCAAGTACAAGGTGTTGCAGTCGGTGAGGAACGGTTTCCCGCCCTTCTCCTTGACCATCCTCACCACCACGGCCGCCAGGTTCGGCCGGATATATGCCAGGTTCCCCGGTTCGCCCATGTGCAGCTTGATCGCTACCAACTTGCCGTCCAGGTCCATGCGTTGCAGTCCGGCTCTGCGCAGCAGCTTCTCCATCTTCTGCAAGAGATTGCTGCCATGGAAGGTGTGCATGTCCGTGAAGTATACCTTGGGCGGGGCCATGTCATCTAATCGGTTTGCGGATAATTAATGATGCCTTTCAGCGAGGCTCGCCAGTTGCCCGGGCGATCACCTCTATCCAGTTTAGGTGTTCCATCCCTTTCTGGTCTTTGAAGCGAACTTCCCGCACATCCACCCGCAGGGAGATGTCCTTGGCGCCGGAGCGATCGGCCTTCCCCCACACGTGCTGTCCGGCCAGGTCCTTGGCCCTTGCTATGGCCTCTTCCGCCCTCCGGAAGTCCTGGGCGTCCCCGAACGGGGTGAGCAGTTGGAACTGTCCATCCACCAACGGCTGTATCCTCAGGGTCATGGTCTCGGAGATCCGGGAGCACACGGCGCCGACGGCGTTTCCGGCCTGTCCCCCCTCCGGCAACACGACCTCCGCCCCCAGTATCTCACGGAGCGAAGGCATGAGCAGCCGGGCCGGGCCGCCGATTCCCACGATCGGCCGGTCTAACCGCATGTTCAAACGGAACGAGTCGGCCGATCTCTCCATGGCCATGAGCTGCACCATCCTCTCCACGGTCGGATGCGAAGGAAGGTCGCCCACCTCCTCGACCAGCACTTTCCGCACCACCTCCTCGGCCAACCTACCGACCAGACGATGCATGGTGCGGGCGCAGTACGTCCCCACGCTCATGGCCGTCCCCTCGATAAAATGCTCGACCCCTGCCCTCGAGGCCTCCAGGGAGCCGACACGGTACAACCCCTCCAGATTGAAGATGTCGGTCGGCGTCAGCCCGGTCCTCAGCAAATGCCCGCTACGGACCATCCTATCGATGGAACCCTTGACCAGATAGAGGTCCGGCAACTGGTCTCGTACCTCCTCTTCGTCGCAAAGCCCCAGCTCTTCCACCTTGCGATATATCTGAAGCTGTCCCCCGCTCAATCTCTCCGGCCCGCCAGTGGTTACCAGGAAATCCGTCCTTCGGCGTTCCATGATCAATCTTGGCAACCCCTCCTTCCTTTCCGCCGCTAAGGCCAGGGGAAGCACACGGGCCGGTCCTATGCGTGTGTCCCCCTGCAGGTCCGATCGGATCTCCGAATCTCCACCCAACGCCACGGTGGTGGCGTCGATGGACCTCACCCTGGTGCGCCATCCTGCCACCTTGGCCCCCTCTCTGCTGATACGAGGGAAGCCGTGGTCGAAGTAGGCTATGTCGGTGGAGGTCCCTCCCATGTCCACCACCAGGCAGTTGTCCAGGCCGGCCAATCGCGTACCGCCGAGCAGGGAGGCCGCCGGACCGGAAAGCACGGTCTCCACCGGACGCTCCCTGGCCACTTTGACCGGCATCATACTACCGTCCCCCTTCAGCACCATCACCTTTGCATCGATCCTTGCGTTCCTCAGGGCTCTCTCTATCCGGTCCATGAAGTCGGATATCACCGGCAGAAGCCGGGCGTTGAGCACCGCCGTAATGCTCCTCTCCACCACGCCCAGCTCCCCACTGAGCTCGTAGGCGGCCACCACCGGCAGGCTGGTCATCTCCCTGGCCGTCCGCCGGGCCCGGTCCTCATGGTCGGGCTGGTAGACGCTGAACATTGAAGAGACCACCAGGGCGTCCACCTCTTCGGCCATGGAAGATATGGCGCCCCTCAGGGCCTGTTGGTCCAATGGAGAAAGCTCCTTGCCCCGGCTGTCATGCCCGCCCTCTATGAAGGCCCACCGCTCGGCTCCCAGGGATGCAGGGTCGTCCCCATCCCACCCGATACCGATCAGCCCCACACGACCTCCCCGGGACTCAAGGATGGAGTTGGTGGCCAGGGTGGTGGAGAGACCGACCAGCTCGACCCTGCTAGGATCGAACCGATGCTGCTTAAATAGCGAGGCCATCGATGCGGCGATCCCCTCGGTCAGGTCATGATGGGTGGTGGGACTCTTGCTCCAGCCCAACAGGCGCCTGGTCTGAAGGTCCACCATTGCCGCGTCCGTGAAGGTCCCCCCGGTATCTATTCCCAGTCCCAGATCCATGCTAGCCTGAAGTTATTGGCTCTACCCTCACTTATCGGTATCGACCTATCGCTACGATTTTATAAATCCTGCTACCACTCTTTTTCAGTTCATTCTCTGGTGTTCTGATGAGCGAAGGACCTAACCATTCCAAGAATGAGGAGGCAGACCTCCCGGATAAGCTCCGCAAGATGATGGAGGAGATGAGGTTCCATTTCGTGGAGAGGGAGGAGGAGATCGCCGGAGCCCTATTGGCGATGCTTTCCGGCGAGCACGTCCTCTTCATCGGTCCGCCGGGAACGGCCAAGAGCCAGATGGCCAAGATGATGTGCGAGCGCTTGAGAGGTGGCTCCTTTTACTACTATCTCCTCACCCGCTTCACGTCGCCAGAGGAGGTTTTCGGGCCGCTCTCCCTAAGCTCCCTGCAGAAGGACGAGTTCCGCCGCCGTACGGAAGGATATCTGCCGCAGGCGAACATAGCCTTCCTGGATGAGATATTCAAGGCCAACTCATCAATCCTGAACAGTCTGTTGACCATACTGAACGAACGCCGATTCCACAACGGTAACGAGGTGGCGGACGTCCCCATCCTTTCCGTCTATGGCGCTTCCAACGAGCTTCCGGACGAGGAGGAAGGGCTGGCGGCCCTGTACGACCGCTTCCTGTACCGTTTCTTCATAACCAACGTGCAGGACGAGGACAACTTCCTGAAGGTGTTGACCTCCATCAACGGTGCGGCCGGAGGGACCAGCATAGGGCTGGAGGACATCGAGGAGGTGAAGCTGAGGTCGGCGATGGTGACGGCGGACCAAGAGGTGTTGCTGGCCTATCTCGGACTGCGCAAGCACTTCCGCTCCCAGGGCATCTACGTCTCCGACCGCCGATGGAACAAGACCCTCTTGGTGCTGAAGACGGCGGCCGCGGCTTTGGGCCGAGAGAGTGTGGACCTCACCTTTCTGCCCTTGCTGCAGCACATGCTCTGGGACCGTCCAGAGCAGAAGGAGGGTCTGCGCGAGATGCTCATCGGCCTCACCGGCAGCGGAGGCGTGGACCTGAACCGTCTGCAGTCCAGCAGTGAGGAGCTGCTCTCCCTGCTGGCCAGGGCAAAGCAGCACTCCGCCTCCGATGTCCAGTTCCCGCGTCCGGTCTGCTGCTACGATTGCGGGTCCACATTCATGAGCGCCAAAGAGCTGTGCCGGCACGGGGAGAGCTTCCCCAATCACATGTACATGGACCCTTACGCCAAGGAGGCGCAGGGCGTGAACCCCTCCTACCGCAAGTTCGAGCTGGCCGAGCTGATGCACATGCTGGAGAACGTGCGGGGGTGGAAGGTCACCTGCCTCAGGGGCGGGGCGGAGCAGCGTCTCTACGCCCGGGAATGGCAAGATCTGAAGGACACCTACGATAAGGTGCGGGGAGCGCATGAACTGGAGCGCGGTGAACTGAGGATACGGCTGGATGAGAACATATGGCTTAGCCGCAGGGACCGCCGGGACATCCTGGCCAGGCAGGACCGCCGGTTAGAGGTCTTGGCGGAGATAGAGCGTTCCCTGAACGACGTGGAATCCGAACTGAGGGGGTGATCTTCGCGTCATTCCTGCCCAGCTATAGAGCCCTAGAGGTCCTGGGCAGGACGGAGGTCCGTGAGGTCCTCTCCGTTCCTTGCCCCGTTCCTCCGCAGGAACGCGAGGTCTTGGCAGCCGTTCTGGCCGCCGATCTCTTAGGTGAAGCGCCAACGGTAGCGCCGGAAGACATACCGGGCATGGTGCTCGTCTCCCTCTTTCGTAGCCGGGCATGGAGCGACGCCAGAGACCTGACGGAGGAACGCCCTGAGCTGGTCCCGGAAACGCTCCGGCGAGTGCTGCCCAAGGTCCTGGAGGCGGTGGAGAAAGGACTGGCCGGACTTGATTGGGGCGAGGTCCCGGAAGAGGAGCGGCGCAGAACGGAGGAACTGCTGGAAAGGCTGCTGGACCCCCGGGCGGAGCGGGGAGGGGAGGAAGCCCTATCACCCGAGCAGCGTCATGCCCTCTCACTGGTCCTACGCTTGCTGGTAAGGGGACTGGACAGGAACATTGCCGCCCTGATCGAGCGTCTCCGCCAGGATGCCGAAGCGCTCACCCGTCTGGAGAACATCCTGCCGGGTCAGGGCTGGGACCTGCACCGGGTGGGGCTCCATCGGACCGCCTTGGGTAATCTGGAGCGATACGCGACCGTTCTTCGAAACCACCGTGACGTGGAGCACTTGATGAAGATCCTGGGAAGGGTGGACGGGGAGATGGACAGGCGCTCTACCAGCCAGTCCCACTCCTGCTCCGAGACCCATTCGCTACGATTCTCCGGCGACCTTCAACGCATGCTCCCGCAGGAGATGGTCAACCTTGCGGACGAACGTTTGAAGCTGCTGTTCTATGCCCGACTGTGCGAGAGGAGGTTGTTGACATACCAGCTTCGCGGACGGAACTTCATGGATGGCGAAAAGAAGAAGGGAGGACCGGTGGTGGCCCTGCTGGACTCCTCGGGGTCCATGAGCGGAGAGCCTGAGCTGGCGGCCAAGGCGCTGCTTTTAGCGTTGGCGAGAAGGCTGATCGAGGACCGGAGGTCCCTGCGGGCGCTGATGTTCTCGATGGAGGTGCACGGGTATGACCTGGCCGGCAAAGGGTCCGTGTCCCAGTTCCAGGAATTCCTATGCCATTCGTTCGGCGGGGGTACGGACTTCGACACCGCCCTGCGCAAGGGGATCGAATGCCTGGAAGACCCTGCATGGCACGGTGCGGACATACTCTTCATAACCGACGGACTGGCCCGGATCAGGGACCGCGGATGCCTGCACGACTGGAACTGCCTCAAGGAGAGGCAGGGTGCTAGGATATTCACCGTTATCGTGGGAGGAACGGAACCGGGTGGCCTGAAGTGTATATCCGACCAAGTGTTCCTGATGGGGCTGCAGTGCGAGTGGCGCGGAGGCTCGCTCCTCCGGGAGTTCACCCCTCAGCCGCGCTCGCTCGGTTCCTGCTGGGTCACGCAGTGAATGCCGCCGTAACCGTACACCAGCTCCTTGGCCTGTATGGGCACCACCTCACGCCCAGGGAAATAAGAGGCGAGAATCTGCACGGCCTCGCGGTCCGCAGGGTCATCGAAGACCGGAAGCAACACTACCTTGTTCCCTATGTAGAAGTTAGCGTAGCTGGCCGGCAGGTTCCTGTCTTCCTCCTCCAGGTAAAGCGGTTGGGGCATGGGGAGCCGCTGCAGTTCCATACCGAAGCTGTCCTGGCAGTGCTTTAGGATCTCCCAGTTCCTCTCAAGCACCGGGGCGTTCTCCCCTTGCCTGGAATGGGCGCAGAGAACGGCGGCGCGAGAGCTGAAGCGGGCAAAGTCGTCGATGTGCCCATCGGTATCATCACCCTCGATCCCGGAAGATAGCCAGATGACGTTAGGCGTGGAAATGTAATCCCGCAGGAAACCTTCGATCTGGTTACGGTCCAGTTGGGGGTTGCGGTTCCTGTTCAGCAGGCACTGTTCAGTGGTTAGCACCAGTCCCTCGCCGTTGACGTCGATGGAGCCGCCTTCCAGGACGATGTCCGGTTTGAAATATGGGACGCCAGAGCGTTCGACCACATGCTGTCCGGCCACGTCGTCGTACATCAGATCGTCGTACTTGCCTCCCCAAGCATTGAAGTTCCACTTGACCGCGGCCTTCCTCCCGGTCTCCCTGTGAAGCAGGAACGTAGGGCCGTAGTCCCTGATCCAAACGTCCGCGCTCCTGATATGGATGAACTCGACGCGGGACATGTCCGCCCCGGCCTTGGAGACCACGGTACTGGCCCTATCTTCGCCGAGCTCATCGTCCACCAGGACCTTGACGGTCTCCCCGCCGCTCAGGGCAGCGACCATCTGGGCGAATATCATCTCCACCTCCTCCAGGGCCTCCGGGGGAAACGTCAGCGGGTTCTTGGGCCAGGAGATCCAGGTGGCATCATGCCGAGCCCATTCCGCGGGCATGTAATAACCGTTGGACGACGGAGTTCCTTCCATGATCACACCTCACGGTGCATGGTCCCTCTGGACCAGCCTATCGTAGCATTCCGGGCGGCGGTTTTGGAAGAAGCGCCATCCTTCCCTGATCCTTCTCCCATGACCCATGTCCACATCCGCCAGGACGACCTCCTCATCATCGCCTCCCCTGGCCAGGGTTCTCCCGAAGGCGTCGCAGACGAAGGAACCGCCGAAGAACTCCGAATCGCCTTCCGTGCCGACGCGGTTCACTGCGCACACCGGCAGGGCGTTGGCGATGGCATGTCCGCGCATTACGTTCTCCCAGGCCTCCTGCCAGTTGCCTTCCGCCTCCTCTATCCCTTTAACCGTGCCGATGGCAGTGGGGTAGAATATCATCTCTGCTCCCAACAGAGCAGAGCACCTTGCGGCCTCCGGGAACCACTGGTCGTAGCATATGAGGGTCGAAATCATCCCTGCGGTGGTTCGGAACACCTGGAAACCGGTGTCCCCTGGCTTGAAGTAGTGTTGCTCATAGAAGCATTCATCATGGGGAATGTGGGTCTTGCGGTACTTGCCCAACATTCGTCCGTCCCTCTCATACACAGTGGCGGTGTTGTAAAGCCCGTCCTCCCCCGCCTCGTAGATCGAGCCGCCGATGACCACCGTCCCGGTACGCTTGGCGAGGTCGCAGAGGGTCTCCGTGACCAGGCCTGGGATGGTGTTCAGCAGGGAGCCTCTTTCACCCCTTCCTTCGGGGTCCTCCTCCCTGGGGAAGTAGGGAGTGGTGAAAAGCTCAGGAAGACAGATGATGTTGGCTCCAAGCGATGCCACCTGTTCGCACATCCTCACGGCCTTCTCCAGATTGACTCCTACGCCAGAGGACATGGCCATCTGCACCAATCCCACTCTCAGCTTGTTCTCCGGGGGCATACCTTAGCGGATTGGGAGCCCTACGATATAACCGTGTCGCCTCAGACCGGACGCAGCCTTTCTATCCTTTCCAATGACCAAAGGGCCCCTTTGCGCAGGTATTCGCTCTTTTCCATGAGCAGGGCCCTAAGCAATGGAACTGATGAGGGAGATGTGATCCTCATCTTATCCGCCATGCGTCCCAAGGCCCAAGCGGCCATCCCCTTGGTCTCCCTGTCCTCGTCCGTTAAAAGTATGTTCAAGGCCTCGATGGAGATGGTGTCCCCTATTTGCATTCCAGCCAGCTCTCCCAAGGCCCAGGCCGCGTTGGACCTTACCTCGGCATCCCGGTCCGCGGTGAGCATTATGAGGCTGTCCACTGACCGGGGGTCTCCCAGCTTCATCAGGGCCAGCTTACCTATGCACCAGGAGGCGTCCCGGCGGACCTGAAGGTCCTCGGCGGAGGTCAGAGATAAGAGGGCCAGCAACAACCCGCGGTCCGCCCATCCCGACTCGAGGAACTCCTTGGTCTCTTCCAGCGCGGCCCGGCATTCCTCGACGTCCAGGGACCTCAGCCCTTTGATCATCCTCCCGAGGTCAATATCAACCATCAGATCACCCGAACCGAGATCATCGCTCACTTCTTCGGCACCGGTCTGGCCTTGTAGAACTCACAGGAGCGGTAGTCCTCCTGACCGCTGCACTCGCCATATGTATCCTTCATCCCCAGCGCGTCAAGACGGTAACGTCTAGCCTTGCAATTTGCGCATCTACCGTCCGGCGCATGCCAAAGGCAAGGACCTTTTTCTACCTGCTCTTCTCCCATGGTGCCCCGTCATCATAATAATCATTCGTATATTTACGAATAATCTATTCAAAAAATTTTAAAATATCTCTCATGAAACAGGTGTGGACCATCGCTACGTCAAACAGAAGGAACTGGCTGCAATCGCTGGGACCATCTACCGGAATCAGAACAGTTCAATGATGGAGATGTGGGCCCAGCCGGATTCGAACCGGCGACCTACTCCGTGTAAGGGAGTCGTCATGACCGCTAGACCATGGGCCCTTCGGCAAAGGTCATGCCCATGGGATTATAAAAAGATGGCCTGACCAAAGGTCTTGATACCATGATCACCAAGTGCTCACCGCAAGCTACTGTACAACTTTTTTCGTCACTTCATTAATGCCATAGCGACGTTGATAGAATCATGTCCAATATCATACTGCGGATCTTGTGGTCGGTCTTACAGTCACTTATCGAATTCAAAACAAATATTTTATCCACCATCTAAAAAAATTAAAAAGAAGAAAAGGTTTGTTTGAGGTTTTTGACCTTACCGGATCACTATACCAGTGTCACGACCCACTATGTCCAGGGTGTAGTCCACAGGGCCGTCACGTGGGGAGATCAGAACGATCATCCATGCGTAACCCGAAGCGGACATCAGCATCTGGGCGGTCTCGTCGAGGTCCATCACCGGGATGTCCATTATCCTGTAACCGTTCAGGTAATCGTACGCGAGCACGGTCAACAGGAAGTCGGTCTCCGCCGGTAAGGGGGTTACCAGATCGGTCAGCGAAACCTCCGCACCATCAACAAAGACCTCGTAGATGTCCCAACCACGCTCGTTGTATGCCTGATCGGTCATGTAACGGAAGCCGATCATGACCTCCTGACCATCGTATGCAGAGAGGTCGAAGGACAGGTCTACCATTCCGCCGCTCCACCCAGTTATGCCGGGCAGGTTGGCCTGGATGGCCTCCACGTCGGTCCAGTTGTCGCTCGTGCAGTAATCACCTGTGTCATTCAGGGTCGTCCAGGTCTCACCGCCATCGGTGGACACCTGTACGAACCCGAAGTCCCATTCAGCCTCGATCTCCCAATAGGTGGTCAGATTGAGCCAGTGTAGATAATCCCCGCCTTCGATAGGCTCGCTCAGATTGACATCCAAGGTCATGAGGTGATCGATCAGGTCCCCGCTACCGGAATACCAGTGGCTCATCGGAGGACTATAGACCAATGGGCTGCTCTCTATGAATTCCCAACCTTCATGGACGCGGTCATCACCGTCAAAGACGAACTTGGTCGCCTCGTCACCCATGTAGTTCAAATTGTCGATGTAGATGTAGTCCGTTCCATAGGCCTCAAGGTAATCATTCACACCCACTTCGGCGTCCGAGCGGGTCAGTTGGCTATAGTACCCAGCATAGTCGTATACCCCATAGTTTTCGATGGTGACATGGTAGAAAGTACCCTCTATCATGAGACCGATCAGAGATGGGTCGATACTATCGTATGTATACAGACCTCCCCCGAAGCTATCATCGAACAACAGGTTGGCCAGCCTCCAGTCCCGGAACACCTTCTCGAAGGTCATGCGGTTATTGCCCAGGTCCAGCAATGCAGCATCGACGCTCTCCGTACCCTGTAGCTGACTGAAGAACAACGCCTGCATCATCGGCTTTCCGCCGTAGTGGTCATACAGGTACGTCATGAACATCAGCACGGCGCCGTAATCACCTAGGACGTAGTCGCCACCCAGGTCTTCCCAGACGGTCAGGGCGTTATCAGGGTACAGGAAGAAATAGGCCATGTGGTTGTAGGACAGCGGGTATCCGCAAAGGAACTCGGATATCATAGAGAGCCCTTCATTGATCCAAGTATCCTCGTTCGGGTCCATTTCCGCATGCAGCAGGTGCTGATACTCATGGGCTACGGTACCCTCGTACACGTAGCTATAGTGCCCCTGAATGCCCTCGTCCTGCTCGCCGGTCCTGTTGGCCCAGTCAAAGCAGTCGATGTGCATGACATTGCGGTCGTACATGTCCCTGATCGTCTGCCAGTAGAACCCAGCCACGTATCCGCCCGTATAGCTCGGAACATAGTAGCTGTAGTCACGGATGTTGAAGATCATTATCATCATCTTCCCGGTGTCGTTGGTCGGGAACAGCTCGCCGGTGATGTTGGCCTCGGTTATGTTCTCATCATCATAGACGTACTGCCAGATCGAAACGTCCGGGGTGCTTCCGTTCCTTGCCGGGGCGTCCGTGAACGTCTCGGTCATGGTCGGATAGATGTTGTTGTCGAACTCGTCGATGATGTAAGCGACGTCATCATCGGTTATGTCCACACGACTGTTCCTGGGATCAACGGAGGAATAATACGTCAGGTCATCAGCGACCCACACCTCGCACTCATTCCCTTCGCCACGCTTGGTCATGCTCTCCTGGTACCAACTCTGAAAATATGTGTCCTGGGTCCAGAATGACATGGTGGTGTTCACCGGGATGTTGTCTGCCAAGGCCTCTTCAGACCCCAACTGTGCATCTAGGACTGAAAGCTCAGATGCCTCTTTTTCCCGGATGGCCTCATCCGCATACATAGGGATCTGATCAGCATATGATAGCCCCACCACTTCAGACGATTCACCCGCTTGGGGAACAATTACTAACAATGCCCCCGCCACCATGGTGAACGCGACTATCACAGCAATGATCTTTTGCAATTTTCTCATCATCAATATTCTCCTCCCGCCCCTAAACCTATAGATGGCTCTATAGGGCGAATTGAAGCGAATATTTCTTTCAGGATTATATAATGTTTCGATGAGTCAGTATCAAAAAATGAAATTTAATATAAATACCGGGTGAAAACAATAGATGCGCCCCTTCTCTCGCGTCATCGCGGGGACGAGGTCCGAAAAGGATTTAGTCGCGTTCCAACATGTGTCGGAACATCTAACGGTGATTGTCCATTGGCCAAAAAAGACCGTAACGGCTCCTGGTTCAAGGAAGCCATGAGCCTTCCGGAGACCGGCCCGGCGCTCCGGAGGTATTTCGTCAATACGATGTTCGACAGCACATTTGCCGTGCTTGGTATCATAATTGGTTCAGCGCTATCCTTCGATGCGGACAAAGGATTGGTGGTAGCGACGATCATCACCAGCTGCGTCGCACTGGCCATATCTACTGGCACCAGCGTTTATGAGGCGGAAACGCTGGAGCAATCCCGGCGTATGGATGAGATCGGACGGGCCATGCTCCGTCCGGTGGAGGAGACCAATCTGGGGAAGGCCTCCAAGGCCAGCGCGGCCCTTATCGCCCTGTTCAACTCCATCGCACCTCTGGTGAGCGGGGCCATCATAGTGTCCCCTTTCCTGCTGCTGGACGAGGGCACCATACTGGTGGCGGCCGAGGTCGCCATAGCGCTGGCGATAGTGTTGCTCTTCATAACTGGCTTCATCATGGGGCGCATAAGCGAGAAGAACCCTTGGTGGAAGGGGTTAAGGATGGCCCTGGTGGGGTTGGGCGCCTTCGTGGTCTGCTACCTCATCGGCGGGGCTGTATGAACTAAGGTTTTCTGAGAAGCACTTCGTACAGTTTGCGGGTGTACTGCTTTGCGGGGTCGTCGAACTCACGGATGTGCAAGACATCATACCCCTTAGCCAGCCTTCTTACCTTCTCTTCGGAGAAGAAATGCACCACGAAGCCCGCGGGGCTCTGCCACATATCCTCTCCCCGGTGCACGCCCTTCTTGAAATGCGGGTCGTGGTCGTTCCTCACGGAATAGAGGTTCAGGCCACCCGATTTCAGCACCCTCCGGCACTCGTCCAGTATGAACTGTATGTCCTTTTCCCACAGCTCCATGGTGAAGAACATGTGCGAGTACACCGCGTCCACCGAATCGTCTGGAAGCGGTATGCCGGAACGCGCGTCCTGGAACAAGCAATCCACGTTGTGCGAGAGGCAAAGGGTGGATACGCGGTCCTTCATCTGGCATATTCCCGATTCCGAGTAGTCCAGGGCTGTGACTTTGAACCCCTCCTGGGCGAAAAGACAGGAATCCCTGCCCTGCCCGCAACCCAGTTCCAGAATGTTCCTTACCCCGGCCTCCTTGAACATTCGTAAGGCCTGTAGCCCGAAAGCGCTGGGCCCCGCTCCGAAATAATCATCAGCATTCTTGAACACGCGGTCCCAATGGGCCCGCTGGTCCGTTCTATCATCATCCGCCATCGCTCTCACCCCACTGAGAGCTAGTATTCGATTACGTTTAGATATAATTGAGGAAAAAATTGTGCGGCGAACCTTAACCCTCTTAGCAAATGCGTGGTACAGGATCGCCCACAGGCGGCTCCAAGATGCGCCTCCCGCCGACCTCGGTCCTCATCATGACGTGCTTGACCGACCCGCTGGCACGGCCAACTATCGCCGCGTTCTTCCCGCGCTCGTCCTTCTTTAGAACGCTCAAGATCTCCTCGGCCATCTCCGGCACGCAGGCGATTATGACCTTCCCCTCGTTCCCGATGGTCAGGGGATCGAGCCCTAGCATTTCGCTGGCATTGCGTACGGCCTCCGCCACCGGGATGTCCTTCTCCACCAGCTCCATGCCCACCTTGGACTTGTCGCACCATTCGTTTATGGCATTGGCGAAGCCTCCGCGGGTGGCGTCCTTCATGGAGACGATGCCGCCCACCTTCAGCAGCTTCTCTATCATATGGTTGAGCGGAGCGCAGTCGCTCTGCACCTGGCTCTCGAAACCGTACCCTTCGCGGAAGGAGAGCAGGGCTATGCCGTGGTCCCCCAGCGTACCCGAGACGATTATGACGTCACCGTCCCGAACGTTATCGTCCGTAAGCCAGCGGGAGTCCACCTTGCGGTAGGAGGAAGCCACTTCCAAATTATGGTCCATGGCAGGATGGCGCTTGCCCACCGCCGCGGCAGAGATGACCATCTTGTCGATGGCGCCCTTCTCCATTACCTTGGTGTCGCCTGTGACCACCGGAACGCCCGCCATCTCCGAGTGCCGGCCGATGCTGTCGCTCACCCTCTCCAACATCTCGATCTCCAGCCCCTCCTCAAGTATCATGGACATGGAGAGCGCCAACGGTCTTCCGCCCATCACAGCTATGTCGTTCACCGTTCCGCTGACGGCCAGGGAACCGATGTCCCCCCCGGGGTAGAATATGGGCTTAACGGTGTGTCCGTCGGTGGTGAAAATGATGTCGTCCACCACCGCCGCGTCATCCATGGAGTCCAGAGGGACCTCTGTCTTGATCTTCGGTAGGAAGGGGGCGATCGATCTGGCGATGAGCTCCTGCATCATCTCCCCTCCCGCCCCATGGCCCATGGTGACCCTCTTCATGATGGGCGGAAAAGGGAGGCAGATTATTAAGATTACCTAAAACCAATAGGAAATGCGGTGCGAGTGAAACCCAAGGAATCTGTTCGAAATCCACTATCACTGGAAAGACCGTCGCGAGCGCTATGTCTGGGGGGGAGGGAACATCTGCTCGGCCATGATGGACCGCTTGCTTGAAGAAGGGTGCAGGGTGCTGGTGCTCGACAACGACCTCCAGTGCAAGGTGGCCGACCGATGCCGGACGGTCCTTTCCATGGACCGTATCTGGGAGGAAGAGGTCCCGGTACTACTGATGGGAGATGCCGTCAGTTCAGCGGTCGAGATACTGGAACTCTATGACGTGGACCTTTTAGTGCCCGGGATCCCCGGGCACGCGGCGGGGAAATTGGCCATGGTCTGGTCCAAAGACCGACTGTCCCCTCGAGGGTCGATGGTCGTCATGGAGGAGCTTGAGAACGTTCTTTCCGATGAGGGCGCGGTGTCAATGGACCCCGAGAACGGCACTGTCATATGCACTCTGAACACCGGCGCAGAGAGATGTCCGTTGAACTGCTCGCAGGAGGGTCCATGCCCGCTCACGGGCCTACCCCGGCGATTGGACCTGGATATCGCCTTAAGGGGGGTACTGGATCGTTTGTCGATCAAGGGTCTGGTGATCAGGCCCATAAGAGTGGGGGACCACGGGGTCATCAGTGCAGAGCAGATAAGGGACCTGAGGAAATTGTTAGGCCATCTGGACGAGGGCGATGCGGTGGCCATAGCCACCAGTTGCTCCTGCCATGCCATAATGAACGTTTTCAAGGTATGCTGAACCGCCTCTAGGCAAGGTCCCACGCCACGAAACCCGCCAATAGTATTATCTCCGCATCCCTTATACGGGAGAGCAACAGGGCTCGTAGGGTAGCCTGGATTATCCTTTCGGCCTTCGAAGCCGAAGACTGGGGTTCAAATCCCCACGGGCCCGCCACCATTCATATCCATAAACCCAACGGTGCAGACCGTGGCAAATAAGTAGAGGAAGTACGATTCCCGATATCGCCCGAGACCCGTCGAGCGGTCTGAACGGGCCTTCGGATCTCATGGAGGTTACAACATGGACGGTATGATACTGATAGTCGCACCATTTCTTCCCACAATAGTCCTATTGGCCCTGGTATACATGGTCCTTCGGGGAAGGAAAAAGAAGGAAATGGCTGTAAAGAAATAGACCGGAACGGCTAGGCCCGGCGGCCTTTATTTTTCATAGATGCTGACATTCCCAGGGGACATCATGTCGGTACTTCGGTCACAACGGTCCGTTCAAAGACGCGATCGAACGGGCGCAGACCGAACCACAGGCTTAGAAACGGTTATCATCCGTCGGTTTGATTGATGGCGCATGCGGTATCACCGATGGGATTGGCGAGCCGAGTACGTACCACGCATCGATGGTAGGACGGCTATCGTAACAGGTGCAGCCTCAGGGTTGGGAGCGCATATCGCCAAGGCCCTGGCCACGAAGGGATGCTCCGTAATACTGGCCGATATCGACGTGGAGGGGGCGGAAGCCGTTACTGAAGTGATACGCACCTCGGTCCCAGGTGCGACGGCCACGGCACGCAGATTGGACCTGGCCGATCCACTTTCAATAGAACAGACCGCGAACTGGTTCCGATCAGAGCACGCATCCCTGGACCTGCTCATAAACAATGCTGGGATCATGACGCCTCCATACGAAAGGACGAAGATGGGGCACGAGTCCCAGTGGGGAGTGAATCATCTGGGTCACTTCGTCCTCACGGCCCATCTCATAGGTCCTTTATCGAGAACGCCTGGATCACGCATCGTCACTCAATCAAGCATTGTGCATCGAGGGGGCCGGATCAACTTCAAGGACATCGGTTCAGAGAGGTCCTATAGGGCGTGGAGGGCGTACAAGCAGAGCAAGCTGGCAACCCTGCTGTTCTCACGGGAACTGCACAGGAGGTTGGAACGGTTGGGCTTGGACGCGCCTCTTAGCGTGGCCTGCCATCCAGGCCTGGTCGACACCCCTCTCTATCGGAACGATGAACTGATGCGAAAGGGACTGAGGCCCTTCATGCACGGAATAGATGAAGGGGCAATGCCCGCCCTTCGTGCCGCCCTGGACCCACATGTGAAGGGTGGTGAACTATACGGCCCGGACGGCTGGATGGAGTTTAAAGGCAGGGCGGTATTGGTGAAACCGCACCGGCTGGGGAAGGACATGGACCTGGCCAGCAAGGTCTGGGAGATGTCGGAGAGCATGACCGGGGTGGACCTCTCGTCCATACTGACGAAGATCTCTCGCGGAGAAGGGGCCACGCCCTAATGGTGATAAGGGCAAAGGGTCATCAGCGCGCACGATGCTCACAGACCATGGAGTTCCTGACCTTCATCGGGCTCATGGCCGGGCTTATAACCACTTCCAGTTTCGTCCCCCAGATAATCAAGGGCTACCGCACGGGCAGCATGGGGGACGTCTCCCTCACCATGCCCCTGCTGCTGATGATCGGATTGACGCTATGGCTGATATACGGCATCTATCTGCGTGACCTCCCGATCGTTCTCTGGAACGGAGTGGCCATCGGGCTGAACTGCATGATAGTGTTGCTGAAGATCCGCTACGGCATTAAAAAAGAGATAAAAATGGGGGCGTAGCCCCTCTCACCCCTCGACCTTGGAGAACGGGCACACGGAGATGCACCTTCCGCAGGCCTTCTCCGGCTTGCTCCCGTCCCCGATGAGCTTCACCTCATACTCTCCGCACTTGGCCCAATCGATGCATAGGTCGCGGTTCTCAGGGTGGTGCTTGAAGTCAGGTCCCTTAAGCACCTTCATTGCGCAGCGGTCGATACATACGGTGCAATCCCCGCACTGGTTGTCGATCAGCTTGGCCACCCTGGTAACGGGCATGTCGGTCAGGACCGCGCCCATGCGCTGCCTGGCCCCGAACTGCTCAGTTATGAGAAGACCGTTCTTGCCGATCCATCCCATTCCTGACAATGAAGCGATGGCCTTCTGGGATATCGGTCCAAGGAGCTTCTCCGGGACCACCCTCTGGGCAGGGTGTATGAACCGAGCCTTGTAACCCTCTGCGGTCAACATCTCAACGATCTTCTCCCCCGCAGCAATAAGCTTCTTGTTGCACATCTTATAGGCCGAACGCATCTCCTCACTAGGCTTCTTCAACGAGGCCAGCGCCGCCTCCTTGGGGATCTCCACGGCGAAAGTGACCGCGTAGGGGAACTCTAAGGTGGTGGCATCCCCGGCCAATATGCCCTTCAGGGGCGCCAGGTCGGCAAAGCACACCAGGTCGGAGCCGGCCTCCCGAGCGGCCGCCTCGATCCTACTGTAAAGAGGTTCCAATGAACCCGAAGGTCCTGCACTGGGTGTCATGTTCTGTCGATGGGAGTAAGCATCATTTAAATATTACCCCTGAACCCGTGGAACGACTGAAGGAAGCTCAACTCAGTGACTTGGCACCCGTCTCCGTCAGCCGGTATACCCTCCAGTTCTTGTTCTGGCGCCATTCCACCATACCCGCTCTCTCCAAGATGCTGAGATGATAGGACAGCTTTGAGTCGCTGAGGTCGGCGAGGTCCTTAAGAACGCAGGGGCACAGATCACTGGCCCGTAACAGATGAAGAATAAGCAACCGCACAGGGTCTGAAAGTGCTTGATGCCTTTCAGCGATGACCTTGAGATACGACTCATCTGGCGCCTTGGAACGGAGCCCGTCCCGTCCCCCGGCCTCTCTAAGCCCAGCAGCCACCTCTTGGGGAAGGCTTTCATTGCCATCCCCGGACCGACCGTTCGAACCATCCGCCATGCGACCCGCCCCCTGGAGACAACAACCGCACCCTTCAATTAAATTTTTACTACCGAACCCCTCAATCAACGAGCAGCAATCCTACGGAGCGAATGTCCAAACTGGTCACCTTTCCGTACTGCATATCGCGGCAGGGAATGGTGCGCATGTTCCAACCAGCCTTCGATGCGGTGGCGAACACATCGATCCCCGCCGCCTCCATGCTCGGCCTGACCAGGTCCATGTGCCGGCAGTTGCGTCTCAAGCTCTCGTCCACTGTCCCCTCCGCCTCCTCGGCCACGCAATGCTCGCAATAGATGCAGGGATATGCTCCGAATCCGAACGCCTTGTAATAACCGTCATAGAAGGCGGTCTTCTCCAATGCATGAACCGTCCGGTTGACCCAAAGTATGAGGTCCTTATACCAGGGATGGAAATCATCAGGCACATCCTCAGGGCTCGCTCCTTCTCGGCCAGGAACACCATCGAACCTCAGCAGCATGGCGTGCTCGTATTCGGACAGCATCCTGCGGGTCTCATCGGGCTTAGGGGCGTACGGAGGGCAGGACAGGTGCTTGGCATACCCCTTGCAGCCATAACGGCATTTGAAACGCACCCACTCCCTCACCGCCACCTCTCGCGGGTCTATGATGGCCGTCAACGCCCCGGCCTCTCTTGCCTTCTCCTCGAGGCGGTCGATCTCCTCCGTTATGCTCAGCAAGCAGATCACCGATTCACATACTCGGGTGTGCGCTATTCAAACCTGCGGCCGTCACACAGCATGATGGTGCGTTCTAAAATATGTCCAATATCTGGATATATCTATACAATAGGAAGATCACCAGAGAATAAGCGGCCACCCGTATGGCGAACACCGCCATACCCATTTCGCCCGAGACGTCGAACATCACCATGGCATGAGAAACGGCGAAAAGACCGAAGACCACGGCCAGTCTCAAAGGCGTCTTGTGCTTGCTCTTCATATAGCCAAAGGTCCCCATGATCACTATGGCCAGACAGAGCAACAGGTTAACTAATGTGACCAGTTCCACTTCCATCTTCCAACTCCCATTATATATTATCATTATATATAAAAAGACACTAGGTTCAACCCTCCAAGCAATTCCTCTGGCATTCTGGGCAGAACACCGAGGTCCTTCCCCCTACCAAGGCCGCTTCGAGTCGAGAGCCGCAACGGGGGCAAGGGCTTCCCCGCCCCCTCTGTCTAAGGAGATAACCTCTTGGCAGTCTCTCGAAATCAGTCCCGACCTCTATGGAAGCTTCGAGCACGCTCCTGGTGCTTCTCCACAGTCCACATATGCTGGCGTGGGGGACATCGGGTAATGGCGTTCTAGGGTGCAGGCTCTCCTGAAACAGGATCTCGTCCACGTAGAGATTGCCCAGTCCAGCGATGATCCTTTGGTTCATAAGTGTCGATTTTATCGATCCTTTCCGTCCTTCCAGCCTCCGGACGAACTCCTCCTTGGGAACGGACAGGGCATCGGGCCCCAGCCCCTTGCTCGCAACAAGGTCGTCCATGCTTCGCACCCAACCGAACCTCCCGAACCGGCGGGGGTCGTCCAAGATCATAACGCCATTCTCCATCATCAACCGTAATCTCTCATGAGGTCTGTGGTGGTCCATATCATCATGGAACGATATGCTGCCGCTCATCCCTAGGTGGAGGTGCAATGCCCCGTCCTGAAAAAGCACGAACAGGTTCTTACCGTGTCTACCGGTCCCGACGTTCTCTTTTCCCTGAAGCCCGTCCTGAAGGTCCTTCGGGGAGCATCGCTCTAGCATTAACGGGTCAAGCACCTCAACGCGGACCACCTTGGAATGAAGGAGGTTGCTGTGCACGTACCTCCTGGCGGTCTCCACCTCTGGAAGCTCAGGCATCGGGTGACCCCTGGTACGGCCTATAATAAAAACGCATCGGAGTTATAATAATATTTAACGAATTATTAATTTATCACGGCACAGTAACGACATCCATCAACACCGTCCCCAATCTCAATTTGGTCCGCGCCCTCTTGCCTCGAACTTTCTGATCAGAAGCTCCTCATGGAAGTCAGTGGTCACATGTGCCCAGTTCTCTTTAGTAAAGTGCTCAACCTAATCAGTTCCAAGGAACAAATGGAGCGTGATAAGACATGAACGAGAACGAATGGAGCTGCGTGAGGGAGGATGACTGGAGAGCGATGAAGGGTCTGGGGTGGAGGATAGCCTTCAGCGCCACCTCCGCCCTGGTATGGTTCGGTTTCATCATAGGATGGTTGTTCTTCCTTGCCGACGATTACAGCATACTGCAGAACATAGGGGTACTACTGCTATCGGTGGTGGCACTGGGAGCGATCAACGTGCCGATATGGATACTGTTCGCCAAGAGGATGGAGGACCAGCACGACCTCCGCTTCGATAGGAATGAGCACGGGGCGTTGAGCGGTGCAATGGGCCTGATCTGGGTGGTGGCCATCGGGATCTGGTTGTTCTTCTACGCCGGAGACTACAGCCTATACCAGAACCTGGCCGTGGTAATGCTGTCCGTGGTCCCCCTGGCAGCCGTAAGCATGCTGCTCAAACGCTAGATCATGACAACATCCGAGGCTCCTCGACCGCCTTGGTCAGGACCTCCTTCAACTTTTCCGCCGTGGGGACCCCTCCGAACAGGGTCAGCTTCTCGTTGACGAACAGAGCGGGGGCCACGGCCGGTCCGTATTTTTGATAGAGTGGCTGGATCTCGGCAATGAAATAGTAGCTGATGCTCATCCTAGCTTCGGTGGCGGTTATCAGATCTATATCGGCCTCTAGCCCGGTCTCCTGCAATACCTGCCGTATCAGCTCGATGTACCTCTTGTCATATACTGCTGTCTGCGGCTGGCAGCACGCCGCGGAGAACACTGTCAGGCGCAATCTATTCGCCATATAGCTCCCTCCCCACCTTTCTGAGCATATCTATTCCGTACACATCGGTATCGAACAGGGGGACCTGCTTGCGGGCGATGGCAGGGAAGCGCTGCTCAATCTCCTTGAGGTACTTGTCCTGAGTGGCCCTCCTCCTCTCCAGGAACCAGTTCCCTTGGAGCACCTCGGTGGGTATCACCTCGTTGATGATAAGGGACCGCACCTTGATGCCGAACCCGCCCAGGTCCTCGATGGCGCGCGCGGTCTCCTCGATGGGCAGCTTCTCCGGTAGCAGCACCAGATTGAAAGCGGAAATGCTTTCATCGGAAAGCCCCCGCACCGACTTGTCGTAACGGACCTTCTCCGCTTCCAGGTCGGCGACCATGTTCTCATCGTATACGAAACCCAAGACCTCTGAGAGCTCCCGGCGATTCTTGATCTGATTGGCGATGTACCCGGACCAATCGAATGGCATGGAAAGCTCTCTGAGGGTATGTCCGGTGGGGGCCGTGTCGAAAACCACCTTGTCATGCTCCGTGTCCTCGAAGTAGCTCACGAACTGATCGAAGGCCGCGATCTCCTCGGTGCAGGGCGTGGACAACAGTTCGCTGCCGAACATGGATGAAAAGCCCTCCATCATACCTTCCAATCTGGTCTGGAAGACGCCCATGGCCTTCTTGGGATTGATATTGAGACCGCAAAGGTTACGCTCCGTCCCTATCTTGGTCACTTCGGTGGAGCTGATGTCCTGCCCATAGATAGCAGAAAGACTGACGGTCGGGTCGGTGGCCACGATAAGCGTCTTGTAGCCATGATCGGAAAGCCAGGTGGCCGTGGTAGCGGCCATTGTGGTCTTGCCCACGCCTCCCTTTCCGCCGAAGAACAGGAATTTACGGTCCTCAATGACGTTCCTAAGACTCTCGTGCTTCATGTAAATCAAAAAGGTAACGATTGTAACATAGATATTATGATTTGCCGTCCTGGGAACGTTTTTGCATCGGTCCGGTCGGTAGACAACGATTTATAAGGACCCGTCCAATCTTTTCTAGGGGGTACTATACGGAAGGAACCAATGCAGATGATGCGAGGTACAGCAGACTGCGCAAGTTCAATGCTTTGATGGGGCTATTCCATTTCATACAGGCCACACTGATGGTCTTGATCAGCAACTCCGTCGCACTGCCCATAAAGACCAATTTTCTTTATTACGACGAAGTTGCCAGAACAATCTCCACCAGGACAGAAACGCTGTTCGAACTGCCCATCGGGCTCGCGGTAGCCGCCTTCCTCTTCATGTCCGCCATCGCCCACTGGGCGGTGGCGTCGCCTTGGTTATATCCATGGTACGTAAGGAATCTAAAGAGGAACATCAACTACGCCCGCTGGATCGAGTACTCCTTCAGCGCTTCCTGGATGCTGGTCATCATCGCCCTGCTAGTAGGAATATTCGACTTCGGAACGCTGCTGCTCATATTCGTGGCCAGTATGGTGATGAACCTTTGCGGGATGATGATGGAGATGAGGAACCAGGACCGTAAGGAGGTGGACTGGACGCCCTTCTATGTGGGGTGCATCGCCGGGATGGTGCCTTGGGTGGTCATAATCGCTTACTTCGTGGGGGCGATAGCCCCCTTCTCCGACACCATACCGTCCTTCGTCTACCTTATCATAGTCTCACTGTTCATCACTTTTAATGTCTTCCCTCTCAACATGATATTCCAGTATCGGAAGAAAGGGAAATGGGCGGACTATCTGGTGGGGGAGAGGGGATACATCGTGCTGTCCCTGTTCGCCAAGAGCATATTGGCCTGGCAGGTTTGGTCGGGAACCCTCAGGGGCTGATCGGCAGGCGAAAAGGCACCATGCCCCTTACCGCTCGCATAGCTGGAGATCTGCATCATACCGATCGCTAGAAATTTCCTACGCCAGTATTAAATAACTAATTGTAAAATAATTTATAGTCAAACTCTACATGATAATTCAGTGGGGGTATTCCGTGGAAAGCACAGAGGCAGACGATATCAAGTTCAAGAAACTTAGGCGGTTCAACCTGATAATGGGCTTCTTCCATTTCATCCAGGCCGCCATAATGCTAGCGATCGCGAACTACGACGTGCAGATGAGGTTCACCACGTCCTACATAGACGCTTCCGGCGGCTTTCCGCCTACCGGACCTGGTGCGGCCGAACTGTTCTTCAGCGTGCCCTTGGGCCCAATGGTGGCAATCTTCCTGCTCATGTCCGCCATCGCCCACTTCTCCGTATCGACCTTCGGCTACAGGTGGTACGTGGACAACCTGAAACAGAACATGAACAAGGCCCGCTGGTTCGAGTATGCGGTGTCCTCCTCGTTCATGCTTGTGGTGATCGCCTGGCTGTGCGGTATGTTCGACTTCATATCGATCATGCTGCTGTTCTGTCTTAACGCCTGCATGAACCTGTTCGGCTACATGATGGAGCTGCACAACCAGACCACCAAGAGAACCGATTGGACGGCGTTCATCTTCGGGTGCTTCGCCGGGCTCATACCGTGGATAGCCCTGTTCATGTACTTCACCGGGGTAAGAGGAGGAAGCCCTCCCCTGTTCGTGTACGGGATCATGATCTCCATCGCCTTCTTCTTCAACATATTCGCGGTGAACATGATACTGCAGTACAAGAAGGTGGGGAAGTGGAAGGATTACCTTTACGGAGAGAGGTTCTACATCATCCTGAGCTTGGTGGCCAAGACCGCCCTGGCCTGGCAGGTGTTCTCTGGGACCATGGTGGGCTGAGCCCGCCTCAAACCCTTTTTCCTTCTTCATTCCGAAGAGTATCTTCTGATCGCCCCTCGGCTTACCAAGCGCCCATCCTTCAGCACGGATACCGCCCCATGCCCTCCGCAGACCAGGCATTTCCGGCCATCTTCGCGTCCAGATTCCACCTGCTCAATGAGCCTCATAAGTCCTTCGCGCTCCTTTCTGGCCTTGGCGCTGTCCACGTTCACCGTGGTCATCAGGTTCTTGGCCAGGGTGGCGAACTCCTTACGGTCATCGCTCAGGCTTTCGAAGTTGATGAGACTGTCGCCGGTGAACAGCACCAGCTCCTGTGGGAAGAAGTAGAAGACCTGACCTTCCGTATGGCCGCCGAACCCCTCCAGTACCTCGCACTGCATGCCGGCCACCTCCTGGCATGCCAAGATATTGAAATCACCCCTCGTTCCATCCTCCTCGACCTGGAAGGTCCGAGGCCGCTCAGCCACCGAGAACCCTGAGAAAAGGTTGATCAGCTTGGTATATACCTCGGCCAGTATGGACCCCTCGCTCTCAGATCCATAGGCCCGATTGGACTGGCGGATCATCTCAACGGTCTCTTGATGCATCCACACCTCTTCACCAAGCAATCCAGCGGAACCGGAGTGGTCCGCATCGCCGTGGGTGATCAGCGCCTTCCTCACCAATCCCACCCCTCCCCATCCCTCTCGCTCCATCATGAGATCCAGGTCCCGGAAGTAAATGCCGAACCCGGTGTCGATCATGGCGATATCGGTCCCGTTCCTCAGCAGGTAGGCGTTCCCACCGCAAGGGAGCTGGACGCAAAGCAGCTCCACCTCCCCCATCCCTATCTCTTGAAGGTCGGCGTAAAAGCCCTTTCCAGATGTTCCTTTGAGGCTCTGACCGCTGCGCAGGACATCGGAGAATGCCTGCTTGGGGTCGAACCCCAGGTTCATGAGCTCCTGGGCCACGTGGTTGATGTCGGACAGCAATCTCAGCAGGAAGGCGTCCTCAGTCTGACCCAGTAAACGTCTCAGCTCCTGGGCGAAGCGGATGTAGAAGACGGTGTCGTCCAGCCGTTGTCCCGTTACGTCGTACTCCAGGATCTCCAACGGATATTGGGTCTTCAACGTCTCCAGCAGTCTGTCGACGGCTCCAGCCTCCTCCACGGTCAGGGAGACGGTCAACCGCTCAGGGTGCTTCCCCCGATCGTCGAAGTCCAGGAAATCTATGTTGCACTTAGCGGCCGTGGTATGGTTCAGGAAATCGAAGAGAGCTCCGCTGCGGTTCGGTAAAAGCACCTGGAACTTGAGAAAGGAGGGCACGTTCATCTGCCCCTGCAGGTATCCTATGGCCTCCAGCTCCGAGCGCATGGCCAAATATTCGTCGTCAGTGCAGCGGGCTTCGAAGAAAACAGTATAGGGATCGATCCTCTTGTCATACTGGATCCGATCGATGTTACCTCCGTGCCGCTTAACGATCTCCGCCGCCCGGTGCAAAGCCCCAGGCTCATCAGGCATCTTGGCCACGAAGTAATGCCTCTGCATCGAAGAGAGGATGGTCGCTCACTCCTTATAACTTAGGCAATGACCGAGAAACGGCAATCTCACTTCATCTTGGAGGCCATGCTCACCGCGACCTTCAGCTGGTTAAGCATGCACGGCTCCACGTAATATCCCTTCAAGGTGCGCAGCTCCCCGTACATATCCTCCGGGGACCGCCCTATGAGGTCCTTGACCGACCTTATCCCCAGCATGTACAGCGGCTCCGCAACCTTCTCCCCCACCACTGGTATGCCGCGCAGTTCCTTCATGACCGCCTCCTTGTCATCCACCATCATCGTTGATTAAGATGGAAGCTTAGACGATATAACCGTTTTCAAAGGGTCTTCATCATGATCCTTCGCTTCGTATCGTATCCCAACCTCTGATACAATCGAATGGCGCCATCGTTCCCCTCGGACACCGCCAGCCCGATGGAGCTCAGCCCCTTCTCCCTTCCCCACTCCTCTGCCCTTTCCATGAGCCCGGCTCCCAGCCCTTGACCGCGGAACGGTTCGTCGACATGTATGTCCAGAACAAAGGCACGGTCGGTCCCGGAGTTCTCGTCCTTCGTCCTCATCACCCATACCAGGCCGGCCCTTTCCCCTTGCCCGCTCTCCGCAACTATCAAGGCATTGGGGGCGGGACCCGAAACGATGTCCGAATGGAATTTCGCGGCCATGCTCTCATAGGTCTCCATAGGGATATCGTACCCTTCCAATCCCAAGGAGAGGGAGAGGTCGGCCGTCAACTTGGATATCGCCCATTTGGTATCATTGTCCGATGCCAGGCGAAAAATGAAACC